>Ga0210377_10003048_pt1 | contig 14449 bp, 11 predicted proteins | sample PLM4_65_b1redo_FD_155480 | JGI IMG/M metagenome (GOLD analysis project Ga0210377, IMG submission 155480) | Groundwater sediment microbial communities from an aquifer in East River, Colorado, USA - PLM4_65_b1 redo | ecosystem: Environmental > Terrestrial > Soil > Riparian zone | place: USA: East...
GCCGACCAGCGGCAGGGTCACCTGGAAACGCAGCAGGTCGCTGTCCTCGACGTCGCTGATGTTGTAGTCGATGGACTCCGGGTCGATGCGGAACTCGGTGGCGATCGCCCGGAGCGCCTGCTGAATGCGGGTCATGCGCTCGAGCTGGGTGCCGAGCCGGTCGGCGTAGAACTGGTCGAGGCGGCCGGTCTCGTGGTCGTAGCGTTCGACGAGGTCGCGCATCGCCTGGCACGACCTGGTGATGTCCACCAGGGTCCGGCGCACCGCGTCGCGCCCGCTGGCGAGGTCGGACAGCGCCCGCAGCCGCGGCATGTTCAGGAACAGGTAGAAGCCGATGTTCAGGAGGAGGAGAGCCCCCAGCAGCGCGACGACGGTCCAGATGTCCTTGCGCAGGTCGAACCGGGAGCGCTGGCCGGTGTCCTTCTTCATGGCGCCTCCGCCGCGATCGGCTCTTCGGCGACCGGCGGTGCGCCGAAGGGGCGCACCGAGTCGGGCCCCTCGACTTGGTACACACCGTCGGCGAGCCGGGTCACGCGCTGGTGCGTCTGCGCCGCGACCAGCATCAGCGCATCCTCGAGCCGCCGCCCCTGCAGGTTGACCGTGACCGGGGCGGCCCGGTCGACACCTGGCCGGAACTCGAAGCGCACCCCATGCGCCTGGGCCAGTCGTTCGTAGACATCGCCGGCCGGCGCCGCCGCGAACGACAGCGCCACATCGAGCCGTGTCGCCATCGCCGGACGTTCAGGGGGTTTCGGCTGGGCCGCGAGCGCCGCCTTCTGCTGTGCCGGCATGGTGCGCGGCAGGTTCGGATCCCACACCCCCCCATCGGCCGAGAGGCGCACGGGCGCGCCCGACCGCGGCGCCGTGCCGGCGCCGGCCGGCTCCGTGGCCGCAGCGCTGCCGGGGGCCGCCGCCGTCGTCGCGCCGGGCTTCGCGGGCGTCACGGCGGGCTTGCCGGAGGTCGCCAGGGGGTTGCCGGGCGCCACATCGGCCGGTGTCTTCGCGGGCGCCGCCGTGCCGCCCGACGGTTTCGCCGTTGAGGCGGGCGTCGGACGATGCTTGCCACCCTTCTTTGCCGGCGCCGCCGGCGCCGCCGCGCCGGGCGGCGTGGAGATCGCCCCGGGCGCCACCACCGTCTCGTTGCCGGCGCTCACCGGCAGTCCGTCGCGTCCCACCGTCGTCGTGGCCTGCGCCAGCTGCGTGCCATGCGCCGCGGTGCCCGCCCCGGTCGCGGCGGCGCCGCCCTCCGGTGACTGCGGACCGACGGTCGCCGTTGCCGCATCGGTCGGCGCCGCCGCTGTCGCGGCCGCGGCGACGGCATCGGGCGTCGGCGCGGCCTGCAGCAGATAATTGCAGGTCAGCAGGAAGCTGATGTCCGGCAGGCTCGGATTGAGACGCCGCTCGCTCACCGGATAGACCTTGGTGAAGAGAGGGCTCCTCTGCAGGCGATCCTGGAACGACAGGAAGGCGGCGCTGTTCTTCGCCACCCCCTCGATGCGGATGACGATGGCGTCGGCGCTGATGTTCGGGCGGATGGCGGTCGTCACCACGTCGGGCGGCACGACGCCCTCGAGAGTGTTGAACAACTGCGTCCACGAGAAGGCGCTCTTGCGCACCAGCTCGCTCGCCAGCTTGCCGCGCTCGAAGGCGCGGCGGAAGTCGCGGGTGCGCACCTGCTCGGTCAGCTGGCGCTCCGTCGCCTGCAGATCGACGATGCGGGCCCTGTCGTTGGTCTGCTCCTGCTGCAGGCGTGCGTAGGCGCTGCCGTAGCCGAGATACACGTAGAGGTTGTAGGCGGTCGCCGCGACCAGGCCCACGCCGATGACGGTCAGGAGCGTACCGACCAGCACGTTGTTGCGGAAGGGCCGCGACGCCAGGTTGAGGGTGACCGGCTTCACCCGCGCCTCCCGGCCGCAGCCCCCGCCGCCGGCGCCACGAGGTCGCCGCCGTCGTCGTCCAGCCGCAGCGCGGCGCCCGCCGGCAGGACCGCGTCGAGCCGCAGCCGCTCGACCGGGCAGCCCGCCTCGCCGCCCACGGTTGCGGCCACCGCATCCAGCGGCAGGCCGGCGGAGCGCAGCCACACCCGCCCCAGACCGCGCCCGAGCAGCTTCTCCTGGTAGAACGCCAGCGAGGTGTAGATCTCGCGCCGCACGGCGCCCAGCCCGCCGTCGCCGTCGGCGCCGCCCGGGTGCGGCTTGCAGCGGTAGAAGATGATCTGTCCGGCGCTGACGATCAGGAGCGCCAGGTACTGGGGTGTGAGGTTGAGGAGCATCAGGTCTTTGTCGGGCGCCCCGGGTGTCAGCCGGCCGCGGAACAGGTTGAACAGCTCGAGCGTCGACAGCCCGACGAGCCCCGGCCAGTAGCCGCGCGAGGTCAGCAGCGCCTCGTACTGGTCGAGGATCGGCCGGTGCATGAAGATCGCCAGCACCGCGCCGGCGGCCGGGGCGCCGGCGGCGCCGCCGCCGACCGGCATCAGGTCCATGGCCGCGTCCTCGGGCTTGTACGGCAGGGCCTTGCCCATGCGGAAGCGGACCACCTCGAGCATCTCCTTGCGGGTCGCCGGCAGGGCGGTGAAGCTCAGGAGCGACACCCGCGCCACCGGATCCGGCAGGAGCAACGACACGCGGTGTTCCCCCGGGGCGACCTCCTTCAGCACCTCGTCGAGCGCCTGACCGACCGTGGCCGGGTCGATGATGTTCGGGCGCACCAGCGACGCCTCGACGACCCCCTTGGGGAGATCCCGCGAGGCGATCGCCTTGATCATCAGCCTGCCGCCGCGGCGCTCGCGGGCCACGCGCACTCCGGTGACCCGCTCGGGGGCGATTTCAATGGCGGCCGGCGGATAGGAAGGCGGCAGCGGCGAGTCGAGGGAGGTCCCCTCGAACAGCATCCGAATCCGCTCCGCCTGTTCCTTCAAGCCCATCGCTTCACCCTCACTCGACGAACGTGACCTTGTTGATCTCGCGCAGCGTCGTGCGCCCCTCGATCACGCACATCACGGCGGCGTCGCGCATGAACTGCATCCCCTCCTCGCGCGCGGCGCGCTTGATCTCGGCCGCCGACTTGCGGTCGAGGATCAGCTCGCGGATGCGGTCGCTCATGTCGAGGATCTCGGCGATCGCCATCCGGCCCATGAAGCCGGTGCCGTTGCAGTCGCTGCACCCCTTGCCCTCGTAGAAGGTGTGCGTGGCGTACTTCGGGTCGATGCTCGATTCCTTCAACGTCTCGGCGCTGTAGTGCACCGGCTGCTTGCACTTCGGGCAGATGACGCGCACCAGGCGCTGGGCGACGACGCAGTTGAGCGCCGACACGAAGTTGTACGGCTCGACCTTCATGTTGAGGAACCGCCCCAGCACGTCGACGACGTTGTTGGCGTGCACGGTCGTGAAGACCAGGTGGCCGGTGAGCGCCGACTGGATGGCGATCTGCGCCGTCTCCTCATCGCGGATCTCGCCGACCATGATCTTGTCGGGGTCGTGGCGCAAAATGGATCGTAGACCACGCGCGAAGGTCAGCCCCTTCTTCTCGTTGACCGGTATCTGGGTGATCCCCTGGAGCTGGTACTCGACCGGGTCCTCGATGGTGACGATCTTGTCCTCGCTCGACTTGATCTCCGAGAGGGCGGCGTACAGCGTCGTGGTCTTTCCGGAGCCGGTCGGTCCGGTGACCAGCACCATGCCGTACGGCTCGCGGATGAACTTGCGCAGGCGCTTCAGGTCGTCGGGCCGGAAGCCGAGGATGTCCAGACGCAGCTCGGCGAAGTCCTCGTTGACCGACTCCTTGTCGAGAATCCGGATGACGGCGTCCTCGCCGTGCACCGACGGCATGATCGAGACGCGGAAGTCGATGGTGCGCCCCTTGATCTTGAGCTTGAACCGGCCGTCCTGCGGCACGCGCTTCTCGGCGATGTCGAGCTCGGACATGACCTTGATGCGCGAGATGATCGACGAGTGGAAGCGCTTGTCGATCGGGTCCATCGCCTGGTACAGCACGCCGTCGACGCGGTACTTGATGATCACCTCGCGGTCGCGGGTCTCGATGTGGATATCGGAGGCGCGCCGCTGCAGGGCGTTGAACACCGTCGAGTCGACCAGCTTGATGATCGGCGAATCGGCCGAGGTCAGCTTGTCGATCGACAGCGCCTCGTCGCCCTTCTCGTCGTCCTCATCGCGCACCACCTGGATGCGGAACTCCTCGGTGGCGGCGTCGAGCACGCGCTGTCCCGACTCCGACTTCTTCAGCACCTCGGCGATCGCCTGGCGCGTGCCGACGGCGACCCCGAGCGGTTTGCCGAGCAGGGTCTCGAGCTCGTCCACCATCAGGACGTCGGAGGGATCGGACATGACGACCACCAGCCGGCCGCCCTCCTCCTTCCAGGGGACGAAGTTGTAGCGGAACATCAGGTCGACCGGGATCGGCCTGAACAGCTCCTGGTTGATCGGGAAATCGGTCAGGTCGACGTACGGGATGCCCAGCCGCGCCGCCATCCGCTGCGCTTCGGCCTCGTCGCCGGCCCCCGTGCCGACGGGGCCGGTCTCGGCGTCGAGGGCGGCGCGCGCCTGCGGGTCGTTCGCGGTGTTCGCCATGTCCGTTCCTCTAGCCGGTCTGCGCGTACGAGCGCAGCAGCGGCAGGTAGATGGCCAGGAGCATCATCGCCACGATCATCCCCATGAAGATCAGCATCAGGGGCTCGAGCAGCGCCATCATGGTCGACAGGCGGTTGTCGATCTCCTCGTCGTAGAAATCGGCGACGTTGATCAGCATCTCGCTCAGGGCGCCGGTCGACTCGCCGACCCGCGACATCTCGATGGCGATGTCCGAGAACAGGTGCGTGTCGTCGAGCGCCTGCCACAGCGACGAACCCTCGCGCACCCGGCGCTCGACCTCCAGGAGGGCGCTCTCGAACACCAGGTTGCCGACCGCCCGCCCGGCGATGCCGAGGGCCGACACCGCCGGGATACCCCCCGCCAGGAGGGTCCCGAGCGTGCGCACGAACCGGCTGGCGGAGAAGCGGTGCAGGATGCCGCCCACGAGCGGGATACGCAGCTTGATCCGGTCGAGACTGAGCTTGCCGATGTCGGTGCGCTGCCAGGCGCGGAACAGCATCGCCAGGCCGACGATCACGCCCACCATCACCAGGATGTAGTCGGTCACCAGCGTCGACACGCCGATCAGGACCCGGGTGATCAGCGGCAGGTCGGCGCCGAGATCGCCGTAGAAGTCGACGAACTTCGGCACCACCATCGTGATCAGGATGAAGATGACGCCGATCGACAGCACGAACAGGCAGGCCGGGTAGATCAGCGCCGACATCACCTTGCGCTTCGTGCTCAACAGTGTCTTCTGGTAGCTGATGAAGCGGTGCAGAACGTCGGCGACCTCGCCCGACCGCTCGCCCGACGCCAGCGTCGAGCAGTAGATCTTGGGAAACAGGTCGCCCTGCTCGCCGAACGCCTCCGACAGCGACAGGCCGCCCCGCACCTTGTCGCGCACCTCGATGAGCGCCTTCTTGAACACCGGGTTCTTGCGCCGTTCAGTCAGGATGTCGAGGCTCGACAGGATCGGCAGCCCCGCCTTCAGGAGCGCCGCCAGCTCCTGGTTGAACAGCAGGAACTCCTTCATCTTGATACCGCGCTTCGGCCCGAGACCCGGCACCAGCCCCGCCAGCGTGCTCTTGCGGCGGATGCCGAGCACCAGGTACTGCGCTTGTAGATCCGCCCGGAGCGCCTTCTCGTCCACGGCGTTGAAGGTGCGCTCGAGGATGGAACCGTCGGCGGTTCCGATGCGGGCCAGGAACTCGGGCATGAGAAGGCGTCCCCTACGGTTTCGGCATCGACGCGGTGATGGTCATGAACAGCGCCCGGTTGCTGCGCTCCATCTTCGACGCCCCGACGATGAACAGTTGCGAGTCGCGCAGGTTGAGCACGGTGTTGAGCACCGGCGTGTAGCGCTCGTTCCCCTCGACCGTGAGCTCGCGCTTCGCCAGCTCGAACGGCTTGAAGCGGATCACCCGGCTGCCCTCGTCAATCGGGTCGATGCGGAAGTCGACCCGGTAGTCGTCGCCCACCCGCAGCGTCGAACGCTCCCCCTCGGTGCCGAGGACGCGGGCGTCGCCGACCAGCCGGTAGTCGCTCCAGCGGGTGTTGAGGGCGCCGAGCCGCTCGATGACGCCGCGGATCGGCGGCGGCGGCGGGGCCTGCGACGGCTTCTCGATCGACGCCAGGATGAGCTGCACCGCCACTTCGACGGTGCGCGGCGGCAGGTCGAAGCCGGCGATCAGCGTCTCGACATGGCGCACCACCTCGGGTGTGTCGACGACGGTGAGGGTGCGCTGGTGCGGCTGCGAGCGGATCGATCCCTGCGGCGACAGGTACGGACTGACCAGGATGTAGGCCTCGTCGGCGCCGCGGTACTTGAGGTTGAAGACGCGGCTGGTGAGGCCGTCGGCGGCCCCCGACGGCGAGGCGGCGGGGTCGGCGGCGACCGGCACCGGCGGCAGCAGAACGGCCAGGACGATCACGGCGGCGAGCAGGGTCCAATGGCGCATGGCGTCCTCTAGAACTCGATCGATTCGTCGACCACGAAGTAGATCGGCTCGGCGCCGCTGTCGGTGGCGTCGAAGCGGTAGACCCGCGCCGAGGGGGAGGCGACCTCCTCGAGCGTCGGCGGGTCGCCGGCGCCCGAGAGGAGCGCCGGCAGCGGCACGCCCCACTCCCGTCCACCCGGCGTCCGTGCCGGGACATTGAGCGCGGCGCCCGGGCGGATCGTGCCGCCGGGCGGCGCGTAGGGTGGCCGCAGCGCCTCGACCAGCGGCGAGCGCGGCCCGGGCATGAACAGGTCGTGACGCAGCACCCCGACCGTCACCCCCAGGACCAGCACCATGACCGCCGGCGCCGCCCAGATGGCCGGGCTCGGGGCCCAGGCAATGGCCGCGCGCGCCCCCGCCACCCAGGTCGCGAGTCGCACTGCCACCCGCGCGGGAGCCGGCCGGGCCGTTTCAGCCTCGATACGGGTCCGAAGGGAGCGGTCGAACCCGTCCCAGAACTGCTCCGGCAGCACCCCGCCGCGCAACGCCATGAAGAGGAGGGCAGGGTCGGCGGCTGTCGCTTCGCGCCGACAGCCGTCGCAGGCGGCCATGTGGGCGGCGACCTGCCGGCGGTCGGCGTCGGAGAGGAATTCCCGGTTGGGGTCTTTCAGGCGGGCGCGGCAGGCCCCGCAGTCGTCAAGTAGGTCAGCCATGCCCCGATCTACGCAGCCTTCCCGGCCCGCGTCTAGCCTCTTACCGTCTTGTCCTGGGGATGTACTCGGGATAGTGCGCCCGCAGACCTTTCTGGAGGATCCGGCGGGCCTGGAGGATGTGGTTCCTGACCGTCGATTCGGTCGTCCCGAGGATCGCCGCCACCTCGGCCGTCGGCATCCCCTCGATCTCGCGCAAGATGAATGCGGCCCGCTGTTTGCGCCCCAATCGACCGGCCAGTTCCTGGAAGATGCGGCGCACCTCGCGGCGGTGCAGCCCCTCCGAGGCGCCCGCGTGCCGGGGGTGCGCACCGGTCGCGGGCCCCGCCCCCGCGCCCGTGCCGGGCTCGCCGGTCGGGGCCGCCCCCTCTACCAGGTCATCGAGAGAGGTGGTCTGGCGGTGCGGGCGCTCTTTTCTGAGGGCGTCGATGGCGAGGTGCAGGGTGATGCGGTACAGCCAGGCGTCGAACCGGCCGCCCTGGCGGAAGCGCCGGATCACGCGGTACAGGCGCAGGAACACCTCCTGCGCCACGTCGCGCGCCAGCTCCGCGTCGGAGACGATGTGGTAGGCGATCCAGAAGACGCGTTCGCGCCGGCTGTCGACAAGGGCCGTGAAGGCGTCGAGGTCGCCGGCGGCGGCGCGCTCCACCAGGTCGGTCTCAGTCACCAGCGCTTTATACGGGCCGCCGTGGGCGCGGTCAATGGCCGGAGGCGCTGTTGACAACCGCGGCGCCCTCCCCCACCATCCCGGCTCACGACACGGGGAGGGGCGCGATGCACAGCACACGACGGGAATTCGTCATCGGTTCGGTGACTGCGGCGGCCGGCGTCGCCGCGGCGGCCGCGACGGCCGGAGCCGCCACGCGCGGGGCGGCGGCCGGCTCGGGCGCCGCCGCTTCGGGCGCCGGCGCGCCGGGCGGGGTCAAGGGCGGCACCTCCGCAGCCATGCTGGCGGCCAACCCGGCGCACCCGAAGCCGGCGACCTTCGATCGCCTCGACCAGACCTGGCACCGCGGCCGGGTGGCGACGCTCCAGCAGCGCATGCAGGAGGAAGGGCTGGCCGGCATGCTCCTGGCCGATCGCTGGAACCTCATCTATTACAGCGGCCTCTGGTTCACCTCGACCGAGCGGCCATTCATGCTGTTCATCCCCGCGACCGGCGAGCCGACCTTCTTCCACCCCGCCCTCGACCGCGACCTGGTAGGCACCTGGTGGATCACCGACACCGAGATGTATTTCGACTTCCTGCACGGCGAAGGGGCTTTCCCGAACCTCGGCGTCGTGCAGATGGGCGCGACCGTCGACCTGCAGCGCTGGATCTTCAAAGGCCTGCGCAAACGCGGCCACGGCGGCAAGCCGCTCGGTGTCGATTTCCCGATCACACCCGACGTCACCGCCGCCGCCGACGAAATTCTCCCCGGCACGACGCTGCGCAAGGCCGGCGCACTGTGCGAGAAGATGCGCATGGTGAAAACACCCGACGAGATCGCCCTGACCCAGCGCTCGATGAACTACTTCAGCCGTATCCACGCCTTCGCGCGCGACTACATCCTGAGCCGCGGCACCGACGCGACCGATTTCGAGGTGCAGATCGAGACCACCCGCTACGGCGCCGACCTCGTCCTCGCCGACATCAAGCGCGACGGCCGCCCGCACACCGCCGTCGGCGTGCAGATCGACATCAGCGTGCGCACGGGAGTCGGCACCGCCTACCCGCACCCGAACCAATTCCATCACAACCGCATCCGCAAGGGCGACGGGCTGCAAGTGAGCGGTGTCGTCACCATCGCCGGCTGCGGCGGCGAGCTCTACCGCGGCTACCAGATCGAACCCTGGGACAAGACCCGCGAGAAGGTCTGGCAGGTGCACACCGACAGCGCGCGCATCCAGGCCGACGAGTCGGCCGCCGGTGTCACCTGCTCGTACGTCGCCAAGCGCGTGCACGATCACCAGGTGTCGCAGGGCATGGCGAAGTACATCTACCACCGCCCCGCCCACGGCCAGGGCTGGGAAGGCCACCAGCCGCCCTACATCGCCCTCGGCGACCACACCATGCTCGAGGAGAACATGACCTTCAGCAACGAGCCGGGCCTGTACGCTCCCGAGCTCGGCTTCGGCTACAACCACTCCGACGTCGTCCTCGTCGGCCGCGAGCGCGGGATGCAGCTGTCGAGCGTGCCGTACACGAAGGAGTGGTGCACGCTGAAACTCTAGGCGGGGGGCCGGATCAGAAGAACAGCGGCTTCCCTAGGAAACCGGAGAAGCTGGGACGGAAGCGGGCCACGTCGTAGTGGTTCGCGACATCCACCGTGCGCGCCCCGCGGCCGGGGTCGGGGAGGTCGGTGTGCGCGTAGCGACCTCCCTGGATGCAGAGCATCTGCCCCGTCTCTCCCCGCGCGATCAGGTCGACCGCGAGCGACCCGAATGTGCTCGCCACTATCTTGTCGATCGCGTCGGGGTCGCCGCTGCGCAGGTCATACGTGATGTCCTGCACCCGCGTCGGCAGCCCGGTCTTCCGGGTGATCGCCGCGGCGAGGTCGTCGCCGACGTTCACCTTCTTCTTGTGCCCGTACGCGTCGGCCGGACCGATCTCCTCGAGCGTCCCGCCCGTCCAGATCGCCCCCTCGGAGCAGAGCACCATCGCGTAGTGCTGCTCGTTGCGGGCGTGGTCGTTCTCGACCAGTCGGCAGAGCTGGTCGAGATCGAAGGGGTGCTCGGGGATGCAGCAGCGGACGTCCGAGATCGCCATCGCCGTCCCGAGCGCCGTGAAGCCGGCGTTGCGCCCGAAGATGCGGAACACGCCGACCATCTCGTGCGACGCCAGGTGCGTCCGCTGGCGGTTGATGAACTCGTCGGCGCGGGACAGCGCGGTCTTGAACCCGATCGCGTACTCGGTCCCGCGGATGTCGTTGTCCATCGTCTTCGGGATGCCCATCGTGGGGAAGCCGCGTGTCTGGAGCGTGTGCGCGTAGCCGAGCGTGTCGTCCCCCCCGATCGCGACCAGGCAGTCGATCCCGCGAGCCTCGAGGTTGCGGATCACCTCGTCCGTGACGTCGAAGAGGTCGTCACGGTTGTCCACCGCCCGCAGCTCCGCGCGCCGCTCTTGCAGCCGCGGCGGCAGGTCCTTCAGCTGGATGCGATCGGGCCGCGTGCGCGAGGAGTGGAGAAAGGTCCCGCCGGAGCGGTCGACGGCGCGGGTGTTGTCGTCCGTGAGCGCGAGGATCTGTGTCGGGTCGTCGCCCATGGTCACGGCGCCCTTCCAGCCGCGCAGGATGCCGGTCACGTTGGCGTCCTGGCTCCCGCCGCGCAGCCAGCCATGGTCCTTCGCGGCCAGGTAGACCGACTTGATCGCGGCATTGAGCCCGGGGACATCTCCTCCCCCGGTCAGTATTCCGAGATGCTTCACTGCCATGACATTCTCCCGAAATGTGGTCGCCTGATCCGATGCTGCCCGACCGGCGCATCGAACGACTGATATGCGATCCCCTCCGAGGGCGTCACCACGGCCTCGCGCGGACTCGGAGATTCTAGTCGATCACATCGCGCAGGCATCATCGGTCACCCGAGCAAGCGTCCTGCGGCGTCGGGGGAAATGCTCGAACGCGCCGCGTGGGAGCGGCAGGTATCGACCCTCGCGCGTCAGGAGGCGAATCCCCTCCCGTGCCGGCCGCAGCGTGCCGATGCGGACGACCGGCTGCCGGAGTCGGCGTGCCAGGCCGGCGATGAGGCTCTCCCATTCGGGCCGGGCGCTGAAGAGGAGTTCGTAGTCCTCGCCCCCGCCGAGGGCGGCGGCGAGCGCGCGTTCACGGCCGAGTACCACGCTCGCGGCAGGGCTGACCGGCACCGACGACGCGCCGATGACGGCGCCCGTCCGGCTGGCGGCGCACAGGCGCGGCAGGTCCTGCCCGAGGCCGTCGGAGAGGTCAATCATGGCGGTTGCCAGGCCGCACAGCCCGAGGGCCCGGCCGAAGGCGGTGCGCGGCTCCGGGTCGAGGTGGGCGCGCACGGCGGCGCGGGTCGCGGCCGCCACCGCGCCGCGCGGGGCGGCGGCCGACGCCCGGCCGACGCGCCGCGCGCGGCCGAGGAGCACCGCGAGCCCGGCGGCGCTCGCCCCGAGCGCACCTGTGACATAAAGCCCGTCGCCCGGCCGGCCGCCGGAGCGGCGCACAGCGCGGCGGGGCTCCACGAAGCCGAGAAGCGCCACGTTCACGAAGAGGCGCTCCGCCGCGCAGGTGTCGCCGCCGACGATCGCCACGTTGTACCGGCGGGCCATCTCGGCCAGGCCCCGCGCGATCGCGCGCGCGTAGGCGGATGCGGTGTCGCGCGGCAGGCCGATCGACACCACGGCGGAGTGCGGCACCCCTCCCATCGCGGCGATGTCGCTCAGGTTCACGGCCAGCGCCTTGCGGCCGAGCATCTCCCCCGGTGTCCGGGCGGCGATGAAGTGCACGCCCTCGGTGAGGAAGTCGGTCGTGAACAGCGTCTCGCTCTTGCGCGGCAGGGCGAGAACCGCGGTGTCGTCGCCGATGCCGGCGACAGGGCGCGGCCCGGCGCGGGCGGAGAGGCGTCGTATTGTCTCGATGAACCAGTCTTCGCTGAGTCGGGGGGCCATGCGGCCAGCATACGCCGCCGCGCTCGTTCCGCTCCGCCGAATTCGTCCCACCCGAAAGCCGGCTACGGCATCAATCCGAAGAGCGCATCCGCCGCCGGCCGGTTCGGTCGCACCTCGAGCAGGGTCGTCGTCTGCAGCACCTTGCCGGTGGCGAGGTCGGTGTCTGTCGCCTGGTAGGAGAAGCTGACACCGGCAACCGGCCGGAAATCGCTCCAGACCGTCTCGATGGTCGTGGGTTTCGGGTCGACGTCGGGATGCAACGCCTTGAGGGTGCGGGCCCGGGTGATGAGGAAGGTCCGCGGATCGATGTAGTAGCGGGTTTCCTGGCCGCCGGCGAGGGTGAGCACGACGACGTGGTAGAGGGTGCCGCCGACATCCTCGCGGCCGGCCGACTCGAGGCGATGCCCGTGCGCCTCCATCTCGTGCAGCCCCAGGATGTTGGTCGGCATCTGCGCCGAGTTGCGCAGCGCGGCGGCCCCCTTCTCGGCCGGCACCGGGCTCGTGGCATCCTCCGGGAGTTGCCAGCCGTTCCGGCCGTCGAACGACTCGCTGAAGACGCGCCGGCCCTCAATGAAGACATCGATGCGCATCCGTCCCGTCCGGTCGACACGGTAGAGGCCGGTCGCCGTGTAGGTCGGTTCGACGATGCGCAGGCCGATCTCGAGACTGTGGATCGCCTCGATCGCGACCCGACCGCCGCGCGCGTCGATGTGGCGCTGGACGAGATGGCCGAGCGGTAGGGCGGCCGACGTCGGGGTGGGCGCCGGGGTTGGCCTTGTCGCGGTACAGCCCGCGACGGCAAGCCCCAGGAGCAGGACGGCCATCGCACTCTGGGCGGCGCGGGGTGCCATGGGATCGCTCACGGGCGTGTACTACGGATCAGGGCGCCGCCGGGTTCATGCGCGGTCGAAGATCTAGAGCGCGGCGATGTTTCTCTCGGTCGCGACCCGCGTGGCGCCGCCGCGGCGGGAGACCGCCTCGCCGAGCGCCTCCTGCAGGACCTGGCTGACGTCGGTGACGAAGACGAAGCGCAGCCCCTTGCGGTACAGGCGCGGGATGTCCTCGAGGTTCTTGCGGTTCGCCTCGGGCAGGATGATGGTGTCGATATTCGCCCGGCGCGCCGCCAGCACCTTCTCTTTCACCCCGCCGATCGGCAGGACGTTGCCGCGCAGGGTGATTTCACCGGTCATCGCCAGGCCGTGCTTGACCGGGCGGCTGGTGAGAACCGAGAGGATGGCGGTGGCCATGGTGATGCCGGCCGACGGGCCGTCCTTCGGGATCGCCCCTTCGGGGACATGCACGTGCACGTCGAGGTCGCCGAAGATGGCGCCCGAGACGCCGAACTCGGTGGCGCGCGAGCGCGCCCACGACAGGGCCGCCTGGGCCGATTCCTTCATGACGTTGCCGAGATGGCCGGTGAGGATCAGCCGGCCGCGCCCATGCATCGTGGTCGCCTCGACGAAGAGGATCTCGCCGCCGGCGGCGGTCCAGGCGAGGCCGGTGGCGACGCCGATCTGGTCGCGGACCAGCGCCATCTCCGGGGTGACGCGCGGCACGCCGAGCAGGTCCTCGACCATCTTCGGGGTGATGCTGAACGGGCCCAGGTTGCCGTCCGCCACCCGGCGGGCCAGCTTGCGGCACAGTTTGGCGATCTCGCGCTCGAGGTTCCGCAGCCCCGCCTCGCGGGTGTACTTCTCGATGGCGGTCTGGATGGCTTTCTCGGAGAACGACACCTGGGCGGGGGTCAGGCCGTTCTCGTCGATCTGCTTCGGGATCAGGTGCCGCTTGGCGATCTCGACCTTCTCCTCTTCGGTGTAGCCGGAGAGGTTGATGACCTCCATGCGGTCGCGGAAGGCCGGCTGGATCGGGTCGAGGAGGTTGGCCGTCGTGACGAACATCACGTTGCTCAGGTCGAACGGCACGTTCAGATAGTGGTCGCGGAACGAGTTGTTCTGCTCGGGGTCGAGCACCTCGAGCAGTGCCGCCGACGGGTCGCCGCGGTAGTCGGCGCCGATCTTGTCGACCTCGTCGAGCATGAAGACCGGGTTGTTCGAGCCGGCCTGCGAAATCCCCTGGATGATGCGGCCCGGCATCGAGCCGACGTAGGTGCGGCGGTGACCGCGGATCTCGGCCTCGTCGCGCACCCCGCCCAGGGAGATGCGCACGAACTTGCGACCGAGCGCCCGGGCGATCGAGCGGCCCAGCGACGTCTTGCCGACGCCCGGCGGGCCGACGAAGCACAGGATCGGGCCGCGCATCTTCTTCTTGAGCTTGCGCACCGCCAGGTACTCGACGATGCGCTCCTTGATCCCCTCGAGACCGTAGTGGTCGTCGTCGAGGATCGCCTGCGCCTTCTTGAGGTCGAGGTTGTCCTTGGTCTGCACCGACCAGGGCAGGTTGATCATCCAGTCGAGGTAGTTGCGCACCGTGGCGGTCTCGGCCGAGTCGGGGTGCATGCGCTCGAGCTTGTTGATCTGGCGCTCGACCTCCTCGTGCACCTTCTTCGGCATCTTCGCCTTCTTCGCCTTGTCGCGGAACGCCTCGACCTCCTCGGCCAGGTCGTTCCCCTCGCCCAGCTCCGACTGGATCGCCTTGAGCTGC
>Ga0210377_10003049_pt1 | contig 14443 bp, 9 predicted proteins | sample PLM4_65_b1redo_FD_155480 | JGI IMG/M metagenome (GOLD analysis project Ga0210377, IMG submission 155480) | Groundwater sediment microbial communities from an aquifer in East River, Colorado, USA - PLM4_65_b1 redo | ecosystem: Environmental > Terrestrial > Soil > Riparian zone | place: USA: East...
GGTGGTTGCTGCACTCCCATCATGGCTATTGGCTCCTGAGGTCGTGATTAATGTCGCAGCAATATAGCATTACCGATTATTTTTATCTATATGATTTGGGCAACAGGCCGTAAAGACCTGACCCTAAGATGTACGGCATTTGCAATACTGCCTGTCCTAATTGTCGATTCCGATGCGGAATTATGAGGCCAGGGAGGCGTTCTGGAAATACGAGATTCTTTCGCGGAGTTTATCCTGAGCGAATAATACTGGATTCTTCGGCTTCGCCTCAGAATGACTAGCGAAGGACTCAGAATGACCACCTATATAAAGGGATATATGACGCGCTACACTAGCTTTGCACAGTGGACAAACTCTATGCGCGGCTTTCTCGGCATGGCTGCACGATATCAGAAGGGATAAATAGTGTCAAGATAGCAATTTTCAAGTCCCCAATAAGCCCCTACCGCGAGCCATCTTGGGGCATCCACAGCGGAAAATATCGAGGAAACCAGCGATACAATATTTACTCCTTCCACAGCTAACGGAGCACGCTCTGCTTAGCTGGCAACAAGTTATCGACAAAAGCTTAGTTCAAGCATTTACCCAATCTCAAAAAGTTTGTTTCTTTAAGAATGCCCAACCAAAAGATACAACCTATTACAATTAAGCAACTACGTCCCGCTCTCAGTCTTCAGCTCTTTTCTTCCAGAATGGGGTGATATCAGCTTGTATATATGGTTCAAAGTGATTGCTGCGAATAAGAGCGCGGTGGGGTGGCTGGTGTAGGATCAATGTTCGGGCCATGTCACGCTCGTTCTTGTCGGTGAGCCCAAGGTTTTCCGTCATGACCTTGGCGTCGTCTCCTTCTAGTTGCAGAGCAACCTTTGTGCCAACCATATCGAAGACGATGCGGTCGAAGTCCTTAACGCTTTGCGAGGCCAGCAGGATGCCGACACCGTACTTCCGGGCCTCTCGGATAAGTTCGGTAAGGGTCTCGTCGTAAGAGAGTTTGTGAGCTTCGTCAACGACAGCAAATACGCATAGTTGGCTGCTCGGCCCTCTTGAGAGCATAGTGGCGTAGATCTTCTGAAGAACAAACCGGCTGACGGCGATCATAAGTTCCGGCGTAGCCAGATTGGATAATCGAATAATCGAGGGCCGTGACAGAATGCGGTCGAAGGATTTTCCGTCGCCGCTCTCCACGAAGACACCCGTTTCGAACAAGGGTTGGATGCGTAAGTTCAGGTTGCGAACATTGCCGCCTTCGCTCTTTTCCAGAAGCTTTAGTATTTCCCAAACCTGGGACAGGGTTGGCGGATTGTTGGCCCAGGTCGACTTGTCGCCGGCGACGAACCCGTTGACCACAAATGCCTGGCCGATAGCGTCGCGGAGAATTGCACGCTGGATATCACCGAGGCCGAAGATCTTAGCGAGGCTCGTGGCGACTTGGTAAACTACCTTCATGAAGTTCTGCTTATTGCCGGTGTGCGGATCGTCCGGGACTTCAAGCGGATTGACATCAATACCGTCTGCGGCGTCGAGAACTTCGGCTTTCGTGCACTCCAAGAAGGTAACACCGTTACCATTGGTGAGCTTGGGGTCCATGTATTCGCCCTGGAAGTCGAAGATGACAAAAGGAACTTTTGTCTTCCAAAGCTCGGCCATGATGGCAGCGGCGCTCTGAGTCTTGCCGGCACCACTCTTGCCGGCACCACTCTTGCCGACAATCAGGATATGCTGGTTGGCGAGCTTCTTGGGCGTAGAGGTGAAAGGATCCCAATACACGTCCTTCTTGGTGTCGCAGTTCTTGCCCAGCGGGATGCGCAGTCCGGATGCGGCCAAAGCAACCACTTCCCCCGGGATCTTTACGGATGCGGTCTCCGCTGGTTTGGCAAAAGGCTGCTTCTCCTCTTCTTCGGCCGCCTTAACGCGGATACGTTCGGCTTCCTCGATGTCCGCGTACTCCTTGGGGGCGGGCTTCTTTATCCCCTCGGGTTGCTGTGCCGATTCCTCTGGTTGTGCAGGTAGTTCGGATGGTGAAGTCGGTTCTGTTGGCATGACTTTAATCGGCGGGGCTTCAACGTCAGAGGGAATGTCAAGGAGCTCACGGATAGTGTCGTTCCCAATGACGAAGATTTGGTTCTCCTTGTAGTTTTCAGGCTGCTTGCTGGCACCCTGGAGATTGTAAATGAAACCGGCCCTCTCGAACTCGACCTCGAATGAACCTTCGGTTATTGCCCGGATGATGGGCTGGATGTCGAGGGCATCGGCCATGTGGGCAGCAATTAACCCGTGGCGGCGGCATCGGTCCAGGTAAAACTGTAGGAGGTTGGCGAGTTGTTTGTTCTGAATCTCCCTGTCCAGCCGGTCTGATTCTGCCTGCGGAACGAAACGAGCTTCAAGGACTTTCTGCGTGTTTGCATTCTTGATGACAATTGCCTCTTTGAGAGCCATTTCCTCGGCTGGGCTGCCAGCACCGCTGCGGAACTTAACCTCGATCAACTGTAGACAGAGGCGGCCATGTCGGACGCGGGCCAGGATCAGGTCGCTACGGTGGAGGCGAATGTCCACATCTTGGAGTTGGCGCTTGTGTTCGGCGAAGAGGTCGGTGTGAGAATCAACTGGGATCAGTACGCCATCCTGGAGCGCAGCGTCTCTCTCCAGAAGGAGGCGCGTCAATGCCAGGCCGATGATCTCTCGCGCGTCTTTGGGGTTGTTGATGAGCTTTAGTGCCAGTTTACCCGAGATGGACTTCAGGACATCGAGAATCTGGGCGGCATGGAAGCCCGTTCCTGGAATGCCCATCTTTTTCAAACCATCCTGAATGAGACCCTCGATCTCGCTCAGCCAGAAGGTGGATACAATCAAGCGATGTCCGACCCCTTCCAGGAATTCCGGGGTGTAATCTATGAGGTAACTACGCACGGTGACGCCTGGGGCGCTACGCGGGTTATCAAAGTATTCGATGCCGAAGTTGCGATCTATGGTAAGGACCCAATCAGAAGACTCATGAATCTTGCTGATAATATGCTTATCCGTTTCGGAGAGTTCCAATTGGATGGCCGGAACCTTCTCGATTGAGTTGCCCCAGTCAAAAAAGCACGCGCTGGTGCGCAGAAGACTGTCGTCGGTCTTAAAGATGCCTTCGGCGCAGGTGTCCCCGTCTGAGAGTTCACGGTTCTGGTTAGGTATGACCTTGCGAGACCAGGTGGCCGATTCGCCTTTGATGTCGAAATCGGCGCGGTATTCCGCAATTAGGTTGTGCAAGCAGAAACTCCCCTGAACACCGGCAGTGGGGCGCATGAGAACTTTTGTTGAGAATCGGTCTATCAGCACGGTAATGTGAGCCTCGCGCAGTTCCATGTTCTTCCAATCCGACTCCTTGACGCGTTTCTTTGAGAAGGTGAGTTTGGGGAAGAGCGGGTTGCGGTTAGGCCTAAGCAAAGCTTCATCCACCTCGGGCTGGCTACCTTCACTTAGAATAGCTTCCTCCATCATCTCATCGAAGACGCTGCCCATGATCTCGTAGCGCAGATCCCCGTAGAAGGCGATATCATAGTTTAGGTCGTCGAACTGGCCTGACTTCTGAATCTCTCGGATCGTATTCAGAATCAGTTGACCGTCGCCGGGATTTATCACGTTCAGACGCAGCGTCGAGACGTACGGGTGGTGCTTCAGGTAGCGCCACACCTTGTCGGCCAACTGCATGGGAGTGATCGACGTGATTTCGCCGCCACCCTTTTGGCCGAGAAGTCGGAACACGAGGCTTACGACCTTGCGGATATCCGTGGTGGCACCTTTGGGTAGGACGCTCCAGTACAGGTCCACGTTGTCACTGTTGATATAGACTTCGTTCTGGCCGAAAGCGACGGCGGATGGAATGTTGAGCGACGTGATCTTGTCAATGCTCTCGCGGTTGACCAAGCGGGCGGCGTCCTCTTCGGTTACGCCATCCAGTTTCTCGGCCCATCCGAAAAGAAGTTGCTGATACTGCAGAACCCAGAGCATTCGCAGGGGGTGAGTGGGCGCGAGCGTTATGACCTCGTCGGCTTCATCAGTAGACCCCACCATCAGGTGAAGCGTGTCGATATGACTCAGCGAGTGGGCTGCATTAAGCAGGTTGTTGATCTGGCCGTCGGTCTTGGCAGCGGATAGTTTGGTCTTAAGTTCCTCGAACATAGCCCGATAGGCGCTCACATATTCAAGAATCTCGGTCTTGAACTCTCGAAGGTCGAACACCTCTACTACGCCGGCAGGGTCTTTGTCCTGAAAACGGTTGAAGAGATGGCGACGCGTTTCCGTGAAGTTGTCGAGAGCCTTGATCCCCGGCGCCGCGATCTCTACAGGGCTGAGGTCCTGGACTTCGAGCATGCCACGATTCCGCATGTCCGCCTTCCAAGCACCGCAAGTCATAGGATCGGTGATGTTCTTGTGCTCGATATCGTAGAGGGTTGCGTTGATAACGATCCGGTACACCTCGCGTGTCTTCAGTTTGATCCGGTACAGCCGGGGGCGGCCCTCTTCCCAATTCTCGCTATCTACCTCAGGAGCCCTACTGTACCGTAAGGCGGCCTGGAAGAAAGCTTCGGCACGGTTACGGATTTTATTGACCTTCTTCACGATGTCTTCCATCGGCAAACCGCCTTCGATGTAGAAGGATTCGCTCTCGTCCGTAGCCAGGATAACGCCCGTCTGATCTTTGGCGTGGATAACGATCTTGGCGGCACAGGTCTCGCCTTCATCGAGTTCCACATCCTTCAGCGCCAGTTTGAGACTCTGTCGGCCAGCTTTCACGGTCCGGCGGGTAAGTTCTGCGCCGGCCTCGTCATCTGCAGTATCCTTGACTACCAGAATAATAAAGTGTCCGAGATTCTCTGAACGCCGGGGGTAGGTAGTCCACTTGAGGTTAATGGGGTTGCGCGGATCGGTTGAGGCCACAAGATTTGTGCCGCGTTCCTGCAAGCCCTTAACGATCACGCCGGTTTTTGGATCACGCAAAGGATCAAGATGAACTTCGACCTCGCCGGGCTTGGTGATGTCCTTGAACTTCCACTTGTCGAAGGTGAGTTTTTGTCTCCAGTCTCCGTCTTCCAAAATCTTGCGGAGCCATTCTTGGATTTCAACAACGCTGCGGTCTCGCAGAAAAGCGACTAGATTCTCACGGAGTTTATTCTCGTCTGGATCAAGGCCGTAGTCATTGACGAGGTTTTCGATTGCTGTGAGGACGCTACGGTCGGCATTGGAGAGTTCCACGACGCAGTGCGCATTGCGGTCAATGCGGGTTTCCACACCTTTCTCCGACAAGTCCAGGTCGGGGACCAAGTTCAATTGGTAGAGGTGAGCGCCGGCCTCGTGCCAGGAGCCCCCTTCGCCTTGCACCGCCAGGAGGTACTTCAGGTGACAATCAATCGGCTGGCGTTTGACACTCGGCTGGCTGAGGATTGTTCGAACTATGTCGCGCAGGTCGCCTGGAAGGCCATCGATCATGCGACGGACGTGAGCTTTGAGGACACCCGTGAGGTCGTAGGCTCTGAACGTCTGGATGTCGTAGGAGTCCTCTGCCGGAAGACGCAAGCCCTGGGGTAGGAAGGCGACCAGGACACCGAACTTGGCGCGATTCCGCTTTTCAATCAGCGCACCACTCTCAATCTCATGAGCTTCTGCGACTTTTTCAGCTAGAACGTACGCTTCGACATGCTTCGCTTTGAGATCGGCGTCCTCGCGGAGCTTCTGACAGGTCATGCGCATGACCTCGATCGGAAGGAACTCAACACGCTGGCAGTGGTTCTGTTCCACGCCCAAGAGGAAATCGCGCAAGTGCTCATAAACTGCCGCCGCCATTTGAGCGTGATACATTTCGCGTGTGACCATGAACATGCTACACCCCCTTGGTTCCTGGACCCATTGTCAGTTCCTTCATCAGAATCGCTTGCGCCTCATCTTCGAGACGGATGGCCTCGGCTCGTTTTTCATACGCCTCGCGAACCTTGTCTCCAATTGCTCTTTGCTCCTTCGGCGAGGGACACGGTATCAAAACGTGTTCGATCTGTTTGTCCGTAATCTCGTCAATTACGGACCCATGCCGGTAACGAAGTATTTGCTCATAGCCGTAGCGAGAAGAGAGGAAAGCATAGAGATAGCCAGGGTCAATCTTGGATTCGTCCGGAATAACCCGCAGGATATGCTGAGAAGCGGCATAATCCTCAAAATTTTTCCAAACGAAGCAGGTCCTGCCAATTGTTCCTGAGCATGTGATCAGAGTCCACCCCTGTTTGACCACAAGTTCCTGCATTTCGGCCATTTGCAGGTTCGACAGGTATTTGAGCTCGGGGCGGATCTGGACGATGTTCTTGCCAGAGAGGAACGGTACGCCGTGAATGGATTCAACGTAATTACGCTTAAACCGGGGCCCCAAGACAACTTGTCTTGCTACTTCGGCTACCGTTTTGATCTCGCATTGGCATTTTCTGATGTTGGCGATCGCAAATTGCGCACTTGGATTAAAGAAATGAGCGTCAAGACGCCATTCACAAGCGGACGATGTGACTTCTCCTATCTGACGGGCTGTCACGGAAAAAGACTCTACATCGCATGCTGTACGAGGCCCTAAACTGTAACTTTTTTTGAGTACCGGCAGTCCAATGCGATCATGCACCTCTATGTTTACAGAATGAAAAAGTTCATCAGCCTTTGTCCTATTAAGCGAAGCAACTTTTATTCTATGTGCAATGCCATCTATAGCACTATCGGTTAATTGCGGAATCTGCACGGCCGCCACTTGAATATCCTTAATAACTAGCTGAACAGCACCGTATGCCAAAGCATGAAGCGCTGCCTGGCCAGGTGGACTTGATAAATATGTGTACAATAAAGCGCCGAGTCGTGCATTATTAGGAATGATCCGGATCATATGATCGTCAACAATCCATCCATCCTGTTTCTCTGTAATATAAAGAGTGTAACCAATAGACCCCGTGCGTGACACGAGTACCCACCCCTTTTTCACTTCCAGCAAATTGTTTACTTTTTGCTCGAACCGTCGAGATAAGTAGAATGCCGGTTCTGGCTGCAGCATAAGCATTTCCGAGCTTGAATAGACAGGTATCCCCTTTGTCTCTGAACCTACCATTTCTCTCTTGCCAAACATTATTGGCTGATGAACATTGGCAAGAGAATCCAGACGGCAATTCTTAACCCCATCTGTTAATGTAGCAGTCCACCTGCACGAAGCATTACAGTATGCACCGGCATCAAGACGAAGCATATGATTCTCAGTCGATAGTCTATTGATAGCAGCCCATAAAACTTGCTGACCTGTAGCGTTTTTTGCTGTCTGTAGCTTCATCGTGATGTATCCTTTTTCTTGGAAAAATCCTGGAAGAGACTCGCAACATGGGGCAGGTCGTCGTCAACGACCCGACCTCCAGGTTCAATAGCAGGCTTAAAGTCGAGGATGCTTGAATTTTTGTACTCTTCATAAAGTTCTTGTCGAGTTATTTCTAAGCCTTCCTCATCCCTTACGTAAGAAATATTCCCCCGTCTATCCTTCCCCACTGATTTCGCAACTGCCATGAAAATGGGATAGTCTGTAGCTTCTCCTGATAAGCTTTCCGCCAACTTCTCCTGTTCCGACTTGCGGCGGAGAATGAGGACGCTGGTCTGCGTCCCGGTCCGCGGAAGAAATGTCTCAACTGGAAGGTCCACACTGGCGAGAATCTGGCAATTGGCCATAATCCAGTAGCGAATGTACTCATTATCGGGATTGCCGAGCACGCCATCCGGAAGGACGATGCCGAGTTTGCCTTTTCCGGGCTTCAGGAACTGGACGCAGCGCTCGATGAAGAGAACTTCCGGCGGCATGGCGTTGCGGAGAGCGCCATTCATAACCCACTTGCCGCCTTCCTTTCGCCAGGCGTGGGCCAAGTCGTACTGATCGAGGATGTCCTCGCCTTCGATCTTGATCTTGGTGCCGAAAGGCGGATTGGTCATGACGATGTCCATACTCCCCAGCTCGATGATCTGCTGAACCGCTTTGGGCCATGCGGATGGCTTCAGTAGCGAGTTGACACAGAAAAGTCCGCCGCGACCGTCGTTGTTCATAACCATGTTCATCTGCGCCGTTTTGACGAGATTGGCGTTGAAATCCAAGCCGAAGATGGATTTTCCGGCCTCGTGGATTTTTTCGAAAAGACGCTTCTCCTCGGCGAATGTGGGTGATGTGGGGTTCTTCCAAGTCTTGCGTTCAGCCTGGCGAATTTTTTCGGAGGCGTAGTTGAATCCAACAACGATAAAGCCCCCTGTTCCGCTGGCGGGATCGAGAATGCGGTCGCCCGGGTTAGGATCCAGCATCTTAACGGTCATCTTGACGACATTGCGCGGAGTGAAGAACTCGCCTTTCACGCCTTCCAGAGTGGGGCCGACGATGGTTTCATACGCCATACCCTTAACATCCACAGAGGAACGTAAAAAGTCGTACTTTTCCAATTGAGCGACGATGAAGGTGACGACATCGGCGTTGAAGCGGATGCCTTCGACGGCATCCTCGAAGAGGCCCTTGTACTCCTTGCGATTTTTTACATTACGGAAAAGAACTTCGAGCCTGTCCTTAACTTCCTGCTGACCTGTACGGACGTTTCGTTCATCAGCGTTGCGGATGGCGAAACGAGGACGGCCTTCGTCCTGCTCGTCTTCTATCTTGGCGAACAAAATCTTGAGGAACTCCCAGAAAATCTGCTCCTTGGATCCGCCCTGATTTGCGTGAATGAAGTCATGGCAGCGCTTGAAAGCAGCCAAGAGATTGTTGCCGGTGGCGACGCGAAGGCGAGATCGGTCGGTCGTGAAGATGGCGGAGTCGTCTTCACCTTTTCGAGGGAAGTCATTGACGGGAAAAATCTCAGTGTCGAACTTTTTTTTCTTCTTCTGAAAATAAACGGTCTCGATACCGTTCGTCCAGCAACCAAAGCGGACATTTGGGCACGCAATCATCATCCGTTCAAGTTCGTCGGTGCCAACCTTGGAGTCAGTTGGCTGCGTGCCAGGCTTGGTAACCTGGATGATTATTTGTGCGGTGTTCTCGTCCTTTACAGAGGCATCAAGCTGGTAGACTATCACGGATGCCTTCTTCTGTGCTACGCGAGTGCCGTCTTGAACCTTGATCCGCACATCCACGCCAATGTCCGCACGCTCATAGCGATATTCCTCGATAAGGGTACGTTCGAAGTCCTGCCGGACTTGTTCCGTCTCGGAGTCAGCGCGGAATTTTCCGTCAATGAAGTCAACGAGCTTGCCCTCAGGAGTTTCTTGGTCTCTGGATTTGGCTTTGGGCATCGTTCAGATTCCTTTCAACTCCTCCGAATTTATCGGAAAGCGTGGTCGAATAACTTGCGAAATGGAGGCGTCCGACAGATCGGTAAAAAAACCGAGTTGCCGTAGGCGGTCCTTGAGGGCTGCATAGTTGGCTTCAAGAGCCCGGTTGACATCGGGGCTATCATTAGGGGAGATCGTGGCGTCTATCAGGATACCATAGCGATTGTGCATCCACTTAACGAAATCGGTGATCGCAATAGGTTTCGTGTAAAACTCCACCTGGCCATGGCGAGTGCGAGCGTCAACCACAGCGAGTTGCACGAGGAGTTCTAGGAGTTGATTGCCCAGAACGTACTTACGCTTTTGGCCGCGGCCGCCGTGAAGGAACCCGTCATCCCGGTTGAGGCCGCAAAGCGATGACATAAGCGACTTGTGATTGCGCATGCGGGTTTTGAAGGTCTTCTGAGTGAGAATATCGACATAGGCATCAAATGGCGGAAGGTTAAGGTCAACGATGGCCTGGATCTCAGGGTCCTGTTCCTCTCCGACTTCGAGTCTTGTCACATCGCTGAGTTTCAAACGGAAGAATGCGTCCACATCCTTGTGGCCCATGAATTTCACAAGTTCATCCAGCGTGCCGGTGTAGCCTGGAAAGGTCCTGGCGAATTCGTCGAGTTTCGCCAATTTGTAATGCGATCGGAAGTAACGGTACATAGTCGCGTAGTGCCGCGCGACGTTGGCCTTGGCCTGTTCATCGCAGGTCTCGTTTTGGCCGTTGGTTAGGTCCGCGAAGATGTCGGGATGGTGCTCGCATGTCGAAAGCTCGTTCAGCGAGTCTGCCTTGATGCTTTTGCAACGACTGCACCTGAATTTCTTGGTCTCCACGATTCCGTTCACAAGCGAAAACGTCTTGATGCAATAAAGAGCCGTGTGGAATGAAAGAAGCATCATCAGATACTGGATCAACTCCCTGCGGGGGATGCTATCTTTGTAGACGAGGAGACGGGCAGTGTCGTTTATGATGAGCTGTTTCTGCGCAAGACAAAGGAAATCGTGGCTAGCGACCTTCTTCTTCCGGTCGGCCATATCCACTTTGAAATGCTCCAGAAGACGAAGAAGAAAAAGGGCTTCGATATCAAGATTCTTGGCCTCGGCTTCGTTTATCTTCAGGTCATATTCTCCGAAGTCTGTCGTGCCGAGCGTTAGGAACGGAAGCAAAGACTCCGTATCCAGCAAGCCGGAATCGCGGAAGATGTTGTAAAGGAACAAGCTCACGTCGCGATCCTGACTGCGAATACGGGGATCCAGGAGTTTAATCGTGCTCATGTGAATGGGTTTCATGCTGGCGATGCGGGCCTCGCCGGAATGCCCACCACGGCCCTCCCTCACACATGTAGTGAAGTCGTTTGTGAGCCAGTGTTCCAGCAGACGTTTTCGTTGGGCATCGTCTTTGATCCCTTGGAAGTGCTCCTTGTCCTGGATGATGATTTCAACCAGATCCTCCGGGTGGAGAGTGGCCTTGGTCGTGGTGGTGATGGGCAGGCCTTTGGTGCGAACCAGGACAAGGAGCCGGGCGAACGCCTGTTCGAAGATTACGTTGTTGGCGTCAATGGGCATCGCCTTGGGGAAACGAAAGCCCTTGTGTTTTTTGTCGAGAGCCACGGCATCACCCTCCTAGTTTTGACATGACCAGTTTGGCGGTCGGGTCGCTCTTGATTTCAAATAAATTGGTATCATCCTCGGTCAAGAAGATTCGGTCCGACCGCTTCGTCGTGACCCGTCGCTTGAACATCTCCAGATTCAGAAAGAAAGTGCGTATCTCGCTGGCAGTAGGAATATAGCCGTCATGAATACGACAGAGAATCTCGAACAAGTCCAAAGGTATCTCAAGCTCAGCAGTCTTGTCTTTGTGCCTGTAATAGATGCAGTTCGGGAGATGCTCAATATAGTCGGCCTGTGCGCCGACATCTTTTACCGCGACCTCAAAATCCGACGCTGGGAATCCGTAGAACGACTTGGTCTGGTTACGCTTAGCAGCGGTTGAGCGCAAGCATAGATGCTCTCGGCCAACGGTCTCGTTGTAAATGCGTTCGGACTTGCTGATCGCGAGCGTCATTTCATCGCGGAGGGCGCTGCCGGAGTCGGTCTTCGCTTGAATGACATCGAGGAACCGATCGAACTGGCGATACGGTAAGAGATCTTTCCACGTGGGCAGACCGGCTGCCTTCATTTTGACTTCGTCGCCCTCAAAGAAGAGCTTGCGGCGCATCGCGGCATGGAATAGTCGCGCGTTCTCGCGGCGGACCGGGTCGTTGTCCTGCGTGCCCTCCGGGCGGTTTTCGTAAAGCACCCTGAGGTGGGACATGTCGGCGTGAAAGACGGCGTCGCCAGTGATAAAGAGGTCCATGACTTCTTGGCTGTCCGGTTCATGGAAGTGGATGAAATTGTCTAGCTTTGGATTGCATACGTGCGCCACATCCATGTCGGAGAGCAACTGAGCGATGCGATCCTTCTCTTCACCGCTGAATGCAGCATTGTAGTAGAACCCGCCGATCATCATCGCACCATCGTAAAGAGCGTTGTGAATGCCAAGGCAGGGCATCTTCCCGAACAGCGTGAGCGAGAAGATTGAGCGGAGATCCCGCATCGTGATGTGACGCGTCTTACGAAAATGAACGGCCAGCAGCAGGCACTTCAATCTGCGACGGATTTCCGGCCCGCGCTTGGGGTCCGAAAAGTTGCGTACGTTGAAGTGAATCGGACATCGGTCAGAATCATCGCAATTCTCCGGTGCACATGGACCCCAGAAAGACGACATGAGAAGTTTATCAAGCAATATATCGAAAATGCTTTGATTGTCGGGGTCGTTATCCACAACCGAACGTATATTCAGATTAACAAAAACAAGTGAGTCGTGCGGCTTGAAACTTTCGTAGTTCAGATAATGATGAATCTGCTTGCCAAACCACCGGTATTGGGGTTTGTTGAGGATAAAGTCGCGAAGCTTGCCTTCATTAATGGCAATGACTTTGGTGAATGAACCCTGTGGCGGCTTGTCTCCTTCTAGTTCATTGAAGAAGGCGGCGAGGACGGCGTCGTTGGCCTTGCCCTCAAAATCTTGGCTGCCATCATAAAGAGTCTCGTGCTTCACGCCATTGAGTGTGAATGTGCACCCGTTGTCGGTGCGTTTTATGATTTTGCCGCCCTGCTCCACGGCAATCTTCTCAAAGTGTTGTATGAAGGCCGTTTTGCCGTCGCCCGCATTACCCGTTAGTACAACCAGTTTCGTCTCTGCGCGTGTGATTCGCGCAATGAGATTCCGGTCAAGCTTGGTCTCTACGTAGGTTTCTGGATCATATCCACGAGTACCTCCTGTGCTTCGCTCGCTCTGGCTGTAGATCGTCAGGAAGCCATCAACGTGCGGGTTATAACCCCGCGGTAGAGTTCCTGGATGCAGATTCTTCCCATTCATGTTCAAACCTCCGGATGTGGTCGTGTTCTGCAAAACTATAGTGGCTGGCATCACCAATAATCACGTGATCCTGCACTTTCACATCCAAGACTTTACCGGCAAAAACAGCCCGCCGGGTTAAGTCCGTGTCTGCGGAACTCGGACTGGGGTCTCCCGATGGATGATTATGGACCAAAACCACACCCGCGGCACGCTTCTGGAGTGCAACGGACATGATTTCGCGTGCATAGGTACCGGTCTCGGTGACTGTGCCGTCATCCATCCGAACGCTGCCGATGGACCTGCGTTTACCGTTCAACAGAAGAATGTCGAATACCTCATGTTTCAGATCTCGGAGATGGGGTCCGAACAACCCTACGACATCCGTCGCCGATTTGATGAGCGCGGATGGAGCTGACGGCTCTGCCCAGAAGCGGCGTGCAATCTCTATGGTGGCAATTAGTGATGCTGTCTTAGCCGTGCCTAGTCCCTTGATCTGCCGCCACTCGTCGAGATCGGCGTCTGCCATGCGCCGGAAGCCGTCAAAGTGAGCGAGAACCTCACGGGCGAGGTCGATCGCTGAAGCTCCCTTAGTGCCGAGTCGGAGAATGATCGCAAGTAGTTCCGAGTTCGACAAAGCGCGCGGACCATCTTGTAGTAGCTTTTCCCTTGGGCGCTCTGAGAGCGGCCACTTGGATATGGGTTTGCGACTCATCATAGACCTCTCGGGATCGAACTCCACTGGGACCTCTTAGGTAGAGTAGAGAGCTGGTCATATTGACCAGCCCTCCCTCATCAAACCGTGCATGCGGTTTTCCCGCACACGGCTTTCCGATGTTCTTCATCGCGAGGCATGCGCTTTCGTCCAGCCCGCTGTTGTCGGCACTTTATAGAGCCCATACTTCTCGTACAAAGACCTGTTCGTGAACCTGGTAAACCCCGCGGCCCTGCTTTTGATCTTATGCCGCTTCCGCAGATGCGTACGCAATCGCGCTTCCACATGGAACTTAAGACGATTGAACGCCTTGCTGCTATTGCGGTAATGAAAGTATCCGACCCAGCCCCGGAGGGCGGTGTTGATATCTTCGATTACCAGGCGACCAGAGGCGACCAGGGCGACCAGTGTCAGGTCTTTTATTTTGGTGTTGCCTCTTCCCTCGTACCAGATTGGTGATAAGTCAGCAACGAATACACCACGAGAATAGGACAATTCGGGGAAAAACGCAAGCGGTTCGATGAGGTATTTATGGGGTATTGTGTTTCGGACGTGAAAGCGACTTTAATGCGAATAGGGGCGACTTAATGCGACGGGAAAACAGTTGAGGCGGCGCTCGATGCGACACTTCCGGTGAAAAGTCCGCACGAGACGCAGTGATGAGTTTCGATCGTCGTTTTACTGCCCTTGCCTTCACTGTCCGCAACCGGCAGTTTCGTGACGGCAATCCTCATCATCGTAACTTTTTGGCAGTGTGTACAGTACGCGGTTTTCATACGTTTCCTCTGTTATCTCGCTCTTGCTTTTGATAATTCAAGTAAGAATTAAGAAGTATGAGTTATGAAATAAATGCCTCTTGTCTTACTTCTTCCTATGCAAACGAGACCGAGACGCGGCCGATCTTGCGGACCTTCGATGACGCTTTGACTACGATCTGCACGTCACGACCCAGCCGGGTCAGACATTCAAGCATCTTGGCTTCCGAAATT
>Ga0210377_10003050_pt1 | contig 14441 bp, 11 predicted proteins | sample PLM4_65_b1redo_FD_155480 | JGI IMG/M metagenome (GOLD analysis project Ga0210377, IMG submission 155480) | Groundwater sediment microbial communities from an aquifer in East River, Colorado, USA - PLM4_65_b1 redo | ecosystem: Environmental > Terrestrial > Soil > Riparian zone | place: USA: East...
GGGAACCCCCGTCGCTCGAAAACGGCATTCATCCCGGTGTACAGCCGATCCGCCAAGGCATAGAGATGATCGTAGAATCCCGGCTTCCGGATCTCGCGAAGACAGACCTCGGCCGCCATGATGGGGATCAGGTGGCCGTTGTAGGTGCCGCCGTGCTCCGCATTCCCCAGCGGCCGGAGGTGTTCCATGATCTCGCGCCGTCCACCGAAGACACTCAATGGCGTCCCGCCAGCCACACACTTGCCAATGGTGCAGAGATCGGGAACGACATTGAAGTACGCCTGGGCGCACCCGGGTCCCGTCCGGAACGCCGAGAGAATCTCGTCAAAGATCAGCAGCACCCCGTACTCTCGGGTCAGCTCCCGCAAGCCATGGAGGTAGTCTTTCGAGGGGACGATGCAGCCCGCGTTGTAGTGAATGGGTTCCAGGATCACTGCAGCGATCTCGTGCCCATGGAGCCACAGGGCCCGGCGGACCGCCTCCAGGTCGTTGCACGGGAGGACGATGACGTACTCGGCGATCCCCGCCGGAATCCCACCCGAGCGGGCAATGGGACGCGGGGCTCCGGGAGCTCCCTCCTTTTCTACACTTCCGCCGCCCGACCAACCCCCGTAGTTCCACATGACATAGTCGTGGAACCCGTGGAAGTGCCCCTCGAACTTGATGATCTTGTCGCGACCGGTGTACTCGCGGGCCAGGCGCAGGGCGTGCATGGTCGCCTCGGTGCCGGAGCAGGTAAACCGGACCATGTCCACGCACGGAACCATGTCTGCCAGCGCCGCGGCCACCCGGCTTTGGGCCGGCGTTTCGTTTGAACACACGATGCCGCATCGCAACGCCTCTTCGATGGCGGCGCGGATGCCCGGGTGGTTGTGGCCCAGGATGGTGGCGCCGTGCGAGGTCAGGAGGTCCATATACTCCCGCCCTTCGAGGTCATAAATGTAGGCGCCTTCACCCCGAGCGATGTAGAACGGCCTCCCCAGGGCTTTGTTGTAGCGGATGGAAGAGGAGACGCCACCCGGCAGCACCGCCTGCGCGGCAGCGTACAAGGATTCGTGTGCATCAGCTTTGCGTCCTGGTTCCATGAGAGACTCCTCCTCTGATGGGCGCCTACATGCCCATATACACCTTGCGGACCTCCTCTGAAGCCAACAGTTCCTCCCCTGTTCCTGTCAAGGCGACGCGTCCCCGTTCCAGGATGTACCCGCGAGAAGAAATGGAGAGAGCGTCCTGCACGTGTTGCTCGATGAACAAGACCGTGATTCCCCTGTCACGGATTTTCTGGATCGTTTCGATGATCACCGTTTGGAATATCGGGGCCAGCCCGAGAAACGGCTCATCGATCATCAGGAACTGTGGCCTGGACATGAGCCCTCGGGCGATCGCAACCATCTGCTGCTCACCCCCACTCAGGGTGTACGCCAACTGTCCCTGGCGTCCGCGGAGCGGGGGGAACAGGCTGAACACCTCCTCCAACGTCTCGTCGCGCCTGAGCTTGGCCTCGCCCTCGAGAGACCCCAGCAGCAAGTTCTGATGAACCGTCAGATACGGGAACAGGCGTCTTCGCTCCAGGACGTGAGCCAGGCCCTTCCGAACGATCCGATGCGTGGGGGCATTGGTAATCGGCTCTCCCTGGAACTCCAGCGTTCCCGCTTTCGCTCTGACCAACCCGGTGACGCTGTTCATCACGGTGCTCTTGCCCGCGCCGTTGGGGCCGAGCAGGCACACGATCTCGCCTGTCTTGACCTCGAGGGAGACGCCCCACAATACCTGATAGTGCCCGTAGGCGACTTCGAGGTCAGTGATTCTTAGCATACGCTTTTCCCAAGTAAAGCTCGATCACCCTTCGATCCGTCGCAACGCGCTCTGGGAGGTCGTCGCAGATCTTCTCACCCAGGTGCAAGGCAATGATCCGGTTGGCCAGCTCCATGACCACTTTCATGCTGTGCTCGATGACGAGAAGCGTCACTCCCTCCCGACGCAGTCTTTGGATCAGCGCAACCAGGCCAGGAATGCTCTTGTGGTCCACGCCTCCCGTCACCTCATCGAGCAGCAAGAGCTTGGGCTTGGTTGCCATGGCGCGCGCCAGCTCGAGGCGCTTGCGCTGACCGGTGCTCAGCGTACTGGCCAGAGAATGCGTCATGCGGTGCAGACCGACCACCTCGATATGCTGGAGTGCCTCCTGGCGGGCCTGGCTCATGCTCATCCTGGGCAACGCCCCAACCATCACGTTTTCCAGGACCGTCATGCTGCTGAATGGGCGCAGCTTCTGGAACGTGCGGGCGATCCCCTTGCCATTGATGATATGGGGGGGAAGGCCGGTGATGTCTTCGCCTTGGAAGCGGACGGTGCCGTGGTCTGGCCGCAAGTCACCGCAGACGAGGCTGAAGAAGGTCGTTTTGCCGGAGCCATTTGGACCGATCAGCCCGACCGTCTCGCCCTGCTCGACCCGCAGGCTGATATTCTTGTTGGCGACAACCCCACCGAATGCCTTGGTGAGATTCTCCACTTCCACCAGCGCCATACGTTAGAGCCTCCGGTGCCAAGGAGCGTCAATCCACAGCAGCCTGGCCCATGTCGTGGACATCGATCATCCCTTCCCGGCGAAAGAGGCGAGGACGAATGTGCTTGCGATAAATCCCAACGATGCCGGCCGGCTCGAGCGCAGCAATCAGGACGATCAGGACCCCGTAGACGATGAGGTCTTCTGCCCCACCGGTTCCCCCGAATCGAATCCGCACGAACTCCGAAACGGGGATCAGGATCGCGGTGCCAACAATCGGCCCCCAATACGTTCCGACACCACCAAAAGTGGCGAGGAGGACAACCAGCACGGAGTGTTGCAGTTGGAAGACGCTGAACGGGTCGATGAACAGGACATACTGCGCGTAGAAGCTGCCGGCCAGCGCCGAAAAGAACGCGCTCATGCTGAGGGCGACCAGCTTGTATGTGAGGATGTCCACCCCGAGGCTGCTGGTCGCCACCGCATCGTCCCGGATGGCGCGGAAGTAGAACCCCAGCTTCGAGCGTTCCATCCAGTACGTGGCCAGATACACCAGGCAGAGGAGGGCCAGGGCAATGTAGTAATATGGCAGCTTGCTTTTCCATTGAAAGTTCAGCCAGCTATCTTTCATGACCGGCAGCCACAGCCCCTTTGCCTCGCCCGCCGCATTCCAGTTCATGAAGATAGTCTGCACCGTCTCGGCAATGGCCAGCGTCGCAATGGCAAAATAGTGGCCGGTCAGGCGGAAGGTCGGGATTCCGACGACGAGAGCGAGAGCGATGGCCGCCAGGCCCCCAGCCAGCATGCCTATCCACGGCGTGAGGTGAAAATTCATCAGGAGCATGCTGGAGGTGTACGCACCGATCCCGAAGTAAGCCACGTGGCCGAACGAGACTTGCCCGCAATAGCCGGCCAGGATGTTCCACGCCTGGGCGGTCAGCGCATACAGGAAAATCAGGATGAAAAGGTGGCGTGTGTAGGGAAAGGTGAAGTCCACCTGGAGGGGGCCGACCTGGAACCGCATAAACGGGTAGACCAGGACGAATACGCCGAGGACCGCATAGATGACCCAGCCCCTGGCCGAGCTTCTCCGCTCGGGGGTGGCCGAAACCTCCACCATAGACGAACCCTTCCTCAGGATCTGCCGAAGAGACCCTGAGGCCGCAGCACGACGATGACGATGTAGATCATATACACGGCGGCGTATTTCAACGGCGGCACGAACCAGCCCGCGACGTGCTCCACCAGGCTGAGAATGATCCCCGCCACAAGGGCACCGGGAATGCTCCCGAAGCCCCCCAACGCCACCGCGATGTAGGAAATGTTCCCGAATAACAACCCCACCATCGGGAAGACGTAGTAATAGTTGGCCATCAAGGCGCCCGCAACCCCCAAACACGCCAGCCCGATGGCCCAGCCCAGGGCGTACATCCGCTCCGTGTCGATCCCCATCAGTGCGGCGGCCTGCTTGTCTTGGGCGGTGGCCTGCAGGCACAATCCCGTTTCCGTCCTGGTGATGAATGCCCAGAGGAGCAAGAAAGCGATCAGGGCACCAACACCGGCGACGGCTTGCGGGAGACCCAGAGAGATTCCAAACAGCTCGACCCTGCCTTCGACAAACGGATGAGGGACCATGCGGAAATCAGGCGAGAACAGCTTCTGTGCCAGGCCTCGCAGGAACGTGGCCAGCCCAAACGTGATCACCATCTGGGCCAGCATCGGACCGCCGAGCGCGCGACGAATGACTCCGCGATAAACCAGTACGCCAAAGATACCCAAAGCAACAATGTTGATGGGAATGCTGAGCAGCGGGTCGACGGATAACAGAGTGAACAGCCAGAAGGTCGAATACATGGCCCACATGAAGATTTCGCCGTGGGCGAAATTGACGATCTCCATCAGGCCAAAAATGAGCGAAAGCCCGGCGGCGATCACCGCATAGATGAGGCCGACCAAGACAGCACTGATCACTATCTGGAAAAAAATCTCCGGCTGGAAGAATGCCATAGGCTACATCCCAAGACCGAATTCCAGTCTCATCCCCAATGTCGTGCCGAGGCTCCGCAATGCACGACTTCCACTCCGTGCCGCCTTGCGTGAGTCTATTCGCCGGACGGGCGACCCGCTGTGGGTCGCCCGTCCGGCCTTGATGGAATCCATCCGCAGCAAGACCTACGGCGCCTCGCCTGGGGCACAGATCACCGGGGTGTGGTCCACCCGGGCACAGGGACTTTGGCTTCCTTGGCGGCTGTCCCGAATGGCCACACCGAATAGAAGCGATTCGGCGACTTCGCCGGCGCACCAGCGGGGGGCTGGAACAACTGCACGATGATCCCACTCGCCAGGTCGTTCTGGCCCGTCTGCGGGTTGGTCTTGATGCCCTTCCATGGCATGATGCTCTGCTCAATGGGCAACTCGTACTTCAGCAGGGCAGCGCGAATATCGGTGTTCTTGGTTGAGCCTGCCCGGTTGATAGCATCGCACATGCAGAGGATGCCCGTGAACGTCTTGGCGGCCGTCTCAACCATCGGATAGCCCGCAGTCTTGAGATACAGGTCCATGACATACTTGACCGAAGGCCGCCTGACCCCGAGATCATAATCGAACCCGGAGCGGCTGGCGGTGTACAGCGCGTCGGGTCCCAACTGCTCGATGTAGGCGTTGTCCAGGTAGCCGGCATCCTGGGCGACGATGACCTTGGGCATCCAGTTCTGCTCTTTCAAGGTCTTGATGGTCAGGATGGCATCCGTGGTGTAGCCGGTGGGGAGCAGGACATCCGGCTTGGCCGCCTTCAGTTTCTGGATTTCGCTGACCAGCGAGGACGTTTGCGCCCGGTACTTGATATCCTCCACGATCTGGAAGCCGTGCTGGGGGGCCAACTGTCGCTGCGCCGTGGCGGAATCAGAGCCGAACAATGTGTCCTCGTAGAGCAGGGCCAGCGTCTTGATGGCCTGTCCTCGCTTGTCCCTCAACTCCGCCAGGAACTCCATGATGGCCTGTGTGAACATGACATCGTGGGGCCCCGTGCGGAAGAACCACTTGAAGCCCCGGGTGTGCAGGCTGGGCGAGGACGGCTCGCCATACATGTTCGGAACCTCGTACCGCTCGCAGACCTGGGCCATGGTGGCCACAACAGAACTCTTTTGTCCGCCGGTGATCCAGACGACCTTCTCCTGGGTGATCATGCGCTCTGTCTCGGACGCACCCTTCTCCGGCAGCCCCAGCGTGTCGGAGTAGATCACACGCATCTTGGCGCCGCCGAGATTGGGCAACCCCTCGCCCCTCGCGAGCGGAAGGTCCACATTGTGGGAGTTGTTGACGATATCCAGGGCGACATTGACGGCCTGGACGTTTTGAAGCTGGGCCATGGCGTCAGGGCCGGTCATGGCATAGGGAGCGCCAAAGAGGATTTCTCTGGGCCCCGACGCTGCCGCCCACGTCGTCCGCTTGAGGGTCAATCCGGCGAGACCTGCACCCGCCGACCCCAGCGCAGCAGCCTTGAGGAAGCTACGCCGCGTAATCTTCCTGTGCCCGTTCTTCATTGTTTCATCTCCCCTCGCCGGTCGAACCGGCGACCTGGACTTCCAGCATCTGAGGTACCCTCCCACCGCAATCGGGTTCTCTCGCGATCCCTCATCACCTCCTCCGTTGAAAGAAGGAGAACACCCTCTTCGGACGCGAAGTTCCCACCAGACTCGGTCACCGGACTGCACTCACGCCCTTCGCAGGACTTCCGTGAACGCTTCAATGACGTGGTCCACCTGCTCGGGCGTGATGTGCCGGTGAGTCACCATCCGGATACGCGTGGGGCTGCCCACCAGCACCTCGACGTTATAGCGGCCCAGGCGGCGGTTCAGCTCGGCGGCGCCAAAGCGCAAGCGGCTGGTGTCGGCAAAGACCATATTGGTCTGAACGGCCTTCATATCAATCTCGAGGGCATCAATATTCACCAGCCCTTCCGCCAGGCGGCGGGCGTTGGCGTGATCCTCCTTCAGGCGATGGATCATCGTCTTCAGCGCCACGATACCCGGCGCGGCGATGACGGCCGCCTGGCGCAGTGTTCCTCCGATCAGCTTTCGCAAGCGGCGCGCGCGCGCCATCGCCTCGCGGGTCCCGGCCAGCAGGGCGCCAACAGGACAACTCAATCCCTTGGACAGGCAGAACGTGACGGTGTCCACGTCCCTGACCAGCTCCCGCGCCTCGACACCCAGCGCCATGGCCGCGTTGAAAATGCGGGCCCCGTCCAGGTGGACCGGAATGTGATAGCGGTGGGCCACGTCGCAGACCGCCGTAATTTGCTCCGTCGTGATGACCGTGCCGCCCGCCCGGTTATGTGTGTTCTCCAGGCAGATCAGACCGGTCTGGGGGGTATGGACGTTGTCCGTTGGGCGGATGGCAGCCTCGACATCCTCCGGGGCCGGATAGCCCATGGACCCTCTCACCCGGCTCACCATCAGGCCGGCAATCCGCGCCGCGCCTCCCTGCTCCGAGGTGAAGATGTGCGCTCCCTCCTCGAGCAAGACCTCTTGCCCCGGCTGGGTCTGGCACAGCATCCCGACCAGATTCCCCATGGTGCCGCTCAGAACCAGCAGGGCAGCTTCCTTGCCCAGCATCGCTGCCGCCATCGCCTCGAGCTCGTTCGTCGTCGGGTCTTCCTGCCGGTTGTCGTCCCCCATAGGGGCAGTCCGAATAGCCTCGAGCATCTCCGGTGTCGGCAGCGTCACGACATCGCTACGCAGGTTGATCTTCTCAGGCCAGATCTCCATGGCGTCTCCCTATTTCGTTAGATGACAATGAGCTCCCGCTGCGGCGTGGTCATCAGCTCGTAGCCGTCCTTGGTCACAACGAGTTGGTCCTCGGGCGCAAAGCCGCCCACCCCCCATAGGTAGTACGGGGTCTCGACGCAGAGGACCATGCCCTCCTGTAATGCGGCTTGGTTCCACGGGGCCAGGAACGGCCGCTCATGGGACGACAGGCCGAGACCATGGCCGATGTGGTGCCGCCGGTACTCGGGGATCCCTCTGGTGGGGGGGACGCGCACGGCCGCCTCGAACATCTCCGCGACCTTCAGCCCCGGCCGCACCATGGCGATGGCCACCATCTCCGCCTCGTACACGGCCGCGTAGATGGTCCGCATCTGCGCGGTGGGCTCGCCCACCACCGCCATGCGGCAGATGTCGGACACGTAGTGCTGGTAGCAGGCGGACGCGTCGATGCGGATGACGTCGCCCTTCTGGATCCGGGTCTCGCTGGGATACACCGCGCCGAAGGCGCCGCGCGTGCCCGCGCCGACCTGGACGTAGTTCGTGGTGCACCCCTCCTCCATCACCGTCCGGCGGATGATGCGGTCCAGGTCGAGCTCGGTCATGCCGGGTTTCGCGGCCGCGTAGGCCGCGGCGATGCCCTTCTCGATGGCGTCCCCCGCCTTCTTGAGCCGGGCAATTTCCTCGGGGCTCTTGATCTCCCGGGTGCCCAGGAGCACGTCGGTGCCATCCACGAACTCCACCCCGGGCAGCTCGCGCTTCAGCCGCTCGTAGGCGGCCGCGGGCAGCCGATGGTACTCGATGCCCACGCGGGCCTTGGTCAAGCCCATCTCCGCCAGGGCCCGCCCGAAGGCCTCGTAGACCGTGTCGACGCGGAACCCCGGGACGTCGGGCGCGTTCGTGACCGTGTACTGGCCGAAGAACCCGACCCGGGGGATCCACGTGGGGAACTGGAGGAGGCTCAGCCGGTTGGCGTGGGGGATGAGCAGGTACGGCTCGATGGCCGGGTCTGCCGGAATCAAGGAAAAGGCGACCGTCTCCGGCTCGAAGGTGAACTCGTAGACCGGGAACTCCGCGGTGTAGTAGATGTGCGCCTCCGTGCTCGGAGCCAGCAGGTCCAGCCCCTGCTCCCGCATCAGCGCCCGGCACCGCGCGAGGTTCATGAGGGTGGGTTGGGTCATGGGAGGTCCTCCTTCTCTATGCACGTGTGTAGCCACCGGTTTCCCGCGAGCCCCGTGGGGGCCCGTTTCACCGTGAAAGGGTTCCAAGCCGAGCGGGTCTCGACCTGCTGGCCGCTCGCCGCTAGTAGACTGGGGTCAGCCAGTGCTTGTACTTCGGGGCCACGCCGCGGACTACGTCCCTGTAGAGTTGTCGGATCTGGCGGCAAACGGGCCCGACGGTTCCGTTCCCGACAGGATAGCGGTCCACGGAGGTGATGGGCAGGATCTCGTACGCGGAACCGCAGTAGAACACCTCATCGGCGACGTACAGCTCGGTCCGGTCGATCTCCCGCTCCACCAGCTCCAGCTTCAATTCTGCAGCGAACAGTTCGCGCAGGGTGTCCCGCGTGATGCTCTCCAGAATCCCGGCGGTAACCGAAGGGGTGATCGGCCGTCCGTCGCGGACAATCATCAGGCAGGCGCCGGGCCCCTCGGAGACCTTATCCTGGTCATTCAAGATAACGGCATTGTCATAGCCGTCGACCCGAGCTTGTGTTGAGACCAACCGGCTCTGCTGGTAGTTGGCGCCCGCTTTGACGCGCGGAGGCATCACATTGTCGCCGATCCTCCGCCAGGAGCTGACGCAGCAGGCGATGCCGTGCGGGTCGTCCAGCATGCTTCGCTTGGGCAGCGTGAGGATAAAGGCCCCCGTGAAGATTTTGTCCGGCTCGAAGGCGAACAACGGTCCTTCCCCAAAATACGCGGTCAGCCGCAGCTGTACGTCCTCGCGGAACCCATTCCTGGCGACAATTCCCGTGCAGGCCGCTGCCAGATCCTCCTTCGAATACGGCAGGGTCATCCGCATGACTTTCATGGAATCCCAGAGGCGGTCGAGGTGCTCCTCCAGCCGGAAGATGAACATCTGGTTCTGTTCCGCGTTGTGATAGGCACGCAGCCCTTCGAAGACATTGGCTCCCCGGAGGACGGTATCCGTGGAGACGTGAATCTTTGCGTCCGGCCATGCCACGTACTCCCCGTTCAGCCAGATAAATTGCGCCGGATGGTTTGCCATAATACCGACTCCCCCTTGTGAGAGGTTTCCCATCCATTGACTGCACCGCAGGACACGTCTACCGCGGCCGCTCCAGTATACCAAGCGGCGGTCAGGCACGCAGGAAAATCGGCGGTCCTGGCCAGATTGACCGACCAAGGATACGTCTCGGGACAGGCAGTCACTCTCTCCCTCCCCTCCCAATCGACAGCCGGTCTTCCAGGCCAGCGGTCATGCTCGATCGGACCCGCAGGCGTCCCCTGGGCAGGGAGGACCGTTTCGGCGTCCTCACGTCTCCCTCGCGGGCACCTCGGATAGGCCGGCTAGGACATGAAGCTCCCGCCATTCACGTCGATCGTCACGCCGGTCACGTAGCTGGCGTCGTCCGAGGCCAGGAAGGCGATGACCGTGGCCACCTCCTCGGGCTGCGCCAGGCGGCCCAAGGGGATGTTGGCAAGGATGCGGGCCTGGTCCTCGGGCGAGCGGAGAGCCCACTTCTTGGCCACCCGGTCCACCAGGGTGGGGCCGGGTGCGACGGCGTTTGCCGTGATGCCGAAGGGGGCCAGATCCTGGGCCAGGTGGCGGGTGAGACCCAGCAGCCCCGCCTTGGCGCTGGAGTACTGCGGGCCCGAGAGGCGGCTCACGTTCCGGCCGGCCACGGAGGAAACGTTCACGATCCGGCCGTAGCGCTGGCGTTTCATCACCGGCGCCACCGCCTTGCAGCACAGGAAGGCACTCTTCAGATTCGAGTTCACCGTGAGGTCCCAGTCCTCCTCCGTCACCTCCTCCAGGAACCGGAGAAGGGTGCCGCCCCCCGCGTTGTTGACCAGGATGTCCAGCCGTCCGAACTGCTCCAGGGGCTCGTGTACGAGGCGCTCCACCACGGCCGCCTGATTGACGTCCCCGCCGATGACGAGGGGCCGCTTCCCCACCGCCGCCACCGCGGCCCCGGCGAGCTCAAGGCGCTCCGCGCCGCGCGCATTCAGGACCACCTGGCCTCCCTCGCGGGCGAAGACAAGCGCCGCCGCCCTGCCGATGCCGTCTGAGGATCCCGTCACAACTGCCACCTTGCCGTCAAAGCGCATAACTTTTCTCTCTCCTCTCCGCCGTTGTGAGCATCTCCCGAGATGAGCGCCGACTCCTCCTGTCCTCGGCCCCTCGCAGGATGCTGAAAAATCCGCCCTTGGGTAGGCTGGTCAAAAGGCCCAGATGCAAGGCGGCGCGCGATGCGCGGGGTACCCACCGAAGGTGGGTCGGAGGCGTACGCGGTCGGTACGTCGCAGCGCCGCGCGAGCGCACCGGGTACCCATCCGGAGGATGGGTACCGCAGATGGGCCTTTTTCAGCAGCCTGCTAGCCATCCGCGGGATCAGGCCGTGGCCTGCAACGCGTCGGCAAAGACGGCCAGCGTGGCCTCGACGTCGGCATCGGAATGGGCCAGGGAGAGATACATCTTCGCACCGGGGACCACGAAGATGCCGCGCCGGATCAGTTCATGTCCCAGCCGCTTCGCCCGCTTCCCATCCACCTCGCAGAGATCCGCTTCCGTGCTGATCCGCCGCGCGGGGTCGATGAAGAACGGTTGGGCGATGGGTCCCTCGCCCAGCGCCTGCATTGGAACTCCCTGGCGGAAGGCGATGTCGGCCATGCCATCCCGGAGCCGCCGCCCGATGAAGGCGAGCCGATCGTACACGCCCGGTCGCCGGAGTTCCTCCAGGGCGGCGATGCCGGCTGCGCAGGCCAGCGGGTTGCCGCTCAACGTCCCGCTGAGGCAGGCATAGTCCAGCGTCCCCTTCCGAGCCGGGTTGGCCGTCTCCATGAGATCGGCCCGACCGCAGATGGCGCCCAGGGGAAACCCGCATGTCAGGGCCTTGCCGTAGGTCGCCAGGTCCGGTACGACCTTGTAGAACTCCTGGGCCCCGCCATACGCCAGGCGAAACCCCGTGACCACCTCGTCAAAGATCAACACGATCCCCTGGCGACGGGTCAGCTCCAGCAGGCCGGCTAGGAATCCGGGCTCGGGGGGAATGGCTCGCTGGAGCGGCTCCACGATGACCGCGGCGATCTCCTGCCCATGCCGGGACAGAATCTCTTCCGTCGTGCTGAGGTCATTGAAGGGGGCGATCAGCACGCTCTCCATCACCCCCTTGGGGATGCCACCGATATCCGGCACAGGCGTCGGGTAAGGGGCAACACCAACGTGCCAGTTCCCGATCATGCCGTAGTCGTGGAGCCCATGCCAACCGCCCTCGAACTTGAGCACCTTCTCCCGCCGGGTGAATACGCGCGCCATCCGGATGGCGAACATCGTCGCCTCCGTGCCGGTGCTGACGAATCGCACCTGCTCTGCGCAGGGAACCGCCTGGCAGACCATCTCGGCGAGTCGCACTGTGGGCTCGCTCAACCAGTGAAAGGTGGACCCCTTGGCCATCTGCGCTTGGACCGCCCGGACCACGGCTGGGTGCGCATGGCCCAAGAGGAGCGGACCCGACCCCATCACGTAGTCGATGTACCCGCGACCGCGGGTGTCATAGACGTGGCTCCCCTCCCCACGCTCCACGACGAAGGCGAGCTCCGGCGGGAGCGTCCACTGCCAGACAGAACCCCCGGGGAGATACTTGGCAGCGAGAGCCAGCAGGTCGCTGCGGCTCGAGTCATGTGAGGACGTCTGGGCACTCATGGGGCCTCCTTCCGCGGCAATCCATCAACGAATCGGCAGACCCTAGCAGGCCGCTGAAAAAGGCCCATCTGCGGCACCCATCCTCCGGATGGGTACCCGGCACGCTCGGGCACTCGCTGCGGCGTACCCGGAGTACGCCTCACTCGGCCCTTCGCGTGCCGCCTTGCATCTGGACCTTTTTGAGCAGCCTGGCGCAAAGTGGGTTTTCAGCATCCTGCTAGAGGACTGCCGGCGACATCCCGACTGACCAGGCTACATCTCCCGCAGGACTTCTTGGATGCTTCGCTCGAGGATCGCCAGCATGTCGTCAACGTCCTGCTCGGTCACGATCAGCGGTGGGCCGAAAGCAATCCAGTGAGGGTCGAACCGGAGCAGGAGGCCGTTCCGCAAGGCCTGCTTCCCGATGCGGAGGCCGATCTTCGCCTCGGGCGGGAAGGGGCGCTTCGTGGCGGGATCCTGGACAAGTTCCACGCCGATCATCAGGCCCTTGCCCCGAATGTCACCGATGATGCCCAGCGATCGTAATTCCTCCAGGCGCTTCACCAGGTGTGCTCCCACCCGGCGGGCGTTCTCATCCAGCCGGCGCTCGACGATCTCCCCGATGCTGGCGAGGCCGGCCGCGCAGGCCACGGGGTTCCCCGCATAGGTATGGCCGTGGGCGAACTCCGTCCCGGGGGCACCCCAGAAGGTGGCCGCCACGTGGTCCCGCACCAGGGCTGCGGCCAGCGGGGCGTACCCGCTACTCATCCCCTTCCCGCAGCAGAGGATGTCGGGCAACACGTCGAAGGTGTTCGCCGCGAAGAGGTGCCCCGTCCGTCCGAAGCCCGTGATGATCTCGTCGAAGATGAGCAGGATGGTGTATTCGTCACAGAGCTGCCGGAGGATCTTCAGATACTCCATGGGCGGGGTGATGATCCCCCCGGTGTTGCTGATCGGCTCCACGATGATCGCGGCAATGGAGCGCGGATCCTCCCATTCGATCAGGGTCCGGAGCGTCCGCGCACAGAATACCTCGCAGTCCGGATAGGTCTTCTCGTAGGGACAGCGGTAACAGTACGGCGGATAGGTGTGCAGGAAGCCCACGGCAGCCGGCTCGTACATGGTCTTCCGGTACCCGACACCGCCAGCACTCATCGCGCTTCCTGTGGCCCCGTGATAGCTGAGGTAGCGGGAGAGGATCTTGTACTTGCCGGGGTTCCCCGTCTGCCGGTGGTACTGCCGGGCCATCTTGAAAGCGGCCTCCGTGGCCTCGGAGCCGCTGCTCACCAGGCGAGCAGTGTTCAGGTCCCCGGGGGTGATCTCGGCAAGGCGCGCGGCCAATTCCACGGCGCGGGGGTTCGTCGCGTGCATCGGCGGGTTGAACGGGAGCGTTTCCAGTTGGCGGCGGACAGCCTCCAGCATGCGGGGGTTGTTATAGCCGACATTCACCACGTACACCCCCGCCAGGCCGTCCAGGTACTCCTTGCCGTGTACGTCCCAAAACCGGATGCCGTCCGCCCGCGCCACAACGAAGGGCTCTTTCACGAACTCCGTCATCTGGCGATAATCCAGCATGATGTGGCGCAGGTACTCTTCGGTGGCGAACCGCGCGTCCCCCGCAGGTGTCATTATTCCCACCTCCGCTTCACGAATGCGATGGTCAGGCGAGCCGGACCGGAAGTCCCGCGCCACGTTCTGCGGGCTCGGCCAGGCGCGCATACAGGCTCAAGAAGCCTCGCGCCACTCGGGGGGCCGGGCACGTCCAGGCCCGCCGGCGAGCCTCCAACTCCTCGACCGGCACCAAGAGATTGATGCGCCGTCCCGGGATATCCACCTCGATGCGATCGCCATCGCGCACCAGGGCGATCGGCCCTCCCAGTGCCGCCTCGGGCGACACCTGGCACGCGAACGGACCCTTGGCGAACCCCGAGATCTTTCCGTCGGTCACCAGGGCACACGACCTGTCCAGGCCCAGGGCGCCCATGTAGCCGAGCACCTTGAACACCTCGGTGAGTCCAGGCCCACCCCGCGGTCCCTCGTAGCGCAGGACGATGACCTCCCCCGGCTGTATGGTGCCTGCTTCGAGGCCCTGCAAGCAGGCTTCCAGCGAATCGAAGGTCCGGGCCGGGCCGGTGTGGACCATCATCTGTTCCGGGACGACCGTGGGGCGCACCACCGCCGATGTCGCCAGGCTCCCCCGCAGGATGGCCAGACCACCGCGGAAGACCGGCCGGTCCAGGCTGCGGATCACCTCGGGTCGCCGCACGCCCGCGTCCCGGAGGTTCTCCTCGACGGTTGCCCCGGCC
>Ga0210377_10003052_pt1 | contig 14439 bp, 1 predicted proteins | sample PLM4_65_b1redo_FD_155480 | JGI IMG/M metagenome (GOLD analysis project Ga0210377, IMG submission 155480) | Groundwater sediment microbial communities from an aquifer in East River, Colorado, USA - PLM4_65_b1 redo | ecosystem: Environmental > Terrestrial > Soil > Riparian zone | place: USA: East...
CCCAGTTTGCAGCCGGGAGTGTCGGACTGGCAGCAGTTGCTGCAAAGCCTGGGATCGCTTTATGTCCACGGTCAAGCCATGGACTGGCGCGGCCTTGATGTTGGCCGTGCACAGCGAAGAGTGTCCCTCCCGACCTACCCGTGGCAAAGGAAGACTTATTGGATCCAACCGCACCGGAGGCGTCCGGACATAATTAAAGATGAAGGCCCTCTTGCATCCGAGGACAGCTCGAAGGATATGCTGATGGAATTCCGCTGGCTGCCTCGCTGGCACCTTGAATCCGATTTGCAGCGGCTTCCCGCCACATACCTGCCTGATCCGAAGCAGATTGCACTTCAGCTTGGCGAAGTTATTCCAGATAGTCAAAAAAACCGGACATGGGAATCAATCGAGAATGCACCAGCGGATTTCAACCGCCTGAGCGCGGATTATGTCATAAACTCACTCATCCAGTTGAAATCAAACTTACAGATAGGCGATTCTTTTAGAGAAAGCGATCTCGCCGATTGTTTAGGCATCATTAACCGGCATCGTCAGCTTTTTAGGCGGCTGCTTGAAATGTTAGAACAGGATGGAGTGCTTGGAAGGATTGGTTCCATGTGGTCGGTTGCTCAGCCGTTCGAAAGACCGGACGTGCATACCCATTTATCGGCAATGATCAAGCGCTATCCTGATCTGAAACTTGAGCTCGAGATCTTAGAAAGGTGTGGCAATTCACTTGGCGATGTAATGCAGGGAAGGCTTAATCCATTGGAGGTGCTCTTTCCCCAGGGGGTTCTTAGTTCCATAGAAAAACTCTATGGAGAATCCACTATGATGTTTCTACCCAATCTTATGCTCCGACGGGCAATGAATGTTATTACGGAAGCGTTACCGGAAGGGCAAACACTTCGATTGTTGGAACTAGGGGCCGGGACCGGCGGAACCACTGCTCACATTTTGCCTGAGTTGCCGGCTGATCGAACGGATTATCTCTACACAGACGTCTCCAAACTCTTTTTGGACAAAGCCAGGGAAAAGTTCGGACGTTTTCCATTTATACGTTATAAGTTGCTTGATATCGAGCAAGATCCTGTTGGACAGGGCTTTTCACGAAATCACTTTGATGTGGTGGTGGCCTCAAATGTACTTCACGCGACAACCGATTTACGCAAAAGCCTCCAAAATGTATCCAGTCTTCTGGCACCCGGCGGATTAATACTTTTGGTCGAAGGAGTCCGTCCCACGCGATGGATCGATCTGATCTTTGGGCAGTTGGAGGGGTGGTGGAAGTTCGCCGATACCGATCTGCGCTCTTCTTATCCCCTTTTAAATGCAGAAAAATGGAGAGATCTCCTGAACCAATCATCCTTCAACCATTCGGAAACAATCACGACAGGGGATGTGGCAGCCGGTCGGCTGTTTGAACAAGCCGTCATCGTGGCACAGTATGCAGGCACCGTGATGGACTCAAGTGCCACAAACTCACCGGAAAGATCGAAGTCTTCAGGGGCATGGATCGTGTTTTCCGATACTGACGGGGTGGGTCAAGGAATAGCGAAGTCCATTCGGGGCCGGGGTGATAGGTGTGTTTTGGTATTCGAAAGTGATTGTTTCAAAAAACTGGAGGACGACGTCTGGAGTATCGACCCTTCGCATATCGCTGACTATCAGCAACTGGTCCGAGAAGTGGGTCTTGAGCGTGAGCATTCCTTTACAAACCTGGTACACCTGTGGAGTTTGGATCATGCAGAGGACAACACCATAAGAAACGCAGGTACACTTGCGGAAGCTGTCTCCCGTTTGAGCAGCCGGGTGATTTATCTTCTTCAAGCTATCGCGATGGTCGGACATTCTGTGAAACCCCGGTTTTATCTTGTGACTCGAGGAGCGCAATCTGTTGCCGGAAACCATAACCTCCCGCGTCTGGACCAAGCTCCGTTGTGGGGTATCGGGCGTACGGCTGCGAATGAATACCCCGATTTCTGGGGAGGAATGATAGATCTTGACCCTGGCAGCAAACCGGATTTAATGGCCGACACTGTACTGGATCATGTATGGCATTCCGATGGAGAGGAGCAGGTCGTCTATCGGAAGGAAAATCGATATGTTGCCCGGTTTCTTCCTCTGAGTTGCGGAGAATGCCAACCTTTCAAAGCAAAGCCGGAGGGTAGTTATCTTATCACGGGCGGCCTGGGAGACTTGGGGCTCGAAACGGCGCTGTGGGTTGTTCAGCATGGTGCAAAAAAAATAATCCTGCTGGGGCGCACGCCATTGCCTTCCCGGTCACAATGGGCATCCGTTAGCTCGAATGATGTTTCTCATCGCCAGATTGCAGCTATTCTCAAAATGGAAAAAGCGGGAGCCGAGGTGAAAACTGCATCGGTAGATGTTGCAGACGAGGTCCGGTTGCGGGATTTTCTGACCACGATTCGGACGGAGAATTGGGCGCCGGTACGTGGTGTATTCCACACGGCCGCTCAGTTTACTCAACGCTTGTTGCAACACCAGGATGAAGAAAGTTTCAAATCAGACCTTCAGGCTAAAATAGTGGGGGCCTGGCTGTTGCATGATCTGCTCAAGGATGAACCATTAGACTTTTTTGTCCTATATTCCAGTCTGAACTCTCTTCTGGGGCTGGTAGGTCTATCCAGTTATGCTGCTTCCAATGCCTTTCTGGATGCAATGGCCCATTATCGGCGGGGTTTGGGTTTGCCGGCATTGAGTGTAAACTGGGGTCCCTGGTCTGGGCTGGGGTTTTTGCGCAAAGCCGTCACCGAACGTGCGGCTGAAGGCCTTTTTCGGGAAGGCTTTGAAGGGATATCTCCAGGGCCGGCACTGGCATCACTTGGATGGCTCATGCAACAGGAGATAATCCAGGCTGGAGTGGCTAGAATAGACGGCTCTAAACTGCGGCTGGCTGGCGGCTCCGCCAGCGGGTTGAGTCTGTTATCCGAATTGAACATCCCGCAGTCATCGGACAACATTGCGGCAGAGATAATCGAAAAAGACGAGAATACAGGAAATTTGCGCGAAAGGATTATCGGACTCGAACCCGGCACTGTGCAGCATGAGTTTCTGGAGATAAACTTGAAGGAGATACTTGCAGGTGTCCTGCGGCTGGAGCAGGCGACAATCCATAGGGATAAACCGATGGGTGAATTCGGCCTCGATTCGCTCATGGCAGTGGAACTGAAAACTCGTTGCGAGAAGGCGCTCGGAATTAAACTGCCGGCGACAGTGGCCTGGAACTATCCAACCGTCGCCACTCTTGCCAGTCATCTTTTGGAAGTGCTACAATCTTCGCTCGGCCACTTCATGGAAAGCCCCTATTCTCTCATGGAAACTACTTCAAATCGTGAAGAATATATTCCTGAGCGAATGATATCAGGCAAGGCCTTCGACGAAATCGATCAGCTCTCTGAAGAGGAAGCGATGGGAAAATTGCTCAGAAAGAAGTCAGAAAAATGAAAGGTAACAGCTCTCCCATGCGGACAATATCTTCAACCAAACTGGCCTTGTTAGCGCGAGAATTCCGGTCAGAAACGCGCAATTTCAGTATTGTTAGATCGGAGCCGATCGCTATTATCGGAATGGGGTGTCGATTTCCCGGTGGTGCTACAGGACCTGTTGCATATTGGGACCTGCTGGACAAGGGGGTGGATGCTATTCGTGAAGTGCCAGCAGATCGTTTTGAAATCAGCGATTACTATGATCCCGATATTGCCGCACCGGGAAAAATAATGACAAGGTATGGCGGATTCATCGAAAAGCCAGATCAATTCGATCCGGATTTCTTTGGGATTGCCCCACGAGAAGCGCTGAGTATGGATCCTCAGCAAAGGCTGTTTCTCGAGGTGGCATGGGAAGCATTAAGTGATGCCGGGTTGAGATCCGGGAACCTCCAAGGTTCTCAGACCGGAATCTTTTTGGCCATCACCTATATGGACTATGCTCGTCTGCAATACAGCCAACCGAGCCGAATAGACGCATACTCGCTTTCGGGGACCGCGCACAGCATTGCTGTGGGTAGACTTTCATACTTGATGAATTTGAAAGGACCCAGTATCGCTGTGGACACGGCTTGTTCTTCTTCATTGGTTGCAGTTCATCTTGCCTGCCAGAGCCTGCGGTTGGGCGAGAGTAACATTGCCCTTGCGGGGGGCGTTTCTCTGATCCTCCGGCCGGAAGAGAATATACCTTTATCCAAATGGGGTATGATGTCTCCTGATGGACGATGCAAAACCTTTGATGCGACAGCAAACGGTTTTGTACGAGGAGAAGGGTGCGGCGTTATCGTACTGAAACGCCTCTCGGACGCCTTGGGAGATGGTGACCGAATTCTCGCGATCATACGAGGCTCAGCTGTAAATCAGGATGGGCGTTCAAATTCCTTGACAGCCCCCAACGGACTCTCGCAACAGGCCGTTATTCGTGAGGCCCTCTCTAACGCACAAGTCTCCCCCGAGCAAATATCATACGTCGAGGCACATGGAACCGGGACAAAACTGGGAGACCCGATCGAGATGGAGGCATTGGCAGAGGTAATTGGACGACCCCGAGCCAATGGAGAATCCTGCGCTGTCGGTTCAGTGAAGACCAATATCGGGCATCTGGAGGCAGCGGCAGGAATTGCAGGATTATGCAAAGTCATCCTGTGTATGCAACATGAACGGATTGCCCCGCATCTCCACTTCACAAAGCTCAACCCTTTGATAAACCTGAGCAATACGTCGCTCACTATTCATCCGGAAGGTAAACCTTGGCCGGTCGGTAAAGGGCCTCGGTATGCTGGAGTCAGTGCATTCGGATTTGGCGGGACGAACGCCCATGTGATATTGGAGGATGCCCCAAACTTACCGGAGAATAAGGAAGAATTCAAATTAGGTTTTCCTCAACGACACGTTTTACCGATATCAGCACGCACGACAGATGGTTTAACGGAACTTGCCTCCTCATACCAAGCTTTTCTCGGGAAAGGTGGGGTGGGCAACACGATACCATTGCGGAACATCTGTTTTACATCCAGTACCAAACGGGACCATTATGAATTGCGCAGTGCATTTATTGGGGGTTCCCACGAAGAGATCCGGAATAAAATCAGTGGATTCCTTGCCTCCCGGGAAACATTGCCCTTAGATCCAGACAGAACAGGAAAAATCCATCCCAAGTTAGGCTTTGTCTTTTCAGGGGATGATCCATCGTCCGATGGTCCGGTTAAGGAACTGATGCAAGGAGAACCTGTTTTCCGGTTGAAATTAGAGGAATGCGATGCGGCATTTATGAAGCAGTTTGGCCGCTCAATGATAGAAGACAGCTCCATGCACAGGCTACAGACTGAAAGCGAGGGGCAAACAATACATACTGCCTGGCATGTCGCCTATCAAGTAGCAATGTTCACGCTGTTCCGTTCCTATGGAATTATTCCGGAGTATGTAGTTGGTTATGGTATCGGTGAGGCAACTGCTGCGCATGTTGCAGGGATACTTTCTCTTGAGGAAACCTTTCGGGTTGTCTTACAATGCTGCAGGTCCTTGGAGTCCGTAAACGGCAAAGACATGATGACGGTCGCAGGGGTAACTGCAGGTCGAGCGTATGAATTGCTGGAAGATTATCAGGGTCTCATCATCCTTGCCGCGATCAACAGCCCTCACGATGTTACATTCTCTGGTGACCCGACGGCTATTCGCGAACTTGTCAAAAAGCTTGAAGGACAAGGAATCGTCTGTAGTCAATTGGAATCAAATTATACCTTCCGGAATGCAGACGCGGAATCAGTTCACAGACAGCTCTTCGAAACGCTTCGCGGACTTTCGCTCCAGGCGGCTTCCATTCCGATTATTTCAACGGTCACCGGAAAGCAATCCGCAGGCCTGTTTTTCGAAGCCGGTTACTGGAAAGAAAACCTCTGCGAAACGATCCGTTTTGGGCCGGCTATTGAAGAAATGATAGGATACGGCTGTGATATCTTTTTGGAAATAAGCCCCAGACCGGTCCTCGGGGAGTATATCCGGAAATCGCTTGAGTCTTGTGGAAAAAAAGGATCCGTGCTTGCTACCCTTGATCCCCATCAAGGAGAGCGCGAAAGCTTACTGGCAATCCTTGGATCCCTTTACTCTCTTGGGGCAGATATTGATTGGGAAAACCTTTTCCAGAAAGAGGGTCGCATCGTATCCCTGCCGGCGTATCCCTGGCAGAGGAAACGGTATTGGTTTGAGGTTCAGACACCTGAACCGTTGTTCGCGTCTGCAATGCAACATCAGGAGCCAATTCATCCGTTGCTCGGGCATCGGGTGCAGTCGCCTATAGTGAAAGATTTCGGATTTGAATCTGCCATAAGCGCCACGCATCCGTCCTTTTTATCCGGTCATCGCATTGCCGGGATGTATGTCCTGCCGGCAGCCGCCATGCTTGAGATGGCAATTGCAGCCGCCAAGTATGCCGCGAAGACAGGAGAATGGCAATCAGGTGCTGACTCGCTCACGGCTGCAACACCTTCTATTGTTTTAGAGGATGTTATCATCCACAGGGCGCTGCTGCTGCCGGAAGGTCAGGCGCAGCTTGTTCAGTTTAGTTTGACGCCTGAAAAGGATCAAACAGCGGCTTTTACCTTATTCAGCCAATCTGCAGGGTCGAAACCGGTTTCCCCTAAATGGTTCAAGCATGCCGATGGAAAGGTTCGGTTAAACACGGAACCAGAGCTGCACAACACTTACGCGCCAACAAGGATATCCCTTGATGAGGCGCGCCGGAAATGCAACCGGAGCTTGAGTTGCGAGGCGCTTTATCAGAAATTCCAGGAGATGGGGATCAATTTTGGAACGGCCTTCCAGGGAATCGAAGAAGTTTGGTACGGCGATAAGGAAATGCTGGGTCATATCCGGCCTCCTACAGAAGTGCAAACCGATATACATAATTATTATTTCCATCCATCTTTACTGGATGCCTGCCTGCAGATGTTGGGAGCAGCTCTGGTTAACTTCTGCGATGATTATCGCGCAGATGTGGTTTTCGTCCCTATCTCCATTGACCGGATGGAGTTTTTCACACCTTCGAATGGTTCACTATGGAGCTATTGCAGGGTTCGTGAACAGCACCGTGTAAGTCCAGACCAAATTTCAGGGGATTTGCTGGTATTTGACGAAAACGGCGAGATAGTTGCTACTTTCACCGGTTTGGTGCTGAAGGCAACAGATACCAAAAAACTGATGCCTACCGAAAAGGAAGATTTAGACAGATGGTTCTATGAAGTGCGATGGTTACCACAGCCAATTGATCGAAAACGCATTGCACCATCGGCATCGTTACCCGATAAGTGGATTATTTTCTCCGACCATGGGGGTGTTGGGGATCTACTGAAAAAGAAGATAGAAAATCAACATCGCTTGTGTTTCCAGGTATACTCCGGCTGCGAGTTCAAGAAGGTCGGTCAGAGCGAATATGAAATAAACCCTGCACGTCCTGAAGAGGTAAAGCTTATTTTGGACAATATACTCAACAATCATCCTCAATCCTCGTGGGGTATTGTTCATATGCAGAGCTTGGATTCGAAAGGCGACAAATCAGTAGTGAACAAATCCTTGTCAGAAGATCAGGTTCAAACATGCGGCAGCGCTTTACACCTCCTGCAGGCTATGCACAGGGAACATACAATGGCTCAGTTCCGCATTTGGCTAGTCACGCGCGGTGCACAGACAGTGGACAACTCGGAAGAGGTTGATTTTGTTCAGGCACCGATTTGGGGATTTGGTGCAGTTTGGCTCAATGAACACCCTGAGGACCGCTCTGTTCGCATCGACTTGGACCCGAAAGACAGCCTTGAAGTTAGCTCAGATGCAATTTTCAATGAATTAGAGCTGAAGGCCGATGTTGTTGAAGACCAAATCGCATTTCGACATGGTGACCGTTATGTGGCCCGGTTAGCTGAACTTGAGGCCCAGACGTTATCGGACAACCACCCCGGGGTTCTTCCCGAACCGCTGGAACTACAGGTTGGAGAGAACGGCATTATCGATGAGCTTGCTTTTTGCCCGGTGACGCAGCATCAACCAAAGCCCGGCGAGGTCGAGATTCTTATTGATGCGGTGGGGCTCAACTTTAAAGATGTACTCAACGCGTTGAAAATGTTTCCGGGAAAAGGGGTGCAACTTGGGGGAGAGTGCGCGGGGCGGATAGTATCGGTCGGCGATGGTGTGAGTGATTTCCGGGTAGGCGATGAAGTGCTCGCTTTCGCGCTTGGAACCTTTCGATCTTACGTGACTGTTCCAGTGGCCTATGTTGTGCACAAGCCCGAAAATTTGAGCATGGAGGAGGCTGCGTCGATTCCTGTTGTTTTCTTAACCGTGCGATATGCCTTCAATCATCTAAACAGCCTATCTCCGGGTGACCGTGTGCTGATCCACGCTGCCACCGGTGGTGTCGGTCTTGCGGCGGTCCAGATGGCCCAACGGGTTGGGGCAGAAATCTTCGCCACGGCTGGGAATCAGGAGAAGCGAGATTTTCTGAAGTCCATTGGAGTGGTTCATGTTATGGATTCGCGTTCTACTGCTTTCGCAGACGAAATCATGAAGTTGACCGATAATCAAGGGGTCGATGCCGTCCTCAACTCTCTGTCGGGGGAAATGATCCCAAGCAGTCTTTCGGTACTTAGGAGCGGCGGGAGTTTCTTCGAAATCGGAAAGCGCGGGATCTGGGATGAACGTAAGGTGATCGAGTTTAAAGATGGAATCTCATATTTCCCTTTCGATCTGAACGATGTCGCAAAAAACGATCCTTCTTTGATACAACGTATGCTGTCAGAACTGATGGATGATTTCAAGACCGGCGTGCTCAAGCCGATCAGACGCAGAGTCTTTGGCATCAATGAGGTCCGCGAGGCATTCCGGACAATGGCCCGCGCCAAACATATCGGCAAAATCGTGGTCATTTTTCCAACCAAACCCTTTTCGCAGGCAAAAATAGGCCCCGAGTCTATTCGAGGGGACGGCACATATTTAATTACAGGAGGCTTCGGTGGTTTGGGAGTTAAGACGGCGCAATGGCTGGTCGATCACGGAGCCCGTCACATCGCACTGATCGGGCGGCGAGGCGCTAAACCGGAAATCGAGCATATTTTGGAGAATCTGAGGCAGGCAGGCGCTCAGGTCACTATGTTCCAAGCGGATGTCAGCAGCAGGCAGCAGATAGCAGACGTTTTGAATGTGATTGGAAAAAATATGCCCCCACTACGCGGAATTTTTCATGCAGCCGGTGTTCTGGACGATGGTATGCTTCTTAGCCTGGACTGGCAGCGTTTCGTTAACGTAATGTCTCCAAAAATAGATGGCGCATGGAACCTTCACCTGTTGACCGAGGGCTCCCAGTTAGACTTTTTTATCTTTTTCTCATCTGTCGCGTCGATTCTGGGATGGCCTGGACAGGGCAATTATGCAGCGGCTAATGCGTTTCTCGATGCATTGGCCCACTACCGTAGTAATCGCGGATGCAGAACGTTAAGCATCAACTGGGGACCATGGGCAGAGGCGGGAATGGCAGCTGAGATTGGGCGCCAGTACCAACAACGAATTTCGAACCGGGGGCTCCGTATCATCGATCCGGAAGACGGACTCAATGCTTTGGAAAAAATACTTCAGATGTCGGTGGTTCAAATCGTTGCTGCACGTTTTGACTGGGGAAAATTTGCATCGAATATCTCCACCCCCAGGACCTTTTTCGAAGATCTGATTGGCAGTAAACCATTGTTGGATAAACCCGAAAGTCATGCTGCCGGGGCGCCTGATTTGTTGAAACAATTGGCGGATACTCCCTCGGCGCAACGAAAAGATATTCTTACCGAACATATTGAAAATCAAGCCCGGCTTGTCATGGGAATCCCTCCCGGCAAGCGAATCGATCGGCGTCTGTCTCTGAACGAAATCGGTTTGGATTCTTTAATGGCAGTTGAGTTGCGCAACGCTTTGAGCACCCTGGTAGGTCAAAGACTTCATGCTACGCTGATCTTTGATTATCCGACCATTGAATCCCTGGCAAACTATATTGCCAATGACGTGATGTCCCCGGTTTTGGGACAGGGCTTACCCGTCGAAGCTTCTATGGCGGGAGCTTCAATTGGGAAGAAGGCCGATGATCTTGAGTCACTATCGGAAAGAGAAGCAGAAGCCCTGCTTATCGAGGAGCTTAAGAATATACGGAATGAAGGCTGAGATGGACGAACTTCAAAATAACGGTAGCGCACTTCCTCCAGTCAAGCAAGCTCTCCTTGAACTGCGCTCGATGCGTGCACGGATGAATGAGATCACAGAAAGACAGCATGAGCCGGTTGCTATCGTCGGTGCCGGTCTGCGTTTTCCGGGTGGTTGTGTTGACCTGGAATCTTTCTGGAATTTTTTGTGTTCAGGCGTTGATGCCATCACTGAGGTTCCTGCCGATCGCTGGGATATAGACTCTGTTTACGATCCGGACCCGGATGCTCCCGGGAAGATGTATTCCCGTCATGGGGCCTTTCTGGAGGAGATCGATAAATTTGATCCGTTATTCTTCGGGATATCTCCGAGAGAGGCAGCGAATATGGATCCCCAGCAGCGTCTGCTGCTCGAAGTGGCATGGGAAGCCCTCGAGAATGCCGGGCAGAGTCCCGACAAGTTGGCCGGCAGCCCAACTGGTGTTTTTATCGGAATCGGCAATAGTGATTATTTTCGGCTTGCCCTCTCAGCACCTGATCGAATCAACCTATACTCTACCCTAGGCAGTGCTTTCAGCATTACGGCCAGTCGCCTGTCTTATCTTCTCAATTTAAAAGGTCCCAGTATTGCCGTTGATACCGCATGCTCATCCTCTCTTGTAGCGCTCCACCTGGCAGTCAGGAGTCTTCGCTCCGGCGAATGCAGCTTGGCAATAGTTGGTGGTGTAAATGCGATCTTAACACCGGAGCTGACGATCAATTTCTGTAAGTCTCGCATGTTGTCTGTCAAGGGGAAGTGCAGAACATTTGACGCCGCTGCGGACGGTTATGTGCGTGGTGAAGGCTGCGGCGTGGTGGTTCTTAAGAGATTGTCCGATGCAAAAGCCAACGGTGATAATGTCCTGGCCGTGATTCTGGGGACGGCCGTCAATCAGGATGGTCGCACCAGCGGCATCACAGCTCCGAACGGACCTGCCCAGGAAGCCGTCATTCGAGCTGCACTGAACGATGCCGGAATAAGACCTGCCGAGGTTGACTATATTGAAGTGCATGGAACAGCCACCCCTTTGGGCGATCCAATCGAAGCACATGCGCTGGGGTCAGTTTTCGGCAAAGATAAGCATCGAAATCGAGCCTTAGCTATTGGTTCGGTCAAGACCAATATGGGCCACTTGGAGGCTGCCGCAGGGATAGCGGGCCTGATCAAGGCCGCCCTGGCACTGAAAAATGGTCTTCTGCCGCCTCACTTAAATCTGGAGCTCATCAACCCCCACATTTCATCGGAGGATCTGGACATAACTATCCCGACCGAACTCATTTCCTGGCCCGCAGGCGGGACCTCTCGAATTGCCGGGTTGAGCTCGTTTGGTTTTAGCGGTACCAATACGCATGTTATCATGCAGTCGTCTTCTGAAGCCGATTGCGAGGAAGTCGCCAAGGAGCGACCATTGCACCTGTTAGCTCTGTCTTGCAAGAGTAAAGCTGCTCTTGTTGAACAATCGAGCCGGTTTCACGTTTGCTTAAAGAACAATGACGAACGAAATTTCCCCAATGTCTGTTTCACGGCTTGCACAGGGCGTTCGCATTTCGGTTACCGTTTGGCGCTTGTATCCGAGTCGGCAGCCAAGGCGTCCGACCAGCTTGCTTCCTACATCAACGGGACATTGAAGGAGAATGCCTTTGCAGGAGAAATTGAAGATACAGGAGTCACACCCAAAGTTGCGTTCTTATTTACCGGCCAGGGGTCTCAATATTTAGGTATGGGACGTGAGCTGTTTGATACCCAGCCCACCTTCCGCAACGCCCTGGAGCGCTGCGAAGAACTTCTTCGGACCTATTTGGATGTGCCCCTACTTTCGATCCTTTATCCTGAGGCTCGTTCAATGGCTAAGATGGAAACATTACTCAACCAGACAGCCTATACCCAGCCTGCACTGTTCTCCCTGGAGTATGCTCTGGCTGAGCTGTTACGTTCATGGGGCATCACGCCTTCTGTTGTAATGGGTCACAGCGTTGGTGAGTATGCAGCTGCCTGTATTGCAGGGATATTCAGTCTTGAGGACGGGCTTAAACTCATCGCTGCCCGCGCTCGTCTGATGCAGGCCCTTCCTCCCGGTGGACTGATGGCAGTGGTCTTTGCCGATGAAACACGAGTTGCGTCGGCAATCGCACCCTATCGGAAGACTGTTTCCCTTGCCTGCCACAACGGTCCCGAAAACATAGTGATCTCAGGAACCGGGCCTGATGTTGAAGCGGTTCTTAAAAGGTTTAATGCCGAAGGTATTGTCTCTTCTCTTTTACCGGTTTCCCATGCCTTCCATTCCCCATTGATGGAACCCATGCTGGATGCTTTTGAACAGGTTGCCGCAGAGGTTACCTATATGGCGCCCCGTATCGGTTTGGTCTCCAACGTGACAGGGACGCTGGCGCGTGGTGAAGAGATAGCCAACTCTTCCTACTGGCGTCGTCACATCCGTCAGACAGTGCGCTTTTCCACTTCTATAGCATGGCTTCATGATCAAAACTACCGGATTTTCCTGGAGCTTGGACCACATCCGGTGCTCCTGGGGATGGGTGAACGCTGTTTTCAGAAAGGTGGGTCTCTGTGGCTGCCTTCGCTGAAAAGGGGAGAGGGAGATTGGCAGCGTATGCTTAACAGTCTGGCCGAGCTTTACGTGCGCGGTGCCGATGTAGACTGGGTCGGTTTTGATAAAGATTACTCGCGTCGCAAGGTGTCCCTGCCCACATACCCTTTTCAGCACGACCGTTACTGGATAGATTCTCGCATTGCAGTACCACAGGTGAATCATTCGGATCCAGAATTGACGTGGAGGTTAGCCGTGGAGGCCGGACGACGGCAATCGGAGCAGGGGCCGCTCGATCTGAAGCCGGAATCCTATGCAGAGAGGTGGAAGTGTCTCGAAGGGCTGACGAATGCTTTAACAATCCAAACCCTCTTGCACTTTGGCGTTTTCACGGAGACAAACGAGTCCTTCTCGGTAGAAGAGATAATGCAGCGGGGCTCCATCCTGCCCACTTATCGGCACTTGCTGCAACGCTGGCTTACTCGGTTGGTCGAAATAGGGGTGTTGGATGTTGAGCACGGACGATTCCGCAACCCTTACCCGATAGAAGGCTGGCAGGTGAAGCCACATATGGAATCCGCATGGGAAGTTTTTTCCGATCAACCTCGCTTTATGGAGTACATCGAACACTGCGGGAACATGATAGCAGAGGTGTTGACAGGGAGTCAGTCTGCTCTGGAAACGTTATTCCCAGGAGGGTCGACCGATCTCGCAGAATGGTTGTATGGGGACTTCTCCGTATCACGATATATCAGCAGGATTGCAGCATCCATTGTTGCAGGCTTAGTGAGTGCACAGACAGGAAGTGTACCCTTACGTATTCTCGAAATTGGCGCAGGTACCGGCGGAACTACCAGGGCGGTTCTTCGAGGGGTACCGCCATTGCCAATGGAATACTGGTTTACAGACGTATCAGGATTTTTCTTTCTCCGGGCTCGTGAACGCTTTGCCGAATTTCCGTTCGTCCGTTACAGCTTGCTGGATATCGAGCAACCACCACATGGGCAGGGCTTTGCGCCTCACAGCTTTCAAGCCGTGGTGGCGACGAACGTGCTCCATGCAACGCGCAATCTCGACGCAGCCCTTGAACATGTCCTGACGTTGTTGGCATCCGGAGGACTGCTGATTCTCTCTGAGGTTACTCAAGAGCTTGCATGGTACGATATCACCACCGGCCTGATCGAAGGGTGGCAGAGGTTCGAAGACACGTGGCGCAAGGACAGTCCTTTGCTGTCGCCGCAACAGTGGAAAGAGATCTTGCTGAGCAGAGGATTTGAAGACGTTGAGATAATCCCTGAACCTGGATCTGCCAGCGAGATTTTCGGGCAGCATGTAATCATCGCTCGGGCACCTGTTCAAGAACAATTCGACGACATGATCGCATCCGGTACACCCCCTTCGCCTCTCGCATCTTTCAAAGACGAAGGGGAAAATAATGGAAGCAAAAAGTCTTCAGCCGACGTCTCCCATGAAGCCGTGCGGAAAGTACTCGATTCTCCCGCGGATGAACGCCACGATAATTTGGTGGATTTTGTGATAATGCAAGTTGCCCAGGTCTTGCAGATGGGTTCCAACCATCTGCCCAACCGGCGAAGCCGTCTCATGGATTTGGGTGTTGATTCGCTTATGGCCGTTGAGTTACGAAACCGTCTCGGCATAGCTCTGAAACTTCCAAACCAATTGCCTGCCAGCCTG
>Ga0210377_10003053_pt1 | contig 14437 bp, 12 predicted proteins | sample PLM4_65_b1redo_FD_155480 | JGI IMG/M metagenome (GOLD analysis project Ga0210377, IMG submission 155480) | Groundwater sediment microbial communities from an aquifer in East River, Colorado, USA - PLM4_65_b1 redo | ecosystem: Environmental > Terrestrial > Soil > Riparian zone | place: USA: East...
TGGAGTTGGGTTGGCCGAACCACATCGAAGTCAAGTCCGGGCGTACCGACCCCTGGGTCCAGGGCGTCCTGTCTGTCGACCCCACAGCGACTGATCTCGGCTGCCTCGACGTCAGCAAGGGCACTGATCAAGCCAAGCAGGTTGTCACAGACCTTCTGACCACACACCCCGAAGTAAACCTGATCTACTCCGAAGCCTCCGGCCAGACCGTTGGCACAATGGCCGCTCTGACGCAGGCAGGCAGAGGCAAGTTCGATAACGGCAAGCCGTTGACCGAAATTGTCTCCAGTGTTGACTTCGACGAAGTCGAGATGAAGCAAGTGTACGATCCGAACAGTTCACTGAAGCTGTCCATGGGCCTCCCGCCAGTTGAGACTGCCCGCGGCCGTATTGACCTGATCATGGATGTTTCGACCGGCAAAGTGAAGCCGACATCGCAGCTTGCTGAAGAATTCTTCTACAAGGCCTACAATATCTCCTTCTGGACGATGCCGCGCGAAGATGCTGTGGCATGGCTGAATAGTCAGTTCGGAACCAACGTCAAATAGTACTGCACGAAAAAGAAGTATATGAATTGACGGGGGGAGGGCTGGTGCTTTCCTCCCGTCAGCTTCAGGAGCCGATGTATGAAACCGACAGAAAATGTGCTGGAGATCAAAGATCTCGTCAAGGATTTCCCGGGCGTACGGGCAGTCAACAATGTCAGTTTCGATATCAAGCGGAACACCATTCACTGCCTGGTCGGTGAGAACGGCGCGGGAAAATCCACCCTCATCAAGATCCTGACCGGCGCGTATGCGCGAACAAGCGGCCAGATCCTCCTGAACGGTGAGGAGTACAACCCGCACAGTACCCGTGACGCGAAGCAAAAGGGAATCAGTACGCTTTTCCAGGAATTGAACGTGGTGGACCAGCTCACCGTCGAGGAAAACCTGACGCTGGGAATGGAGGATACAACGTTCGGATTCCTGAGGCACACTGACAAGATCAACCAGATGGTCAGCGTGATGAATGACATCGAGCCATCCATCAAGCCGAAGCAGCTGGTTTCAAGTCTGAGCGTCGCGAAGAAGCAAATTGTGGAGATTGCGAAGGCAGTCGCGGCAGAGTCCAATATCATCATTATGGACGAGCCGACAGCTGCAATCTCCGAATCTGAAATTGCACGATTGTTCACCATCATCAAAAGCCTGCGCGATAACAACGTCACCGTTATTTATATCTCCCACCGGCTCGATGAAATCTTCGAGCTGGGAGACTATGTAACGGTCATGCGCGACGGCAAGCATATCGAAACGAAACCAGTGGCAGAGATCCAGGATCGGTCGGAGCTGATCAGGATGATGATCGGCAAAACAGTGTTCGAGCAGTACACCCCTAGAGAGGATGATTGCCCGGACACGATCCTGCAGGTCAAGAATCTCTCCAACCACAGGCTGAACGATATTTCTTTTGACATCCACGCTGGCGAAATTGCCGGCTTTTACGGACTGGTAGGCGCCGGCAAAACCGAGTTGGCGCGTGCCATCTATGGTGTTGATACATACGAGGGTGAAATACTCTTCAAGGGCGAGAAACTCAAGCCTTCTCCCGACAAGGCGATCGCGGCGGGAATTGCCCTGGTGCCCGAGGAACGAAGATCCCAGGGATTATTCACCATCCTGACGATCCGGGGCAATGTGCCTGTCATGAACATGGGCAAGATCTCCCGCAACGGGTTCATCAATGATGCCACGGAACGAAACGTCACACTCGAATATGTCGACAAGCTAAAGATCGCCACCAACAGTATTGAAAAAGAGGCTGGCAAGCTCTCCGGGGGTAACCAGCAGAAGGTGGTCCTTTCGAAGTGTCTCTTCGCGGATGCCGATCTGCTCATGCTCGATGAGCCAACGCGCGGCATTGACGTCGGCGCCAAGAGCGAGATCTACAGCTTGATCCGCAAGCTTTCCAGGGAGGGGAAGACTATCATCATCTTCTCTTCGGAGTTGCCTGAAGTCATGAATATCTGCGACAGCATTTACCTCCTGTATGATGGCAGCCTCAAAGCTACGCTGCGGAACAGTTGCGATTGTGACAGCGAACAAATTCTCCACATTGTCACGGGAGGAGAATAGCCATGGAAGCCAAAGAAATCAAACAGCTGCGGAAACCCTTCATGACCGGCAAGATAAGCGATGAGTCATTCATCACGCTCTTCATGATTGGCATACTTTTGATCGTTTTCGCCATCGCCAGCGCCGTTGTGCCGAACTTCTTCACAGCCCAGAATATGCTGAACCTTGTCACGAATAACTGGTTTGTCATTATCCTGGGCATTGGCGTGACGTTCGTGTTGATCACCGGGAACTACGACATGTCGGTGGGCGGTAATATCGCATTGACTGGGGTGCTCTCGGTGTATTTTTGCCAGGGCGTCAACGTATCCCAGAACACTCTCGCCAACGGGCTTGGGCTGCCCTATCCCGTCGCCATCGGGTTGGCGCTGCTTTGTTCCATGGGCGTTGGTGCGGTCAATGCGTTCTTCATCGCGAAACTCAAAGTACCTTCCATCATTGTCACACTGGGAACCATGATGCTGGCGCGCGGCGCTGCCCAGGTTATCACGCAAGGCGCCCAGCGCAACACCAGCCTGCCCGATGCCTTCGGCGTGCTGGGAAGCCTGGGCATCCCAGGCACTTCCATTCGGATTGCGGTGTTGATCATGATCACCCTGATCATCGTCGCATACATCTTTGAGAAGAAGACGGTGTTCGCAAGACGTATCTATCTCATTGGTGCGAATCCCGAGGCGGCCCGGCTTTCAGGGATCAACGTGGCCAAATATCTCACAGCACTCTACATTCTCAGCGGCTTGCTAGCGGGGATCACGGGGATACTCCTGGCCTCCGAGTTCAAGGCAGGTGTCTCGAGCCGTGCGATGGGATACGAGTTCGACGCGTTGGTCATCGCTCTTTTGGGAGGCGTAAGCATCACGGGTGGGTTTGGGTCTGTGCTGGGAATGTTCGTCGGTGCCATCATTCTTTCTGTCGTGACGTCGGCCGCCACCGGGATGCTCCTGTCACCGGATTGGCAGTTCACCCTCAAGGCGATCGTTACCTTCATTGCGATTCTCTCGCAGCGTTTCGCCCTGGACAAAAGGAAGAGCTGACGATGCATTGCATTGCACAGCATCCTTCAGAGGAGCCATTGACATGACTACTGTAAAAACAGAATCCCTTCGACTGCAGTTTGACCGATCGGCATCCGTGCGATCGATCATCAAACAGTTTTACATCTTTGTCGTACTGGCGCTGATCGTGCTTGCCTTCAGCGTATTGAAGCTAGACCAGGGCGGCATGTTTGAGCGGGGTCACTTCCTCAGCCCGGATAGCATTATCAATCTGCTGAGAAGTGCAGTACCGATCCTGACGTTGAGTGGCGCGTTCACGCTCCTGATGATCTCGGGCCATATTGACCTGTCTGTTGGCAGCGCCATGAGCCTGAGCGCCGTGGTATACGCGTGGATGGTCTTGAATGGATACAGCTTCCTGCCCGCGTTTGTAATCACTCTGATCATGGGATGTGGGTTGGGATTTCTCAATGGTTACCTGGTGACAAAGCTGCGCATCACGCCTGTGATCGCGACACTGGTCACGTTGAGCCTGTTCAAGGGTCTGGCGCTGTTGATCGTGCCGGACGGGCTGTCGGCAATCAAGGGGAGCGCCGATAAGGTCATGCCTGACTGGATCAATTATTACGCACGCAGGGAAGTTTTTCTCGGACTGCCATGGGCTTTCTGGGTCGCAGTGTTCGTAATCGTCCTGCTCACGATCCTTCAGAGAAGGACCGTCCTCGGAAAGTATGCAGCAGCTATTGGAGGCAACCGCCTGGCGGCAGAGCTCTCCGGCATCAACGCGGTCAAAATGGTATGGCTCCTGTACATCATTGTCGGGTTTTTCGCCGCCCTTGCCGGCCTGGCACGCGCCAGCTACATGTCCCTGGGAGATCCGCTTTCGGGCGACAACATGGAGCTTGACTGTATCATCGCCGTGCTCCTGGGAGGCACCGCCTTCTCCGGGGGCGAGGGATCTGTTTCAAAGACAGTCGTCGGCGCCCTCATCATTATCTGCGTGACCATTGGCCTGATGACCGTCATCCCTGCATACTGGCAGACCGTTGCCAAGGGCACTGTGCTCATCACCGCCGTTGTCCTCAATCACCTGCTGGTGCAGGATAAGGTAAAAGCATAGAAAGTTCAGGATCCGAGAGATATCATGTTCAAGATGCCTGTTGGTCTCTACGAAAAAGCACTGCCCGCTTCCATGTGTTGGGAGGAGCGTCTAACTGCCGCGGGGCAGGCGGGCTATGACTTTGTCGAGATCTCGATTGACGAGAGCGATGAGCGTCTGGGTCGGTTGGACTGGCCGACATCCGAACGGGCAGCATTGCGTCGTTCCATCGCCAACACCGGCGTGCGAGTCATGACCATGTGTCTGAGCGGCCATCGCAAATATCCTCTCGGCAGCCACACGTCAGAGCTTCGCCGGCAAGGGCAGGATATCCTCCGCAAGGCGATCGAGTTTGCTGGAGACATTGGGCTGCGCGTCGTTCAGGTCATGGCATATGACGTCTTTTACGAGCCGAGTGACGAGGAGACGCAGGCGAATTTTATCGAAGGCCTCGAGCGTGGCACCCGATGGGCCAGCCAAAGCGGTGTGATGCTGGGCCTCGAAAATCTGGATACCCCATTTGTGGATAACCTCAGCAAGGCTCTGGCTATCATCCATGAAATCGACTCACCCTGGCTACGTCTGTATCCGGACATTGGCAATCTCGCCGCCGCCGGGTACTGCCCTCCCGACGAACTTTCCCTGGCCAAAGGACAGTTGCTGGGTATTCATGTCAAGGATTCGTTACCGCGGGTGATCCGCGGGGTGCCATTCGGAGAGGGGATCGTGCCCTTTCGAGAGACTTTCCGGGCGCTGGTACAAGCAGGCTTTTGGGGCCTGCTGGGCGTCGAGATCTGGGGACAAATGCATGCCGACCAGGATCCTGTTGCTTCTGTCGCTTCTGCCCGCAGGTTCGTAGACGCTTTGGTCGCTGAAGCCTGGCCGGTTGATCGCCCAGAGAAGGAAATACCCTACCTACAAAGTGGAGCATAGAATTTTAAGACAGGTTCCAGATCCACGAGGAAACCGGCTAAACAAGGCAAAACAGAGCCGGTGTTGTTAAGAAAGCTGCGGCCAAGCTTTGGCGATCTGCCGAAGTAGTGGCCTCGCATAAAGAGTGGCCAAGACTAGAGGCCGAAACTATTTTAGAAACAGGTGACAGAAATGCCTACATACGAAACGATACGACTCATCAATACCATCTTGACCCTTTACTATGTGGAGGAACTTACGCAGGCGGAAATTGCTCAACGTCTGGGTCTTTCCACTCCGAAGGTAAATCGCCTGCTTTTGCAGGCGCGCGAGCAGGGATACGTGAATATCACCATCCGCACCCCATTTCAACAACTGTTTGACCTTGAAGACCGCCTGAAAGCTGTCTTTGGATTACAGGATGCGACAGTTATTCCATCTGTGGCGGAGAGCAGCAGCTCGCCATTAAATGCCCTCGGCGCCGCAGCAGCAGACTTTTTGCTAGCTCACCTGCGAGATGGCGATGTGTTGGGCATTGGCGGAGGCTCAGCCATCAACGCTCTCGTCCAAGCGATTGCGCCGGCGCGTCCTTATCAGGTTGAGGTGGTGCCACTGCTTGGAGCTGTTCAGGGCGAGATCACCCACGATGTGAACTATTTGGCTACTCACCTGGCTGAAAGGCTGGGCGCCAAAGCATACCAGCTCCACGCGCCAGCTTTTGTAGACACCAGGGAGCATTGTGAGACACTGCGATCCATGGGGCCGGTCAAAGAAATTCTCGATATTGCCCGCCGCGCAAGCATTGCACTCGTGGGGGTTGGCACGGTGGATGCAGAAGTCTCACGCTTCGTCCAGTTCACAGCCCTGTCTGCCAAAGATATGAAACAAATTGCCGACTACTGCGGGGGAGTGGGAGATATCAATGCCTTTGTCTATGACATCGAGGGCCGACCGTGTGCCCATGAATATGCCGACCGTGTCCTCGGGTTAACTCTGGCCGAGCTCAAGAGTATCCCTTATAGAATCGGCATGGCAGCTACAGCAGCCAAGGCACTACCCCTCTACGGTGCGCTGCGCGGCGGCTATCTGCATGCGCTCATCACCGACGAGACAGCCGCGCGCGGAATTCTCGGAATCTTTGAGCAGGACTTTCGAAAAGTACCATAACAGATTGGAGAAACATCATGCTTTTGGAACAGCTTCGTGAGATCGTCTGGAAATGTAATTTGGAATTGCCCAAGAACGGCCTGGTCAAGATGACGAGCGGCAATGTGAGCGGGCGTGACCCGGAAACAGGATTGGTCGTTATCAAGCCAAGCGGTTACAGCTTTGAGGAGATGACGCCTGAGCATATGGTAGTTGTCGACCTAACGGGTAAAGTTGTTGAAGGAAAGCTCAAGCCCTCGACGGACACAGACACGCACCTGTATGTGTACGAACATCGATCCGATGTTTTTGGTATGGTCCACACACACTCCCCCTATGCGAGCAGTTTTGCCGCGTTGGGACAGTCAATTCCGGCCTGCCTGACATCCTCTGCAATGCTCGGCGGTGAGATTCCCCTTGGAGGATACGCGCCGATCGGCGGAGCAGACATTGGCCAGGAAATCATCAACAAAATCGGCCGGGCGCTGGCTATCATCATGCAGAATCACGGTGTCTTTACCATTGGCTCCTCTCCGCAGCAGGCAACCAAGATGGCTGTCGAAGTCGAGGAAATCGCCAAGATCACGCACCTGGCAATGCTGCGTGGGCAACCCATTTTGCTCACATCAAGCCAGGTCGATTATATGGTGGATTTGTATCGGAATGTTTACGGCCAACGAGATAACGTGGTCACGGAACATGGAGGCTGATATGACCGTACTTATACCTGAAGTTGATAAGGTTGGAACGTCCAGTAACCAGAGCTTGCTTAAAGAATTGCCGCGTGAAAAGCTGGGCTGGATGTTGCAACGTATGTGTGAGATCCGCTACTTTGAAGAAAAAGCAGAGGACCTATATATCCGGGGCTTGGTGCATGGCACGATGCACCTTTCGATTGGACAGGAAGCAGGATCCGTCGGCAGTATTGCGACATTGAGGCCTGATGACTTGATCATCCATCACCATCGAGGGCATGGCCATACGATCGCAAAAGGCGCGGACCTGACGACCATGATGGCCGAGTTTCTGGGCAGAGAGTCGGGCTATTGCCGCGGGCGTGGTGGCTCAATGCACATTGCAGACATCCCGGGTGGCAATCTGGGCGCGACAGGTGTTGTTGGAGGCGGAATCCCCACAGCGGTGGGAATCGCACTGGCGCTGCAAATGCACCGCTCGAAGCAGATCCTCCTGTCCTACTTTGGAGACGGAGCTACGAACGAAGGGGAATTCCACGAGTCCTTAAATATGGCATCCACGTGGAAATTGCCTGTGGTATTCATTTGCGACAACAATCAGTATGGCATGTCGATGCATGTGTCGAAAGTGATGAACGTCGAACATATTTCCACTCGCGCTGCCAGCTATGGCATACCTGGCAAGACAGTTGACGGTAATGATGTGCTTGCAGTGTATGAAGCTGTACTCGAAGCCGACGAGCGCGCCCGCTCCGGACAGGGTCCCTCGCTCATCGACTGTCTGAGCTACCGCTGGCGGGGGCATTCCAAGAGTGACCGGAATCTATACCGCACTGCGCAGGAAATCGATGACTGGAAACACAAATGCCCAATTCGGCGCTTCAAGAAAGTTTTGGTTGACGTCGGCATAATGACCAATGAAGAAGTGGAGGCGATCGATCAGGCTGCCAAGACGGCTGTCGACCGCGCCGCTGAAGAAGCCCTGACCTTCCCCGAGCCATCTCCAGAGAATATGGAAGACGAGGTATATGCACCATGACCACTGAAACTACACGCGAAATTACTTACCTGGAAGCTGTGCGCGAGGCGATGGTCCAGGAGATGCGCCTCGATAAAGAAGTCTTTCTCATTGGGGAAGATGTGGGCACCTATGGTGGTGCATTTGGTGTGAGCAAGGGCATGTTGGAAGAGTTTGGTTCCGAGCGCGTCCGCGATACACCCATTTCGGAAGCCGCCATTGCGGGTGCTGCCACAGGCGCAGCATTAATGGGCATGCGGCCCGTGATGGAAGTCATGTTCATGGATTTCCTGACAATCTCAACAAATCAACTGGTGAACCAGGCCGCCAAAATGCGCTTTATGTTCGGTGGCAAATGCAGCATCCCAATGGTGATCCGCGCTCCATCAGGCTCGGGCACTGGCGCAGCCGCGCAGCATTCGCAAAGTTTGGAGGCCTGGTTTGTGAACGTGCCAGGAATCAAGGTGGTTGCACCTTCCACCCCGTATGATGCGAAGGGATTGTTGATCTCTGCCATTCGCGATAATAACCCGGTTCTGTTCATGGAGCATAAGCTGCTTTATCGAATGAAGGGACCTGTGCCCGAAGAAACGTATAGCATCCCCCTTCGATCAGCAGAAGTCAAGCGTGAAGGCCGTGACCTAACGATTGTGGCTTACTCGATCATGGTGCCGCGTGCACTGGAAGCCGCCGAAAAGCTGGCAGCCGAAGGGATTGAGATCGAAGTGGTCGACCCGCGCTGCCTGAAACCCCTCGATGAGGAGACGATCATCCGCTCAGTGTCAAAGACCAGCCGCGTGTTGATCGCCCATGAGGCACCGCTAACTGGTGGTTTCGGAGGCGAACTAGCTGCCATGATCGCCGGGAGTGAAGCTTTCGATTATCTGGATGCTCCCATCCGGCGCCTGGGCGGGAAGAATGTCCCGATCCCATACAACCGGACGCTTGAGCGGGCGGCTGTGCCTCAGATCGAGGATATTGTCGCCGCGGCGCGGGCACTGGCGCAGGAAGGAAAGTAGATATGGCAACCGAAGTCATCATGCCCAAAGTCGATATGGTTATGGAAACGGGCACCTTTGTCGAGTGGCTCAAGAAGGAAGGTGAACACGTCAACAAGGGCGACCCCCTCTTTGTCATCGACACCGATAAAGCCGCGATTGAAATGGAATCGCCAGGGGATGGCATCCTAGCCGGCGTCAAAGCCAAACTTAACGATGTCATTCCGGTCACGGAAGTGATCGCCTATATTCTTGCTCCTGGTGAATCGCTGCCAACGAAGGCTGTGCCTCAACAGGTTGTCACGATCTCCGCGCCGCCACTGGCTGTCGCGAAGCAAACCACAACGATGGAACCGGCGGTAATTGTCGCAAATGTTGTCAGTCCCGGCAAAGTTCGCGTTACTCCAGTTGCACGGCGCCTGGCAGAGGAACTGCATATCGATCTGACGCAGCTATCGGGCCGCGGGCCGCGAGGCCGGATTCACAAGGCAGACGTGCTGGATTTTCAGAAATCAGCGTTACCCGTTGAGAGTCTGAACGTTCCGGCAGCTACGCTCATAACATCAGCGCCTCCCGCAATCCCGGCGCCAGCTGGCCTGCCCACGCGAATACCGCTGCCGGATGCCCGTCAGAAGCAGGTAGTACCGTTGACAGGCTCACGCAAGATCATTGCCGAGCGAATGGTCCATAGCGCGTTCACCGCTCCACACATTAACCTATCACTGAGAGTGGATATGACCGAAGCGATTCGATTGCGCGAGCGGTTGCTGGATCCTTTAAAGGCCCAGACCGGGCAGTGTGTGTCATTCACGGCGATCCTGGCACGCGCGGTCGCTACCGTCTTGCCGCATCACCCTTACATGAACGCTTCGCTCTCGGATGGCAATATCATTCTTTGGGAGGATATCCATCTTGGTATTGCTACAAGCGTGGAAGAAAACCTGATCGTGCCGGTCATTCGCGAAGCGCATTGCCGCAACCTGGGACAGATTGTCACGGCATTGGCAGATCTAACAGACCGCGCCCGGAACCGGCGCCTGACACCATCCGAAATGATGGGCAGTACCTTTACCATCTCGAACCTGGGAATGTTTGGCATCGAGTCGTTTACCGCCATTATCAATCCTCCGGAATCAGCGATCCTGGCAGTAGGCAAAATGGTTGATACGCCAATCATGAGTGGGGATGGCATCGTTTTCCGACCGATGATGCAACTGACCGCCTCAGCAGATCATCGCATCGTGGATGGTGTGGCTGTTGCGCGCTTTTTGGACGAATTGAAATCAACTCTGGAAAATCCATACTTGCTGATCTAAGACAGACTCAATGGCCAAATCTACGCAGGAAGCGGCGCTGATCTAAACCTTATGCAACCCCTGGAGAAAATTACGCACCTCATCATTGATATGGATGGTGTCCTGTATTTGGGCGACCAACCCATGCCCTGCATCCAGGAGTTCATCCTCTTCTTGCGTGAGCGTCACATTCCCTTTATCCTGGCTACGAACAACTCCACCCGCACATCTCAAGCGTATGTTGACAAGCTCGCTCGAATGGGAGTGACCGTATCTCCAGAGGAAATATTGGTATCGGGTCAGGCGACGGCGCGGTTCCTAGCGCGCGAATATCCGCGTGGAACGCGTGTCCATGTTTTTGGTATGCCTGCTCTCAAACAGGCCATGACTGAGGAAGGTTTCGTGTTGGCTGATGAAAACGTTCCATTGGTTGTTGCAAGTATGGACCGGGAAGTTACCTATGACAAACTCAAACGAGCAACATTGCTGATCCGTAGCGGCGCTCGTTTTATTGCCACAAACCTCGATCCAACCAATCCCTCTGAAGAAGGACTCTTGCCGGGCACGGGTTCCATGATCATTGCACTGGAGACAGCATCCGGTGTGAAGGCAACAGCCATCGGCAAGCCGGAGCCAACCATGTACCAACTGGCAATGGAACTGATGGGTGCCTGCCCCGAGACGACAGCTGCCATCGGCGATCGCGTCGATACGGACATTCTCGGCGGAAAAAGAGCCGGTCTCATCACCATCTGCGTATTGTCGGGCTCCTCGGATCGCGCCGAGGCTGAGTCTGTTGGAACAGATATGATTTTCGACGATATCGCGCATCTGCTGGAAACCTGGAAGCATCTATAACGAACTGTTGAAAAAGCAGTAATCAGTTCGACGTTTTGTGGAAGGGCAACCAAGGAGGTAATCAATGGACTATCTTGCGGGGATTGATCTGGGTTCGACGAGTCTCAAGTGCGTGATCTATGATCTCGCTGGCAATGTTGTCGCCAGCGGCACACGTCCGACCGAACGCTTTAACCCTTATCCCGATCACCCGGAATGGACGGTGTGGCAGCCGGAGCAAATCTGGGGTGGGACGGCGGCAGCCATGAAGGAAGCGGTTTTCAAACTGGATGACCCACGCCATATCAAAGCCGTGGCGGTGACCGGTATGGGAATGGATGGTGTCCCGGTGGACAAGCAGGGTGAATCGCTTTACCCCTTTATCAGCTGGCATGATCCGCGCACGGAAGCGCAATTGCGCTGGTGGGAAAGTCACATCGGCGCTGAATGGAATTTTCGTGTTGGCGGCAACACCTTGTGGCGCTTTAGCACCGCCTTGCGGCTTTTGTGGATGGAAGAACATGAGCCTGAAATCCTTGCCCGCACAGATAAGTGGTTACTGATCGAGGATTTCCTAAATTTCATGCTATGCGGACGCCGGGCAACGGACTATACAATGGCCTCCTGCACACTCCTGTTCGACCAGAGCAAACGTGACTGGTCGGAGGAAATCCTGTCCCAGGCTGGTATTGACCGTCGGTTGTTGTGCGAGGCACTTCCCAGTGGTACGCCGTTGGGAGTGGTGACGGCAAAGGCGGCCGAAGTGACCGGGTTGCCTATTGGGACGCCAGTCGTGTTAGGCGGGCACGATTATTTGTGCGGTGCGCTGCCGGTCGGAGCCTTTAAGCCTGGTATTGTGCTGGATGTGACCGGAACCTGGGAGATCGTTTTGGCTGCCATCCCCGCGCCAGTGCTGACACCAGAAGTGCAAAAGTTGGGCGTGACTGTCGAAACCCACGTCGCGCGCGACACCTATGCGGTTTGGGGTGGTGCAGTCGCCTCAGATATGCTCGAGTGGTATCGTAAGGAATATGGCTTTGAGTCTCAGCAGAGGGCAGAAAAAGAGGGTGGGACGGATTGGGAGTATCTCATGGCAGAAGCCTCCTCTTCGCCGGCTGGGGCCCGTGGTGTCATGTTCCTGCCGCACATGTCTGCGGCTGGCTGCCCCGTCATTGACGCCCGTTCGTTGGGCGCGTTCGTGGGGCTGAGCAATTTTGTCCAGCGTGGCGACATGCTGCGGGCGATCATCGAAGGGCTGGATTATCAGGTTCTCGATATTGTGATGTCTCTCAAAAATGGACTGGGAATTTGTCCGGACCGCCTCGTAGTTGTCGGAGGCGCCACGCGCAATCCGTTCTGGATGCAGAACAAGGCCGATATCACCGGTCTGCCGATCGATGTACCCGAAGTGGAAGAGTCCACACCACTCGGTGCAGCCATACTGGCGGGTATTGGAGTCGGTTTATATCAGAACGAACAGGATGCATTCGAGCGTGTTTACAAACCGGGCAAGACCTACCTGCCAGACCCACAATTGGCATCCAAATACGCCGAATGGTATCAAATTTACAAACAGCTGTATCCGGTTCTCAAACCGGTCAGCCATCAACTTTACGATCAATTCAGAGTTTGAGGAAAGGATTCCACACCATGAACGAGTTGGAACATCTTGTGCCTTCGCAGAATAAGTTGGGAGAAACCCCGATCTGGACCCCCGAAGAGAATGCCTTGTACTGGGTTGACTGGGGTGGCAGGCCCACCTGCCGTTTTGAGCCAGCCACGGGTAACTTCACAACCTTTCCAGTAAACCAGCCTATTACAGCATTGGCACGTCGGGCGTCGGCAGGCTGGATCGCCATTGCACTGAATGGCCTGTATGAGTGGGATCCAAAAACAAATGAGTGCAAGCTACTCGTGGGGCCACCTGAACCGGACAAACCGTATATTTGCTATAACGATGGCGCAGTGGATCGGCAGGGTCGCTTGCTTGTGGGAACGGTCAACATGCAAGATGGTTTTGCCCCTGAAGGCTCACTGTACCGCCTCGACCTGGATCACTCACTCCATCAACTTGATACGGGCTATGCCACGGCGAATGGTATCGGGGTCAGCCCGGATGGCCGGACAGTGTACGTTACCGACATGCGCCATCACCAGATCATGGCTCTAGACTATGACACGGTCAACGGCACAGTCAGCAATCGCCATATTTTTGCGTGCGTGCCAGAAGAGGAGGGAATGCCCGATGGTCTGATCGTGGACGCTGAGGGCTTTGTCTGGAGCGGACATTGGGCCGGGTGGAAACTGACACGTTATGCCCCTGATGGCACGATTGAGCGTCAGATCCAGTTCCCATTACAGCATGTCATCTCCTTCGCTTTTGGGGGCCGCGATCTGGATGAGCTCTTTGTCACAACGGCCTGGTGGGACCTGAACGAAGAGCAGCGAAAACAGCAGCCCTGGGCTGGCGACCTGATCCGCATCCATACGGGCGTCAAAGGATTGGTGGAACCCGCGTTTGCAGGTTAGCCAGATAATGAAGGAGGCGATATGAAATTCCTGACATTGGCACAAATTTTGCAGCCATGCATGGGGCAAGGCTGGGCAGTGGGTGCGTACGACACATGTAATCTCGAGATCACACAGGCCATTGTCGACGCGGCTGCGGCCGATCAGGTTCCTGTCATTATCATGATCTACCCGCATCATACTCCACAGGCGGAATGGCGGACACTGGTGCGCATCATTGAGGCGGAAGTCGAACGCGCGCGCGTTCCGGCTGCACTGGTGCTAGACCATGCAAAGACACTCGACCAGATCGAATGCGCGCTTGAACTTGGATTTTCCGGAGTCATGATCGATGCATCACTGGCATCGCTGAATCAAAATATCGCGCTCACCCGCCGAGCTGTCGAGCTTGCCCATGCGCAAGGTGTCTCGGTCGAGGCTGAACTGGGACACGTGGGTGAAGGCCAGGCGGCGGTCAGTGAAGAACTGCAACAAGTCTATCTGACGCGTGTGGATGAGGCGGAGCGCTTTGTGAATGAGACCGGCGTGGACGCGCTCGCCGTCTCGATCGGTACGCTGCATGGTTTGTATCGAGGCACCCCTCATCTGGATTTCGATCGCATAGCTCAACTTCGTGCTGCCTGCCCTATACCGCTTGTTCTCCATGGCGGATCCGATACTCCAGACCCGGATATTCGGCGAGCCATCGAAACCGGGATCGACAAGATCAATATCTGGACCGATGTACGTATTCCGTTTCTCCAGGCTTTGAAGGACACGCTGGATGGTCCAATCCGAAAGATCGAAGTAACTGAAG
>Ga0210377_10003054_pt1 | contig 14433 bp, 16 predicted proteins | sample PLM4_65_b1redo_FD_155480 | JGI IMG/M metagenome (GOLD analysis project Ga0210377, IMG submission 155480) | Groundwater sediment microbial communities from an aquifer in East River, Colorado, USA - PLM4_65_b1 redo | ecosystem: Environmental > Terrestrial > Soil > Riparian zone | place: USA: East...
TCCTATCGCCGTGACAAGGGGGACACCGGCCGGCAGATGGGTTTCATCATGCTGAAATGAGTGAAAAAAGCGGCTTTAGCCGCTTTTTTTTATTGCGGATCGAAGGGTTTTTCATGGCAAACGGGGAGGGAATACTGCGCCACCGGAGCGTAAAGCATAAAACCTCCATATATCAGTCGGTTAGCGATGTAGTCATGATTTAAGTGTGGCTTATTCCGCCCGCTTTTGTTATAAGAGCAGGCAATAACGAACAGGTTACCACCGTGATTTATTTTTGAGGAGGCGCTGCAGTGAAAAGAGTTCTTAAAGCCGTTACCCTGAGTATTGTTGCAATTGTATCATTCGGCTGTGCCCAGAACTATTACAACGTCCCGAGGGAAACCTATGAGAAGAAGGTGAGGACGCTGGGTGTTGCCCCGCTGTTCGTCGATGGTGACTCCGACATCAAGCATCCGGAAAAAGAGGCGCTCGTAAGCCTGATCAAAGATGCAAACCGGAAGAACGAAAAGGAACTCGTCGCCCAGCTGCGGGATACCGGTGTCTACTTTTCCGTCCGCCTGCTCGATGACGATGCCGGCACGCTTTACTCCACCCTCTTCTCGCGACGGGAGAGGCGGGATGACGCCGGGGTCATCTACAACAAGCATTTCTTCAAGGCCGAGGAGATCAGAAACATCATCACGAAGAACAACCTGGATGCGCTGCTGCTGGTGACGGTCAGCGGCCTGACCAGGAAGGACAAGGTCTATTCCAGCAACTTTCTCTCCTATCTGGAAAGCGATTACAACTACCTGATCATGACCGCCCAGATTCTCGATGCCGACGGCAATACCCTCTGGGAGTACCCCAACTTCCGCCAACGGGCACTGACATTTCCGATGTTGTTTCCCCTCCAGTACACCGACTTTGACGAAGCGGCCGCCAACCTGAATGACCAGGTGGAGGTGAGATTCAAGACCATTGCCGGCATAGGTAGGGCCTTGGCCAAAACGGAAAAGTCCGCTGTCCAGGGCAAGGGAGTCTCAACCATCTACAGCACTGCCTTCGAGGATATGGTTTCGTTGCTCAAGCCGGAAATGAAATGGTTTGGCGGCGGCAAAAAAGATACGCCGAAGGCTGAAACGAAATAGTTTTCATCCTGAAGTGAAAAAAAGAGCCCGCCCCGGTTAATCCGGAGCGGGCTCTTCTATTTTCCCTCCAGCCGCCCGAGCAGCCGCAGCAGCCCGTCAAGGATGGTGATCGGGTGGGGTGGGCAGCCGGGTATGTAGAGGTCGACCGGCAGGAAGCTGTCCACGCCGTTATGGGCCTCCGGCGAGTCGATGTAGGGTCCGCCGTTTATGGCGCAGGCGCCGCTGGCTATGACGATCTTCGGTGCCGGCACCGCCTCGTAGGTTTTGAGCAGTGCCTCGCGCATGTTCTCCGTTACCGGACCGGTGACAAAGATCCCGTCGGCATGGCGCGGGGAGGCGACGAACTGGATGCCGAACCGCCCCAGGTCGAACCCCACGGTGGAGAGGACGTTGACGTCCGCCTCGCAGGCGTTGCAGCCGCCGGCACTCACCTCGCGCAGCTTGAGCGAGCGGCCGAAGAGGGAGAGCATCCTGGCCTCCAGGGCGCCGGCCAGCCGCCTTTCGCAGCCGGGGGTGACGATCAGGTCGGCGCGGCGGTTTGCTGCCAGCTTTTCATCGCGGCTGAAGGTAACGGCCCCGTGGGGGCAGGCTTCCGTGCATTCCGGGCAGAAGATGCATTTCCCCATGTCCAGCGAGAGGTTTTCCCCGCCGTCCCCGTTCCCGGCTGTAATGGCGCCGAAAGGGCAGGCATCGGCGCAGAGCCGGCAGCCGGGGGGGCAGGCGTCGGGATTGAGGCGCGGGTAGCCGCGGAACAGCTCAGGCAGCAGGGCCGGCTCCGCCGGATATTTGATGGTGCGATGTTTCTGCTGGATGCGGGCGAGAATGGCTTTGAACATGGTAACCTCGAATAGATGATACGGTCCTGGCGTGAAACTACTTCCGTTGTTCGGCGGTAAGTTTTCCGAGACCGCCGATAATGCCGATCTGCTTCATAGTGTTGTCCCCGTGTCTGCTGCAGGAGCATAGATGCTTGCAAGAGATTCCCTTGCTGCCTGCTTATGTAAGACTTTCGTCTACAGGTAAAATTTGTTTCCCATGCCGAATTGTAAGAATGGAGACCCGTTTTTCTTCAATTCGATAAATAATTCTATAGTTTCCGTAAACCAACTCGCGAAAAAAGTAATTGTTAATTTCCGGCACAATTCGACCGCTTTCAGGAAACTTCTTTAACTGCTCAACGTGTATAAAGACTGCGTTTACCCAATCCTCTGCAGCTGTTGGATTATCCTGGGCAATATATTCGGCTATTTCCGCTGCCCTGTCCACCGCGAGAGGAGACCAGATTATTTTCATTTTCCAACCCGTTTCAGCACCATAGCCTTTGCGTCATTGTTTTCTATTCCCCCACCGCTTCCGAGCTGGCTTATTGACGTTTGCACGTCCTGAAGAAGCTCAATTCTTTCCTGCATGGCTTCGTATTCGCTGACGTCAAGTAAAACTGCAACGCCCTTGCCATGCTGCGTAATAATCATAGGCCTTTTGGTGTCGTGTACCTGTTTAAGAAATGAGGCGATTCCCGTCCTGAACTCGGACATCGGCCTGATATCCTGGTCAACTTTTAATCTTTGCATTACAACTCCTCCATAATTATTTAGTACATTGTAACGTACAAAATACTGTTCTTCAAGTGAGTTTCTTTGAAGGCAAAACGTCGTTGCGGATCAAATGCGGACCGAAGCGTAGTCAGCTTTTATGCGCTGGGTCATATGCAGCGGTACTCCAAGGGCCCGCAAAATCAAGAACTTCAACATCATCAAATAAAAAGATTGCAGTATTCTTTTTGCTCATCTGATGTTCCTCTTGCGCATTGCAATTGACTTCAAAGTCATGCCCACGATTGTAGCTCGATTATGTTGTCCTCGGGATCAGTCATATAGCACCACGTAACTTTTGTACCCACCTTGGTCGTAAGAGTTATGATTTCACCTACAGTTCGACCACCATGGGCAATAACTTCTTTGCTGGCGGCATTAACGTCATCTACCTCAAAAGCCATGTGGCCAATTCCTGGACGGTTAACTGCAAGTTGCGGTCGTGGCTCAAGGGCATCGTAGCTGTAAATCTCGACGGTAGGTCCATCTTCGCCCCAACCTGGCAAACGTAAGTGCGCGCCTCGCAAATGAGCATTGACTAGGCCGGTACCTGCATCGAGCGCTTCTCCTGAATAATCACGCTCCGGCGGGACATACACACAACCGAATACGTGAGTATAAAAATCTGCGAGTTTTTGCCAATCCTCAGCAATAATGTTTGTATGAACATACTTCGCTTTCATATTTAGTTGCTCCTAAAATTCGCCATGCTACGACAGCGGCAGGTAAAGCAGAAAGGGGTCTTGAAAAGAGAATTTTGGAAGCACCCAGAGGGGTCAAGTCTCCAAAACTCAAAGCACCCAGAGGGGTCACAAGCACCCAGAGGGGTCAAGTCTCCAAAACTCAAATTTGAAATTTGGAGACTTGGCTCTTATATATATTTCTTGCCGTTCTTGATCAGTACAAACAGCAGATAGGACACTACGCCGACATTAACGACGAGTACGGTTACTCTCGGCCAGGTTACACTACGGGCGACTTCAAATATCTCGATCGGGATATACATGCCGCCGGTCAGGACTGCGAACCACTCGGCCCATGCTTTTCTCAACCAAAGGCCGACGGCTTCCACCATTCGGATGATAGAGTACATGGCCGCTGCTATAGCCATGCTCCAGAGCTTGGTATCGTTTATGCGTTCCGTCAGGTCGAGAAATATTCGAGGATAATGGCTGGCAGGGTTAAGGTGAAAGTGTACAGCCAGTTGCATGGCTGCTTCGTGGACATCCTTGTGGATGAATTTCAACAGTCCAAAGCCCACCAGAAGAACCAACAGGCCTTTGGCCCCTTCAAAGAGCGCGACAAGGTGCAGCCCTCGCGCATGCGGTTTCCCACGCTTCTGTTTGTGTGTCCGGGATTGAGTCATTTCCTTTGTCCAACTGCTAGAGGTATTGCTGGGCGAAGCGACCTCAGCATCAGCCGATGTTAGATCGAACAGATCATGCCGCTTTCAGCATAAAATCCACATGAACGGCATCGTAAAAAGTGATGAATTCGTACGGGGTTTCTTCTTCGCCTTTAGCAAAAGCATGTAATCAGCCTGAAAGTCCGATGGATATTAGCTGGGGGTAAGCCCTGCGAGCTAACCCCCGGAACTTTCACAGATCAAAACCGCAGTAGGAGAGGTTGAAGCTCTTGTTGCAGAGCGGGAAATCGGAGATCTGCTGGCCGCGCATCGCCAGGGCCAGGCCGGGCCAGTTGTGGAACGACGGATCAACTACCTTGTAGCGGCTGAAGCGGCCGTCCGTGCCGGTGATGGCCACGTGGCAGACCTCTCCCCGCCACCCTTCGGTCAGGGCCACGGCGATGCGCTCGGCCGCAGGCGGGGCGATTTCCTGTCTGTGCGGGCCTCCAGGCAGTTGGCGGAGCTGCTCCTCGACGAAATCCAGGGATTTTTCCGCCTCCAGCCAGCGGACCAGGGTGCGGCCGTAGACGTCGCCGCTCTTGGCGGTGACCACCGGGATCTGGCTCATCTGGTAGATGCCGTAGGGGAAGTCCTGGCGGACGTCCATGGCCAGGCCGCAGGCGCGGGCCGGTGGCCCGGTCAGGGCGAGCTCCTTGGCGGCGTCGGCGGAAACGATGCCGGTGTTTTCCAGCCGGGCCAAAACCGATGGGGTGGACCAGATGAGGTCTACGGCGTTGGTCAGGTCGGCCCGGGCCGCTGCCAGGCGCTGCAGCAGGTCATCGGCCTGCTCCTGGCTGCAGTCGAAGCCGGTGCCGCCGGGGCGGAGCAGGCCGCGGCTGAAGCGGCTGCCGCAGAGCACGGCGCTCATGTTGAGGAAATCCCCCCTGATCCGGCCGCAAAAGGAGGAGGTGGGGAGATAGCCGGTGTCGCCGGCAATGGCCCCCAGGTCGCCGGTGTGGTTGGCGAGCCGCTCCAGTTCAAGGGCGATGCTGCGCAACACCTCCCCCTTTGCCGGTATGCGGCGGCCGGCGAGTGCTTCCAGGTTCAGGCAGTAGGCCCAGGCATGGGCAACGCTACTATCGCCGGCGGCGGTCTCCAGCTGATGGGTGGTCTTCGCCTCCGGACCGCCGATCAGCCCCGCCTCGATGCCCCGATGCTGGTAGCCCAGGGCGGTCTCCAGGTGGAAGACCTCCTCGCCGTGGCACTGGAAGCGGAAGTGGCCCGGTTCGATGATCCCGGCGTGGACCGGGCCGACCGCCACTTCGTGGACCTCTTCCCCCTCCACCCGGTAAAAATCGGTGACCCCCGGCAGGATTTCTGCCGCGGCGTCCCGTCCCCAGGCGTCGCGGCTGGATCGGAACGGGCGGTGGAAGCGGACGGGCTTGAACCAGGGGTGCCCTTCCGGAACGACACCGAACTGTTCCGCTATCTCCCGCTCGAAAAGGTTCGCCTGGGGGCAGTAGGGGGTGATGGAGGGGAAGCTGTCGCCGCAGCGGCTGCGCATGACCCCCAGCACCCCGTCGCTTCTGGCCGAGAGCACGGCGTAGAGGGTCAAGCCGGCGCCGCTCTCTGCGCCGAACAGGGCGGAGATCCGCCAGCCGCGGTCTGCGGCGTTGATGATCCCCTGGAGAAAGTCATCGAGCTCCACCATCGGCACCGTGGCCAGGGGGAGCGACTCGCCGTTGTAAAGGGTCTTCATGGAAAAATTGTCGGTCATCGCCGCACCTCCAGGAGTCGGGCGGATTGCTCTAAAAGCTCCTTGAGCGGCGCGGGGATCCAGAGGCCGAGCATGAGAATGATCGCCATCAGCAGCAGCGGCGGGGCAACGGTGAGGAACCGGTCACGGTAATGGATCTTGGTAATGGTGGCCGACGTTTTCCCCATGACCACCGGCAGCACGGAGGATGCCATCCCGAGGAAGATGATGGCGAGGAAGAGGATGAAGAGGGAGCCGGTCAGCATGTGCCCCTGGCCGAAGATGCTGCTGATGATGGTAAACTCGCTGAGAAAGGGGCTGAAGGGGGGCGAACCGGTGATGGCGATGAATCCGGCGAGAAAGAGCCCGGCTGACCAGGGGACTCGCTGCAGCGCGCCTTTCACCTGCTCGCAGTTTTTGCTGCCATAGGCACGGTGTATGTTGCCGGAGGAGAGGAACAGCACCCCTTTGGTCAGGCCGTTGTTGACCACGTGGAACAGCGCGCCGAACAGGGCGTCTCCGCCGATGCCGAGGGCTATTGCGAGGATACCCACATGTTCGACGCTGGAATAGGCGAGCATCCTCTTGAAATCGGCCTGCCGTACCAGGAAAACGGCGGCAAAGGCCATGGAAACCAGCCCCATGCCGATCATGGCGTTGTGGTAGAAGGCGGTATCGTTTGCCCTCATGCAGATCTGGTAAACCCTGATGATGGCGAGAAAGGCGCAGTTGACGAGCCCCCCTGCCAGCAGCGCCCCAACGAGGCCGGGTGCCTCACCGTAGGCGTCGGGCTTCCAGGTGTGGAGGGGGGCCAGCCCCATCTTGGTGCCGAAGCCGACCAGGAGGAAGATGAAGGCGGCGTTGAGCCAGGCCGGTGAAAGCCGGTCTGCCGAGGCGATGAGCGGCTCCAGGAGGAGGGTCGCCTCCTGACGGGCGACGATGGTGGAGTAGGCGAGGAAGTAAAGACCTAAGAGCGCCAGGGCGATCCCCACCGAGCAGATCAGCATGTATTTCCAGGTCGCCTCGATGGAGCGGGCGTTGCGGTTGAAGTAAATGAGGGGCGCCATGGCAAGGGTGGTGGTTTCGAGGGCCACCCACATGAGGCCCAGGTGGTGGCTGACGGTGACCAGGGTCATGGCGGAGAGGCAGACCATCAGCCCCATGCAGAGCACCCTGTTTGAACGGTCCTGGCGATAGGCGAGATAACCGACCGCGTAAAAGGCGCAGACGAGAAACAGCAGGGTGATGGTTCCGAGGAACAGTGTGCCGATCGGGTCCAGATTGATCCAGCCGCCGGGTGAAGGGGGCGGGTGCGAGACGATGGTGTCGGCAACAAGGGCCAGCTGGAGCGTCGTAAATACCGGGAGCACCAGCGGCCGGTGACGGTTTGAGGGGATGAACCAAGCGAGCAGCGCGCCGACGATGGGGAGCAGGACCAGGCTGAAGTACATGGGTTACTCCTTGAGGGCGGACAGCCGCGAGGTGTCGATGGATGAAAACTCGCTGCTGATGTGGTTGATGACGATGCCCATGACAAAGATGCCGACCAGCAGGTCGAGGAGTGCCCCGGCCTCGACCATGACCGGCATGGCACTGGTCAGGAGCAGGCCGAAGATGAAGATGCCGTTTTCCAGGATCAGGTAGCCGATCACCTGGTTAATGGCCTTGCGCCGGGTAGTGAGGGTGAGGAAGCCGGTGATGATGGTGGCGATGGACGCCGGTACGAAGAGCAGTCCCTGGTGCTCCGGGGCCAGGGGGAGCTTGGCGGCGAAGACGAAGGCGAGTGCGGTGGTGACGGCACCGATGATCAGGGTGGAGACGAAGCCGATGAACGGCTCGATCTCCCGCTTGATCTGCACCTTGTTCATGGCCCCGAAAAGGAGCCAGGGGATGAAAACCCCTTTGGCCAGGATGATGCCGGCGGAGATGGCGACCAGGTGCCAGGAAAAACTGTGGATGATCCCCGGCAGTATCCCGAGCACCACCCCCTGGACGGCGGCGGCGCGGATAGCGATGGCCATGCGGCTTGAGCCGAGGACGAGAAAATTGATCAGCATGACGAGAACGAGCAATTGATCGGCAAAAACAGTCATGATCACCTCAGGATTAACAGCATGGAAAATGCCGACAGGATACAGGCCGCCACCAGGAGCTGGGGGATGCGGACCAGCCGCAGGCGCGCCATTATTGATTCGACGATGCCGATGGTCACCGCAAGTCCCAGCATCGAGACGATAAATATGCCCCAGTCGAGGAGGGCATTGCCCGTCTTGAGCGGCAGGGCCACCTGGATGAAGAACGCCCCGAGCACGAACAGTTTCAGGGCGGCGCCGTAGAGGATGTAGGCAAAGGCCGGCCCGCTGTGGTCGAGCACCATCACTTCGTGGATCATGGTCAGTTCAAGGTGGGTTGTCGGGTCGTCGAAGGGGATGCGGCAGTTTTCCACCAGAAGCACGATGAACATCCCCCCGACCAGGAGCAGCAGAGACGCCCCGGAACTGATCCAGAGTGCGGGGGAGAGGCTGGTCAGCATCGGGGAAAGGGAGAGGGAGCCGCTCAGGCGGCTCAGGGTCATCAGGGTGAAAAACAGGGTCGGTTCGGCGAGGCAGGCAAAGGTGGCCTCGCGGGCCGCCCCCATCCCTTCGAAGCTGGAACCGGTGTCGAGCGCTGCGGTGGTGGTGAAGAAACGCCCCAGGGCGAAGAGGTAGGCAAAGAGGATCATGTCTCCGGCAAAGGAAATGGGGGAGAGGTGATTGCCGAGGGGAATCAGCAGTGCCGCGACCAGCGTGGCGGCCAGGGTAATGACCGGCCCGGCCCTGAACAGCCAGGTGGTCGTGTCGCTGAAAACGGATCCCTTGCGGATTAGCTTTGCCAGATCATAGTAGAGCTGCAGGTAGGGTGCCCCGACCCGGCCGGCAAAAGCCGCCTTGGTCTTGCCGATAACGCCTATGAGGAGTGGCGGCATGAGAATGGTCAGCAGCGCATGGATCAGGATGTCGGTCATAAAAAAACCTCCGGGCTCAATGCTGATGGCCAAAGGCAAAGGGGGAAACCTTCAGCCCTTTGCCTCCGGCCCTTTTAATGGGCCCAGGCCAGGAGCAATGCCAGGGTGATAAAGATATATAGCACGTAGAGGGAGGGTTCGCCATGCTGCACGCGCCGGAGAAAAGAAAAAAGGATGCCGGTAACGCGGAGGAAAGGGAGAACCACCGATTCCAGCACCGTTTCGGGAATCCGGCTCGAAAATCTCGCAGCAACGGGGAACATCCCCGTCGGTTTTGCCAGCGCATAACGCGGCTGAAGCACGCCCCGGAACAGATGAACCAGCGTTGCCGCAAACGAGGTGGCGCTATACTGGACCCTCGCCGACGGTTGCAGGTAGCCACAGCCCCAGGTCGGGGCGGCTGCTCTTGGTGCCGCCTTGAGCCGCCGCTGATAGCCTGCGGCGAGAAAGGCGGCGGCGATCAGCAAGCCGGCGCCCACAGCCCCGAGCCAGTGGAGCGGGGCTGTGGAGGCGATGCTGCTGCCGCTGGCGACCAGTGAAGGGAAAACGGCAATAACCGCCGGCTGGACAAGCTTTGCGGCAAATTGCGGCAGCAGGCCGACAGCAAGGCAGCAGAGGCCCAGGAGCCCCATGGGCGCCAGCATCAGCCGCGATGCTTCATGCGCCTGCCCCGCAGCTGCCGAGCGGGGCAGGCCGAGAAACGCCACGCCGAAAAGCTTGACAAAACAGGAGAGAGCCAGGCTGCCGATCAAGGCGAGTGCGATGGCGGCGAGTACCAGGCAGAGGACTATCGGCGCGGCAGCGGCTTTAATCCCGCTGAAGATGCCGAAATAGATGAGATACTCTGAAACAAAGCCGTTCAGCGGGGGGAGCCCGCAGATCGCTACGGCCCCGGTGAGGAAGAGCAGCGCGGTGCCGGGCATGAGCCGGGCCAATCCTCCCATCAGGTTGAGCTCCCGGCTGCCGGCCGCATGGATCAGCGCCCCGCTGCCGAGAAAGAGCAGCGACTTGAACAGCGAGTGGTTAAGGATATGGAGCAGCGCCCCCCCCATCCCCAGCAGTACCAGTGGCTGGTTGCCAACTGATTGGCCGATGCAGGCAACGCCGATCCCCATGGTGATAATGCCGATATTCTCGATGCTGCTGTAGGCGAGCAGGCGCTTGAGGTCATTCTGGCCGATGGCGCAGGCGATCCCCGCCACCCCGGAGACGATGCCGAGTCCGAGCAGAACGATCCCCCACCAGAGCGGCAGGGGGGAGAAGAGGGAGATGACACGGACAATGCCGTAGATTCCCATCTTGAGCATGACCCCCGACATCATGGCGGAGACGTGGCTCGGGCCGTTGGCATGGGCGGCGGGGAGCCATATATGGAACGGCATGAGACCCGCCTTCATGCCGAAGCCGAAGATGGCGGCGAAGAAAATCACCGCTGCTCCCGGTGTGAGCGGGCTGAGGGCTGCTGCCGGTGCGAGCTGGAATGAGCCGGTCATGTTCCGGAGCAGGATGAACATGACGAAGAGCGCCATGGTTCCCGCATGGGTGCAGACCAGGTAGAGCATCCCCGCCTTGCGTACCTCCGGCTGCTCGTTTTCCACAGTAAAGGCAAAGTAGGCGGAGAGGGCCATGATTTCCCACGCCATGAGGAAAAAGACGCTGTTGCGGGCGATAATGAGGAGCGCCATGGATGAGGCGAGGAGCCCGAGGAAAAAACCGAGGGTGCGGGAGGTGGCGGGGTGCTTTGCTGCGGGCCAGTAGCCATTGGCATAGACGGCGCAGCAACCGGAAAGAAGGAAGATGGGGAGGAGGAAAAGCGCGGCAAGGGGGTCGATGCCGATTTCGCAGGGGCCGAAGGGGAGGCTCCAGTTGATGCTGAAGGTCTCAATCCCGCCGGAGGCGAGGGTGACGCTTGCTCCGGTCAGCCCGCAGAGCGCGCCGAAGACGGCAAGGGCTGTGGTCAGTTTCTGGCCGACGGCCGCGCCCTTCTTCAGGAAAAGCCCCGGCACGCCGGAGAGGCCGGTCAGGATGAGTCCCGTTATGACAAGAATGGCAGGGTCGAATATCTCCCCCGCTGCAAAGACCATGGGTTATGCTCCTTATACCAATTCCAAATCAAGGCGCTATCTTCGTTGGCTCGTCTTCGTCTCCTCAACGTACGAAGCTGTACGCCTTCGTCGCCTCAATCCTCGCCGCCTTGATTTCATCCTTGATTTGAAATCGGCATTAGAGGGACGCTCTACCTGGCGGTTCCAGCCGCCAGTTCCAGCTCTATGAGTTTGACCGCGGCGAGAATTTCCGTGAGCGGCCCCTGGCGCTGCAATACCGCCTTGAAGCGCGGGTCGCGCAGGGCATACGCAAGCTTGGACAACAGGTGGAGATGAATCTTCACCGTCGGGCTGATCAGGAGGAAGATGGTGTCCACGGGCTTGTCGTCAACGGCCTTGAAATCGATGGGTTTTTTCAGGAAACAGAGGGTGACCATGGCAGTTTCCACATGGAGCAGAATCGGGTTTCTCACGTGGGGAATGGCGATGCCGTCGCCGAAGGCGGTGGTGCCGAGCGCCTCGCGGGCCAGCAGTACCTGGAGCATGTAGTCACGGTCCACTTCAGCCGGGAATTTCAGCAGCGAGACGATGTTTTTCAGGACCGCTTCCCTGGTTTCCCCCTCGACGCCATAGAAGGCGCCCCCGCCCTTCAGTACCTGGGATAGTGTCGGCAGTGGGCTGTCGGGCGTATCCGGCTCGGCGAATATCTCCGGTGAGAGCTTGATCCGCTGTTCCGTGGCCCATTCGAGGAGATCGACCCGGTTCAGGCGATACTCCTCATTGACCCTGCAGGCGGGGAGGCGGTCTTTCTTTATCCAGCGCAACACGGTTTTTTCCGGGACCTGAAGCAGCCTGGCGGCCGCGGTGACGGATAGGAGCATGACTAGATACCTTAAAGAGCCGGAAATGCGGCACGATTATAATAGTTGACAGATTTTGTAATGATATAAACCCATACGGGGCATATGTCAATATTAACTAAGGGAGTTGCATGGCGTGAGCGGTGCGAATTGGGTGGCGAGAGAGGCTGATGCGGGGAAATCAGGAGCGACAAGGTATCCGCTGAACAGGCAATGCCTGCCCGGAGCATCCGGGGCAGGCATTGGGTGCTTCATTATGATTTGACGAATTTGAATCAGTACTTAACTTTTATACCGGCCAACTCCTCACTTGTTATCTCATTCCCGCGTTTGAGCGTCCAGTTTCCGACCCTGACAAACCGCCCCGGCGGCGGCTGATGTATTTTACCACAAGTTTGGCGAGGGTCATTTACCCTCCGATCTTGTGGTTGCGCACCACTTTCATTTTTTCTGCCGCAAAGACGAAGCCGTCACCGACTCTGGCAAATCTGCCGGTCACCTTGACCTCATCACCCAAGACCGGGAGTTTTCCCTGGAATTTGACCGGAATGAGAACTTTATTGCAGTTTTGCGTCTTGCACTGCAGTTCCTTCTTGTCCATGATGCCGAAAATGGTCGGGTCCTGCTGGGAAACGCCTCCCATGACGCCGGTGACCGTGATGGTTCCCGCAAAGGCGCCCGGGTCGGAACCGACCTCATTGACGCTCAGGGCGCTGGCAGAGCGTTGCGTGACGAAGGCAAACGCCAGCGCGATGCCGATCGCTGCAGCCGCAATAAGGATGAGATTTTTTTTCATTGATGACTCCTTGAGTTTTGCAGGACCAGCCTGCAGAGGAAGGGCAGGGTTGCCGCCCGCCAAAGACGCACGGATAGCCGGCCCTTGCAGTTGCGAATATATGTGAACTGCCGCGGAATAGGACTAGGCGTTCTCGGGAGGGTAGTCGATGGAACTGACGTATTCCGAGAGATGCAGACTTTGCCGGTAGCTGTAAAGGGAAATCTCTCCCGGCGAGGTACGAAGAACTGTCGGAAAACTGGCGGGGATGAGGTTTATGCAGAAAAAGCAGGGACAGTCCGGAACGGAACAGGGGGCAGGGACGCTTTGGCCGGCATCCCGGTCTTCGTCGCAGCAGGTTGTCTCGTTTTCAACGTGCAGCAGCGCAGCAGCGACCGTTGTCACGCCACTCAGGGTGAACAGGGCAAAGACAAGAAGAATGGCGGAAATTATCCGTAATGGCAGCATTTTCACAAAACCACTCTAGGTAATTTAAGCGGCGTATGTCAAGCTGAAATCAAATCCGGAGGGTATGCAAAATTGATCCTGCAAATAAAACCTTGACTAAGGTACGGCAATCAAATAGTATCGCTCGATGTAAAGGGGAGTAGCTATCGGCCGGAGAAATGGCCGACCCAGAGCCCGTCAACACGGTGGCAACACCCGGGCCTGGGATAATTTGTATCCACCAAAAGCAAGACCTTTACCTGAAGCGATCAATACGCCGAGGGTAAAGGTCTTTTTTTTTACCCCGGCGAAATTCAAGCCGGAGGTGGCAAAATGTCTTACAAGAGAAAGCAGTGTCCAAGAGAATCGCGCAAACCCCAAAAAAGCAGCAGCGAGAAAAAACCGCTTGATAACGTGATTTCCCTGAGGATCAGCGGCAAGGAAAAGAAGACGCTGGAAAAATTGACCAAGGCAACTTCCAAAAGCGTTTCCGACATCATGCGCGAGGCCATGGAGCTTTGGAAATCAAAGAGGCGCAGACTTTGCCTTGAGGTGTAATACCAATTCCAAATCAAGGCGCTATCTTCGTTGGCTCGTCTTCGGCTCCTCAACGTACGAAGTTGTATGCTTTTGTCGCCTCAATCCTCGCCGCCTTGATTTCATCCTTGATTTGAAATTGGAATAACGTACAAAATTCTTTTTTAAGGAGTATGCATATGGAATGGCTCGCAGACCCACAGGTCTGGCTGGCACTGGTCACGCTCACTGCCCTGGAAATCGTGCTCGGCATCGACAACATCATTTTTATCTCCATCCAGGCGGGCAAACTCCCCGCCCATCAGCAGGAGAAGGCCAGGATAGTCGGCCTCGGCCTGGCGATGTTCATCCGCATCGCGCTTCTCTTTTCGCTCACCTGGCTGATGGGCTTGACCTCGCCGCTCTTTTCCGTGTTGAACAACGAAATCTCCGGGCGCGACATCATCCTCATCTCCGGCGGGCTGTTCCTGCTCTGGAAAAGCACCATGGAGATCCATGAGAAACTCGAAGGAGAGGAAGGGCATTCGGTCTCCCGTGCCGGGGCAACCTTTGCCGCTATCATCGTCCAGATCCTCCTCTTGGACATCGTCTTCTCCCTCGATTCGATCATCACCGCCCTGGGGATGGCGAACCAGCTCGCCGTCATGGTTGCGGCGGTAGTCATGGCCGTCGGCTTCATGATGCTTTTCTCCGGGAAGATCAGCGCCTTTGTCGACCGGCACCCGACCGTGAAGATGCTCGCCTTGAGCTTTCTTCTCCTGATCGGCGTGGCACTGATCGGCGACGGCTTTGACATGCATATCCCCAAGGGGTACATCTACTTTGCCATGGCTTTTTCGGTGATGGTAGAGATGCTCAACCTGCGGCTTCGCCGCCAGGGCGCACCGGTCAAGCTCCATAACCCCTATGTCGAAGAGCCCGGCGGGGGGGGCGCCGCTGAAA
>Ga0210377_10003055_pt1 | contig 14432 bp, 14 predicted proteins | sample PLM4_65_b1redo_FD_155480 | JGI IMG/M metagenome (GOLD analysis project Ga0210377, IMG submission 155480) | Groundwater sediment microbial communities from an aquifer in East River, Colorado, USA - PLM4_65_b1 redo | ecosystem: Environmental > Terrestrial > Soil > Riparian zone | place: USA: East...
CCCGATCTTCGGCCGGGGCACTGCCTGCGGCGAGCCGCCGGAAGGCCGTGAGCACTTGGGCTTCCTCGCCCTCCATGGTCGAACCGGCGACGAGGATCGGACGCCCCGCGGCCAGCCGTTCGAGGCGCGCGGCGAGGTCGGTGAGCGCGGGCGGCGCCGGGGAATCGAACTTGAAGTTGCCGGTGACCACGATGCGCTCGCCGGGGACGCCGAGCGCCACCAGACGTTGGGCATCGGTGGCGGTCTGAACGCCGAAACGGTCGATCGGCGCGAAAAAGAGCGGCATCGTAAAGCGCCGGAAGAGCATGAGGCGCGGGAAGCTCCGGTCGCTGATCCGGCCGTTCACGACCGCGGTAGGGATTCCGCGCCGGCGGACGGCGCGCAAGAGAAGAGGCCAGAAGTCGCCCTCCACGAGCACCAGTGCGGCGGGGGAGAAGCGGCGGAAGAAGCGCGCGATCGCGCAGCCGAGCTCGAACGGGAGGTAGGCCACTGCGGTGCGGTCTCCGAGGCGGGCGGCGGAGCTCTTCGCCTGTGCCTGGCCGGTGGGAGTAATGGTGGTCAGGAGGAGCGACAGGTCATGGGGGAGTTTCGCTGCGAGCGTCTCCGCGAGCGCCGCCTCCCCGACCGAGACGGCGTGGATCCAGAATGCCGGCGGGCGCCGGCCGGCGGAAGGCTTGCCGGTGTGCCCGCCCAGCCCTCCGGAGGTGCCGCCGAGCCTTCCCCGGAGCGTCGACAGGTAGTGGTGGCGGCGCACTAGGAGCATCCAGGGGCCGGCCGCAAGGAGGGCCAGGACGGCCAGGATTTGATAGATCCACCACATCGGAACCGGGGCAGTATAATCAAGCGTTACAGTGTTTTGCCCGAAATGGGCTAGCTTGGCCGCAGGCTTGGACGGTGCGACCCGGCCGTCCGTAGAAACGAATTGGAACGAGTCATGCCCGAGTTGGTCTATTCCCAGAACCGCGAACGCCAGAAGCTCGCCGAGCGGAGCGACCGCGACTTGCTCGCGCTGTTGAAGGCCGATGACGAGCTCGCGCTGGCCGAGCTGGTGGCGCGCAAGACCCGGCCCCTGCTCCAGGTCACCGCCCGCATCGTGCGCGACGAAGAGGAGGCCCGGGACGTCGTGCAGGTCGCCTTTCTGAAGATCTGGGAGAGCCGGTTGAAGTACGACCCGCGTTTCAGTCCAAACACCTGGATTTATCGCATTGCCACCAACCTGGCGATCGATCATTGGCGCTCCCGCCGGTCGCGCGACCAGGTTGGCGAGCCGGTCCGCTTTCATCTCCTGCGGGCCGCCGAAGGCCAGCCCACCGGGGCCCTCGCGGAGCTCAAAGAGGCCGAGGTCGAGCGCATCTTCATCGAGCTCGCGGCCGAATTGACCGAGAAGCAGCGTTTGATCTTCCTGCTGCGCGAGACCGAAGGGATGACCTCGAGCGAGGTAGCGGACATCGCCGGCTGCGAGGAATCGACCGTGCGCAACCACCTGTTCAACGCCCGCAAGATCCTGCGCCAGAAACTCACTGCGCGTTACCCCGAGTATGCCCGCGCTGGCGGCGTGGGCTTGGAGCCCGGAAAATGAGCTGCCCCGACTGGCGCACCCTGGTCGCGGCGCGCGCCGCCGATTCCTGGGTGGATTCCCCAGCCTGGACGGAGGCCTGCCGCCACCTCGCGGAATGCAGCTGCTGCCGCCGCGCGGCGCTCGCCGCCGATCCGCTGCTGGTTTTCGCGGGTCTGCCCGAGCGCGCCGTGAGCTCGAGCGAGATCGCGAGCATGCAGGCCGCGGTCGCCTCCCTGGTCCGCGCCGGCCGTGTCGGCCGTCGCGCCGGCAGCGAGAGCGCTGGGCGAGGAGCGCCACCGGCGGGCTTGCGATCCGTCACCCGCTTCGCCGCCGCGCTCGGCGCCTGTACGCTGCTGGCGCTCTCCGGCGCGCCTCGTCCGCACAGCGCGGGGACCGGCGGGCGCGCCGCTGCCGGCGACTTCGTGGCGGTACAGGAAGCTGCCGTCGAGGGCGTTGCGCAGATGCAGTCCACCGTCGAGGAGCTCGACCGCCCGGGTGCCCGCGTTTACGACCTGCCGCAAGCCGACATGGCGGTCGTGATGATCGTCGACGCGAGTCTGGATGTCTGATTCCGTTCCCTTCTCCGGGCGTGCGGTCGGGGCGCGCACGTTGCTCTGCCTCGTGACGCTCGGTGGTGCGCTGGCGGGCGTCGCCACGGCGCAGACGGCACCGCAGGCGGCGCCGGCAGGCCAGGCGTCGCCGACCCGCGAGACACCTCCGGGAGCGCAGCTCGGTCCCCGCCTGCGTTCTCGACCCGCGGTCGGGCAGCCGGTGATCCTGCCCGGCGAGGCTGCCGCCGTTCGCCTGATGGTTTTCAGCCTGCAGCGGCAGCGCGTTTTCGATGCGCTGACCGTGGTGCGACCGCTGCTCTCGCCGCAGGGCTCCGTCGAGCTCGATCCAAACGGCAACACGATCTCGGTGCGCGACAACCTCACCGTGCTCTCCCGGGTCGCGACCGCGATCCGGGCCTTCGATCGCGAGAGTCAGCCGGTGCAGATCGACGTTCAGCTGATCGACGCCGAGACCGCGAAGATCTCGCCGATCCGGCCCGCCATTGGGATTGCCCCGGAGCTCCTCGACCGCCTGCGGCAGCTCCTGCGCTTCCAGAGCTTCACGCTGCTCGCCCACAGCCGGATCGCGAGCCGGGAAGGCGAGCACGTGGTCTACGAGATGGCGCAGGGCTACCGGGTGAGCTTCGAGCTCGGGTCGGTCTCCGACGGCAAGCGGATCCGCCTCGCCGGGTTCCGGATGGCGCGCGCTCTGCCAGGACAGCCGGAGCGCGAGCTCGTCCGCACGGTCGTCCACCTTGGCCTCGATCAGCCACTGATTCTGGGGCTGACGCGGGACGAGGCCTCCGACCGGGCGCTGATGCTCGTCCTGCGCTACGAACGCGGCGCGGCCGAGAGGTAGCGCATGGACTTCGTCTGCCATCTCGGAACGCCCGAAGGGCGCGTGGTGCGCGAGACCCGGGTCGCCGCGAACGAGGTAGTGCTGCGTGCCGAGCTCGAGCGCCAGGGCCTGCGGATCTTCGCCATTGAGCGCCGCCTCGGTCTGTCGTCGCCGGCGGAGCTCTGGGCGCGCGTCCGCCGGCAACGCAAGATCCCTTACAAGACGCTGATGGTCTTCAACCAGGAGCTCGCGGCGCTGCTCAAGGCGGGTCTGCCGCTCCTGCAGGCGCTCAACCTGATGCTGGAGCGCCTCCGCGAGCCGAATTTCAGGGAGATCCTGACGCAGGTGCGGGACCGAGTGAAGGGTGGCGAAGAGCTCTCCGAGGCCTTCGCCTCCTTCGGTGCGGTCTTTCCGCCGCTCTATTCCGCCACGCTCAAGGCCGGCGAGCGCACCGGCGAGCTCGAACAGGTGTTGCGCCGCTTCATCCGTTACCTGAAGCTCGTCATCGAGGCGCGCAAGCGAGTCGTTTCGGCGCTCGTCTATCCGTCGGTCCTCGTCGGGCTCTCGATCGCAATGCTCTTCGTGATGGCGATCTTCGTCATGCCGCGGTTCACGGTCTTCTACGACTCGATGGACATGAAGCTGCCGCTGCTGACGCGCGCTACGCTCGGTGTCTCCCTCTTCCTGCGCGACAATCTCGTCTTCATCGTCGCCGGCGCGACCGCCACGGTCTTCGCGGCGCGCCGCTGGGCTCGCACTGCGGCCGGCGCTGTCCGGATCGACCGCGCGCGGCTCCGGATCCCGTTCCTCGGACCGGTGCTGCACCTCTTTTCGCTCGCCGAGTATTGCCGCTCGCTCTCCACCCTGCTTTCCGGCGGCATGCCGCTCGTCCCTTCGATGGAGATCTCCGGCCGCGCGGTGAGTAACCTCTACGTTCGCGCGAAGATCTCGCCCACGGTGCAGCAGGTGCGCGAGGGCAAGGCGCTCCACGAGGCGCTCGAGCAAACCGGGATCGTCACCGATCTCGCGGTCGACATGGTCAAGGTCGGAGAGGCGACCGGATCGCTCGACGTCATGCTCACCAACATCGCCGATTTCTTCGACGAAGAAGTCGAGCTGCGGATGCAGCGCATCCTCTCTCTCGTCGAGCCGCTGATGCTGGTCATCATGGGTTGCCTGGTGGCCCTGCTGCTGATCTCGGTCTATTTGCCGATGTTCAACGCCCTGGGAGGGATCTCGTGAGCACGTCCCCGGCGCCACCCTCCCCATCCACCGAGCTCCTGGTCAGCGACGGCGCGCTGCGCTCGGCCGACGAACGTCGAGCGGTCGAGCACATGGCGGCGCTTCATGGTCTCGAGTTCGTCGATCTCGATCACTTCCGGATCGACAACGAGCTCTTCCACACCATTCCGTTCGAGCTCATGCTGCGCTACGGTTTCGTTCCCCAGGCGCAGCTCGCCGGCCGGATCGCCTTGGTGATGAAGGATCCGACGGACGTCGCGCGCCTCGACGAGCTGGAGCTGATGCTCGGCCAGCCGATCGAGGTACGCGTCGGAGTGGCGTCGGCGATCGAGGAGATTCTGCAGAAGTCGGAGTCGACTCAACGCGTGCTCGAGGAGGCGACCGAGGATTTCCGCATCCAGCTCGTACAGGAGGATGACCAAGGCGAGGAGGTACTGTCGATCGACAGCATTACCGCCGATTCGTCGCCGGTGATCAAGCTGGTCGATTCGACCGTGTTCAACGCCATCCAGCGCCGCGCTTCCGACATCCACATCGAGTCGCGCGACAACGAGGTCGTGATCAAGTACCGCATCGACGGGGTCCTCTACCAGGCGATGGAGCCGATCGACAAGCGCCATCACCAGACGATCATCAGCCGCATCAAGGTCATGTCGGAGCTCGACATCGCCGAGAAGCGCGTACCCCAGGACGGCCGCTTCAAGCTGCGATTGAAGGGCCGCACAATCGACTTCCGCGTTTCGATCATGCCCTCCGTGCACGGCGAGGATTGCGTCATCCGCATCCTCGACAAGGAGTCGATGTCGACGGAGTTCAAGAATCTGCGCCTCGACATCCTCGGCTTCGACGACGACACCATGCGCAAGGTGAGGAAGTCGATCCGCGAGCCCTACGGCATGGTGCTGGTGACCGGGCCGACTGGCAGCGGCAAGACGACGACGCTCTATGCCTGCCTCTCGGAGATCCAGTCGCCCGAGGACAAGATCATCACCATCGAGGATCCGGTCGAGTATCAGTTGAAAGGCATCACGCAGATTCCGGTCAACGAGAAGAAGGGACTCACCTTCGCCCGCGGCCTGCGGTCGATCCTGCGCCACGACCCGGACAAGGTGATGGTCGGCGAGATCCGTGACGAGGACACCGCTTCGATCGCCATTCAGTCGGCGCTCACCGGCCATCTCGTCTTCACCACCGTGCACGCCAACAACGTGGTCGACGTGCTCGGGCGCTTCCTCAACATGAAGGTCGACCTCTACAATTTCGTCTCGGCGTTGAACTGCGTGCTGGCCCAGCGGCTGGTGCGGCGGATTTGTCCGCACTGCCGGCGCGAAGCGGCGGTAGGCACCCAGCTACTGGAGGATTCGGGGCTCTCGCCGGCGGTCTACGGCGACCACCCATTCTTCGAAGGCGCCGGCTGTCTCGAATGCAACGGCACCGGATTCCTCGGCCGCCTCGCGGTCTCGGAATTGCTGAATCTCTCGGACCGTATCCGCGAGCTGATTCTGGAGAAGCGGCCGGCCTCGGAGATCAAGCGCGCGGCCAAGGAAGAGGGCATGCGGTTTCTGCGCGAATCAGCGCTCGAAAAAGCGCTGCAGGGAATGACGACGCTACGTGAGATCAATCGGTTTACCTTCGTGGATTGAACGCCTTCTGGGCCGCCTGCCCAGGCCGGTGCCGCCACACGTCTTCGCGGTCCGGCGGCGGGAGCTGCGCTTCGCCACCTTCTCCCAATCGCTGTCGGCGGGGGGCGGCGGCCGACTCGAGCTCGCCGAGTTTCACGCCCTGCCGCTCGCGGAAGGCACCTTCGGCAGCGGTCCCCTGGGCGTGCCGGTGGGCGAGAGCACGGCGCTCGCCGAGAGCGTGAGAATGCTCGTCGCGCGAGCCGCCACGCCGGTGCGAGATGCGACCCTCGTGCTCCCGGATGCGTGGGCGCGGAGCATGGTCATCGAGCTCGGCGAGCTGCCCGAGGAGCCCTCCACACGGCTCGAGGTTCTACGGTTTCGCGTCAAGCGCATGGTTCCGTATCGCGTCGAAGACCTGCGCATCGAGGCCGTGCCGCTCGCGGCCTTCGCACCTCTCGGCGGTCAGGACGAGCCGGACCGCTGTTTCGTGACCATGGCGAACGCCGCCGTCTGCTCGATGATAGAAGAGGGATTCGCGAAGAGTGGCGTGCGCATCGGGCAGATATCGGGAGCGACCCTCGCGACGCTTCAGGCCCTCCATCGGACCACTTCCAAGAGCGGCCTCTTCGGTCTCGCGCTGGTCGACGCCGACGGCTTCAGCCTGGCGCTCGTGCGCTCGGGAGAGCCCGTGGTCTGGCGCCAGAAGAGCTTCACCGAGGGACTCTCCGATGCCGATCGCTCGCGACTGCTCACCGCCGAGTTGCGGCTCACCCGAACCTTCGTCGGCGAGCGCTTCCCAGGTGAAGCACTCGGGGCTCTCTACCTCGCCGCGCCGCGCGCGGTGGAGCCGTTCTGGCTGCAGGTACTGGAACAAGGACTCGACTGTCAGCCACTGCGCCTCGGCGTGGAACATCTCGGGCTCGCCGCGGAAGGCTTCAGCGATGCCTTCGCGGAGCTCGCGCCGCTCGCCGGCGCGGCTTCACGAGAGGTGGCGTGAGCGTGCAGCGCTGGCAGGAGCCGAATCTCGCACGCGCCCCGTTCCTCAACGAGCGCCCGGTCCGCCGCCTCGCGACAACACTTTGGCTGTTCTTCGTAGTCGTCGGCGCTGCCGGGCTGTGGATGTCGCAGACGATTCGCCGGGAGACCGGGACGCAGGTCGCCGAGCTGGTGCGCCTGAATGGCGAGACGGTGAGCGCCCGCGAGCGCGCCACGGTGCTCGAGGCAGAGTTGCGGCGTGCCGACCTGTCGGCGCAGAACGTGCGCGCGGAGTTTCTGAACCGGCGGATCGCGGAGCGATCTTTTTCGTGGAACCGCCTGCTGGAAACTCTGACGCAGGAGATGCCGCGCGGTGTTCGTCTCCTGCGCCTGTCCCCCGGAGCTTTCACCCGCGAGCGCGGCCGGGCGACCGCCGAAACTCAAACCGCGGCTGCGACGCGGGTCGCGCTCCGAATCACCGGCGAGGCCGAAGAGACCGAAGCCCTGCTCGAGTTCGTGGATCGTCTCTTCCAGCACCCGGCCTTCGATCACCCGAACCTTTCCCGCGAGACCGGCAAGAAGGATCTCAAGATCCAGTTCGAGCTCTCGGTTGACTACCTGCCCGAGTCCGCTGGTGTGCCGGCGACGATCACCGCGGCGACGGCGTCGACCGCTGCCGCGGCGGTCGAGCGCGCGGGTGCGCCGGTGTTGGTGCCGTCGGGAGCCCCGCCGCAGGCGGAGGCTTCGAGCTCGTCCGAAAGCGCAACGGGCGGGCGACTACCGTCGCCACCGCCGGGCGCCGAAGGCGCCGGGCGCGGCGCTGCCGCGGCGTCTCTCTCCGCAAGCCCGGAAGCGATGCCGGACGGCGGCAGCAAACCGGCTGCGGCCTCCGACCGCAGAGGCTCCGGTAGCGCTGGGGGTTCTGATCCTGGCGACGCCGGGAGAGCTGGCGTCTTTTCCTCCAGGTCGGTCCCGGGTGGCGCCAAGGGGGTCGGAGACGGTGGCGTCTCTCAGCCGGGCTCCGGCAAGAACTTGCCCTTCGGTGTGCTGCCGACGGCGCTCAAACCCTACGCGTCCTCCAGCGGAGTGCGGCGGTGAGCGGCGCCTACGGTCTTTGGCAGCGCCGGCTCTGGATCTGGCTCCCGCCCGCGGCGGCTCTGCTCGCGGCGACTTTCTTTCTCGTCTACCTCGCACGCGGCGAGCAGGCGCGGGGGACGAAATTGAAGTCCAGTCTCGAAGTGGCGCAGCGCCAGCATCACGACGCCCGGGCGAGCCTCGAGCGCCTCGAGACGCTCGCCGCCGCCGCGCAAGCGACCCGTCAGCAGATGGAACACCTCATGGAAGAGAAGTTCGCTACCGAGAGCGGCCGGTTCACGGATCTCATCCGCGAGATCAAGCTTCTCGCCGAACACGCAGGTCTCGATCCGCGGGATATCGGTTACCCGGAAGAGGACTTCGCCGAGCTCGGGCTCGTCCGGCGCTCCTTCGTCTTCACCGTGCAGGGGAGTTATGCGAATTTGCGGGCCTTTCTCTATCTGCTGGAGCTTTCGCCTTCGTTCGTGACCGTCGAGCAGATCGAAGTGCATGATCTCTCGGGTGCGAAGGGGTTGGGCGTGAGCCTGCGGTTATCGACCTTCTTCTCCGCTCCGGCGGAAGCGCCTGCGGCCACGGCGCGCCAGGCGGCCGGAGGCCGCTCATGAGTCTCGCGCCACGGGAAAAGAAGCTACTCCTCACGCTGGCCGCTTTGAGCGGCCTGGCGGGCCTGCGCGCCATCTGGGTGCTGGCGTCGCCGGCGCCGCTACCGGCTGCGGTCGCGGCCCGTCCGGCCGTCACGGCACGTTCGGACTTCGGAAAGAGCACGCGGCGTGGCGTACAGGAACTGCCCAAAGAGATCGCCGAGCTGCGACTCGCCGAGCTCGAGAGCCAACCGCGCCCTCTCATGGTAGGGCGCGATCCGTTCCGGTTCGGTCCGCCCCCGCCCCCGCCGCCGCCCCCGCCGCCGACCAAGGCGGAGCTCGCGAGGCGCCGCCAGGAAGAGGAGGAGCGCCGCCTGGCGGCTGAACGTGCCGCGCGAGAGGAGGCGATTCCGAAGCCGCCGCCGGTGACCCTGGTCTATCTCGGGAGCTTCGGAACGGAAAAGCGCCGCATCGCGGTCTTCGCCGACGCCGCGCGCGAGAATCTCTACAACGTGCGCGCCGGCGAGATCATCGAGGGTAAATTTATCGTCGACCGGATCGGCTACGAATCGGTCGACCTCAAGTTCGTCGGTTTTCCCGACGAGCCGGCGAAGCGCTTGGCGATCGGGGGCTAGTTTGGCGGGAGAACAGTTCATGAAACGAAAGGATCGGGCGGCCGGAGCGCTGCTTCTCGGGCTGTTGTGGATCGGGGCCGGCGGCTGCGCGACCTATCGTCTGGCACACCAGGCTTCCCTCGCGGAGGAGAGCTCCGAATGGGACGCCGCCGTCGAGCGCTATCTGGAGCTCGTCGAGCGCCAGCCCTCGAACGTCCGTTACAAGACGGCGCTGATGCGCGCCCGGATGAAGGCCTCGCAGGAGCACTTCGGCAAGGGGCAGCGCTTCCGCGAGGCCGGGGTTCCCGAGCGCGCGCTGATCGAGTTTCAGGAGGCGGTGCAGCTCGATTCGACGAATCAGTACGCCCAGGTCGAGCTCGACCAGCTGCGCGACGAGCTCGCCAAGGCGGACCGGAGCGGCAGCAAGATGTCGCTCGAAGAGCTCAAGAAGAAGACGCGCGACCAGCCGGCGCAGCCGCCGGTGCTCTCACCGCGGTCGAAAGAGGCGATCTCACTCGATTTCCCGAAGCCGGTGTCGATCTTCGACATCTATCGCGCGCTCGGCAAGGCGTTCGGCATCAACGTCCTCTTCGACCCGGCGCTCAAGGATCAGGAGCTGGCGATCGAGCTCCGCGACGTCACCGCGCAGAACGCGCTCGAGACGCTCATGCGGGCCGCCGGGCACTTCTACAAGGTTGTCGACGAACACTCGATCATCATCGCCGCGGACAATCCGCAGAACCGCAAGAACTACGAAGACCTGGTCATCCAGACCTTCTTTCTCTCCAACGCGGAAGTGAAGGACGTCCTGACCCTGCTCCGCAGTCTCATCGGCGCCAAGAACATCGCGACCAACGAGCAGCTGAACGCGGTCACGATCCGCGACACCGCCGACAAGGTCAAGGTGGCGCAGCGCATGATCGAGGGCATCGACAAGTCGCGGTCGGAGGTCATCGTCGACGTCGAGCTGATCGAGGTCGACACGACCCGGCTGCGCGAGCTCGGAGTCAGCCTTTCGGCGAACCAGATCGGCCAGTCGCTCGATCTCGGCGAGGATGCCAAGGTCCACCTGAGCGACCTGAAATATCTCAACCAGAGCAGCTGGATCCTGACCATTCCGAGCATCATCTACGACTTCGTCAAGACCAACTCCGACGCGCAGCTCCTCGCCAAGCCGCAAATCCGCATCAGCGAAGGCGAGAAGGGCAAGGTCCATATCGGCGACCGGGTGCCGATTCCGGTCACCAGCTTCAACTCCGCGCAGACCTCGGGCGGGAACATCATCCCGATCACTTCCTTCCAGTATCAGGATGTCGGCATCAAGATCGACATCGAGCCGCGCGTGCATCACAACAAGGAAGTCACGCTCAAGCTCCAGATCGAAGTGAGCCAGATCACCGGCTTTCAGGATGGCGGCGGCGGCCAGAAGCAGCCGATCATCGGCACGCGCACGATCGAGTCGACGATCCGGCTGAAGGATGGCGAGACCAACTTCCTCGCCGGCCTCATTCGCACCGACGAAACGCAGGGCGAGTCCGGCATCCCGGGCCTCTCCGAAATTCCGTTCATCGGCCGCCTGTTCGGCAAGACGACGAGCAACCTCAAGCGCAGCGACGTCATGCTGACACTGACGCCGCATATCATCCGCACCCCCGAGATCACCGCGGGTGATCTCATGCCGATCTGGGTCGGAACCGAGTCGAACATCTCCTTCCGCGGCGGTACGCCGCGGGTCGAGTCCGAAGCCGAAGGGCCGTTCGACGACGGCGGCCAGTCGGCTTCTGACGCGGAGGAGAAGATCCGCGAGCAGGTCCAGAGATTGCCGCGCGGGCTGCGGTCGGAAGGCCTGGGTGGACCCGGTCCCGCGCCGGTGCAGGCCGAACCGGGCGGCGGCACCAACCTCGCGCCGGGATCCGCGCCGTCGAACCCGTTCGCGACGCCGCAGCCGAGGAAACCGGAGCCGGGTGACGATGAGCAGCCGGACGCCGGCGCGGCGAACGTCGACCGGCTCCTTTCCTCCGGTACCCCGCTCGATCTGATGGCCACCTCCCAGGCGACGGCGACCGCTTCCGGTAGCGCCCGCCTGCGCCTTCTGCCGCAGACGGTCGCGGTCGCGCCGGGCGAGAGCTTCGAGATCGAGATCGAGATCGCGACGACCTCTCCGGTGGCGCACGTCCCGATGACGCTGACGTGGGACCCCGACCTGCTCGCGGTGGAGAGGGTCATTCCAGGCGATTTCCTCGGCGACCGCGATGGCAGCAACGCCGAGCTCGTGAGCGACGGCTCGACTCCCGGCGAGCTCGTGCTCGCGGCCAACCGCGTCAATGGAGCCTCGGGGGTCGCCGGGCACGGGGTGCTGGCGCGGGTCCGCTTTCGCACCCTCGGCTCCGGCACCGCCACCGTCGCGATCACCGCCCGGCGCCTTCTGGACGCCGAGCTCTACGAGATCGCGGCTGCCGCCGCGGCGCCGAGCGAGATCGAGATTCTCTCTCCGAAGGGCAGCGAGCCGCCGGTGCGGGAGACCGTTCAGCCCGTCACCGAGCCGGACGGAGATGCATGAAATCGAGTCGCGGCTTCACCCTGACCGAGCTTCTGGTCGTCTGCGCGGTGCTTTCGATCCTCGCCGGGGTGACGTTCCCGACCGTCAAGTACACGCGCAAGCGGATGAAGGAGATCGAGCTGCACGCCCAGCTGCGCGAGATGCGGGCGGCGATCGATGAGTTCAAGCGCTACAGCGATGCCGGTTTTCTGCCGATCGATTTCGGCACCGACGGCTACCCGAAGGATCTCGAGATTCTCGTCGAGGGTGTCGATGTCGTCGGGCAGATCGACAAGAAGGCGCGTTTTCTGCGGCGGATCGGAGTGGATCCGATGACCGGCGAGGACGAGTGGGGGCTGCGCAGCTATCAGGACGAGCCCGACTCGACGAGCTGGGGAGGAGAAAACGTCTACGACGTCTATTCTCTTTCCGCCGGCAAGGGATTGAACGGGATCCCGTATTCGCAATGGTGACCGCCATGGCCTCGTCACTCTCCCGCCTCCGCGCCGCGGTGCAACGCATCGACCAACGCGCCCGTCGACTTGGCCAAAGCGGCTTCACGCTGCTCGAGCTCATCATCGTCGTGGCGATCATCGGCATTCTGGCGACGATCGCCATGCCGGCGCTCAAGGACATGCCACGGCGGGCGAACGAATCGGTGCTGAAGACCAATTTGCGGACGATTCGCGATCTCATCGATCAGTACTATGGCGATCAGGGGCACTACCCGGCGAGCCTCGAAGTCCTGGTCGAGAAGGGCTACGTGCGCATGGTCCCCTACGACCCGCTGACCAAGAGCGCGACGACCTGGACAATCGTTCTCGAGGAGCCGGATCCTCTGGCCGAGCCGGCGGAGACCGATTTGCCGGAAGGCGGAGAGCCGGGGATCATCGACGTGCACTCCGGCTCGCCGGCGGTCGCGCTCGATGGTACGGCCTATGCGACCTGGTAAGTCCGCGGCGAGCGGCTACAGCCTGGTGATGGTGGTGATGATCATTGCCGTCATGAACATCGCCGTCGCGGTCACGCTACCTCTCTGGAGCGGCATCATTCGGCGCGACAAGGAGGAGGAGCTGATCTCGCGGGGCCTGCAGTACGCCGAGGCGATCCGCGTCTTCCAGCGCCGCTTCGGGCGGCTGCCGGTCAAGCTCGACGAGCTCATCAAGGTGGAGCCGCGCTCGATCCGTCGACTCTGGGAAGATCCGATGACCGGCAAGGCGGATTGGGTGCTGATCATGGAGGGGGCCCCGCCGGGCGCGCCCCCGATCGATCCTGCGACCGGCAAGCCCTTGGCGCCGGGGACGCCGGGAACGACCGGCCAGCAGACGCCGCCGGGCTCGGCGGACGAGGAGAATCCGCCACAGCCGGTCGGACCGATCCGGGGCGTCCGCAGCCGGGCGACCGGAGAGGGTTTTCACGTCTTCCTCGACCAGACCTCCTACTCGAGCTGGGAGTTTCGTTCCGACCTCTTCACGCGCTTTCGCACGGCGCCGTCCGAGAACGGCATCCCCCGTGTCTCGGCGCTCACGCTGGGGCGGCCCTTTCGCTTCTCGAACCCGAACGTCCCGAAGAATCCTGGTGGGCCGCTGCCGGTGGTCGGCGGGCCTGGCGGTCCGGTCGAGACCCCGGCGGCGAAGCACAGACTGCGCTCCGTCGGCGCGACCCCGCCGCCCGGCGGCAGCGGCGAGAAGAACTGACGGATGGCGGAGCCGCCGCCCACCGTCCGGATTCGCCGTCTATCCCACGCCGGCGATCTGCCGCTGCCGGAGCCGGCGACGCCCGGCAGCGCCGGAGCCGACCTGCGGGCGGCCGTCACGCGGGAGATCGTGCTCGCACCGGGAGAGCGCGCCCTCGTGCCGACCGGATTCAGCGTCGAGATTCCCCCCGGTTGGGAGGGTCAGGTACGGCCCCGGAGCGGTCTCGCAGCCCAGTTCGGCCTGACGCTGCTCAACTCGCCGGGCACCATCGACAGCGACTACCGCGGGGAGATTCAGGTTCTCCTGATCCATCTCGGTGCTGCACCGTTCACGGTACGCCGCGGCGAGCGCATCGCGCAGCTGGTCGTCGCGCCCGCGCCCCGGGTGCTCTTCGTCGAGGTCGAGGATCTTCCCCCGTCCGAGCGCGGTGAAGGCGGCTTCGGCTCGACGGGGCGCGGCTGACGCACGCCCTCCCGGAAGGGCAATGGGTTCGCTTCCGTGGCACAATCGGCCCGGGTTTCGCGAGATGAGTGACGAGGACGTCTCCGCAGCGAACGGCGCGGCTCGGCCCGGCGACGTGACCCGCTGGCTCGAGGCCTGGAGCGGCGGTGACGCGGGCGCCTTCGATCGCCTGTTTCCGATTCTCTACCCCGAGCTCAAGCGGCTGGCCAACCGGCAGTTGCGCCACGAACGCGTCGGCCACACCCTGCAGCCCACTGCCCTGGTGCACGAGGCTTTTCTCGAGCTCGTCGGCCAGCGGCGAGCGCGCTTCGAGAGTCGCCAGCATTTTCTCGCCGTCGCGGCATTCGTGATGCGGCGGATTCTCACCGAGCATGCCCGAACGCACGCGGCGGCGAAGCGCGGCGGCGGTGTGCGGCCGGTCGAGCTTCCTGACGCGCTGGCGGTCGACGCCGCCGGGCTCGAGGAGATTCTGGCCGTCGACCAGGCGCTCGATCGCCTGGCTGCGATCGATCCCCGCGCCGCGAAGGTCGTGGTGCTGCGTTACTTCGGCGGCCTCTCGCACGACGAGGCGGCGGGAGCGCTCGGCGTCTCCGAGATCACCGTGAAGCGCGACTGGGCGGTCGCCAAGGCCTGGCTCCGGCGCGAGCTCGCGGCGTCG
>Ga0210377_10003056_pt1 | contig 14424 bp, 17 predicted proteins | sample PLM4_65_b1redo_FD_155480 | JGI IMG/M metagenome (GOLD analysis project Ga0210377, IMG submission 155480) | Groundwater sediment microbial communities from an aquifer in East River, Colorado, USA - PLM4_65_b1 redo | ecosystem: Environmental > Terrestrial > Soil > Riparian zone | place: USA: East...
ATATCCGCTACGGTAAACTCGATGCAAGCAGGGAGGAAATCATGGGGGCAGCCAAAAAGGCGAATGCGCATGGTTTTATCATGGCGCTACCGCATGGGTACGATACGGATATTGGTCAACGTGGAGTAAAATTATCAGGCGGGCAAAAGCAAAGGTTGAGTATCGCGCGCGTCTTCTTGAAAGATCCGCCTGTGATCATTTTTGATGAAGCGACGAGCGCTCTGGATAATGAAAGTGAAAAGGCGGTTCAGGATTCATTGGAGAAGTTAACGGAGGACCGCACAACCCTTGTCATCGCCCATCGTTTGTCGACGGTGAGAAATGCACAGAGAATTGTGGTGTTGACCGATAACGGGATCGATGAACAGGGAACGCATGAGGAGCTAATCGCATTGGACGGAATCTATGCGAGTTTATACAACACGCAATTAAAAATATAAGAGTTATGTCGTTGCGAGGAGCGCTCTTGTTCTTTGCGACGAAGCAATCTCCTCGCTGTTGGGGATTGCTTCGTCGGGGAGAGTGCCCTCCTCGCAACGACATAGCGACGACATGAAATGGAGTTTTCGGCATGGCAGTTGGCAAAGAATACTGTGTTTATATAATAGACCTCTTGAATAAGTAAACGGTAATGATTGTCAATTCCTTTTGAACCACGGAGACACGGTCCCCTGAAGGGGATAATAAAGACACTTAGAAAAAAAATAAAAAAACTCCGTGACTCACATGTCCCGATGCTTTTTGGGAGTGTCTCCGTGGTTAAGGGTCTGAGACTTTTGCAAGAGGTTTAATGACCAACTCTCACAATACTGTTCTTTATACGGGCGTAACCAACAACCTGGCACGCCGGGTGCAGGCCCCCACATTGCTATTCTGGTTGTTATAATAGGACCAGTTCAGGTTATATTGACCGGTTTTACCGTTTTACCTACAGAAAGGATGCGCTCAGCATGTTGAATCTCAATTCCGTCATGGTTGGAACGAAACAATTAAAGGTGTTGGCGGCCTTCTATGAAAAGGTCTTTGGAAAGCCAGCGGATATGGTGGATAGTGAGAATGGTTTCTTTGGCTGGCAGGTTGGAAGTGCATATATGTCCGTGTTGGAGCATTCCGAAATGGGGGGTAACACAAAGGATCCCGGACGGGTGATGTTTAATTTTGAAACCACGCAGGTCAGGGAGGAATTTGAGAGAATAAAAGCCATTGGCGGCGTGGTCATCAAGGCGCCTTATGAAACGGGAGGCGGATGGATCGCGACACTTGCCGACCCGGATGGAAACTACTTTCAATTGACAACCCCGATGGGAACGTAAGTTGTTCGACTGACTCCGCTTGAGTGTGCGGGACCCTGGCTGCCCTTGCGCGTATAGCTGACCAACATTTTCGCATTGCACTTGATCTTTCACCATCGAGGATTTCGCAATCCGTGGCGGCTGCATCATGTCCTAACCGTAAAGGAATCCAATATGACAATTAGAACAGACCCGGAAAATAACGAAGCCCGTGCATTGTCCGATATGGCGAATTTTAGCGGACATCACGTGCTGGAGATCGGGTGCGGCGATGGACGCGTGACCTGGCTCTATGCGGACAAGGCTGCACATGTCACAGCCATTGATCCCAGTGCCAGTCAGATTGCACTGGCGCGGGAACAACTGCCGGGTCAGTTACAGGGACGAGTCGAATTTCACGACATCGCATTCGAAGACTTCGCGGCCGCCAGCTCACCGTCGGCTTTCGATATCGTGATTCTGTCATGGTCATTGTGCTGAATGGAATACGGGGGCATGGTTCATGCCCTGGAGGAAATTCGCCGCCTGTTGAAACCAACTGGCATACTGATTGACATTCACCCTGTGGCTGAGTCTTCGCCCATTGAGATACACCAGGGCGGAAAAATCGATCTGGCAGGCGATTTGTCCGTCCGCCAGTGGTGCACTGACTACGAGCAGGCAGATATGGCACTGAGCGAAATAACACAGCGCGGCTTGTTGGCCGTTGAACGTGAGAGTGTGTTTGATTCACTGACCCATTACGACTCTGTGGAAGAGTTGCGCACGGGTCTGAAGGAATCCATTGATAAATTCGCCAGAGATGCTCAGTCGGCAGATGAGGCAGTACCACATGCCGAGGCGCTGGCTGCCAGGGCTGAGGAATTGATACAGGCGGCAGTCAGCGGGGCAGAGTTGATCGTGCGCGAACGGGTTCACATCAGCCGTTTGAAGCCTCGATTCCCCACATGAAAGCGCCTCGCGCTATTTGCACCAGTCCGCAGGGACTTCCACGACCAGAGGCAGGGCCTGCGTAGCGTCCCGCCGATTCACACCCTCGTAAACCGACGATACCATTTTCAATCGTTGACTTGCCCTCTTGGATTCGCCAATAATGCTAAATTACGTCAATTCGGGATAGGGAATTGTCAAAATCTTTGGACACGGATACTTCGACAGGCTCAGTACAAGTTTCGCGGACAACACGGATTCTTTCCGTATTTTTACGGACTTTTCCGTCCTTTCCGTGCCCTCTGTGTCCCAAAAAGGTTTATCCCGAACTCAGGTTAAATTGGAAATATCACGGTCTGCCGAATAAAAGAGATGCAATCTAACAAAGCGGCAGGCAAACTGATGGGACTCACCCTATTAAATTAGTTTATACTTCACTCAGGCAGCATGCTGTTTCGATGAGAGTCAGGTGGTTTTTCTGATCACGCAGCAGGAGTGTGAGTTATGTCCGTTTCTTCGCGAGCCTTGGTTGAACTTGTCCTTCTTGGTCCGACGAGCGATCGGCGGCAATTGCAGGAATCTCCTGTTCTGGGAGATGTGTGGATCGCGTTTGCGGCCAAGCCGGCCGCGCCAATGGATTTGCTGATCACACCATACAAGGAGCGGCCCGCCGGCCCGGTGGCATTTATCATCGCGGACCGAGTTCGGAAACTGGGGTTGGACCGCAAGCAGGGACAGGAGGCACAGGTCGCCTATCTGCAAGGGCTTGTTGCAGCCCGCCTTTTCTTCCGGGAAGTTCTTGGTCTCATCATGCCGATGACGCAATGGTGGCATGACCGGAAAGTCCAGGACCGTTTACAGCTTAATTCGAAAAACAAGCTGCGCGAATCAATCGACGCGATCATCAAATGGGTGCAGGCGGATGATGAAGGCACCCGGGCGGAATTGGAGGATGCTTTTTCAAATTTCACGGCATTGGATCGATATTTTGCCCTAGCCGGGATCATCCTGTGGGCAGGCATGCAAAAAGGGAAAGCAAAGGTACCAGGCGGTGGTATTGCGGATTTGCTGGCGAAGGTCAAAGGGCCAGGCCCAATCGTTGAAGAGTTCGAGCGCCTCATGGAGGAAATCTGGCGTGAGTCGTTCCCGGATGAAATCCAGATCTGGCAGGTTTCCCTCAATCGAAAGGCGATGCCTGCGCTGGAAAGATCAGTACCGGCCGTCAAGGGTGATGCGGCCCGAACACTGTTTAGTGTGAAGTGCGACAGCATAAAATGGGCCATTCTGGATTCTGGCATCGATGGCACGCACGATGTGTTCAAGGATAAGAAAGGCGGCAGCAGAATCGTCAAGGCCTTCGATTTTGGCAATATCCGAAAGATCGTCAGTCTTGATAATTTGGACGACAAGACGCCGGGATTCAAACAAAGGCTCAAAGAATTACTGACGGGTCGTGAGGAGAGTCTTAATCAAAAAGAAGCCATTAAAACCCTGAAAGATCTGGCTGAAGACGCCAATAATGACCGCCCGATCAATTGGGAGCTGGTGGAGAAATTCATCGTGATCGACCCAAAGACACCGCCGCGCAGCGGACACGGAACGCATGTAGCAGGCATCATCGGTGCCAGTGGCAGGGACAATGCGGCCGGAACCGGGGGTGACTCGAACTTCGCGGATGGGATGTGCCCGGATATTATGTTCTACGATTTTCGCGTGCTTGCGAAGTCGCTGGAGGATACTGAGTTCGCGATCATCGCCGCACTGCAATATATCCGCTATCTGAACGAAAGCCATTCCTACCTGAGCGTCCATGGCGCAAATCTCAGTCTTTCGATCCCGCATGATGTCCGCAACTTCGCCTGCGGCCGCACACCCATCTGCAATGAATGTGAACGTCTCGTCGAAAGCGGCGTGGTTGTGGTGGCAGCTGCCGGGAACCTCGGTTATCAGAGTTTCGAGACCAAGGAAGGCTCGTATGAGGGTTACACCGCCTTCAGCATAACCGATCCGGGAAATGCTGAAGGCGTGATTACGGTCGGTGCAACGCACAGGTATCGGCCGCAGACATACGGCGTGAGTTTCTTCTCGAGCCGCGGTCCGACCGGCGACGGACGCTTAAAGCCAGACCTGGTTGCACCGGGCGAACGTATCCAGTCAAGCCTTCCGGACCAGGGATGGGGGGAACTCGACGGGACGAGCATGGCGGCGCCGCATGTAAGCGGGGCTGCCGCAATGCTCATGGCTCGCTACTCCGAGCTGGTCGGCGAACCACGCCGGATAAAGCAGATTCTGTGTGAGAGCGCGACCGATCTCGGCCGCGAGCGTAGTTTCCAGGGGCACGGGATGCTGGATGTACTCCGCGCCTTCCAAAAAATATAAGGAGGCCACCATGATCTTTAGTCTGGATGTACGACGCGCTCGCAAAGGCGACTGCCTGATGGTTCACTACGGTACCAGGAAGGACCCGGGTCTTGTGTTGATCGATGGCGGACCAGCCAAGGTCTACAAACCGCATCTGAAGCCGCGGCTCGAGCAAATCAGAAAGGCACGCGGTCTCACCGAGGATGAATCGCTGCCCATCGACCTGTTGATGGTGAGCCATATCGATGACGACCACATCAACGGCGTGCTCGAACTGACCAAGGAACTGGTGGACGCAGCGGACTCACAAAAACCGTTGCCACTCAAGATCCGCAGCTTCTGGCACAACACATTCGACGACATAATTGGCAACAACCCGGACGAGTTGCTGAACGCTGTGACGGCTTCGTTTGGGGCAGCGGCGCTGCGTGGCGAGCCTGATACGGAAGGACTGGAACCCGCGGCGGCCAGGGTTCTGGCCAGCACCGGGCAGGGATTTCGTCTGCGCGACGACGCCAGGAAGTTGAAACTTCGCCTCAACCCTGAGTTCAACGGAAAGCTGGTCATGGCAGGCGGCAAGGGCAGGAAGATTGACATGGGCAGGGGCCTCAAATTTACCGTGGCCGGACCCATGAAGGCGGAACTCCTCGACCTGCAGAAGGATCACGATGATTTCCTGAAGAAACTGAAGAATAAAAAGAGCACAACGGATGCGCTGGCATCCTTCACCGATACATCGGTTCCAAACCTGTCGAGTCTTGTGCTGCTCGCCCAGGCCGGAAAGAAACGCATCCTGCTGACGGGCGACGCCCGGGGGGACAAGATCCTGCAAGGCTTTGAATTGGTGGGCCTGCTGAAAAAAGATGGCGGGATGCATGTGGATATCCTCAAGATGCCACATCACGGAAGCGACCGCAACATGGATCAGATCTTCTTCCATCGCATCACTGCCGACCACTATGTGTTTTCAGGCAATGGCGAGAATGGCAACCCCGAACGGGCGACGCTGCAAATGCTGTTGGACGAGCGCGGAGCCGGGCAATTTACAATTCATCTCACCTACCCCATCCAGGAGATCGATGTCGAACGGGAGAAGGATTGGAAGAAGGAACAGCAGAAGGAAAAATCCCGAAAGAAAAAGAATCCGAACGTGAAGCTGAGAGAGGATTGGTCACCTGAGAAGCACAGCCTGACAAGCTTTTTCGCAACGCATCAGGATTTCGCGAAAAAGGTCAGCGTTGTTGAAGAGAACAAACCGCACATGATCGATCTTCTTGAAGAGGTTACGTTCTGATAATCGCGCCGGAGACAAGGAACAACACATAACATATCTGCAGTAGCCAGGAGGCTGCCGGATCAGTTTCCGCGAAAGGAGCAATGCGAAATGTTACCACCGCAACAAAATAGATACGTGCTGGACCTTGAAGGCGTACCATGTGGTCATATACGGTCAATTGATGACAGTGGTTTTATTGCTGATGTCGTCGACGAAACGCCACGCCCACTTTTGGATATAACCCCGCTCCCGGCAGGATTAAACTACTATGTTAAGAAGCACTTGGGTGCGATGAAAAATCAGGAACTCACTCTTGAAATTGACTTTTCATTGGTGGGAGATATATATACCTGGATCGGCAACTCATGGCGACAGAGAATCCCGCACAGCGGCGCTATCGTTACTACCGATGCCGGTTTGGTGGCCACCAACGCGCAAGTATTCTACGGTGCGCTGATCACCGAGACCACAATCCCCACTATGGATGCCAGTAGCAATGACCCGTGTTATCTGACTCTAAAGATTGTGCCTGAATACACACGCTTCAAAAAGGCATCGGGTAACCTCACTGTTCCGGGGAGTTTAGGGGGATGGCGCTCCTCTGGCTTCCGGTTGGAAATCGACGGCCTTGACTGCACTCATGTTAAGAAAATTGAGGCGTTCACAGTGAGACAGAAGGTCGCTGCCGATAATACTGGGGAGGTGCGCAATTATGAGATAGGGCCCGGGCTGGTCGGGTTCCCCAACCTGAAGCTGGAGATCACGTCGCCTGAGAGTCCTGAAGGTCAAACGTGGTTGGATTGGTGTGATGACTTTATGATCAAGGGTAAGAATGGTGATATCAAGGAGAAATACGGCATACTCACTTTCCTCACTGAAGATATGCAGGAACTGGACTACTGCATCAGATTTTTCAACCTGGGCATCTATCGCCTTACGCCGACAAAACTTGAAGATGGGGTGGAGGCCTTCGCTATTGAGCTCTATTGCGAGCGAATGGAATTCCTGCGTAAAGACCAAATACCCTGAAGGAAGTCAGGGTACGGGGTTGTAACCGTTTAGCGCGCTGGCGATCATTACCATTACTGAACAGTCCGGTGCGCCGCATCATACTCGTTATATTCGTCATCATCCCCCACAATCTCTGGGTTGATTTTTGAAGTGGGGGATTTTAAAATGTTTCCATCCACAAGGAGGAACTCATGGCCAGGAGTCAGAATAAGAAACCGGATGGGCCGCCCGAATACGTTTCTGTAGACAAAAGCGCGGACATCCTGCAAGCGACCTTCAAGCACTACTTCGACATGGCGATGGACCACCATACCAAGGCGGGTACCACTTCCAGTATGCTGCTCATTATCGTTGGGGCGATCATCGGTTTCGTGGGTTTTGACAACATGGTCAGCGGCGTGGTGGATTTTGCAGGTGGGTTTGCCGTGATGATCATCGGAGTTTTCGGCACGCTATGGGCATGGAAGCAACACGAACGATACCATTATTGGGAGCATATCGCATACGAATACCAGAAGGAATTGACCAGGCTCATGCCCGGGTTAAAAACGGCCGAGACCGGGAGCGCCTACGACCTCGCTGCGCAAGATCACACTGTGAAATTATTTCCGCGCTTTATCGCCAGGAGAGTCAAGGATCGTTATCTCTGGGTTTGGCTGCATATTTTTATTGCGGTTATTGGCATTGTGCTCATGGTGGTGTCGGTCTGGTGAGGCGTGCCAATCACAGCCTGATTGAATTTATCCTGCCGCTATAAACTTGCCATACTTCCAATCCAAAGATTCTCGGCTCGGCCAGTTATCTCTCGAACCCGGCAGGATCAATTTCGTTTTGTGCAATCCCTTCAAGCCATGCTGCAAAATGGGACCGTCCTCCTCTTCCAAAACATCTTCGCGGACTTGAAGTATGTAATCAGGCGTCACGCCGATTTTCCGCCAAACGCCTTATTCAATGCTCATCTAAATCGCTCTCTCGACCATCTAACCGAATAAGTAACCAAAACTGTTTGTAGATTGTCTCCCTTTTTGGTGTGGTTAGCAAGTTCAAGGGATGACAGTTTGCTCGCCGTAGAGCGCTCCAGCCTGAACTTACAGAGTGCCGCATAATTTGCTTAGCTTGAAATTTGAATTTCAGCCTACGAATCCATGTAAAAAGTTAATTTAATAATGAGACAAGCGGTAGACCAAATAACTTAATATTTTTGTAAGAGTTACGTAATAATTTTGATCTACAATAAAAATGTACAGTAATAGGTACATTGGACGACAGGGTCATTCATAGGGTGCGATGGATATCGATGGTACTCCCTGTTTCTTCGTGACACACCTATCCCAGATTGCTTAAGTCTTCAGGAAGTGACAAAATGAACACGAATCGGAAATATCTCAAAAGATCGCTAATGGTATTGGGTATCCTGCTGCTCACTGGCGCTATCATCGGCATGGTGTCAGGCGCCTGGGTCCAGCCTGTGCAAGCCGCTCCCAAGAAAACCCGGACCCCAACACGAACTCCCACACCAATCTACACACCTACGTCTACTTCAGTACCCTATGCTACTCCGACCCCAGGCCCAACGACCACCGTCGACGGAAGCTGGAAAATCGTTTCCAGCCCGAATGTGGGCAGTGGCACGCACGGGAATCGTCTCAATGCGGTGGCGGTGGTCTCCGCGAATGACGTGTGGGCCGTGGGCTTCTCGCCTCATCCCAGCGGCACCCCTTTGTATATCAGGCAAACCCTGATCGAGCACTGGAACGGGGTCAATTGGAGTGTCGTCGCCAGCCCCAATCCAGCGGGAAAGCCTGACGTTGTGCTAAATGGCGTGGCCGCCGTCTCTGCCACCGATATTTGGGCTGTGGGCCATTCAGGCGACCCTTCGTATGCGCCCTGGCAGACCCTGACCGAGCACTGGGACGGCAGTAACTGGAGCCTTGTTTCCAGCCCAAGCCCAGGCACATACAACGGGAATGACTTGTATGCGGTCGCGGCAGTTTCGACGGACGATGTCTGGGCGGTAGGCTGGTACCAGTCGGGACCCACGGGCCAGGAAGGCGGCGCCCTCACGATGCACTGGGATGGCACAAATTGGACGGTAGTCCCCAACCCCAGCCGGTGGACTCTCTACGGCGTCACAGCTATCTCCTCGAACGATGTTTGGGCAGTCGGCGAGCAAAGCATCCTGCACTGGAATGGGACCAATTGGAGCAACGTCTCGTTCCCACCACCCCCAGGTGACTCATACCAAATCTTCAAGGGAATCTCAGCCACCTCGGCGAACGACATCTGGGCGGTCGGCTACAGCCAATGGTCTTACTTTTATGGCTACCGATACGCGCCGCTGACGTATCACTGGGACGGGACCCGCTGGAGCTGGGTTCCGAATGCAGGAGGCACTGAATACCTGTTTTCGGTGACTGCCATCGCCCCCAACGATGTCTGGGCGGTTGGCGATAACGGGCAGACCCAGCACTGGAACGGGGCAGAGTGGGGCCGCGTGGCCGCGCCGTATCCCGGCCTGGGGGGCAGGTTCAATGGCGTAGCAGCCGCGTCCGCAAGAGACGTTTGGGCGATCGGATATTTTTTTGGCGGCGACCAAATCCAGACGTGGATCGATCGATATACGATACCGTAGTCTCCACAAAATTCTCCATATCGCAAGTACAGGGTCATTCAGTTTCTCGCGCAATTCCGGACGGGAAACTGAATGACCCGAATAGCATTTAATACCCCTTTGCATTGCTAACAACACCCGAAAGGGAGACTATCTGTTTGTATAAAATGCAATAAAAGGGGGTAATTATTGTTACTACCTATAATAACCCTGCTACCTCTTGACTTGTCTTGTTCATGATTCCTAACCCGGTAAACATAATATCCATTGTGTTTACTTGCTGAACCCTCACTGCATAAACCTTGTTGAGCCTAATACATTGATGAGATAAGAATGAGCACGGGTAGAGGAGAGAAAGAGGGTAAATTTTGTTCGCACAATGTTAATTTTGCGAATAAGATTTAGCTTCAGAAGGTTTATCTCAACAGCTTGGTATTTACTTTCAAAGCTAACGGGGGAAATGAAATGGCTTATAGTGATACATGGCATATAACAAACTATGAGGTGGAGCATGCTCGTTATAAAGTCCGGGATTTCAGACCACTCACCGCAATCTGCTTGGAGGATTTGGTACCTGATGACAACTTCCATCGCCAGGTGGAACGAGGCATTGATCTCAGCTTTGTCTGTGAGCTGGCGGTTGATTTCTACTCATACATCGGGCGTACATCTGTTGACCCGGTGGTTTTCTTCAAGTTACAGCGGGGCAAAACCTGAAAAGATTGATCAAGCATAATCTCGGTATGCTTTTTTTCTTTTCTCAAATTCACATATTCGAGATTAAATTCCCGCCTAATACTGACTTTTTCAACAGGCTGATCCCATTTGAGACAGTATGCATGGCGGGCTTTAAATATCCGCCGCCGGGGTGAGGGGCGAAAGACAAAATCAGGCTTCCCAATCACAGCCTGATTGAATTTATCTTGCCGCTATAAACTTGCTATACTTCCACTCCAAGGCTTCCCTGCTCGGCCAGTTAGTTCTCGAACTTGGCAGGATCAATTTCGTTTGGTGCAACCCCTTCAAGCCATGCTGCAAAATGGGACCATCTTCCTCTTCCAAAACATCTTCACGGACTTGAAGTATGTAATCAGGCGTCACGCTGATTTCCTGCCAAACGCCTTATTCAACTTTGCAACAACTTTTTCTGGATACTTTAATTCATGTTCCCACACGCGGACAACTTTCCACCCCATCTTCCGCAATTCTCTCGCCACAAACTTATCCCTGTCTTTATTGCCCTGCAACTTCTTTGCCCAAAACGCCCGATTGTTCCTCGGCATATTCGAATGTTTGGGACACCCATGCCAGAAACAACCATCCACAAACAACGCTACTCCCCTAAATCCCGCACGTTGGGATTTGGGGGAGGTGCCCGAAGGGCGGAGGGGGTAAAAGACAAAATCAGGCTTGCCCAATACAGCCTGATTTCTTCGCCATCCTGAAATGTGACTACTCCGCAAAATCTGAATCATCACCAGTTCCGTATCTTTGTTTCCTTTCCCCCGAATATGGGACATGACTTCTGAGCGTTTTTCTTTTGTGAAAACGTCAGGCGCGTTCCAAAATATCAAACGCTTTCCAGCCATACTTTGAAGCCGTTTCAACAGCTTTCAAAAAATCAGCAATTGAGCGTTCTAAATCATCGGTGGGATTTTCTTGGCAAATCTCCACGCAATCAAATTCGTGGAAGCAGTGGTCGTATTTTGTAAACTCCCCATTTTCAAACAAGAACTTTTCTGGAATAGAAATTTGATTGGCAACAAATTGCTTATCTGACAGAAAGGCCATTACTAATTTTGTCTCAATTTCATCTAAAGTTAATTGCTCAGGGTTCGAGAAAACTAATTCACCCCAAGATTTGAAATTACCCCCATCTCGATATAGATAGTTAAATCTAATGTTGTTCATAGCCTACGCTCTAAAGACGCTATTATTGTGATATTTCAGAAAGTTGGCATCTGGCAAAAATCTTGTTGGCATTTTGATTTCAGAGCCATCGTATCGGAAAAGAAAATCTTGCAAGGCACTGTCGTCAACATTATCACGCTTGATTGATTTGGATATTTTTATTTTGAATTCAGGCGTAATCGTCAACAGGCCCCTATCAAAGGCTCTATCGTGAATTGCGTTGAGACAAAGTCCATTGCGTGGATTCACACGGTTGATCTCATCTTTTGACCACGGAACGATGTGACTTGCGTTCAACAATTCAGGAATTCCCAATCCTGTAATACAACACTTGAAGTCGTACGCAGCAAGCACGGCCTTTCTAAAGAAACTTTGATTGACACGAACTTTGACAACAGTTTCTCGTTCTTTACCTGCTTTTGGTAAGTCAAAGATTTCAATTTCTGTTACTTCTTCAATCGGCTTGCCTGTCTTCTCTGCCAAGAGTCTTTCACTTTCAAAGCTTAGTATGTCCCAATTATTATTAAACTCATCCCAAATTTCAGCATCTAATTTTCCTCCATGTGAAGCGCCAGCAATATTTCTCTTTTTCAAAGAAGGGTCCAGGCTTGCTAAGTTTGCCAATTTCCACGACACGGCGGAAGGTGTGCGGCCCAAAATCTTTGCAAGAGCAATAATTTGAGGGTTACGGATATGAATTGTGCCGAAAGGGATTTTGCAATACAGATTGAAAGCAAGTATCAATTCATCGCGTGTCCATTTGTTTGTTGCCATACTTCCTCGCTTTGTCTGAAAGCGATTTTACACCATACAAACAAATCCCTGCCTTTCACATTTATGAATAAATTCTCAAAAGGGTGTTAAAGGAGTAAGAGGCTTAGATGGCAAAGTTTCCATAAACTCTTTGGCTTCATCAAATGTATCATGATCGCTTATACACTCAAGCCCGCCTGTCCGTAAATGGCCATAGACACACCATATTGCAATATCTGGGTCATCTACATTGCAACTTTCATATTCATTTTCCGAATCATTTTGACCAATGCGGGCGCATGGCCATATTTCGTAATTATCGAAACTTTGGAATATTGGTTCTGTTGATTCAAAGTAAATAACTTTAGTCATATTAATTTGTTCATTCAAGTTCGACACACAAATTTGTAACAACTTTTTTCAAACTATAATGCCATGCAGACAATAAGTCTACACACTTTGAGTAACATACAGTAGATTAATAACTCCACTTTCCCCATCTCTGTCCTACAACGCTCCTTGAACTTGATAAACATGCGTCCGAATTCCGCCCACGCAAATCCTGTATTTTGGCCTCCTCTTTACTTCACAAAATCACAAAACTCCCCAGTCGGCAAAAGCGAATAAACTGCCTCAGGTGAACCTTCTCATCCCCTGTAAAGAACTCGAAGGGGTGCACTCTCATCAGCTCCTGCAAGTGCTCCTCCAGCCCGTCCTCGATCATCTCCCTTTCCTCGGGTGAGGAGGCCGCCGGGAACAAAAGGGCATGATTGAATTGAGAAAGAATCGGGTCGGCAGGAATACAGGATGTTCATAGCATATCGTTATTTTCGCCACTGGGTTCCCCGGCAGAATCATCCACTGCCAGCCACTGGCAACCCCGCCGAAAGCAGGCGGGGCGGGTGAACAATACCTGGAATAGATCATTCGCCCCCTCGAATGTCATCGGGCGGCCCCGCAAAATGCGGGACACCTCCCCCATCCGCGTTCCGCGGGATGGGGGAGGAACGTGCAGTCAATCAGGGTCACTGAACCACTTGCAGGACAATTTTGCCACGCGTATGCCTGCCTTCGATCATTGCATGTGCTTTTTGGATGTCTGCAAGCGGGAGAACCGCAGAAACATGTGGCTTGAGCTGCCCATCCGCCACCATTTTTGCTGCTTCAGTCAGCACCATTCGGACCGGCGGAGACGTACCAATCATGCGCTGGCGGACACCATGAGCCGATGCTACTTCCTGTGAAGGCGGCTGAACGGTCGAGAGCAATATACCGCCCGGCTTGAGCACTTTCCATGAGCGTTGCTGGGTTTCGCCGCCCAACAAATCGAGCACAACATCCACATCCTTGACAACCTCATCAAAAGCAGTCGTTGAATAATCAATCGCCTCATCCACACCCAACTCCTTTAAAAAGGGGAGATTAATGGAGGCGGTGCCGATCACCTTTGCCCCGCGCCACTTGGCGAGTTGCACAGCCACATGACCGACCCCTCCGGCTGCCGCATGAATAAGCACGGTTTGTCCTGCTGAAAGGTCGGCGAACTCAATCAGCCCCTGCCAGGCCGTCAGGGTGACATGAGGCAGCGCGGCTGCATGAATATGATCCAGAGACTGCGGTTTGGCTACGACATCAGCAGCAATCGCCAGGGCATATTCGGCGTGCGCCCCATCCCGATAAACGCCAGTCCGGGTGTACACAATATCACCCGGTGAAACATCTGTTACTCCCTCTCCCGTCTCCTCGACAACGCCGGATACGTCAGTCCCGAGGATCAATGGGAAAGTATAATTAAAATATTGCCCCATGTAACCCGCACGCACTGCACAATCAAAAGGATTGATAGTGGTTGCATGAACACGGATAAGAACCTCACCTGCACCGGGAGCAGGGCGATCTGCATCTTCGTATTTGAGAACATCAATACCCCCATAGTCATGAATATGAACGGCTTTCATAAACTTGTTTCTCCTTTTCCATAAAATGAGAATATTTGGCTGGAGAACCCATGGAGTTTACGCCTTCACAGATTTCCATCAGTTCTCATAACCGATATTGGTTCATATAACACTGCATCTTACACAAAGATACTTAGCAGAATCATCTACTGCCAGCCACTGGCAACCCCGCCAAAAGGCAGGCGGGGCAGGTGAACAATGCCTGGAATAGATCATTCGCCTCCTCGAACGTCATCGGGCGGGGTGTGATGACCCCCTCCGCCCGCTTCGCGGAGCACCTCCCCCATTCGACGAACACGAATGGGGGAGGAGAATATAATG
>Ga0210377_10003057_pt1 | contig 14423 bp, 12 predicted proteins | sample PLM4_65_b1redo_FD_155480 | JGI IMG/M metagenome (GOLD analysis project Ga0210377, IMG submission 155480) | Groundwater sediment microbial communities from an aquifer in East River, Colorado, USA - PLM4_65_b1 redo | ecosystem: Environmental > Terrestrial > Soil > Riparian zone | place: USA: East...
GCCCCTTTGTCGTCGCGCTCGCTGAGATAGCCGGGGAAGACCTGGGGCCCGCGCATCACGACCGCGCCGATCTCGCCGGGTGCCGCGTCGCGCGCGAGGCGCCCGTCGGCGCCCAGCATCGCCACCTTCACCCGCTGATACGGCATGCGCAGCCCGATGGCGCCGATGCGCCGGTCGCCGGCGGGCGGGTTGAGCACGCTCGCGGTGGTGCCTTCGGTGAGGCCGTAGCCTTCGAGGATCTTGACGCCGGTCAGCGCCTCGAAGCGGCGGAACACCTCGGGCGGCATCGGCGCCGCGCCGCAGATCGCGTAGCGCAGCGAGCTTACGTCGGCGCCCGCCATGGGCACGTCGAGCAGGCTCGAATAGATCGTGGGAACCGCGCTGAAGTAGGTGACGCGGTAGCGCTCGACCAGCGTCCAGAAGCCGGGCAGCAGCTTGGGCGAACGGTAGCCCTGGATTCCGGCGAGCAGCACATGCGCGCCCGCGATCCAATTGCTGAGGCCGGTCACCATCACCGCGTTGACGTGGAACAGCGGCAGGCCGCAGAGGAAGACGTCGCCCGGCCGGGTGCCGAGCAGCGCTGGCAGCAGCCAGGCCATGAACACCTCGTTGGCCTGGGTGTGGGGCGCGATCTTGGGCGCGCCGGTCGTGCCGCCGGTGTGGAAATAGCTCGCGATGTCGCCTGCCGCGATCCGCCGGCCGGAGACGAGCCGGTCCGCCGGCTCGCGCGCCCGCTCGGCGTCGTAGCTCAGCACCGGCACGGCGCCGATGCGCTCGAGCTTGGGCGCCACCGGCCGCGAGCCCGGCTGGACGAACTGGGCGAGGTCGATCTGGAGCACAGCTTCGAGGCCCGGCACGCCAGCGACGACGCGCTCGGCCTTGGCCCAGAGATCGGTGCCGGGGAACGCGCCGAGTGTCACGAGGAGCTTGGCCTTGGCCGCTTTCAGGATCTCGACGATGTGCGCGGGCTCTAGCAGCGGATTGACGGCGCAGACCGCGCCCGCGGCCTCGCCGCCCCAGATCACTTCATGCGTCTGCGGCAGGTTCGGCAGCAGATAGGCGACGGGCGCGTCCGTGCGCACGCCCAGGCGATGGAAGAGATTGGCGGCCTGGGTGATGCGCGCGAAGAGCTCGCGGTAGCTCAGCCGCACCGGCGAATCGGCGGCGTCGCCCTGCAGCAGGAAGGTCAGCGCCGGCGCGTCGCCATAGCGCACGGCGGCCTCGCGCAGCAGCTCGTAGGTGCTCGCCGGAAGCCCGCGCGCCGCCAGCGGCGTACGCTCGATCGCCTCGACGTCGCCGAGCGACGCGATGCGCGGAATGTCCTTGAAATAGCCCATTGCTCAGCCAAAGCCTCGGCGTCGCGGCAGCGCCGCGACCCTGTCATCCGCCGGGCGCCGCACGGTGTATACGATTTCGTGTCCTTTGCCGGCCCAGGCCGTGCCCAGCGCGCCGCCGACGCTGCCTGCTCCGATGATCGCGATCCTCATGCGCCTCTCCCTGACCGGTGCCCGTGCCAATCCGCGCCTGCCGTTCCGCTGGCCTCGCGGTCTCGCTTTGATATATTCGGCCCACAGAACCTAGCAAAGCCGCCCGGGAGCTCGAGACGCCATGCCTAGCACCATGATGAATTATCCGCTCACGCTCGTGCACGTGCTCGAGCGCGCGAAGCGGCTGTTTCCGAGCGTCGAGATCGTCAGCCGCCGGCCCGACAAGTCGCTGCACCGCGAGACCTATGCCGATTTCCACCGCCGCGCCCGCGCGCTCGCTGACGCGCTCGGCAAGGCCGGGATGAAGAAGGGCGACCGCGTCGCGACGCTGTCGTGGAACCACTGGGTCCACCTCGAATGCTATTTCGGCGTCACCTGCGCCGGCGCCGTGCTGCACACGCTCAACCTCCGCCTGCTTCCCGACGAGATCGCCTATATCGCCGGCCACGCCGGCGACCGCTTCCTCATCGTCGACGACGTGCTGCTGCCGCTCTACGAGAAGTTCAAGGACAAGGTGAAGTTCGAGAAAGTCATCGTCGTCCCGCTTTCGGGCCAGCCCGTGCCCAAGGGCATGACCAGCTACGAGGACTTCATCGCCACGGCCACCGGGAAATGGACCTATCCCGAGATCGCCGAGAACGACGGCTGCGCGATGTGCTACACCTCGGGCACGACCGGCAAGCCCAAGGGCGTCGTCTACTCGCATCGCAGCATGGTGCTGCACGCGCTGGCGAGCTGCACCGTCGACCTCCTCTCGGTCAGCATGACCGATTGCGTGCTGCCGGTCGTGCCGATGTTCCACGCCAATGCCTGGGGCCTGCCCTACAGCTCCGTGCTCGCCGGCGCCAAGCTCGTCTTCCCCGGCCCGCATCTCGACGCCGAATCGATCCTCGACCTCTGCGAGCGCGAGCAGGTGACGTTCTCGGGCGGCGTGCCGACCGTGTGGCTCGCCATCATCCAGAACCTCGAATCGGGCCAGCGCAAATGGAAGCTGCACCCGAAGCTGCGCACCGTCGTCGGCGGCTCGGCGGCGCCGCCGGCGATGATCGAGAAATTCGACAAGTTCGGGATCACGACCGTGCATGCCTGGGGCATGACCGAGATGTCGCCGCTCGGCACCGTCGCCCATCTCAAGCCGCATCTCAAAGCCAAGGGCGAGCGCGTCGCCTACGAATACCGTTTCAAGCAGGGACTGCAGGCGCCGTTCGTCGACATGCGCGTGATCACGCCCGACGGCAAGGAGGCGCCCTGGGACGGCAAGACCATGGGCGAACTTGAAGTGCGCGGACCCTGGATCGCGGCGAGCTACTACAAGTTCCCCGACGCCGGCGACAAATGGAGCGCCGACGGCTGGTTCCGCACCGGCGACGTCTGCACGATCGATTCCGAGGGCTATCTCCAGATCACCGACCGCTCCAAGGACGTGATCAAGTCGGGCGGCGAGTGGATCAGCTCGGTCGATCTCGAGAACGCGATCATGGGCCACCCCGCCGTCGCCGAGGCCGCGGTCATCGCGGTCCCGCATCCCAAATGGGACGAGCGCCCGCTCGCCTGCGTCGTGAAAAAGCCCGGCGCCAGCGTGAGCGCCGCCGACATACGCCAATTCCTCGAAGGCAAGTTCGCCAAGTGGCAGATGCCCGAGGAAGTCGTCTTCGTCGACTCCATCCCGCGCACCTCCACCGGCAAGTTCCAGAAGCTGGCGTTGCGCGAGCAGTTCAAGGATTTCCGCTGGGAGGGGGAGCGGAAGGCGGGGTAGTAGGGAACGCGGGTCGATCCGTCATCGCGCAAGGCGCGCAAGCTCACTTTTTGCCGCCTCATAGAGCGGATCAACCAGGGCAGTTGCGGCCGCCCATACGCGGTCCAAGTCAACATTGTGATAAACGTGCCGGTAGACATTGCCGGCATCCGCAATCGCACGCCAATCGATAAGCGGATGCCGTGACTTCAACTCCGAGGTAAGATGGCGCGATGCCTCGGAAACGATCTCGAGGGCCCGCATAACCGCATAATTTGTTAAGCGATCGCTTTTGAATTGCTCGAGGGTGCGGCCACGAACAAAACTGCGGGCCGCCTCGATATTCTCAATGATGTCGTGGAGATACTCCTCAATATCCCTAAAAGGCATCGACGACCTCGGCGATAATGCGGTCCTTCAGCCTTGGGCGGAGGGATTTCCGTTCCACCACGTCGGCCCTTCCGCCAAACAGATCGCTGATCGCCAATCGGACGCTGCAATAATCGTAGATCGTGACAATCTTGGAGTCATCGAGAACGACAAGCACATCGAGATCGCTTTCGGCACCGGCATCTCCGCGTGCAACCGAGCCAAAAACGCCGGCGTGGACGACACCCATTAACTGAAGATCTTGTTGATGGGCACGCAGTGTGGCCAGCGCCTCCGCCAAATGAAGCGGCTTTCGCGTTGGCCTCGGCCTTGAGACGGCGGGACTTCTCTGGTTCATACTCGCATTGTAGCAGACCTGACGGTATCCGGCAGGGCCTAGGACGTTGCCCAGTCCCACGGGTGCACGAGCCAGGCACCGTCAACCTGCAGAGGTCGAACCGAACGACCGCGCACCATCAAAGTGAGCGCAATGCCTGGAAAGAAAGTAACACAACGAACTGACGAGGGAATCACATCCGGCCCCCTCGCCGGCACCCGCGTCGTCGATCTGGGCCGCATCTTCGCCGGGCCGTTCTGCGCGCAGCTTCTGGGCGATCTCGGCGCGGACGTGATCAAGGTCGAGGGGGCGGAGGGCGACCGGCTGCGCATGAGCCCGCCCTCGTTTGCGCCCGACATCGGCGGATATTTCTCGACCGCCAATCGCAACAAGCGCTCGCTGCGCATCGATCTCAGGAAGCCCGGCGCCAAGGCGATCCTGCGCGCGCTGCTCGCGCGCGCGGACGTGCTGGTCGAGAATTTCCGCCCCGGCGTGCTCGAAAGCATGGGTCTCGACGAGGCGACGCTGGCGCGCGATTTCCCGCGCCTCGTCGCGGTGCGCATCTCGGCCTATGGCCATGCCGGGCCGGATCGCGATCTCCCCGGCGTCGACCAGATGATCCAGGGCGTCAGCGGCTTCATGGCGATCACGGGGACGCCCGAGACCGGCCCGATCCGCGCCGGCATCGCGATCGCCGACGCCGTCGCGGGCTACGCCGCCTGCATCGGGGCGCTCGCGGCGCTCAACGAGCGCGCCACCAGCGGCCGCGGCCAAGTCGTGCGCACCTCGCTGCTCGAAGCATTGATGGGAACGATGAGCGTGCAGGCGGGCAAGTATTTCGCGAGCGGCACCGATCCGGTGCCCGAAGGCAATTTCCACCCGGTGACGGCGATCTACGGCTCGTTCGCGACCGAAGACGGCTTCGTCCAGATCTATGTCAGCGAGGATGCGCGCATGCAGAAATTCGCGCGCCTCTGCGGCAAGCCCGAATGGCTGCAAGACCCGCGCCTCGCCACGCAGAAGGACCGCGACCGCAATCGCGACTATGCGCGCGCCGCCGTCGCCGAGGTGATGAAGACCCGGAAGACCGCGGCCTGGATCGAGGCGCTCAAGGCCGCCGACATTCCCTGCGGCCCCATCCTCTCGGTCGCCGAGGCTTTTGCGGCACCGCAGGCGCAGGCGATGGGGATGGTGCTCGAGGCCGAGTTGGGCCAAGGCGGGCGCGTCCGCCTCCCCGGCTTCCCGGTCAAGCTCGCGCGCACGCCGCCCACGCTGCGCCGCGCGCCGCCGCATCTCGGCGAGCACAACGAGGAGATCCTGGCCGAGTTCGGCCTTGCCGCCGATGCCGGCGCGCGCGCGGCGTTGATCGCCTGAACCGCATCCCGGTTGGGTGGAGTTGGCGCGGCGCCGTGTGTGCGTCCATCCTTCGAGGCGGCGCGAGAGCGCCGCACCTCAGGACGAGGCCCATTTTTCTTGCAGCAAATTCAGCCTCATCCCGAGGTGGCCCGCCCCTTGGCGGGCCCTCGAAGGATGGACGCGGGCACGGCGCTCCTAAGCGCGTGGATGGTTCGATCAATATAGAACGTGCTCTAGCGGGAGCGCGCGACGTTGAACGCGTCGAACTGGATCACGCTGTCGGACAGGGTGACGAGGCCGACGGCTCCGGCGCCGCGCAGCCCGTCGTCCTCGACCTCGAACTGCTTGGCGCCGTCGAGGAAGACCTCGAAGCGCCCGCCGGTCGCGCGCAACCGGAGCTGATACCAGCGGTCGCGCTCGATCCTGACGCTCTGCGCGTATCGGCGCTGCTCGGCGGCGACCGGCAGCGGCACGGCGCGGCCCTTCTCGACCCGGACCACCGACATCTGGCCGGCCTTGGCATCGATGAAGAGCGCGTAGTAGCTCTGCTTGTCCTGGGCGCGCCAGACCAGGCCGCCGGCCTGGGCGCGCTCGCCGCTCACCGGCCGGATCAGCACCACCACGTCGACATCGGCGCCGCGGTAGTTCTTGAGCAGGCAATGCGGCAGGCGGTCGGGCGACGCCACCTGGCTGGTCTGGGCGAGGACGCGGCGGATGCCGCCATCGGCCGCCGATTGCGTGACGACCCAGCGCGCCGGGCCGCCCGGGCCGGTGACGCCGCAATCGAACGCGCCCGGCGCCGTGCCGGGCTTCAGGAAATCGAAGGTGACGCTGCGCGAGCTTTGCGCGCCCGCGGGACCGGCGGCGAGGCCGATCAGGGCCAGGAGGAGTGCCGCAAGCGCTGGTCTCATGAGCGCGTCTCCCGCATCGCGTTGTCCGTTCCGGCCCGTGCCGATCAATCCAGCGCCGGCACCAGTTCCGCCGCCTCGATGCCGGCGATCGCCGCCAATTCGTCATTGTCCGAGGTGTCGCCGCTTATTCCGACCGCGCCCATCAGGTCGCCGGCCTTGTCCTTGAACAGCACGCCGCCCGGCACCGGCACCACGCGCCCGCCCGAGGCTTCGACCACGGCATTCATGAAATGCGGGCGGTCCTTGGCCAATTGCTCGAGCACGCGCGAGGAGCGCCCCATGCCGAGGGCGCCCCAGGCCTTGCCCTTGGCGATCGATTCGCGCAGCAGCCCGCCGCCCTCCATCGCATAGGCGACGAGGCAACCGCGGGCGTCGAGCACCGCGATGGACAGCGGCTTCATGCTCTTGTCGCGCCCCTTCTCGAGCGCCGCATCGATGATGGTCTGGGCCTGTTTCAGCGTCAGCATCGCTTTGTTCGACTCCCTATAGGTATCGCTACGGCTGGTGTGGCCGCCGGCCCCGCCAATATGCTAGGACCCTGTCCAGAATGGCAACCGGGCGCCCCAAGCGGCGCCCGCGGCTTCCCGGACCCCCGACGCATGGCGACGATGATGCGACCCAAGATCGCCGCATACGCCCTGGGCGGCGCGCTCGTCGTGGCGCTGCTCGCGACCAGCGTTTGGCTGTTCGCGCAGCCCAACCGCGGCGGGCCGGGCGGCCGGCCGCAGGGCGCCTTCGCCGTGCCGGTCGAGGCGCAGGCGGTGCGCATCGGCGTGAGCCGCAAGGAGGCCGAGGCGATCGGCACGCTGCGCTCGTGGGAATCGGTCGTCATCAAGCCCGAGGTCACCGGCCGGATCGTCAAGATCGCGTTCGAGGAAGGCACGGTGGTCAAGGAGGGCGACCTGCTCGTGCAGCTCGACGCCGCCGAAACCGAAGCCGAGATGCTGCGCGCCAAGGCCGCGCTGGACTGGGCGAAAGAAACCTACGAGCGCGCGCGCAAACTGCGCGGCAAGGGCGCCGGCACGGCGGCCAATCTCGACAAGGCGCAGGCCGATCTGGCCTCCGCCCAGGCCTCGCTGCAGCTCGCCGAGGCCCGGCTCGCGAAGATGAAGCTGGTGGCGCCGTTCGACGGCGTGCTCGGCCTGCGCAAGGTCTCGGTCGGCGCGCTGCTGGTGCCGGGCCAGGAGATCGTCAACCTCGAGCAGATCAACCCGCTCAAGGTCGACTTCAAGGTGCCAGAGACGCTTCTCTCGGTGATCAAGGTCGGGCAGACGATCCGCCTCCGCCTCGATGCGATGGGCAGCCGCGCGGTCGAGGGCACGGTCTACGCCATCGATCCGCTGCTGGAGACCGGCGGACGCGCGATCGTGCTGCGCGCGCGCATCCTCAACCCGGACGGCGCGCTGCGCCCCGGCCTGTTCGCGCGCGTCGTGCTCACGATCCAGGAAAAACCCGACGCGCTGTTCGTGCCCGAGCAGTCGATATTGGCCGGCAGCGACGGCACGATGTCCGTGTTCAAGGCCGTCGAGGGCAAGGCGGTGATGGTCAAGGTCGAGCTCGGCGAGCGCATCAAGGGCGAAGTCGAAGTGCTGAGCGGCCTCAAGCCCGGCGACGTGGTGGTCACGGCCGGACTGCCGAAGCTGCGGCCGGACGTGCCGATCTGCCTCCTCGCCGGTCCGCCGGCCGCCAGCGCACCGCCCGCCGCCCTGCCCGGCCTGCCGCTGTGCCAGGCGCCGGGCGCGCCGGCCGACAAGAAGCCCGCGCCCGCGGGCGGCGGCTGAGGCCGGGCGGCGCGCAATGAAGATCTCCGAGGTCTGCATCCGCCGCCCGGTCTTCGCGACGGTCATCAACCTCGTCGTGCTGCTGCTCGGAATCATCGCCTATCAGCGCCTCTCGGTGCGCGAATACCCGAACATCGACGAGCCCACGGTCTCGGTCGAAACCACGTTCCGCGGCGCCAGCGCCGACGTGATCGAAAGCCAGATCACCCAGCCGCTCGAGGATTCGCTCTCGGGAATCGACGGCGTCGAGGTGATGACCTCGATCAGCCGCGCCGAGAAGAGCCAGATCACGGTCAAGTTCCGCCTCAACCGCAACAATGACGGCGCCGCCGCCGACGTGCGCGACCGCGTGGCGCGGGTGCGGAGCCTGCTGCCGACGAACATCGACGAGCCCGTCGTGGCCAAGGTCGAGGCCGACGCGCAGCCCGTGATCTATCTTTCCTTCTTCAGCTCGCGCCATTCGCCGCTGGAGGTGACGGACTACGCCGACCGTTTCGTCAAGGACCGGCTGCAGAATCTCAGCGGCGTCTCGCAGGTGCGCATCTTCGGCGAGCGCCGCTACGCGATGCGCATCTGGCTCGACCGCACGCGCCTCGCCGCCTACGGCCTCACGCCGCAGGATGTCGAGGCGGCGCTGCGCCGCCACAATGTCGAGGTGCCCGCGGGCCGCATCGAGAGCACCAAGCGCGAATTCACGGTGCTGGCCGAGACCGACCTCAAGACTCCCGAGGAATTCAACCAGCTCATCGTCAAGGAAACCCCGGGCTACCTCGTGCGCCTGCGCGATGTCGGAAAGGCCGAGCTGGGCGCGCGCGACGAACGCATCTATGCCCGCTTCAACGGCCAGAACGCGGTCACGCTCGGCATCGTCAAGCAGGCGACCGCCAATCCGCTCGAAGTCACCCGCGCCGTGCGGGCCGAGCTGCCGAAGATCGCGCGCGACCTGCCCGCCGGCATGGACGTCCGCGTCGGCTACGACACGTCGGTGTTCATCGAGCGCTCGATCAGCAACGTGTTCTCGACCATCTTCGAGGCGATGTCGCTGGTGGCGCTCGTCATCTTCTTCTTCCTGCGCTCGCTGCGCGGCACGATCATTCCGCTGGTCACGATCCCGATCGCGCTCATCGGCGCGTTCGCGCTGATGTGGCTGTTCGGCTTCTCGCTCAACACGCTCACGCTCCTCGCCTTCGTGCTCGCGATCGGCCTCGTCGTCGACGACGCCATCGTCATGCTCGAGAACATCAGCCGCTATGTCGAGGGCGGCATGCCGGCCTACGAGGCCGCGCTCAAGGGATCGAAGGAAATCGGCTTCGCCGTTCTCGCGATGACGCTGACCCTGGCCGCGGTCTACGCGCCGATCGCGTTCCAGGCCGGCCGCACCGGCCGCCTGTTCGCCGAATTCGCGCTGACCCTGGCCGGCGCGGTCGTGGTCTCGGGGTTCACCGCGCTCGCGCTTTCGCCGATGATGTGCTCGCGCTTCCTGAAGCACAGCGAGAAGCACGGCTGGGTCTACCGCAAGATCGAGGCGTTCCTCGGCGGGCTGCGCGACGGATACCGGCGCGCGCTCGAGGTCACGATCGATCTCCGCGCGCTGATCGGCAGCGTGATGATCGCGGTCGCCGTCCTGGCCTATGCGCTGTTCACGTCGCTGCCGTCCGAATTGGCGCCGGTCGAGGACCGCGGCACGGTGATCGCGCTCGGCATCGCGCCCGAGGGCTCGACGATCGATTTCACCCTCGATTCCGCCAGGCGCATGGAGGCGATGTTCGCGCGCATCCCGTTCCAGGAGCGCTATTTCGCCGTCATCGGCTTCCCGACGGTGAGCAACCTGATCGGCTTCGTCGGCCTGAAGGATTGGAGCCAGCGCTCGATCAAGCAGCAAGCCATCGTCGCCACCCTCTCGCCGCAGCTCTTCGGCGGCATCCCCGGCCTCCTCGCCTTCGCGACCAATCCCCAATCGCTCGGCCAGCGCGCGATCGACAAGCCGATTTCCTTCGTGCTGCAGACCTCGTCGACCTATCCCGAGCTCGAAAAAGCGGTCAACCAGCTGTTGGCGGCCGCGCGCCAGAACCCGGGGCTCCAGAATCTCGATTCCGATCTGCGCCTCAACAAGCCCGAGCTCAAGGTCGCGATCGACCGCGACAAGGCCGCCGATCTCGGCATCGACGTCGAGGTGATCGGACGCACGCTCGAGACCATGCTCGGCGGGCGCCAGGTGACGCGCTTCAAGCTCAACGGCAAGCAATACGACGTGATGGTCCAGGTCGCCGACACGTCGCGCGTGACGCCGCGCGACCTCACCAACATCTATGTCCGCTCGCGCGCCGGCGAGATGGTGCCGCTCGCCAACCTCGTGACCTTGCGCGAGACCGTGACTCCGCGCGAGCTCAACCACTTCAACAAGCTGCGCTCGGCCACGATCACCGCGACGCTCGCCACGGGCTATACGCTCGGCGACGCCCTCGCCTTCCTCGAGGCCGAGGCACGCAAGCTGCCCTCGAGCATCCTCTACGATCTCGACGGCCAGAGCCGCGAGTTCAGGAGCGCCTCGGGCGGGCTCTACGTCACCTTCATCCTGGCCCTGGCCTTCATCTATCTGGTGCTTTCCGCTCAATTCGAGAGCTTCTTCGATCCGCTCGTCATCATGCTGACGGTGCCGCTCTCGATGGCGGGCGCGCTGCTTGCGCTGAAGCTCACCGGCGGCACGCTCAACGTCTACAGCCAGATCGGGCTGGTGACGCTGGTCGGGCTCATCACCAAGCACGGCATTCTCATCGTCGAATTCGCCAACCAGCTCCAGGAGCGCGGCACCGAGAAGCGCGCCGCGGTGATCCAATCGGCGGTGCTGCGCCTCCGTCCGATCCTGATGACCACGGGCGCCATGGTGCTGGGCTCGCTGCCGTTGGCCGTCGCGAGCGGCGCCGGCGCCGAAAGCCGCCAGCAGATCGGCTGGGTCATCGTCGGCGGCCTCTTGATGGGGACGCTGTTCACGCTCTTCGTCGTCCCCACCGCCTACATGATCCTGGCCCGCGCGCGCAAGCCGCATGCGCCCGCGGCGGCCGCGCCGGCGCTGCAAGCGGCGGAGTAGCTCATGGGCGCGAGGGCGGTCTGATGGGATCGAGGATCGCCCTGCGCGTGGGTTTCGCCGTTGCGCTGATAGCAGCCGGCGCGTGGCTGCTTGCCGATCAGCGTCTCGCGGCGCGCGCGGAATCCAACGCCGACGAGCCGACCATCTCGGTCGAAACCAATTTTCGCGGCGCCGACATCGACGTGGTCGCGAGCCGGATCACCCAGCCGCTCGAGGAGTCGCTCTCCGGCATCGACGGCATCGACACCATCATCTCGATCAGCCGCGCGGAACGAAGCCGCATCACGATCAAGTTCCACCCGAGGCGCGGCTACGACAGCGCCGCGGCCGATGTGCGCGACCGGATCGCGCGCGGGCGCGGCCGCCTGCCGGCCGGTCTCGCAGCGCCGGTGGTCGCCAAGGTGGCACCCGACGACCAGCCGGTGGCTTATCTCGGGTTCTTCGGGACGCACCATCCGGCGCTCCAGGTCACCGACTATGTCGAGCGCTTCGTCGTGGGCGAGCTGCAGCGCCTCGACGGCGTCGCGGAGGTGCGCGTCTTCGGCGCGCGGCGTTCGGCGATACGCATCTGGCTCGATACGGCGCGCCTCGCCGTCTACGGCCTTACGCTACTCGACATCGAAGCGGCGCTGCGAAGCCAGGGGGTGGTAGTGCAAGCCGGCCGCATCGAGAGCGGCAGGCGCGAGCTGATCGTCCTCGCCGGAATCGATACGAGGGCGCCCGAGAGGCTGCTGGAGCTCACCGTCAAGGCCATGGCGGGCGACCGCGTGCGCCTGGGAGACGTCGGCACGGTCGAGGCGGGCTCGCGCGACGACGGCATTCTCGCCCGCTTCAACGGCCAGAGCGCCGTGGTGGTGGAGGTGATCAAGCGGCCCGGGGCCAGCACGCCCGACCTGACACTCGCGGTGCGCGAGGCCCTGCCGGCGATGCTGCGCTACCTGCCCGCGGGCATGGCCTACAAGATCGGCTATTCCTGCTCGCGCTGCGCGGCGCCGTCGTCGCGCTAATCGCGGCGCTCAATCCAGCGCCTTCTCGATATTCTCGCACAGGGCCTCGAGCACGCGGACGCGCGCGCAGCGCTTGTCCTCGGCGGGCACCAGCGTCCACGGCGACATGCCGGTCGAGGTGCGCTCGAACATGTCGTTCGCCGCATTCGCGTACTGGTCCCATTTCTTGCGGTTGCGCCAGTCGTCGGCGCCGATCTTGTAGCGCTTGAACGGCGTCTCCTCGCGCTCCTTGAAGCGCCTGAGCTGCTCCTCGAGGCTGATGGCGAGCCAGAATTTCGTCAGGATGACGCCGTGGCGCACCATGTCCTCCTCGAAATCGTTGATCTCGCCATAGGCGCGCAGCCAGTCGTCGGCGCCGGCGAAGTCCTCGACGCGCTCGACCAGCACGCGCCCATACCAGGAGCGGTCGAAGATCGTGAGATGGCCGAGGCGCGGCAGGTGCCGCCAGAAGCGCCAGAGATACGGATGCGCGCGCTCCTCGTCGGTCGGCGCCGCGACCGGGATGATGCGGTAGAAGCGCGCGTCGAGCCCGCGCGCCAGGCGCCGGATGGCGCCGCCCTTCCCAGAAGCGTCCGGGCCCTCGAACAAGAGCACCGCGCCGCGCTGCTTGAAGCGCTTCTTGCGCGTGAGCTTGCTGAGCTGCCCCTGCAGCGCGGCCAGGCGGTGCTTGTATTCGTCCGGCCCGAGCTTGGCGCTGAGGTCGAGTGCGTCGAGCAGGCGCCGCCCGTCGACCGGCGGCAGCGGCGGGGGCGCCGTGATGGTGACCAAGCGCGACGGCCCCGCCAGCCGCTGCTCGATCGCGGCGGCGACGGTGCGCGCGATCGTGAGATCGCGGAACTCGGGATCGGCGGCCGCCACCACCGTCCACGGCGCAAAGCCGTCGTTGGTGAGCCGGATCGCGCGGCGCCAAGCGGTCACCACCGCGTCGTAGTTCTTGTGCTCCTTCCAATCCGCGTTGGCCACGCGCCAGCGCGTGGCGCGCCGGCTTTGGAGCTTGGCGAGTCGCTTCCTCTGCTGCTTCTGCGACAGGTGGAGCCAGAATTTGAGGACCAGCGCGCCCTCGTCGGCGAGCATGCGCTCGAAGCGCCGGATCTCGGCGATGCGCTGGTCGAGATCCGGGCGCGAGAGGTTTCCGGCCGCCCGCGCGCTCACCGGGTCCTGGTACCAGGAATGAAGGAAGATGCCGATCCGCCCCCTCGACGGCAAGGCCCGCCAGAAGCGCCACATGAAGGGGCGCTCGCGCTCCTCGTCGGTCGGCTGGTCGGCGGCGGCGGTCTCGACCAGGCGCGGATCGAGCCATTCGTTGAGCATGGCGAGGACCTCGCCCTTGCCCGCGCCGGCCAGCCCGCAGATGAGAACGATGACCTCGAACGGCTTCTTCTCCGCGAGCGCGTACTGCGCCTTGATCAGCCCCGCGCGCAGGCGCGGCTCCTCGCGCTTGAACGTGGCCTTGTCGACCTTGTGCTTGATCTCGGCGGCTTCGAACATGTAACCCTCAGACGAGGTTTCTAGCAGCCTGCCGGCGGCCGCGGCAAATTCCCGGCCGGCACGGGCCGTCAACCATGTAACAGGGAGAAGTCATGCCGCTCCTCGACAACCTGCCCGAAAACCCGGCGGTGTTCGACATCTTCGCCGCCTTTCCCGACGTCTACACGCCGTTCGCGGATTTCTGCCAGCGCGTGTTCCGCGGCCCGGGGCCCCTGCCCGTCGCGGATCGCGAGCTGATCTTCGCCTATGTCTCCGATCTCAACGCCTGTCAGTATTGCCACGGCGGGCACGCCGAGACGGCGGCGGTGCTGGGGGTGCAGCGCGACGTCTTCGCCGGCCTGCGCCAAGGCATCGACGCGGCGCCGGTCGCGGCCAAGCTCAAGCCGCTGCTGCGCTACGTGAAGAAGCTGACCGAGACGCCGACGCGCATGGTCGAGGCCGACGCCGCGGCGGTCTATGCCGCCGGCTGGGACGCGGCCGCCCTCCACCAGGCGATCGCGGTCTGCTGCCTCGCCAATTTCATGAACCGCCTCGTCGAGGGCACCGGCGTCCACGCCGATCCGGCGAAGTTCGCGGCCCGCGCCAAGATGGCGACGGAGAAGGGCTACCAGCGGCCGTTCCTGGAGAAGATGGCGGCGCTGCAGAAGGCGCAGTAGCGGCCCTCACTGCCCGCGGAAGTCGCGAAAGGCCTTGCGCAGATCGTCGAACACGCGCGCCGGGCCGAGTTTGTCCATCCAGGCCTTCCACTCCTGGGCACCGACGATGACCCAGTTGCTCACCGGGGATTCGGGCAGGCGCGCGGCCCACTTCTCCAGGCCCTGGGCGTCGAACAGCGCGAGTATCAGCGTGCCCGCGATCGCGGCC
>Ga0210377_10003059_pt1 | contig 14415 bp, 12 predicted proteins | sample PLM4_65_b1redo_FD_155480 | JGI IMG/M metagenome (GOLD analysis project Ga0210377, IMG submission 155480) | Groundwater sediment microbial communities from an aquifer in East River, Colorado, USA - PLM4_65_b1 redo | ecosystem: Environmental > Terrestrial > Soil > Riparian zone | place: USA: East...
CGGGCAGGTCGACAAAGACGAGGATCTTTTCCGTGCTGGACATCAGATCTCCCTCCCGATCTTATGCCCTTCCCAAATGGCCATGTCGACCTTGCGGGGCGCCACGCTGTCACCGATCCGATACAGTTCCGGCACATTGCCTTTCAGGGCCATATAGAGGGCATCATTGGCCTTCTGCCCCATGGCCAGTACGATGGTGTCAAAGGGCCCCCACTCGTCCCAGATGTTGGAGTAGACGTTGAACCCTTTGACGGTCTTGGCGCCGGCTTCACCACCAACTTCCATCACCGCGATGTCGGGGGTGAAGGTCACCCCCTTCTGGAGGAGTCGTTGCCGGGCCAGGTAGAGATCCTGGGTCGGACCAAGCTCCGCGCCGACAAAGAGGCTGGAGGTGATCATGTGCACCGTTTTCCCCTGATTGGCCATGAACTCGGCCGTGGCCGAGGCCCGATGGTGGCCGTCGTAGTCGATCAGGCAGACCTTGTCACCGAGGGTGGCCTCACCGTTCAGCACCTGCCAGACGTTGTAGACCGCCGGGCCGTCGGCCCCACCGACCGGGTGCTCCTTGGGAAGGCTGCCGGTGGCGATGATCACCACATCCGGCCGTTCTGCCAGAACCTGCTCCGGCGTCGCCTCGACCCCCAGCTTGACCTTGGCGCCGGCTTTGTCCACCTGCCCCTTCTCGTTCCTGATGATAACGCCGAATTCGTCGCGGCCCGCCCCCTTCATAGCGGTTAGAACCTGCCCGCCAAGGGTCTCGTTCCGGTCGTAGAGGGTAACGTCGTGCCCGCGACGACCGGCCATCTTGGCAGCCCACATACCGCCGGGGCCGCCGCCGACGATCATCACCTTCTTCTGCACGGCCGCCTTTTCCAGCGTCCCTTCGCCCCACTCCTTCTCCAGGCCGACGGCCGGGTTCTGGATGCAGCCGAGCAGCTTGTTGACCCCCATGCGGCCGATGCACCCCTGGTTGTCGCCGATGCAGTAGCGGATGTCGTCCAGCCGCCCTTCCAGCGCCTTTTTCGGCAGAAATGGATCGCAGATCAGCCCGCGGCACATGCCGATCATGTCGGCCTGTCCGGCGGCCAACACCTTCTCTGCCATGACCGGGTCGTTGATCCGTCCGGTGCAGAAGACAGGCAGCTTGATCTTCTCCCGAATGCCGGCGGCCAGCGGGATGGTGTAGCCGAGCGGAGTGTGCATGGAGCCTTCCACCAGATAGAGGTTGTAGAAGGTGGCGATGGATAGGTCCATGAAATCGATGAGGCCGCTCGCCTCGAAGAGGGCGCAGATCTCCTGGACCTGGGCCAGATCGAGGCCGCCCGGGATCATCTCGTCGGCGCACATCCGGATGCCGAGGGTAAAATCGTTCCCCACCGCTCTTCTTACCGCTGCGATGAATTTGAGGGGCGCCCGCATCCGGTTTTCCAGGCTGCCGCCGTACTCATCAGTGCGGAAGTTGGTCAATGGGGAGAGGAACTGGCGGGAGAGGCTCGAGTGACCGAACTGGAGCTCGATCCCGTCAAAGCCGCCCTCCCGGGCGTGGATGGCGCTCTTGGCGAAGTAGCGGGCCACCTCTTCGATATCCTCCGGCTCCATCTCCTTCGGGGTTTCCCGGAAGAGGATGTCGGGCATCGGCGACGGGGCCCAGACCGGCAACCTGGAGATGGCGCCGTCGCACTGCTGGCCGTTGTGGTTCAGCTGGGCAAAGATCTTGGCATCGAACTGGTGGACGTAGTCGGTGATCTTCTTGAAGCCAGGAATCACCTCGGCATGGTAGACGTCGATCAGCTTTTCGTAGGCCATGTCCGTCGGATGCACGCTCATCTCTTCGGTGATGATGAGGCCGGCGCCCCCCTTGGCCCGCTCCCCCCAGTAGTACATCTGCCGTTCGCTGGGGAGGCAGTTCACTGCAAAGTTGGTCAGGTGCGGCTGGAAGGAAATACGGTTCTTCACTTCGACCGTCCCCAGCTTGAGGGGGGAGAACAGATACGGGAACATCATGGTAATAGCTCCTAAAGGATATAATTTATTTCCGGCGCCCCTACATTTTCGATTTACGCGGCAACCGCCGTGCGGTTGGCGTCGGCAATGGTCGTCACGCAGCGCTCGAGGCACTCGGGATCACCGCCGTTGATATCGTTTTTAAGATGCCAGGCCACGGCCGGGCAGCCTCCGTGACACTGGTCGAAGCGCTGGCACTCCTCACAGGAATGGATGCGCAGGTTGCGGAAGGAGGCGTAGATCTCCGACCTGTCCCAGATCTTCTGAAAGCTGCTGGTACGGAGATTACCGGCCTCGAACCGGTCGCTCTGCAGAAAGGCGCAGGGATACATGTGGCCGGTAGGACTTACACAGCAAGTGAGCTTGGCCGCACCGCACAGATTGAGACCAAGCCCCTGGCGCTCCTGTGTCGTCAGCGAGAAGAAGCTGTCGCCGGTCCGCACGTCACCGCTGGCGGCAAGCCAGTCGGAAAACGCAAGTAACTGGGGCGGGGAAGGACGAAGAGTCTCCCAATTATCCGCTCCGCGCCCTGAAGGACGGAAACGGCTGACCCGCAGTGACACGCCCAGAGAGCGGGCCAGATCGTGCATGGCAGGAATCTCGGCGGCATTCTGGGCAGTAAGCACCGTATTGATACTGGTGGGGATGGAGGTGGCAGCCAGCAGCTTGACCGCCTCTATGGCTGTATCGAATACCCCGTTTCCACGGATGGCGTCACAGGTTTCCCGCTTGGCCCCGTCCAGGCTCACCTGAATGGCCACCAACCGGTTGGAGGCAAGCCGCGCGACCCGCTCAGGACTTATCAGGGTGCCATTGGTGGAGATGCAGGTCATGATGCCCCTGGCATGGCAGGCCGCCAGGATCTCTTCAAAATCCGGACGGATAAACGGCTCCCCTCCGCCAAAATTGACCTGAAAGACACCTGCGGTGTGTAGTTGCTCCACCAGGTCAAGGGCCTCAGCTGTAGAGAGTTCGTTGTGGGCCGGATCCCCGGATGACGAGAGGCAGTGACTGCAGCGGAGGTTACACGCCTGCGTGACCTCCCAGGTCAGATTTACCGGGGAACGCATCCCCATTTCGACGTATTTATTGCTCACGGAGAAATCCCTTTTCCAAGAGTTGTGTTACGAATTTCTGTAAGGCCTTCTTCGCGGAATCCGACGTCCCGGCGGGGAACTCGTCCCTGCTCCGGACGGTCCCATAAAAGTCGGCGGGAAGAAGGGTGCCGGTTTCGGCAAAAAGGAGGCGCGGCCCCCTGCAATCGTAAAACAGGAGACCGAACCTCTCTTGCCGCGCGCGGCAGGACGGATGCAGCTTTATGCCTGCCGCAGCCATCTCAGTACACCCCGCAGATGCCGTCGATTGCGAGTTCCTCAACCTGGATTTCCTCAAGGATACGCGGTTCTTCACCGCAGGTTACTTCTGCCTGATTTTCTGTTTCCATGTTATTCTCCTTTCGTTCTTTGTCGCACCGTTTCAGGATGCGCTGGTGAATGCCTTCTTTATTGCAACGGCAGTGCCAATAAATATAACGCTGATTTATAGAACAATTTCAATTGGTTCATAACTGATGTCCCCCACCTGCATCCTTCGAAGTGTGGAAAAATAGGACATAACACAATCTACGGGTTAATCCCTTCGGCCAGCCGTATGTGGCAAATCGCAACAGTGAGTATATTATCTACAGTATTTTAAACCTGCGTTCTGTAATTATAACTCTGCATCCGGAAATGGGAACAAAGCCTGCATGTTTTTAGGCCTGCACTGAAAACAGGGCACGTATGTTATCGAACGTATTTCATGCCTGAAAAACGGAGCACATACGTTGTAACCTGCTAAACTGCAGAACATCTCTTTGTATGGAAGGCAACCCCATGTTTGAAAAATATTCCTGCTGTTCGTATTGCGGCACAAGATTCCCTGTTGCGGAACTGTGGCCGATTACCTGTCATTCATGCGGCAACACGAATTATCTGAATCCCTTACCGGTGGTAGTGCTGCTTGTGCCTGTGGGAGAGGGTCTGGTGGTGGCCAGGAGAAATATCGAACCGCAAAAAGGAACACTCGTGTTGCCGGGAGGATACCTGGATCTCGGCGAGACATGGCAGGAGGGAGCACAACGGGAACTGTACGAGGAAACCGGCATAAAGATATCTGTGAGCGAGATCAGCCTTTACGATGTACAAAATGGCCTGGACAACACCCTGGTGGTCAGCGGTCTGGCTTCGAGGCAGCCCCGAAGTTGCCTGCAACCGTTCTCGTCAACAGAGACACAGGAGATCGGACTGATCGAAGAACCGATCGACCTCGGTTTTCCGTTGCATAACCTGTTGGTACGGAGATACTTTACAGAGACAGGCAAGCTACCGGCACAGCAATGATGGGTAACGGGTATTTCGGGCTGGGGTTAAGCGGAGGGATGTGGGGATTTCTGTTCTATTACCTGCTGACGAGCATGAGAGGGTTACGGGGACCGATGATACACCCTACCCCACGCCAGTTAAGTTCAGAAGTCCGAACCGTTTCTGATCTCTTGCTCACAGCGGACCGGCAACCGCACCGTAAATTGCGATCCTTCACCGACAGAGCTCTTCACGCTGATTTCGCCTCCATGGCGTTTGACAATATTGTATGTGAGCGCCAGTCCAAGGCCGACCCCTTTGCCGACCTCCTTGGTCGAGAAGAATGGGTCCCAGATTCGGTCGATTACATCATGAGCAATACCGGAGCCCGTATCACGAACCTGAATATAAATAGCCCGGTCGTTATCAGAGTAGGTCGTCGATATCTCAACCAGACCACCATCCTTGATCGCATGGCATGCGTTTATCAACAGGTTCATGAAAACCTGGCGCAGACCGGATGGGTCACCGAGGATGAGAGGAATATTTTCCTTTAGATCGGCAACGACTTCCATCTCTCCGTAGTTCGGCTGGTGCCTTAAAAGCTCAAGGATTTCCTTTAGTAGCCCGTTGATATTCACGGTACCGATCAAGCCGTCAGATTTTCTGCCAAAGTTGAGCAGACTGCCGATAATCCCTTTACAGTGGTAAGCCTCCCGGACGATGACCTCAAGATATTTCGGAAAGACATCCAGCCTGCTGTCATTACCCAGCGAGGGTTCGTCACGAAAACGGCGCAGGAGCGCCTCTGCGTAGCCAGCTACCGAGGTGAGCGGATTGTTGATTTCATGGGCAATCCCCGTGGCAAGGACTCCGATACTCGACATTTTCTCGGTTTGGATCAACTGCATTTCATGAAGTCTTTTCAGCGTCACATCCCGCAAAAAAACGAGCGCCCGGGTTTTCTCTCCCAATTCATCTTTTATGGGGTTGGCTGTGATGTCTATATAACGGGTATTGTGACCTTCCCGTACAGAAACCATGGATGTCTCTACCCGCTCACCGCGGAGAGCCAGCTCAACAGGGCAATTATGTGGCGAGGAGGCCAGTTCCGGATGAAAAACATCCCTGCACCCCCCTCCGGAAAGAACTTCCTGTGAAAAGAATTGCGGACAGATGTGATTGAAATGCTGAATCGAGCCGTTATGGTCGAAAACAATCACACCATCGTTAACCGCATCAAATATCGCCTGCAACTCGTTTTTTTTGTTTCGTAGCCTGACCTCGTCCTGTTTGCGTTCGGTTATGTCCTGGGTTGTGCCGTACAGTTTCACAACTTGTCGAGCGATATTGACTGACGGTTCGACAATCGTATAGACCCATTTGGATGTACCATCTTTCAGCAGCAGGCGATGTTCGATCTCGTAGCTATTGCCCTGTTCAGTGCCTTGCCGGAGAAGGGCCATGACGGACACGCGATCCTCCGGATGGATAAGGCTCGCTAAAACTTCCGGCGTAGCTTCTTCGCGGCTGAGATGCATAATACGGAGCAGCTCATCTGAAACACGCAATTCGCCCGTCAGGGGATCCGAGCGCCAGGATCCTACATGGGACATTGATTGGGCCTTGGCCAGATTGTATTCACTCTCCCGTAAATACTCTTCCGCGCGTTTGCGTTCAGTGATATCCACAAGCGCGGCGTGGCACTCGTCACCCGATCCTGCTGCCATCGCCTCTATTCGTACAAATAACGGCTGGTTGCCTTTTATGGAGAGTTTCACCCTGCAGGTCATTTTGTCGCGTTTCAGAAAGGCCATCCGCAGAAAATCAGCGAATGCAAGACGATCTTCGTCAGCGACAAAATGGTCGAAGCGCAGGTTAGCCAGGAGAGTACGTTCAACTCCCAGCAGGTTGGCTCCGGTCAGGTTAACCGTCCGGATAGCCCCCTCACGGTCGAAAGTGAAATATCCAACAGGGGCAAAGTCGTAAAGCAGGGCGTATTTATTCCTTGATGCCTCCAGTTCCTCATTGGAATTTCGCAGTTGTTCGATCTGCTTCTCCAGCTCATGCTGGCTGACCTGAAGCAGCATCCGGCTCATGATGTCCCTCCCTTAGCCATACTCCAATACCCACCGCAGACGCCGTCCATAGGTACTTGTTTGATGGCTATTTGGTTCTCATTAGCCGCCGCTTCGAGCACAGCGACATAATCAGGTTCCGTTGTAATCTCCGAGACGTGCTGGATGTAACGGGTGGTATCATCACCGTCCAGTACGAAAATGGAGCGGGAAAGAAGCTTTAACTCTTTGATAAGCACCCCGTATGCAAGACCGAAAGAGTACTCCTGATAATCAGACAACGTGGTAACCCGGTCAATCCCTGCGGCGCCGCACCAGCGTTTTCTTACCCCTCATGCGGTTTGCCAATTTCTTCGAGGCCGGCGCTTCCGTGACCTCCCTCCACATTGGGCGCCCAGTCGCCCAAATGAGCGGCGCACAGGTATTTTGAACTATTTGCCTTGGCGCCACATTTTCTGCATTCGACCGTGGGGTTGTCTGAACAACTCTTGATGCGGTCGTCTTGTCCCTCTCTTTTGAGAACGCACATATGTATTTGGTGATCTTCACAATCACAACTCATTCGTACTCCTTTTCCGGCAGAAATAATTTTATTAACCACTTATCCTGTTATATCAGGGTTTGATAAAGATCGTCTCTACGCTGTCACCAATGGCTGCGCCCGGAAGGGTCGAAACTCGGCTGGCTGCCACCACTTGTGCCACGGGTATAATAGTCCTTGGAATCGTATACTTCCGCTGCCTTGGCTTCACGCAGGCGTTTCTTGTCAATCGGATGGGCCGTATCCGCATAGATGTCGCGAAGCAGGTCTTCCACAACCAGGCTCAGATCCTCGACCGTTTTCACGACCTCCACCTTGTCGCAATACGAGCCGTACGTTTCCATCAGACAGTCGCCGCGACTCCAGGTGTCACGTTCTTCCGGGGTAAGCCAGAGCATGTAGCGGGCCTTTTCGCGGATCTCATCCAGCACCCAGTCGTTGGCCTCGTCGTAGTTGTTTCGTGCATCTCCCAGGATGATAAAGGCTGGTCTGCCCCGCAGGTTCTCCAGATACCTTTTCTTGAAGGAGAGGAAAACCTGGCCGAAACTGCTGTTTTCATCCAGATCGACGATGTCTCCCTTGTCTATGGTTTCCATCAGGTCGTTGACCGGCATATTGGCGAGCATTTCGGTGATCTCCGCCACCTCCCGGTTGAAAATGAAGCTGCGGACATCCAGCAGTTGATTATGCAGGGTATGCAGCAGCAGCAACATGAAGCGGGAAGCGTGGCTCACGGAAAAGCTGACGTCACAAAGTACCACCAGCCGCGGTTTTTCCCGGCGTTTGCGGCGCAGAGACAGCTGGAACGGAATCATATCGTGGCGGTAATTTTTCTGGATCGTCTTGATGACGTGGAGTTTGCCGCGATTCTGATCGTTCTTCATCCGCCGCATGTCTTTGCGGAGGCGCAGCATCATACGGGAAACCACGTCCTGCATTGCGGCCTGCTCTTCAGGGGAAAAGATGATACCCCTCCCGGTGCTGTTGCTCTTGTTAAGTTCGATCGTCAGAGGATTCTGCGTATAACGCCGCGTCGGCCGGGGGGGAGCTTTCGCTTTCCCGCGGTACCCCTTCATCTGCACGACGATTTCCATCCCGTCCGTATCGTCCGGATCGATCTCCGTCAGGCTTTTCAGCTCGGCTAAATCTTCCGGATTGATATCGCTGTCCAGTTTGAGCAGAGGGCCGTTCTCGTCGTAATCGTCACCCGGCAGTTGGTCCAGGTAGTTGAACTCCCCCTCCATGCCGATGATGGCGGCGTCCATGAGATCGGGAATAGCGACGTCCGGATCGACAGACTGGAACCGGCTGAAAAACCGGTTGAAGACCTCATTGAATACCGGAATGTCATTGACATTCTTCACCAGAGTCAGACGCAGGAGCCGCCGGGTCAACCTGCGCCGTTCCATTCCGGCCAGCGCCAGGGCCTGGACCGCATCCAGGCTTTCACCGGGTGAGACACGGATGCCGCTTTCACGAAGAGCGGCGACGAAACGGGTGATTATTCGTTCCATGACTAGCTCATTTCCTGCACAGCCAGATCCGTCACCTTCTGCAGGTCTGTCTGGTGTTTGGCAATCACACCGACGGTATTGGCTACCACTTCCGGTGTAAGCTGTGTCGCCTTCATGATCGAAAGCACCTGGGCCCAGTCAAGGGTTTCGGAAACACTGGGGGGCTTGCGCAGATTCAGTTCGCGGGCCTTGCGCAGGAATGCCACCATCTGCTGTGCCAGATCCTCGCAGAGGTCGGGGAATTTTACCCGGACGATCGCTACTTCCCTCTCAAGCTCCGGATAACCGATATAGAGATACAGGCAGCGCCGGCGCAACGCGTCGGAGATCATGCGCGTGCCGTTACTGGTCAGGATCGTAAGCGGCTTTCTCTTGGCCTCGATTACCCCCAATTCGGGGATCGAGACCTGAAAGTCGCTCAGACATTCCAGCAGCAGCGCTTCGAATTCGTCGTCGGAGCGGTCGATCTCATCGATAAGCAGCAAGGATCGTTTTTCGGACAAGAAACTGCGCAGAATCGGTCGCTGTACCAGGAAATTTTTGGAAAAAAACAGACTCTCTTCGGCAGAAAGACGCTCGACGGCTTCCCGCAGGTCAGCCGATACGGAGAGGTAGGTATCTAGCTGGGTACGCAGCAATTGGGTATAGAGCAGCTGTTTGCCATACTCCCAGTCATAGAGAGCCTTCCCCTCGTCGATCCCTTCGTAGCACTGCAGTCTCACCAGGGGGAAATCCAGGGCAGAGGAGAGGGCCTTGGCCAGGCCGGTCTTCCCTACACCGGGAGGGCCTTCGATCAGGATCGGCTTCTCCATGTGGAGGGCCAGAAAAACGGCGGTGGCGATGGCATCGTCGGCGATGTAGCCACTTGTGTTGAGAAGATCCTTAACCCCTTGTTCGGTAATCATGATGGCCTCGTATCGTTGAATTTTCAGAACAGCTTGGAAGAATGGATTGTACTCGATTCAATATATAGTTTCTATCTGTTTCCGATTCGGAAAGGAGGTATTTTTAGTTCTGGCAAGGAAATCGAGGGCTTGCGCGGAGGCGTACATCGGTACGCCGCACAAGCAAGACCGAAGATTGACACCGCCAGGGCGAAAAAGAACCCTTACCGGACGGAAACTAAATATGCCGCTGGCGTCCGGTGAGGGACATCTTCCCTTCGGGGCCAGCGGCATAACATTACAAAGTCAGTCAACGAATTACTTTAAAAATTACATGCACTGGTGGAAGATGCCGATCATATCCTGCAGACCGGTATCGGTAGGATTACCCTCTGTGCAGATATCGTTCACGGAGAAACGCGACAGGCCTTCGACGTCTTTTTCAAGCAGACCAAGATCCGTGAAGGTCTTGGTGATGCCCAGATCGGCTTTCAGTTCCAAACAAGCCTGGATAAATGCTTCGCCAGCTTTCATATCGGACATTCCGCTTACGTCGATACCGGCAGCCTGTGCCATCATCCTGAAGCGCTCCGGGCAGGCCGGCAGGTTGAACTTCATGACCGGACCGAGACCGATGGCGTTGCAGAGTCCATGAGGAGCATCATACATACCGCCCAGAGCATGGGCCATACTGTGAATAAGTCCGAGACCGGCGCTGTTGAAGCTGTAGGCAGCGGCCATTTCAGCCCATACCATCGCCTCGACGGCTTTGTCGTTGTTTCTGTTCATTGCCGATTGACGCAGGTTGCCGAAAATCAGCGAAATGGCGCTCAGGCCGGGGCCGTATGCGGAAATAACACCCAGACGGGAAGTGATAGCTTCAACGCCATGAGCAAGGGCATCCATGCCGGTGTAACCAGCCAGGTCGCCAGGCATGCACTGGTGGATCAGGGGGTCGTTGACGGATTTGCTGGGTGTACAGTTGGGATCGAAAAGGGCCATCTTGTACTTCTTGTCGGTATGGTTGATGATCGAGAAACAGGATACTTCCGAACCGGTACCTGATGTGGTGTTGATGGCAAGCTGGGGAATCGTGTTGGCCTTGGTTGCTTTAAAAGCACCTTCAAAGCTACGCACATCCTGGCCGTCATGGCTGTGAACGAGTTTGATGGCCTTGCAGCAGTCGTGGGAGCTGCCGCCGCCGAGGCTGATGATCCCGTCGAATTTGCCGGCGGCCAAAACCTTGGCACCTGCCATGACTTCATGATCTTTCGGGTTGGGGGTAACTTTGTCAAACACCGTGGAAGCAACACCGGCAGCCTTCAGCACGCCCTGGATTGTCTCGACAATGCCGGTGCCCTTAAGGCCGGTGGTTACGATCAGGGCATTGGTCATACCCAGAGACCTGGCGTCATTGCCAACCATTGTATGTGCACCCCAGCCGACATTTACGGAAGGATAAGCGTGCATCATCTTGATCGGGTATTCCAGCCTTTCATTCTTAAGGGTCCGTTTTACATCTTTGTTGTGGGACATAGGTACTTCCTCCTTTGTGTGGTGTGAGCTCTTTGATTTGATGCTTCCCTATTTTGCTTGCAAAACGATACGGCTCCGGGCTATGACTTTTCTTACCTGCTTACCACCTCCATATAACTTTGTTTTAGCTAGCTTTTGCCAACTATTTGCAAAACCATTTTTTGAAGCAGTTCCGTCCATTCCAACATCGTTATCATCGTTATAGCAAGGCTGATGCCAAAAGAAACATTGGTTTATTTGCAGCTGTTTACGGCTTTAAGAGACAATATCGGCAAACCGGCCCAAGAAGTCATGAGGGGAATTATGAAACATTTTTTTACGAAAAGGGGCTGTTCCGGTCCATTCGGCGCTATGGATATTATCCACAGTGGGGAATTTCACCCCGCCCAGGGAGGAATGGACAGGGAAAGAGGGGCAAAATGTACAGGAAAAGAGAGAAAGGAACTTACTGAACAGGGGAAAGTATGACGCATTGACCTAAGAACGCTTCAACTCAGTATAGCGCACACCTGCTCCCAGAGCGGAGTCGCAGGGAACAGGCGGGGCTGACATTATTTCAGATGGATAGCGTTGAGTTACCTGGCAGGATTAAGGAACTTGTTCTGTCGATAGACGCTTCGCCGCAGTTCGCACCGGTCGTCGGCAGCCAGCAGGTCGCCATGGCTCCCCCACGCCCGCCCCATGCACCCTCCGGCGCAGACGAGCCGGCCGGGGCACTCCTGACAGGCCGGATTCGCCTCGGCACGACAGTGGCTCGTCTGTAACAGTGAAGACCAGAGGGTAGCGCCCTCAGCAAAGGCAGCGGCCAGATTCTTGCCAAACACGCCGGCCACCGCGAACGCATCCACATGGCACAACACGCAGGGATAGAGGTTGCCGTCCGGGGTGAGATAGGGGTTTTCGACAAACGTACAGCATTCGGTACGCGGCGCAGATTCCTGCCGCCACTCCAGAACGGCCACGTTGCCGATTTTTTCATAGAGTTCCCGGAATCCCGGGTCGGCTTCGAAACGCTGCAAGAGCTGCTGGTACTGGTCCAGCTCCGGCGGAGCAACGATGGCTTCTTCTGCCGCCCGGCCACAGAGGACCAGGGAGCCTGTGACTACGGAACCGATCCCCAGGTCGTTTGCCAGCTGGAGAAGAGCCGGGATCTCTACCAGGTTGTGGCGCATCTCGGTAAAGAAAATCGTCACCTGCTGCGCCAACCCTCCCTGGACGAGCAGCCGCAATCCTGCCAAGGCTCCCTCAAAGGCCCCCTCCCCTCTCACCAGGTCGTGGGTCGGAGCGGTGGCTCCGTCCAGGCTGATCTGCAACGAGAGCCGCGGAAAATCCAGTGCACCCAGTGCGGCTACCGTGTCAGCAGTTAGCAGCATGCCGTTGGTCTGGATCGAAACGTCACCCAGCCCGATTGAGCGGCCGAACTGGAGTAGTTTCAACCAGGCAGGATGACAGAGCGGCTCGCCGCCGGTGAAGCGGATTCCCTCGCCGCCCAACGCCACAAACTCCTCGATCAGCCGGCGCAGTGTCCGTTCCGGCACATGGGCGGCGGCAGAAGAGCTCCCTGCCCCGACCCAGCAATGGCAGCAGGTGAGATTACAGGCGCCGGTGATGGCAATAGTCAACGTTCGGGGAGGATGCAGTCCTTGTTGTCGCAGGATTTCCATGACGTCAGATGGTGTCATGATTTTTTACCTCAGCAGTCCGTGGGGATTTTGGCCACAGTGTATACAATCTCCCCATTTGAGAAGAGAGCTCCACCGGCCTATCGTGGAGAAACGCGCTGCAGAAGGGAAGAGAACCAGAAACGGGGCCGTTGCCCCGACCGGCAAAGAAGACAGTCCTGTCGAATGTAGAGTAATGCAACAGTTGGGTATGGCAATGAAGTTTTTGCCGGTAGATTCACCCCAAGTCCGACAGACTCCTAGGGATCAAGACAGCGGATCGGGGTGCCGGTGGAAACGGTCCCCCCCGTGAGAACCTTGGCAAAGATTCCTTCTTTCGGCATGACGCAGTCCCCGGCCAGATAGAAGATGGCGCAACGGGTATGGCACTCTTTGCCGATCTGGGTGACCTCGATGACGGCATCACCCACAGCCAGCCGGCTGCCGACCGGCAGGGCCACCAGGTCGAGACCGCGGGTCGTGATGTTTTCGGCAAAATCGCCGGAATCGACGTCGAGCCCCAAGGCCCGCATTTTCGCAATGCTTTCCGTGGCGAGCAAACTGACCTGCCGGTGCCAGTCACCGGCATGGCCGTCGCCGACGATACCATGGCTTTCGCGCAGCTCAACCACGTCCACCGGCGTTTTACGCTGGCCTTTCGCCTCGCTGATGCAGACAGCTATGACTGTGGGTGTCATGGGGGCCTCCAAAGGCCGTTCAAAGTTCAAAGTTCAAAGTTCAAAGTTCAAGGTTCAAGGTTCAAGGTTCAAGGTTCAAGGTTCTAAGTTTGATGTATTCTGTCTTTCAACGTTGAACGTTGAACATAGAACATTGAACTGGTTTTGTAGCTTAGCCGCCGATGCCCGACATGGCAAATGGTGTGTGCTGCTGTTCCGCCTCGGCAAGGGAGTGCCTACCCGGCTTGTGGGCAACTATGTCGCGCAGTGCCGCCGAGAGCCCTGCCTCATTCCCCTTGACCAAGAAGGGCCTGAGATCGACCGCAGTGTCGGCAAAGAGACAGCTGCGCGCCCGGCCGGCGGCGGTCACCCGGATGCGGTTGCACTCATCGCAGAAGTGCCCGGAAACAGGGGTTATTACCCCGATGGTGCCGGCGGCACCGGCGATCCTGAAGGTTCGTGCCGGACCGGCCAGCCCGTCACGCTCCTGGGAGGTGAAACTGAACCGCCGACCGATCTGCTCGAGAATCGTCTCCCCCGGAACGATGAGGGATTCCCAGTTTTCGGCACGGATGGCCGGCATGTATTCGATGAAGCGGACCGTCACCGGCCGATCGAGCGTCATTGCGGCAAAATCGAGAATCTCTCCGTCGTTGACGCCACGCATGACCACCATATTGATCTTGAGCGGGAAGCCGGCTCGCTCAGCGGCGTTTATGCCTGCCAGGACCCGATCCAGACCGGCCCCACGGGTGATGCAGGCAAAGGTCTCCGGCCGGAGGGAATCGAGACTGATGTTTAGCCGCTGCACACCCGCCTGGCGGAGGCTTTTGGCCATTTCGTCCAGGCGCAGGCCGTTGGTCGTCAGGACCAGCTGGCGCAGCCCGGGAATGGCGGCCAACCGGGCCAGAAACGGGACAATCCCCTTGCGCACCAGCGGTTCCCCCCCCGTGACCCGGATTTTTTCGATGCCGGCGGCAACGGCGGTTTCGGCTATGAGGAGGAGCTCCTCATAGCTCAGGATGTCGTCGTGAGCAAGCATGGGAATGCCTTCGGCCGGCATGCAGTAAACGCAGCGCATGCTGCACCGGTCGGTTACGGAGAGCCGCAGATAATTGATTTTCCTGCCGAAGGTATCGGTCAGCTCCATGTGAGTATCTCCAGGTGGTTAGGCTGAA
>Ga0210377_10003060_pt1 | contig 14412 bp, 15 predicted proteins | sample PLM4_65_b1redo_FD_155480 | JGI IMG/M metagenome (GOLD analysis project Ga0210377, IMG submission 155480) | Groundwater sediment microbial communities from an aquifer in East River, Colorado, USA - PLM4_65_b1 redo | ecosystem: Environmental > Terrestrial > Soil > Riparian zone | place: USA: East...
TCGGCGATCACCGTGGCCGGCGCCCGCGCCGCGGTCCGGCCGCGCGCCGACGATCCGCGCTATACCGACACCACGCTGACCGCGCGGGACGCCGACGGCCGGCTCGTGGCCAGCGCCGCCATCACCTTCGTGGCGGTGCGCGGCGCCGCGCGCCGGCTGGTGACCGGCATGCTCGCCATCAACGCGCCCGAGCTGCTGCGGCGCGTCTTCCCGAGCTACACGCCCGCCGCCTGAGCCTTCGTCACGCGTGCGCAATCGTGCTCCTCGTCACCCAGACGCGGTGTCGCAACGCCTGGAACGGGGCGGTCGCGGCGACGTGACCGGCACGCCGGTGTCGAGGCTGCATCGCGGGTGTCGGCCTGGCATCAGACGCGACACGGCACCGACGTGGCCGTCTTCGAAGATCCCTGCTCTCACGGGGATTTGCGCCCTGGCCCTCCTCTTGCGTAGCGCCTTGGGCACTATTGCAGCGGTCTGACGAAACATGTCACGGCCGCGCGCTCCAGAATGCAGCAGAGGTCAGAACGCCACCGCAGACCCGCTGCGGCCGGTGGCGGCAAGGAGGGCACGCGATGAATGAAGCGTTGGATCTCACGATCGCCCGTGTGGAGCGCCTCGAGCGTGCTCAGCGCCGCTGGCGGCGCGTGGCGGCGGGGGCCGTCCTCGGCTTGGCCGCCGTCGCGTTGATGGGCCAGAAGCCAGCGCCCAGAATCGTCGAAGCCGAGCGCTTCATCCTGCGCGACGCGGCCGGCCGCGTGCGCGCCGAGCTGGTCGCCGACACCGAGCAGTCGGTGGCGCTGCGCTTCAGGGACGCCGACAGCATGCCGCGGCTGTCGATCGGCACCGAGAACGGTGCCTCCGTCCTCGTCCTCAACGAGCAAGGCGGAAAAGTTCGGGCGGGGCTGGTGACGCTCTCGCACGGCGCCCCCGCCCTCACGCTCTATGACCCCAACGGCAAGACGCGCGCGGAGCTCGCCCTCACCCGCGAGGGGGCGCCGGCGCTCACGATCACGGACCGCGACGGATTTCTCGCCTGGAAGACGCCCAACTAGCTTCTTCTCGTAAACCCCTGAACCTCTCAGCGAACCTCTCAACGGCGCGGGCGAGGCGTCGGGGAGGGGCAGGGGGGTCCGGCGACCACGAGGTTGGGGGTGCCGACCGTTTGCGGATTCCATACGGAGGGTCGCGCCTGTCCTTGTTGGAGTGAAACGGGTCGGCGGACCCCCCTGCCCCTCCCCGACGCCTCGCCCTCTCCGCTACGTCTCCGCTAAGCTTTCAGACCTTCGAGAAGAAGTACGCGCCGAACTTCGGCACGCCAATGCGGCTCAGCGGATTGACGCTGCGTGCCATGGTAAGGGCCGGGATGGGCTTCGACGGCGGGGGTCAGCGGAGGTCGCGGAAGAAGGTGCGGATGTCGGCGGCGAGGGCCTCGGGCTCCTCGAGGGCGGCGAAGTGGCCGCCGGCGGGCATCGCGGTCCAGCGGCGGATGTCGTAGACGCGCTCGGCCCACGCCCGCGGCGGGTGCAGGATCTCGCGCGGGAACGAGGCATACGCCGTCGGCACCCGCACCGGCCGGCGCTCGGAGATCGGCCACGCGCTGTGCTGCCGCGCGTAGTAGGGCCAGAACGACGAGCCGATGGCGCCGGTGACCCAGTAGAGCATCACGTTGGTGAGCAGGACGTCCTTCGAAAAGCGCCGCTCGACGTCGCCGCCGCAGTCGCTCCACGCGCGGAACTTCTCCACGATCCACGCGGCCAGCCCGACCGGCGAGTCGGTCAGCCCGTAGGCCAGCGTCTGCGGCCGCGTGCCCTGGATCTGCATGTAGCCGGTCTCCTCGCGCATCCAGTGCGCGAGCTCCTCCAGGTAGGCCTTCTCCTCGTCGGTCGGCGCGGACGGCGGCGGTTGGTCGCGCCGCACGGCGAGCAGGTTGACGTGGATGCCGGCCAGGCGGTCGGGGTACGCCGCGCCCAGGCACGAGGTGATGAACGCGCCCCAGTCGCCGCCCTGGGCGGCGAAGCGTCGATAGCCGAGCACGTCGGTCATCAGCTCCGCGAAGAGGTCGGCGATCTCGACGACGCCGAGCCGCGGCTGCCCCTCGCGGAACGACAGCGTGTAGCCGGGCAACGACGGCGCCACGACGGTGAAGGCGTCGGCGGGGTTGCCGCCAAACCGCGCGGGATCGGTCAGCATCGGCAGGATCCGCTCGAACTCCGCGATCGAGCCCGGCCAGCCGTGCGACAGCAGCAGCGGCAGCGGGGCCGGGCCCACGCCCGGCTCATGGACGAAGTGCAGGTCGATGCCGCCGAGCGGCACCGTGAACTGCCGCCAGCGGTTGAGCCGCGCCTCGTGGACGCGCCAGTCGTAGCGCTCCCGCCAGTACGCGACCAGCTCTTTCATGTAGGCCAGGCTGGTGCCGTGCGTCCAGCCGGCATCGGGCGCCTCGTCGGGCCAGCGCACGCGCGCCAGCCGCGCGCGCAGGTCGGTCAGCGTCTCGTCGGGTACGCGCAGCGCGAATGGCTGGGGGGTCACGCCGGCATCCCCGCGTTCAGCCACGCCTGCCAGTCGTCGGGCGTGAGGCCGACCGTCACCTTGCCGCCGTTGCGAACCAGCGGGGTGCGCAGCAGGCGCGGCTCGGTGAGCGCGCGGTCGAGCAGGCGCTGCGGCGAGTCGCCGGCCACGCGCAGCCCGAGCGCCTTGAACCGCGCGCCCTCGCGATCGATGAGCGCGGCGGGTCCGAAGCGCTCGGCGAAACGGCGCAGCTCGCCCTTGGCCGCCGGCCGCTCGGCGAGATCGACGAAGTGGATGGCGATGCGCCGCTCGGCGAAGAATCGCTGCGCCTTGCGGGTGGCCTGGCAGTCGCGGAAGCCGAAGACCTGGATGGTGAGTCTGGCGGGCATTTGTAGCGGGGTCCGCTTACTCGGTTAGGGTCGTGGGTGGCCTGGTATAGAAGGTGGCGGATCCGACTCGCGCGGACCACGCGTGTGTTTGTCGGACTCATGCGTGGGGTGCTTCAGCTCGTCGGCCTTGCGCTTCAGCGCTTCCCACACTTCGATCGGGACGTGGGGGCTGCCGACGGTGGTGGCGCGGCCGGTGTGAGGGCCGTGGTAGTCGGAGCCGCCGGTGGCGACGAGCCCGAGGCGCCGACACGTCTGCCGGTAGGCCTGGATCTGGGCGGCCGAGTGCTCCGGATAGAACGTCTCGATGCCGGCCAGGCCCGCCTCGACCAGCTCGGGGATGAGCGCGTCGCGATCGGCCAGGCCGGGATGCGCGAAGACCGGCACCCCGCCCGCCCGGCGGATCACCGCCACCGCCTCGACCGGCGTGAGCCGGCGCCGGGGGACGTTGGCGGGGCCATTGGCGTGCAGCCAGCGATCGAACGCCTCGCGGACCGACTTCACGTAGCCGCGCTTGATCATCGCCTGGGCGACGTGCGGCCGTCCCGGCGAGCCCTCCTTGCAGATCGCGAAGACCTCCTCGGCGGTGAGCGGCAGGCCGAGCTCGGTCAGGCGCTCCACGATCCGGTGCACGCGCGCCGCGCGCTCGGCCCGCTGCTCGCGCAGGAAGTCCTGGAACCACTCGGCGCGCCAGTCGACGTAGTAGCCGAGGACGTGGATCTCCGAGCCCGGCACGTCGCAGTTGATCTCGAGGCCGGGCACGATCTCGATGCCGTGCGCCGTCGCCTCCTGCAGCGCCTCCGGCAGGCCCTCGGTCGAGTCGTGGTCGGTCACCGCCAGCACGCGCACGCCGTGCCGCGCGGCCAGGCGCACCAGCTCACGGGGCGCCAGCGCCCCATCCGAGGCGGTCGTGTGCGAGTGCAGGTCGACCCCGCCCGGCATCTAGAGCCGGCGCTCGGAGCGTGGCATCAGCGGCCCGCCTCGGTGAGATAGGTCAGGATGGTGCGGACGGCGTAACCGGTGGCGCCCTTTGGCGCCAGCGGCGTGTCTTTTTCGGTGAAGGCGGGGCCGGCGATGTCCAGGTGGGCCCACGACTTGTCTCCGGCGAATTCCTTGAGGAAGAGGCCGGCCGTGATGGCGCCGCCGCCGCGGGGGCCGACGTTGTTGAGGTCGGCGACGTCGCTCTTGAGGTTTTCGCGGTACTCGTCGATGAGGGGCAGCTGCCACACGCGCTCGCCGGCGGTGGCGGCGGCCGCCAGCAGGCGGTTGGCCAGCCCCTGGTCGTTGGCGAACAGCCCTGAGCAGAGCGGCCCCAGCGCCACCACGCAGGCGCCGGTGAGCGTGGCCATGTCGACGATCTCGTCGGCGCCGACCTTCTGGGCGGCGTAGCAGATGGCGTCGGCCAGCGTGAGCCGTCCCTCGGCGTCGGTGTTGCCGATCTCGATGGTGGTGCCGTTCATCGCCTTGAGGATGTCGCCGGGACGGATGGCCGCGCCCGAGGGCATGTTCTCGGTGGCGGCGATCAGCCCGTGCACCTCGACGGCGGGCTTGAGCGCCGGCAGCGCCTGCATGATGCCGAGCACGGCGGCCGCACCCGACATGTCGTTCTTCATGCGCAGCATGCCCTCGGCCGACTTCAGATCCAGGCCGCCGGAGTCGAACGTGATCCCCTTGCCGATGACCGCCACGCGCTTGCGGCTCCGGCCGGCCGGCGTGTACGTGAGGTGGATGAACTTGGGCGGCTGCCCGCTGCCGGCCGCCACGCCCAGGAAGAGGCCCATGCCCATCTTGCGGCAGTCGGCGCGCTCGAACACCTGCAGACCGAGCCCGGCCTCCTTGGCGATGTCGGCGGCCACCTTGGCCAGGTGCGTCGGGTGCACGTCGTTGGCCGGCGCGTTGATGAGATCGCGGGCCAGCCACGTGGACCGCGCGAAGATCTCGCCGCGGCGGGCGCCCTCGGCGGCCTCGCGGCGCTGGCGCCCGTCGGGCTCGACCAGGCTCAGCGACTCCACCTGCTTGTCGCTCTTCTCGCGCTTGTAGCGGTCGAAGGTGTACGTGCCGAGGATGGCGCCCTCGACCACCGCCTGCGCGCGCTGGCGCGGCGGCAGCCGGTCACCCAGCACCTCGATCGCGACCGCGCGGGCGCCGAGGTCACGCGCCCGGCGCAGCCCCACCGCGGCGGCGCGCCGCAGCGACTCGCCCGTGGTGTCCGCGCGCTTGCCGAGCCCGACCACGACGACGCGGCGCGCGGGCAGCCGGCCGTTGGTGTGCAGATGGGTGACCTGCCCGACCTTGCCCTGGAACTTCTCGGCCGTGAGCACCTCGCCGAGGGCGCCGCCGCTGGCGGTGTTCACGCGCGCCGCCGGCTCGCGCAGCTTCTTGTCGTCCGCGTAGACGCCGACGACGACCGCGTCGGCCGCCGCCGATGCCAGCGGCTCACCGCTCACCGTGACGTTCATGGCCGGCCTCGCTCGGCGAGCGCCGCCGCGCGCCGGATCATGTCCATCAGCCCGTCGGTCGTGTCGAGTCGCTCCACCGCGTCCACCTCCACCCATTGCGCCTCGTCGGCGTCGCTGGCGGCGCACAGCGTCCCCGACTCGACGAACGCCACGTAGTCGACCAGGACCCAATGATAACGAATGCGCCCCTCGGCATCGCGCACGACGCGATCGAGGATGCCGCAGACCTCGCCCACGCGGATCGTGAGGCCGCACTCCTCGGCGACCTCGCGTCGGGCCGCCTCGGCCGTGGTCTCGCCCAGCTCGAGCAGCCCCCCCGGCAGGCTCCACTTCCCTCTCAGCGGCGCCTTGCCGCGGCGCACGAGGAGCACGCGGCCGCCGTCGAGGACCACCGCGCCAACGCCGACGCGGGGGACGCTGGGGTACTCGCGCCCGTCGCTCACGCGGGGGCCGCGAGCCAGGCCGGGCTCGCGTAGCGGTCGGTCACGAGCGCGTCCACGCGGGCGGTCTCCTGGGGAGAGAGCCCGCCGGGGCGCAGGTCGAGACCGTGCTCGCGCTCGAAGGCCTCGGTCAGGGCTGAGGCGACCTCGTCGAACGACGGCCGGCGACCGAGGGCGGCCCGCAGCGTGGTCAGCGTCGCCAGCGGATCGCGCGTGGTCGGGAACAGCTTCCCAAGCCGCGGCGCGTCCACGTCGAGGAGCACGGCGCCGTGCTGCAGGAACGACTCACCCTGCCGCCGCTGGGCGCTGCCCACGAGCTTGCGGCCCGCGACCTCGATCTCGTAGACGCCGGTGCGGGCGAAGCAGAACGCCGGGACCGGCCCGGCGGGCGGCCGCTCCGGCACCAGCTCCGCCGGCGTCCCCAGCGCGCGTAGTCCGCGCAGCAGCGCGGCCCCGATCCAGCGGTAGGTCTCGAGCAGGTCGGCGCCGATCCCGAGGTCGGCCGCCGTCGCCACGACGCTGTACGTCAGCTCGCGCTCGGGACCGTCGTGGTAGATCGCGCTGCCCCCGGTCGGCCGCCGCACCAGGCCCACGCCGAGCGCGCGGCAGGCGTCGAGATCGACGTGCTGGTCGAGCGGCTGGCCGTAGCCGAGCGACACGGTCGGCGGCGCCCAGGCGAAGAAACGGAGCGTGGGCGGAGAGGCGCCGGCCTGCCGACCGCGCCAGAGCGCCTCGTCGATCGCCATGTTGGTCGCGCCGTCGGTCGGCTCGGTGACGAGCAGCCGCCACCGGCGCGGAAGCCTCACCTCGCCCCGGGCTTCCACCGTAGATTCGGCTCGCGCGCGGCCTTGGTCTGGTCGAGGCGACGCACCGGCGTGGTGACCGGGGCCTGGTGGATGGCGTGGGGATCGGTCTCCGCTTCCTTCGCGATCCGGATCATCGCCTCGCAGAAGGCGTCGAGCGTCTCCTTCGACTCCGTCTCGGTCGGCTCGATCATCAGCGCCTCTTCCACGATCAGCGGGAAGTAGGTTGAGGGCGCGTAGAAGCCCAGGTCGAGCAGGCGCTTGGCCACGTCCATCGCGCTGACGCCCTGCTTCTTCTGCCGGCGCGCGGAAAACACGCACTCGTGCATGCAGGGCCCGGGCGCCGCGACGTCATAGTGACCCTCCAGCCGCTTCATGATGTAGTTGGCGTTGAGCACGGCGTTCTCGCTCACCGCGCGCAGGCCGTCGGCGCCCATGGTGCGGATGTAGGTGTAGGCGCGCACGTGCATGCCGAAGTTGCCCCAGAAGGCCTGCAGCTTGCCGATCGACTGCGGCCGCTTCCAGTCCAGCGTGTACGCGTCGTCGCGCCGGGCGATCACCGGCACCGGCAGGAACGGCTCCAGATGCGCCTTGATGCCGACGGGGCCGGCGCCGGGCCCGCCGCCGCCGTGCGGCGTCGTGAACGTCTTGTGCAGGTTGAAGTGGCAGACGTCGAAGCCGAGGTCGCCGGGGCGCGTGATGCCGAGGATCGCGTTGAGGTTGGCGCCGTCCATGTAGACCTGGGCGCCGCGGGCGTGGCACAGCTCGCCGATCTCCATCACGCGCGGCTCGAAGTTGCCGAGCGTGTTGGGCACCGTGATCATGAACGCGGCGACGTCGTCCCCGAGGTGACGCTCGAGGTCGCCGAGGTCCACCCGGCCCTCCGCGTCCGACTTGACCTCGATCACCTCGTAGCCGGCCAGCGCGGTGGACGCGGGATTGGTGCCGTGGGCGGAGTCGGGGATCAGCACCTTCGTGCGCTTCTCGCCGCGGGCCTCGTGGTAGGCGCGGATCATCAGCACGCCGGCCAGCTCGCCCTGGGCGCCGGCGGCCGGCTGCAGCGACACCGCGTCCATGCCGGCGATCTCGGCCAGCATGCGCGCCAGGTCGTACATCAGCTGCAGAGCGCCTTGCGAGAGGGCCTCGGGCGCCAGCGGGTGCAGGCGGGCGAAGCCGCCCAGACGCGCCATGTCCTCGTTGATCTTCGGGTTGTACTTCATCGTGCACGAGCCGAGCGGATAAAAGTGCGTGTCGACGCCGTAGTTCATCTGCGACAGGCGCGAATAGTGACGCACGACGTCCAGCTCGGAGACCTCCGGCAGCGCCGCCGGCTCCCGGCGCCGGTACTTCTGCGGCACCGCGGCCAGCGCCGACTCGACCGGCACGTCCGACTCGGGCAGTGAGAACGCGATCCGGCCCGGCGAGGACACCTCGAAGATCAACCGGTCGTAGGCGCGCTGGTTGTCGTAGGGCATCACGCCACCGCCTTGGCCAGCGCGTCGGCGAACGCGTCGATCTCGTCCTTCGTACGGCGCTCGGTGACGGCGACCAGCAGGCAATCGGAGAGCTTGCGGTCCAGCGTCTTGAGCGGCAGCCCGGCCAGGATGCTCTGCTTGGCGAGCTTCGCCGCCACGCGCTCGGGCGACCTGGGCAGCTTCAGCGTGAACTCCTTGAAGAACGGCTGGGCGAAGCGTAGCGACACGCCGGGCACGGCGGCGAGCCGCTCGGCGGCGTAGTGGGCCTTGGCCGTCGACAGCTCGCCGACCCGCACCAGCCCCTGCTTGCCGAGCGTGGCGAGATAGATCGTGGCCATCAGCGCGCACAGCGCGACGTTGGTGCAGATGTTGGAGGTCGCCTTGGCGCGCCGGATGTGCTGCTCGCGCGTCTGCAGCGTGAGCGCGAAGCCGCGGGCGGCGTCGAGATCGACGGTGGCGCCCACGAGACGTCCGGGCATGCGGCGCACGAACTCGTTCTTGGCGGCGAACACGCCGAGGTAGGGACCGCCGAAGCCGAGCGGCACGCCGAGCCCCTGGCCCTCGCCCACGACGATGTCCGCGCCCTGGCGCCCCGGCGCCTCCAGCACGCCGAGGTTTACCGGATCGCTGACGACGACCAGCAGGGCGCCCGCGGCGTGGGCCAGCTCGGCGGCGGCCGCCACGTCCTCCAGGCAGCCGTAGAAGTTCGGTGACTGCACGACCAGCGCCGCGGTCCTGGCGCCCACCACGCGGCGGGCGGCGTCGAGATCCACCACGCCCTCGGGCGAGGGCACGTCGCGCAGCTTCAGCCCGGGGCCGTCGGCGTAGGTCTCGACGACCTGGCGGTAGAGCGGGTTCAGCCCGCCCGCCAGCGCGATCTCGGCGCGCCCGTTGATGGCGTGGGCCATGAGCGTGGCCTCGGCCAGCGAGGAGGCGCCGTCGTAGATCGACGCGTTGGCCACGTCCATGCCGGTCAGCTCGGCGATCATCGTCTGGTACTCGTAGATCGTGCGCAGCGTGCCCTGGCTGGCCTCGGGCTGGTAGGGGGTGTAGGCCGTGAGGAACTCGCCGCGCAGGACCATGTGGTTGATCGGGCTCGGCACGTAGTGATCGTAGGCGCCGCCGCCGAGGAAGCACGCGTAGGCGTCGGCATCCGCGTTGCGGCCGGCCAGGCCGCGCAGGTGGCGGACGAGATCGGACTCGGCCAGCGCCGGCGGCAGCGCTAGCGGCCGCGCCAGCCGCGCCTTGGCCGGAATCTTGACGAGCAGGTCCTCGACGGCGCCCACGCCGATCGTCTCCAGCATGGCGCGCTGGTTCTGCGCCGTGTTGGGCAGGTAGCGCATCAGTGCCCGCCCTCGGCGATGAACTGCTCGTACTGGGTGGCGGTGAGGAGCTGGTCCCACTCCTTGGCGTCGACGGGCGTCACCACGATCATCCAGCCGCGGCCGTAGGGCTCCTGGTTGACCGTCTCCGGCTTCTGAGCGAGCTCCGCGTTGATCTCAGCCACCTCACCCGAGACCGGCGCGAACAGGTCGGACACCGCCTTCACCGATTCGACGACGCCGAAGGTCTGGTGGGCCCCCACGCGGGCGCCCACCTTGGGAAGCTCGACGAAGACCACGTCGCCGAGCTGCTCTTGCGCGAAGGCGGTGATCCCCACGCGCACGCGGTTGCCCTCCTGCTTGGCCCACTCGTGCTCGCGCGTGTACTTGAGGTCTGTGGGAACGTTCGCCATCGCTCAGCCTTTCTTGACGTGCGGCGGATGGAACGGGGTCTTCACGACGCGAGCGCTCTTGACCTGGCCGCGGATCTCCACGCCCAGCTCGGTGCCGACGGCGGCGTGGGCGCTGCCGACGTAGGCGAGCGCGATGTAGCGGTCGACCGACGGGCCGTAGGAGCCCGACGTCACCACGCCGGTCGGCGCCCCGTCCTTCACCACCGGATAGCCGTGCCGCGCCACCGCGCGCTCGGTCATCTCCAGCCCCACCAGCTTGCGGGCCGGCCCCGCCGCCCGCACGCGCTCGAGCGCCTCGCGCCCGAGGAAGTCGCCCTTGGCCGGCTTCACGATCCAGCCGAGGCCGGCCTCGAGGGGATTGGTCGTGTCGTCGATGTCGTTGCCGTAGAGCGCGTAGCGCATCTCCAGCCGGAGCGTGTCGCGCGCGCCCAGGCCGATCGGCGCCACGCCGTCGGCGCGGCCGGCGTCGAGCAGCGCGCTCCACAGTCGCTCGGTGTCGGCGGCGGCGGCGTACAGCTCGAAGCCGTCCTCGCCGGTGTAGCCGGTGCGGGAGACCAGCGTGACCACGCCCGCGACCTTGCCCTGCGCGAACCGGTAGTAGCCGATCCTCGTGACGTCCACGTCGGCGAGCCGGCCGACGAGCGCCTCGGCCTTCGGCCCCTGCACCGCGATGAGCCCGGTGGCGTCGGAGACGTCGCGCCAGCGCGCGCCCTCGCCGTGGGTGGTGACGTGGGTCCAGTCCTTGGCGATGTTGCCGGCGTTGACCGTGACCATGTAGCGGTCGGCGGCGAGACGATAGACGGTGAGATCGTCGACGATGCCGCCGTGCGCGTGGCAGAGCACCGAGTACTGGATCTGGCCGATCTCGAGCGCGGCCACGTCGTTGGTGGTGAGCCGCTGCAGCGCGGGCAGGGCGCCCGGGCCCTCGACCTCGAACTCGCCCATGTGGCTGACGTCGAAGCAGCCGACGGCGGCGCGCACCGTGCGGTGCTCCTCGATGATGCCGCGGTACTGCACCGGCATCTCCCAGCCGCCGAACGGCACCATGCGCGCGCCGGCCTTGACGTGAGCGGCGAACAGCGGCGTGCGCTTCAGCGAGGTGTCCACGGGCCCTCAGTAGACCATCCCCCGCCGGGGACGGTCAAGAGCCGGGCGCGCCGCGGTTGCTGGCGCCGTCCGTACGAGTAGACGTTCATCAGCCAGGTCCGGAGGCGGCAGCCGACGTAGTGCTGACCGAGCCGCTTGCCCGGTCGGCTGCTCGACCGCCTCGTCCCAGCCGCGCCGCTCAGCTATCATGCCGAGTCGCGAGGCGGAGAACCGCGGCCTGATCGCCTATACGGTTCCCAGGGCGCCTCGTGGACATATGGCGCCACATCCCCGGGTGAGCCCGCTGCAAACTCCCCGGCCGGGAACAACGATTGAAGGCCGCGCGCAGCGTCACGCCTGATTCTGAGCCGTTCGGCTGCCTCGCGCCGCATGGCTTCGTGCTCCGGCGCCGCTTTGCTGTAGATATCGCGCATGATCTTGGATCCAGTCTCATTGTCAGTCGCCAAAATGAGGTGATACAGAGGTGACCCACCGGTGTTCTTCACCTCAAACGAGTGGGTGATCCGGTAACCGAGAACCCGCTCAAGCCGCCAGCGGTAGAGATTGACGTACTCCTCACGGGCCTTGGCCGCATCCAGCGCTCCTTGGTCACGCCCATGCTTGATTTCCTGCCACTCGTCCGTGCCGTAGAAGGCGGTCACCTGCTCCGCGCCGACGCTCGTGTCCCCTTCTCCTCCAAGGCCAAGGACCCGGGGAATTGCCGAGCTGAAGCAGAGCACCCACAGCTCGACCTTGTTTCGATAGCGGCGCTTGAAGTCAGCCAGCTTTTCGATGGTGGTCCACTTCGCATCGAGGTTTCTTGGATCCAAGAATGCAAACATCGGCGCCCAGTCGAGTCTCCGCTCACGGAGTTCCGACAGCACCCCGTCGATCGTGTCGTTGCTGTCACCGGACACGACACGATAAATCATCGCGGGCGGGATATTGACGGGTCAAGCCCTCCTGCAGCGTGATCGCTATGGCGGGGAGTTCGAAGAAGTAGTACCGCGTGAAAACCGGAGTAGTGTTCAGCGCGCGCTGCACGGAGTTCGAGATGGGTTGACCGGTATCCCTCTCTACGCCTTCCGCCGTCCCGGCAAACAGATCGAGGTACACCGTGGTGCCCCGAGCCTTCCTGCTCGAGGCCGTGGTGAAAGCCGGCAGGTAGGCACTGAGAATGTCGAGTTTGTTGCAGGTCCAGAACGCCCACGTCCGCGCCACCACGCTACCGTTCGGCGATCATGAGTCCAAACGGCTTGGGCATTTCGTCCCAGGTACGGCCACCCAGAGAACGGCCGTTGGCCTTCGGTGTGCGTCCGCCCCATTGCTTGAAGAAGAATGCGACTCCTGTCCTTGTGCACTGATCCCGGATCGCCTCGACCCATCCAGGATCAATCGGACGCGCTCGGTGGCCAGACTCGCCTCCCACGATCACCCAGTGGAGCCCATCCAGCGCTAGGGTCACGGGTCCAAGTAGCGGTTCGACGGACAAGAATCGAATGGCCGCAGGCACTTCTCGGAGGTGATCGGCACGGAATGCATACGTCTGGTTCTCGACCGACACTCCCATCCACACGTTCGGGGGCCACGGCAGGCGGCCAGCGAGCCGCGCGAGGCGTTTTGACCGCTTGGTGAGCACTTGGTAAGTATGCCGGGGTGTGTCGGCCATCACGTCGAATACGCGACGGATAAAGCTCTCAGGCACGTCCTCATGAAAGAGGTCGCTCATGGAGTTGACGAAGACGGTACGTCGCCCTGTCCACCGGTGGGGAGCGTCGATGACATTATCGTGCATCGTCACGCCGAAGCCTGGCCCCGATCTGCGCGGATCTCCGTCGTTCTGATACTTCGGTTGCCCCATGGCCTTCAGACGCTTGGCCAGGGTGAGTGCGTAGCAGTTGTCACACCCCGGCGACGTCCGATCGCATCCCGTGGTCGGATTCCATGTGATTTCTGTCCACTCGATCGTGCTGGCTGCCATGGCCGCCATCCTCGCTATCGGTCAAAGAGCCCGCGCGGCTTGTCGCCTAGGCTTCCGCCAGCTAGCGTAACCAACGCGCGGTCGTTGTGCGTGTCACTTTCTGTCGACAGTGAAAATCGCCAGAGTCCGCAAAATTGCTTTCGGGCAGGCCAGGCTGTGTAGCCGGAAGTGAGCTAGTGACTCTCGTGGAATCGGGTGACGCCGGGGCTCGCGCGTGGGGGCCGCGGGCGCGCCATCATGGCGAGCCGTTGTCGCCGTTCGAGCGCAGGGCCCGGCGAGCGAGCCGCCAACGATTCGCCTGGTCCGCGCCCCAACCCCCTCAGGGGGATGGGGGGCCGAGCGAGCCGGGCCCGGAGCGAGTTACGGCGACAGGCGAGCCATGCCGGCGCACCCGCGGCCCCCACGCGCGAGCCCCGGCGTCACCCGATTCCACGAGAGTCACTGGCGGGCGCCGCTCAGGCCTTCGGCAGCCAGTCGCGCAGCGGCTTGACCTGGCAGCCGGCCGTGTCGAGCGCCTCGCGGACGGTGCGCACGATGTGCTGGGCGCCCGGCGTGTCGCCGTGGCAGCAGATCGTCTGCACGGAGATGTCCACGTCCACGCCGTCGATCGTCCTGACCTTGCCCTCCATCGCCATCCGCACGGCCTGCTCGGCCGCCCGCTTGGGATCGGTGATGAGCGAGCCCGGGAGCTTGCGCGAGACCAGGCTGAGGTCGACGTTGTAGGCGCGGTCGGCGAACCCCTCGGAGGCGGTGCGCACGCCCATCTTCCGCACCGTCCGGTCGTAGTGGCCGGACGCCAGCGCCATCAGGATCAGCTCCCGCCCCGACTCGCGCGAGGCCTCGCCGATGGCGGTCGACCACGACTGGTCCTGCTGCTTCTCGATCATCGTGTAGAGAATGCCGTGCGGCTTCATGTGCTGCAGCTCGGTGCCGGCGGCGCGACAGTACTCGCGCAGCGCGCCCGTCTGGTAGCACAGGTAGTCCTTCAGCTCGGCCGGCGAGACGTCCATCACCCGGCGCCCGAAACCCATGAGATCGGGCAGCGAGGGGTGCGAGCCGATCGCCACCTGGTGCTGGAGCGCGAGCGCCACCGTCTTGCGCATCACGTGGGGATCGCCGCCGTGAAAGCCGCAGGCGACGTTGGCCGAGGTGATGTGCGGCATGATCTCTTCGTCGGCGCCGAGCGTCCAGCGGCCGTAGGACTCGCCCATGTCGCAATTGAGATCGATGTGCTTACCCGCCATGTCGGATCCCCCTCCCCCTCATTCCCGCGAGAGCACGCGCGCGAGTGCGTTCACGAACCGGTCCACCTCTTCGTCGCCCATGGCGAGCGAGCAGGCGCCGAGCCCGCGCGGCGTCACGAGGATGCCCTCGTTGAGCATGCCCATGAACACGCGCAGCGGCATCTCGGTGTCCTTGGCCTTGGCCGAGCGATAGTCGGTCAGCGTCTCCGACGTCCAGTGCAGCCAGAAGAGCGAGCCCACGCCGCTCACCTGCGCGCGCCGCCGCATGTTGCCGAGCAGGCGGGTGACGCCGCCG
>Ga0210377_10003061_pt1 | contig 14411 bp, 10 predicted proteins | sample PLM4_65_b1redo_FD_155480 | JGI IMG/M metagenome (GOLD analysis project Ga0210377, IMG submission 155480) | Groundwater sediment microbial communities from an aquifer in East River, Colorado, USA - PLM4_65_b1 redo | ecosystem: Environmental > Terrestrial > Soil > Riparian zone | place: USA: East...
CCGAGGGCAGCACCAAGGGGACGGTGACCTACGGCAGTGCCGCCCTGCCAGCGCCGACCGCGGTCTATTTTCGCGTCACGGTCCGAATCCTCGGGCCGCGCAACACCTTGAGTTACGTGCAGGCGATCCTGCGATAGACACGGGATGCCCCTGCGGCAGGAGACTCACATGAAGAACGTCAACCGGAAACTCGTCCTCGCCTTCTCGCTCGCGCTGGCCGGCAGCATGCCGCCGGCGGCGTCCGCCGGCGAGCTCAACATCTCGACCGACCCGCTGGGCACCGGCGCGAGCTCGATCAAGCCCAACGTCATGTTCATCCTCGACGATTCCGGCAGCATGCGCTCGAACTACATGCCCGATTACGTCAACGACAGCCACAATACGGGCGCCACGCCGCCGGTCACGGCGGGTTGCTTCGACACGGGCGATGACGGCGACGGCAGCGGCGGCGGCACGATCAACGGCAACCCGAACGCCTGCATTTTCGGCGACCCGCCCTTCAACAGCCCGGACTTCAACACGGTCTACTACAACCCGGACCTGCGCTACCGGCCCGCGCTCAACTTCGACGGCACCGAGATGCCGGCGCAGGATGCGGCGGCGACCGGCAACTGGACCGCGGTGCGGTCCGACCCGTACCTGGACTTGAACACGGCGAACGTCGTCACCGGCTACCAGGACCGCGTCTGGTGCGCGAACCAGGCCGACAACCCCGCCGGCGGAACTTGCCGCCAGAACTCGGGCTACAACTTTCCGGATTCGGTGTTCCCCTACGGCAACGACACGTCAGGCAATCCGAAGCTCATTTCGGCCTCGCCCTACTACTACCGCATGCAGACGCGGCAGTTTTGCTTGGATCAGGCGCGCACCAACTGCGTCAGCGGATCCAACATCATTCCGGGCACGCACGTGTACCCCGCGCCGGAGTTCTGCACCGACGTGGAGCTCACCAATTGCGCGGCGGGTGCGGCGGTGACCGCGGCCCACGTCTTTTACGGCGTGCGCTGGTGCACCAACAACACCACGATGACCACCTGCCAGCGCAAGAAGATCAGCCCTTACCTCCACGCCAAGCACATCGGCACGACCGCGGTCGGCACGGTGCCGGCGCGCGTGTCGGAGGGCAACATCCGGGTCACGTCCATCAACGCGGCGGGCGGCAACATCACCAGCATCATCATCGGCGCGACCAACGTGATCGGCGGCCCGATCGCGGTAGCGGGCGGCACCTCGACCCCCACCGTCGCCTCGATGATCACGACGGCGATCAACGCGGGTCCGGCGAGCGCCACCTACGTCGCGGTGCAGAGCGGCAGCAACGTCGTCGTCTCGTCGGTCGCCACCGGCACGGCGGAAAACGGCAAGGCGATCACGGTGAACTCCACCACGGTCGGCACGACCAGCGCGACCGGCATCATCACCATCAGCGCCGCGGGTAACAGCGAGCGCATCACGTCGGTCACCGTCAACGGCCAGCAACTGCTGTCCTGCGCCCCGGCGTCGACGCAAAGCTTCACCGTTAGCAGCCGGACCGCGTACTGGGAGGCCGGCAGCGGCACGAGCGGCGCGCTGAGCAGCATCAAGGCGCCCACCGGCAGCTCGAGCAACCCCCGGCGTGAGGCGACGCGCGATGCCCTGCTCGCGGCCATTAACGCCTGCGCGGCGAACCCGCCGGGCGGCATGGGGCCGTACACCGCGACCACCAACGGCTCCTACGCCGTGAACATCGTGGCGCCGGTCGGTCTCGGCAACATTCCGAACGGCTGGGTGGTGGCGAGGACCCTAAGCGCCGGCGCCAGCATCTTGTCGACTTCGCTCTGCAACATGGGCAACTCGGGCTGCAGCGCCAGCGCCCCCTCCAACGCCGTCGCCGGCGTGTCGAGCACGATGATCGTCGCCTCGACGCAGTCCATGGCGGGCGGCGCCAATGCATTCTCCGGCCGCGTGCGCATCGGCGTGGGCCAGTTCACGCGCACGGAAATCGTGGCGTCGGTCGATTCCTACCCGAAAGGCGTGGGACGCACCGACTGCGCGAGCGCCACCTGCAACTACCAGGAGGAGATGACCAACTTCGCCAACTGGTTCGCCTATCACCGCACGCGCATGCACATGATGAAGGCGGCCGCGGGACGCGCGTTCGCGAACCTGAACGAGGGCTTCCGCGTAGGCTTCATCACCATCTGCCCGGTGAGCGGCAACAATTGCCAGACCTCGAGCTTGGGCGCGAGCGTCGTGTCGGATAAGTACCTGAAGATCGATAATTTCGACGCCACGCACAAGAAGGACTGGTACGACAAGCTCTATGCGCAGGCCCCGTCGAACTTCACGCCGCTGCGCGAGGCGCTGGCGCGCGTCGGCCTGATCTACGCCGGCAAGTTCGGCAGCGGACTTACGGGCGGACTGACCGCCGCGGATGATGACCCGGTCACCGCCTCCTGCCAGCCCAACTTCGCCATCTTGTCCACCGACGGCTACTGGAACGGCAACGTCGGGCGGCAGATCGACAACGCGACCTCGATCGGCAACCAGGACAACACGGACACGCCGGCCTACTCGCTGCAGGCGCAGGGGGTGTACGACGGCGGCACGCCGGTGGCCTCCAACACGCTGGCGGACGTGGCGCTCTATTACTACAAGACCGACCTGCGCCCGCTCCTGGCCGACACCGTGCCGACCACCAACAAGGATACGGCCGGCCACCAGCACATGGTGACGTTCACCATCGGCCTGGGCCTCGACGGCGAGCTTACGTTCCGTCCCGACTACGAGACGGCGACGAGCGGCGACTTCTACGACATCAAGCAGGGCACCAAGAAGTGGACCGTGCCTTCGGCCGAGCAGCCCTCGGCGCTGGACGACCTGTGGCACGCGGCGGTCAACGGGCGCGGCGTGTTCTTCAGCGCCAAGAACCCGGACCAGGTGGCCTCCGGCCTCTCCGAGACGCTCGAGCAGCTGCAGGCGCGCGTCGGCGCCGGCGCGGCGGCGGCGACCTCCAACCTGCAGCCGGTGGCGGGCGACAACTTCGCCTTCACCGCGCAGTACCAGACCGTGGACTGGATCGGCGACCTGAAGGCGCGCACCATCGACCTGTCCTCGGGCGCGGTATCCTCGATCCAGCTCTGGTCGGCCGCGGAACTGCTCGACACGCGCGTGCACACCGACCGGCAGATCTTCACCTACGACGCCGGCGATACCACCGGCAACCGCATGAAGCACTTCTGCCACCCGTCGGACGCGGGCGGCGCCTGGTGCAATGACGGCGCCGGGCTCGCGGCTGGCGAGGTCAGCTATTTCGACCCGAGCGTCGTCGCGCTGTCGCAGGAACCGGACTGGACGACCGTCGCCACGCCGCAGCAGCTGATCAACTACCTGCGCGGCGACCTCGCGAACTACAACACCGGAGCGATCCCGCGCGGCGCGGCCGACCTGTTCCGGGCACGCACGAGCCTCTTGGGTGATATCGTCAACGCGCAGCCCGCTTACGTGCGCAAATCGCCTTTCTCGTACGGCGACAACGGCTACTTCGCCTTCAAGACTTGCACGGAAGGCACTGGCACCGGCTGCCCGACGGGACGGTTCCCGGACCCGAGCAAGTCCAGGGTCGGCACGGTGTTCGCGGCGGCGAACGACGGCATGCTGCACGCCTTCGAGACCGACGTGAACAACAACGCGTATTTCCAGACCGGCGGCATCGGGACTTCGACCACGTCCGACGACACGTTCGCCGGCAACAATGCCGGCAACGGCGTCGAGCGCTGGGCCTACATCCCGGGCCTCCTGCTGCCCCGGATCCACAATCTGGCGAGCGAACCGTACGTCCACCAGTACTTCGCGGACGGCTCGCCCACGATCGGCGACGTCTGCGTGAGCACGCCCTGCGCGGGCATCGACGACTGGCGCACGATCCTGGTCGCGGGCCTCAACGACGGCGGCCGCGGCTACTACGCTCTCGACATCACCAACCCGTCAACTGCCGGCGTGAAGGTCATATGGGAATTCGGCTACACGGCCAGCTGCGTGGCGACCGGCGCGAAAGGCGTGCCGGTGGGCGGGCCGTTCTACGGCGACTGCCACGTCGGACTGTCCTACGGCAACCCGGGCATCACCAAACTGAACGGCAAGTGGGTCGTCATGGTGACCTCTGGCTACAACAACGGCTCCACGCACGGCAACGGCAACGGCGGCGGCTACCTGTATGTCCTCGACGTGCTGTCCGGGCAGATCCTGCACCGGCTCGCCACCGGCGCGGGCACGGCGGCCTCGCCGAGCGGTCTGGCGCGGATCAACGGCTGGTCGACGAACAGCCAGGTGGACAACACCACGCTCGCGGTCTACGGGGGCGACCTCGAAGGCAACCTGTGGCGCTTCGACACCGACTATGACAGCGGCGCCAATGCCAACTACCTGACGGTCTCGCTGCTGGCGGTCGCCAAGGACGCGCTCGGCAACCGCCAGCCGATCACCGTGAAGCCGGAGCTCGGCGAAACCCAGACCTCGCCCAAGCAGCGGATCGTCATGTTCGCGACCGGCAAGTTCCTCGAGACGATCGACAAGACCGGCCCGTTCACCACGCAGACTATCTATGCGCTGCGCGACGTGCCGACCGTCAACCCCGGCCCGGTGATCGCGGATGTGCGCGGCACCGGCGTGGTCGAGCGCCAGTTCCAGGCCGGGACGCTGCCGGGCACGCGCACCATCGCGCCCGCCACCGCACCGGTGTGGACCACGGATTTCGGCTGGCGCCTCGACTTGCCCGACAGCGGCGAGCGCGCGAACGTCGATCCGCAGCTGCAGCTCGGCACGCTGGTGGTGGCGACCAACGTACCGTCGCTGGACTCCTGCACGGCGGGCGGCATCTCGTATCTCAACTTCCTGGATTACCAGACCGGCTCGTTCGTGCCGGGGGCGACCGGCAACATGGCGAGCCAGGCCATCGGCAGCTCGCTCACGGTGGGGATCAACGTGATCATGCTGCCGGGCGGCAAGGTCATCACCATCGCGACCACGGCTGCCAACCAGCAGTTGTCGCAGGACACCCCGATCAGCCAGGTCGAGTTCAAGGCCAAGCGCGTGTCGTGGCGCGAGCTGATCGTCGAGTAATGCTCGACGCGCGCGTGCCGCTCGCGCTGGGCGCGTCGCTCCTGCTGCACGGCGCCGCGCTCGCGCTCGCCGACCGGCTGCCGCTCGGCTGGCAGCGGTCGGCGGCCGAATGGGATCAAAGGGGCGCCGGCGCGCTGCACGCACGCCTGCGCGAGCGCGTGGAGGAGCGCGCGGCGGCGGACGCGCCACCCGCGGCCCAAGGACGCACCGCGCGGGCCGGCAAGGGCACGCGCCACTCCACCCCTGCCACGCCGGGCATCATTGCCGCGCCGAGCTATGTGCCCGCCGAGGAGCTCGACGAACGACCGCAGATCCGCAGCCACGTGGAGCCGGCGTTTCCGCTGGATGCGAACGCCCCCGCCGGCCGCGTGGTGCTGCGCCTGCTGATCAGCGAGTCCGGAGCCGTGGATAAGGCAGCCGTGGTACGGGCGGATCCTCCCGGGCCCTTCGAGGTGGCCGCGGTCGAGGCTTTCGCGCCTGCACGCTTCAGCCCCGGCCGCAAGAACGGCGTGGCGGTGAAAAGTGCGCTGACCCTCGAGCTTAGGTTCGGCGAGGCCCCGTTAACCAGCACCGGCATGCGCCAGCAGGACGTGCCACTTTTCCAGCCGCCACACCGCGCGCCGGCCCGGCGCAGCGCTTCTGCACAGGAGAAACCATGAAGACAGAGATCGTGACGATAGCGGCGCTCCTCGCCGCGATGCTGGCACTGCCCTCGCAGGCGCGCGCGCCGCAGCAGCCCGCCACCAGCCTGATCCTGGCGCAAGCCAGGGGGGACGCGACTTGCCAGCAGGAGGGCCGGCGCGTGCCGCAAGGCACAACCTACTGCGCGGCGGGCTACGTCGTGCGCTGCACGGCCCGAGGCTCCTGGGAGAAGACCAGCAAGCGCTGCTAGCGCGCGGCCCTAACGCCGCCGCGACAACTCGCGCGGCAGGGTGAATACCACCCGCTCGGTGATGCCATCGAGCTGCTGGACGCTGCCGGCGCCGAGCTCCGTCAAGCGCGCGACGAGCTGCTCGACCAGCACTTCCGGAGCGGATGCCCCGGCGGTGACGCCCACCCGGCGCTTGCCCGCCACCCATTCCGGGCGCAGGTCCGCGGCGCTGTCCACCATGTAGGCCTGCGCGCCCATGTTCTCGGCCACCTCGCGCAGGCGGTTCGAGTTGGAGCTGTTAGGCGAGCCCACCACGATCACCACCTCGCAGCGCGGCGTCATGATCTTGACCGCGTCCTGGCGGTTCTGCGTGGCGTAGCAGATGTCGTCCTTCTTCGGCCCGCGGATCATCGGGAAGCGCGCTCTCAGCGCGGCGACAATCGCCTGCGCATCGTCCACCGAGAGCGTAGTCTGCGTGACGTAGGCGAGCCGCGCGGCATCGCGCACCTGCAGCCGCGCGACGTCGTCGACCGCCTCGACCAGGTGCATGCCCGCTTCGGCCTGCCCCATCGTGCCCTCGGCCTCCGGGTGCCCGCGGTGGCCGATCATCACGATCTCGTAGCCCTCGCGCAGCATCTTGGTCACCTCCACGTGCACCTTGGTCACCAGCGGGCAGGTGGCGTCGAACACCTTGAGCCCGCGCGCCTCGGCGTCCTTGCGCACCGCCTGCGCGACGCCGTGGGCGCTGAAAATCACCGTGGCGCCGGCGGGCACCTCGTCGAGCTCCTCGACGAACACGGCGCCCTTGCGGCGCAGCTCTGCCACCACGGTCTTGTTGTGGACAATCTCATGGCGCACGTAGATCGGCGCGCCGTACTGCTCGAGCGCGCGCTCGACGATGTCGATGGCGCGCTCGACCCCGGCGCAGAAGCCGCGCGGTTTCGCCAGCAGGACGTCCATGGGCGGCATTCTAGTCCTTGCGCATGAAGCCTTCGGCGATCAGGATCCCGGCGCCCACGCTGATCGCCGAGTCCGCGATGTTGAACGCCGGCCAGTGCCAGCCCATGGCATGGAAATCGAGGAAATCAACGACGTGCCCGTAGGCCACGCGGTCCAACAGGTTTCCCAGCGCGCCGCCGAGGATCAGCGCCAGGCCGGCGCACAACAGGCGCCGCGCCGGGTAACGCCACAACATCCAGCTGACGATGACCGCCGCGGTCAACGCCACGGCGACGAAGAACGGCTGTTGCCAACCCGGCGCGTTGGCGAGGAAGCTGAACGCGGCGCCGCGGTTGAACACCAGCACCAGGTTGAAGAAGCTGGTGATCGCGACCGGCTCGCCCGGGCGCAACTGCGACAGCGCGACCCACTTCACCAGCTGGTCGGCGAGTACGATCACCGCGGCCGCCGCGAACCATGGCGCGGCCCTAGGCATGGACCCGTATCTCGCCGGCGCCGTGCAGGTTGGTTTCACAGCGGCCGCACAATCCGGCCGCATTCACGTCGGCGCGGTAGTGCCAGCAGCGCTCGCACTTTGCCTGTTCGCTGGCGGTAACGGCGACCGTGACTGCCGCGCCCGCCACGCGCTCTACGGTGGCGCGCGACGTAATGAAGACGAATCGCAAGTCATCGCCGAGCCGCGCCAGCGCCTCGTAGGCCGGGCCCGCAGCCTTGACTTGAACCTCGGCTCCCAATGAAGAGCCTACCTGCTACTTGAACCTCGGCTCCCAATGAAGAGCCTACCTGCTTCAGTTCACGCTTTTCCTCGATCTTCTTCGCCACCAGGTCGCGGACCTGGCGAACGTCCCCCCAATTGCGTAGCGCGGCATCGTCCAGCCCAGAGTCAGGAATCTGGTGGAACACCTCCTCGAACACGCTCTTATCACCGGTACCGGCCAGTACCCGCCACGCCTCCTCGGCAGTGAAGCTCAGGATGGGCGCCATCATGCGCACCAAGGCATGCGCGATGTGCCAGAGCGCGGTCTGCGCGGAGCGGCGCGCCGCTGACTGCGCGCCGCAGGTGTAGAGCCGGTCCTTCAGGATGTCGAGGTAGAACGCGCCCAGGTCTTCCGCGCAGAAGGACTGGATCTTCTGTGCGACCAGGTGGAACTGGTAGACCTCGTAGTCCTTCCTGACGTCCTCCTGCAGGCGCGCCGCCAGCGCCAGCGCATAGCGGTCGATTTCGACCATCTGCGCGACCGGCACCGCATGCCTGGCCGCGTCGAAATCCGAGGAATTGGCGAGCAGGAAGCGCAGCGTATTGCGGATGCGCCGGTAGCTCTCCACCACCCGCTTCAGGATCTCGTTCGAGATCGAGAGCTCGCCGGAGTAGTCGGTCGAGGCCACCCACAGCCGCAGGACCTCGGCGCCCAGCGTGCTCGACACCTGCTGCGGCGCCACCGTGTTGCCGAGGGACTTGGACATCTTGCGCCCTTCGCCGTCCACCACGAAGCCGTGGGTGAGCAGCGATCTGTAGGGCGGCACGCCGTTCAGCATGCTGGAGACGAGGAGCGAGGAGTGGAACCAGCCGCGGTGCTGGTCCGAGCCTTCGAGGTACATGTCCGCCGGGAAGCCAAGCGCCGGATGCGAGCCGCGCAGCACCGTCTGGTGCGTCGAGCCGGAATCGAACCAGACGTCGAGCGTGTCGCGGCCCTTCTCATACTGCGGCGCCTCTGCGCCGAGCAGCTCTTCGAGCTTCAGCGTATGCCAGGCCTCGATGCCGCCCTTGTCGACGCGCTTGGCGACTTCTTCGAGCAATTCCAGCGTGCGCGGATGCGGTTCGCCCGTTTCCCGGTGCATGAAGAAGGGCATCGGCGTGCCCCATTGCCGCTGGCGCGACAGCGTCCAGTCCGGCCGGTTGGCGATCATGCCGTGCAGCCGCGCCCGGCCCCAGGCCGGGAAGAACTGCGTCGCCTCGATGCCGCGCAGCGCGATGGCGCGCAGGGTCTCCTTCGGCTTGGCGCCGCGAAAGCCCGTCACCTGCTCCATGCCCGCGAACCACTGCGTCGTGGCGCGCAGGATGATCGGCGTCTTGTGGCGCCAGCAATGCATGTAGCTGTGGGTGAACTTCCAGTCCACCGCAAGCAGCGCGTGTTTCTCTTCCAGCAGCTTGACGATCTTCGCGTTGGCGTCCCAAATCGACAGGCCGCCGAAGTAAGGCAATGACGGCGCGTACTTGCCATCGCCCATGACGGGGGTCAGGATCTCGCTGTCCTTCATGCCATAGCGGCGGCAGGAATCGAAGTCCTCGACGCCATAGGCGGGCGACGAGTGCACGATGCCGGTGCCGGTATCGAGCGTCACGTACTCGCCCAGGTACATCGGCGCGGTGCGCTCGTAGAACGGGTGCCGGAAGCGAATGTTTTCGAGCGCCACGCCCTTGCAGGCGCCAAGCGATTTTCCAGACAGCTTGTAGCGGGCGAGGCAGGCGTCCTGCAATTCCGCAGCCAGGATCAGCAGTCCCTTTTCGGTATCCACGAGGTGGTAGGTGAAATCGGGATGCACGTTGAGCGCCTGGTTGGCCGGCAGCGTCCAGGGCGTGGTGGTCCAGATGACGGTGTAGCCGGGCCTTTCGGGCAGCTTCGGCAAGCCGAAGGCGCGCGCCACCTTGTCCGGCTCGGCGAAAGCGAAGCTGACATCGATCGCCGGATCCTTGCGGTCCTCGTACTCCACCTCCGCCTCGGCGAGCGCCGAGCCGCAGTCGAAGCACCAGTTCACCGGCTTAAGGCCGCGGTACACGTAGCCGCGCTCGAGCAAATTTCCGAGCACGCGCATCTCGTCGGCCTCGTTGCGCGGCGTCATCGTCGTATAGGGATGATCCCAGTCGCCGAGCACGCCCAGGCGCCGGAAATCGGCCTTCTGCCGCTCGATCTGCTCGTTCGCGTAAGCACGACACAAACGCAGGGTCTCTTCAGCCGGCAGATTCCGGCCGTACTGTTTTTCGATCTGCACCTCGATCGGCATGCCGTGGCAGTCCCAGCCGGGCACATAGGGCGCGTCGAAGCCGGCGAGCGACTTCGATTTCACCACCATGTCCTTGAGGATCTTGTTCACCGCGGTACCGATGTGGATGTCGCCGTTGGCGTAGGGCGGACCGTCGTGCAGCACGAATTTCGGCCGCCCCTTCGCCGCCTGGCGCAGGCGCTGGTAGACGCCCTTGTCCTGCCATTCCTTGACCCATTGCGGTTCGCGCTTGGCGAGGTCGCCGCGCATCGGGAACGGCGTGTCCGGCAGGTTCAGCGTGCTCTTGTAGTCAGGCATTCGTCTTCTTCTTCGCAAAATGGGTCCTGGCCTGCACCGCGTCGCGCGCGATCGCCGCTCGCAGCGCCGGCACGCCGTCGTATTTCTCCTCGTCGCGCAGTTTCGCGAGGAACCTCACCTGCAGGTGGCGGCGGTAGAGGTCCCCCGCGAAGTCCAGCAGGTGCACTTCCAGCAGCGGCACCGCGGTCGGGTTGACCGTCGGCCGGCGCCCGACGCTCGCCACGCCCGGGCGCCAGCCCGCTTCGCCCTCGATGCGGCATTCGACGACGAAAATACCCGCCAGGGGAGGACGCTTGCGCAGCACGATGTTCGCCGTCGGGAAGCCGAGCTCGCGCCCGAGCTTCTCCCCGTGCGCAACGCGTCCGCTCATCGCGTAAGGCCGGCCGAGCAGCCGCTGCGCCGCCCCGAACTCGCCGGCGGCGAGCGCCGTGCGCACCGCGGAACTGGACACCCGCTCGCCCTGCACGGCGATTTCCGGCATCGCTTCCAGCTCGATGCCGTGGCGCGCGGACAGCAGCTCCAGCAGCGCGAAGTCGCCGCCCCGCTTCGCGCCGAAGCGGAAGTCGCGACCCACCAATAGCCAGGCGGCGCGCAGCCCGTGCGCCACGTTGGCCTCGACGAAACGCTCGGCGGCGAGCGACGCGAGGCGCGCGTCGAAGCGCGCCACGTGCACCCGGTCCACCCCGGCCGCCGCCATCAGTTCGAGCTTGTCGCGCAGGCGCGTGAGCCGGGACGGGGCCGTCGCCGGCGCGAAGAACTCGCGCGGATGCGGCTCGAAGGTCAGCACGCAGGACGGCAACTGCAGCGCGCGCGCGCGCGATACCGTGCGCTCGAGCATCGCCTGATGGCCGAGGTGCACGCCGTCGAAATTGCCGATGGTAAGCGCCAACCGGCCGCTCCCCGGCGCAATGGACCCGTGCGTGACCTGCATCAGCCTGTGTGTAAAATGCTGAATTATAGTGGCTTTCAGGGAGGCCCCGATGCAGACCCTCGAACAGCAGATGAGCTTCTATGCCGCCTATCACCAGGACGCGCGCAACAAGGCGACGCATTTCGTCGGCGTGCCGATGATCATCTTCGGCCTGTTCATCGCGCTGGGCTGGGCGCGCATAGAGGTCGGCGGCGTCACGCTCACCGCCGCCATGCTGCTCGCCGCCGTCGTGCTGGCCTGGTACTTCCTGCTCGACGTGCCCCTCGCGCTCGCCATGCTGGTCATCAATGCGGCGCTGCTGTACCTCGCGGACATGGTGTCCGTGCTGCCGATCGGCACCGGCGCGCTCTGGTTCCTCGCGTTCTTCGGCGGCGGCTGGGTGATCCAGCTCATCGGCCACGCCTACGAGGGCCGCAAGCCCGCCCTGGTGGACAACTTCTTGCAGATTTTCGTGGCGCCGATCTTCCTCGCGGCGGAGGTGTTCTTCGCGCTCGGCTACAAGCCCGGTTTGCACGCGGCAGTGCAGAAGCGGGCGCTGGAAATGCGCGCCGCCGCCGGCATCGGCGAGCGGGCGCCCGCCTAGCGCTTCAGTTGAGGCGCGCGCACAGGGCGCTCAGCTCCAGCACCTTGGCGCGCACGTCGTCGATGTCCGGGGCGTCGGGCTCGAGCGAGGAATAGTCGGACAGGTCCTTGAGCGCGGCGCGGAAGCACTCCAGGCGCTGGTACACCAGGCCGCGCTCGCGCAGCTCGCCGTGCGCCTTGGGCGCCACCATCAGCATGCGGTTGAGCACCTCGAGCAGGCGCTCCGGCTTGTCCGCCTCGCGGTAGATGCCCTTCAGGTTGCGCAGGAGGCGCGCGAGGATCTGCCGCTTGCCCGCGGGCTCGAGGAACTGGTCGAGCGGCAATTGCTCCAGCGGCACGGGACCGGTCGCGCCTGCGGGCACCACGCGCCGCAGCCGCGCGCGCAAATCCGCTTCCGATTGCGGCTCGCCGCCCGAGAACGGGTCGAGCACCAGCATCGAGCCGCGCAGCGGCAGGCGGACCAGGAAATGCCCGGGGAAGGACACGCCCTCGAGCGCCAGGCCGATGCGCCTGCCGACTTCCAGGTACAGAACGGAGAGTGTCAGCGGTATGCCGGTGCGCCGGTCGAGCACTTCGTTCAGGTAGCTGTTGCGCGGATCGTAGTAATCGCGCGCATTGCCGTGGAAGCCGAGTTCGTCGAACAGGAACTGGTTGAGCTCGACCACCCGTTCCTCGGCGCCCCGCCCCCCCTGCAGGCGCCCCCTGAGCCGCGCGGCGAACCGCTCGATCTCGCCGAGATAGCCCTCCACGTCGAGCCCCGGGTAGGCATCCTGCGAGATCAGCAGGCAGGCGCGCGCGAGATCGATCTGCGCTTCCTCGCGCGCCATCAGTTCGGCGAAACGGTCCGGCACGGGCATCAACCCGCCTCGCGGCGCGCGAAATCGCGCCAGCGCAGGCCGAAAACGTACAGCAGGCCCAGATACGCGACGGCACCCAGCAGCACCAGCCCCGCGACCGCCGGCACCTTCTGCTGCCAGTGCGCGCCCAGCCACCACACGGGAGTCCCCATCGCATAGTGCAGCGCCGCGGTCATCGCCGCCGCCGCTCCCGCGACTTTCGCGACGAATGCCGGCCAGCCGGGTTGCGGGGAGAAGATGCCGTGGCGCCGCAGGTACCTGTAGAGCAGCGCGGCGTTGAGGCAGGCGCCCAGGGCGATCGCCAGCGCCAGCCCGGCGTGCCTGAACGGCACGATGAATGCGAGGTTCATCACCTGGGTCGCCGCCAGCGTGAACAGGCCGATCTTCACCGGCGTGACCACGTTCTGGCGCGCGTAGAAGCCGGGCGCGAGGATTTTGACCAGGATCATGCCCACCAGCCCGAAGCTGTAGGCCACCAGCGCCTGGCGCGTCATCCACGCATCCGCGGCGGAAAAGCGGCCATAGTGGAACAGCGTCGCGATCAGCGGCAATGCCAGCACCGCGAGCGCGGCCGCCGCCGGTACCGCCAGCAGCAGCGTCACGCGCAGCCCCCAGTCGAGCAGCTTGCCGTACTCCTCGGCGGCGCCGCTGGCGAAATGGCGCGACAGGCTGGGCAGCAGGATCGTGCCCACCGCCACGCCGAGCACGCCCGCGGGAAACTCCATCAGCCGGTCCGCGTAATACAGCCAGGACACGCTGCCGGAGACCAGGAACGAGGCGAAGATGGTGTTGATCAGCAACGAGATCTGGCTCACCGAGACGCCGAACAGCGCGGGTGCCATCAGCTTGAGCACGCGCGCCACGCCGGGATGGCGCAGGTTGAGCCGCCAGCGCGGCAGCATGCCGATGCGCGCGAGGAACGGCAGCTGCAGCGCCAACTGCAGCGCGCCGCCGATGAACACCGCCCAGGCGAGCGCCAGCACCGGCGGGTCGAAGCGCTCGGCAAAGAAGGCCGCCGCGACGATGAACGAGACGTTGAGCAGCACCGGGGTGAAGGCCGGCACCGCGAAGCGGCTCCAGGCATTGAGCACGCCGGCGGCCATGGCCACCAGCGAGATGAACGCGATGTAGGGGAACGTGATGCGCAGCAGGCTCACCGTGAGTTCGAACTTGCCCGGATCGGCGGCAAAGCCCGGCGCCGAGACGTAGACGATGAGCGGCGCGGCGGCGATGCCCAGCGCCGCCGCGATCACCAGCGCGATGCCCAGCAGCGTCGAGACGCAATCCACCAGCGTGCGCGTGTCCTCGGGCGACTGCCGGTTGCGGTACTCGGCGAGGATCGGCACGAAGGCCTGGGAGAACGCGCCTTCCGCGAACAGCCGGCGCAGCAGGTTGGGGATGCGGAACGCGACGAAAAACGCGTCGGTCGCCAGCCCGGCGCCGAACATGCGCGCGATGAAGAAATCGCGCAGGTAGCCAAGCACCCGCGACAGGAAGGTCATGCTGCTCACGGTGGCTAGGGCACGGAGCAGGTTCATGCTAGAATCCGCCCCCTTTTCCGGTCCGGATCAAAGCCATGGCCAACACCAAGTCCGCGCGCAAGGCGGCCCGTCAAGCGGTGAAGCGCCGCGTCCACAACGCCTCGCTGCGCACGCAGCTCAGCACCGCGGTCAAGAACGTGAAGAAGGCGATCGCCGCCGGCGACAAGGCGAAGGCCGCCGCCGCGCTGGAGAAATCGCGCGGCGTCATCGACCGCATCGCCGCCAAGGAAGTGGTGCACAGGAACCACGCCGCGCGCCAGAAGAGCCGC
>Ga0210377_10003062_pt1 | contig 14404 bp, 15 predicted proteins | sample PLM4_65_b1redo_FD_155480 | JGI IMG/M metagenome (GOLD analysis project Ga0210377, IMG submission 155480) | Groundwater sediment microbial communities from an aquifer in East River, Colorado, USA - PLM4_65_b1 redo | ecosystem: Environmental > Terrestrial > Soil > Riparian zone | place: USA: East...
GGCTTCCACGACCCCTTCCTCTTCCCCTTGCGCCGTCGACGCGGCGACGAGGACGTCGCGGCCGGCGGCGGCCGCCGCGAGGCGCTCCGCGTCGCGGAACGGCGGCGCCGCCGGAAGGTCGTACTTCACGTTGCCTCTCATCCGGATCTTCGACGGTGGAACACCGAGGGCCTCGACGCGCCGCGCGTCCTCTCCGGTCTGCATGACGTAGAGCGAGACCGTCTGCAAGGCCGGAGCGAACCACCGCTTCAGCAGACGGTAGCGCGGATACGACCGCTCCGAGATCCGCCCGTTCACGAGGGCGACGGGAATGCCCCGGCGAGCGGCGCGGTCGAGGAAGAGCGGCCACAGCTCCGTCTCGGTCAACAGGACCAGGCCCGGCCGGACCGCGTCCAAGGCTCGCTCGACCGGTCCGGCGAGGTCGAATGGAAACGCGAAGAGGGCAACGTCGGCCGGGAGCACGCGGGCGGCCAGTTCGCGCCCGGCCGCGGTCGTTACGGAGAGCCCGAGGCGGCGCCCGGGCGCCTTGCGGGCGAGTGCCGCGAGGAGGCTCGCGGCGACACCCACCTCGCCGACGGAAACGGCGTGGACCCAGATCCCGCCGTCCAAGTCCGGGTACGGGACGCGGCCGAGCCGCCCCTTGAGATCCCCCAGGCGCCGGCGTTTGAGAAGCGACCGCAGCAGAGCGACGGGCGAGTACGCGAGGAGCGCCGTGCCCGCCAGGAGCCGGTAGAAGAGCATGTCCCCGCGATTATCGTCCAAAGAAATGGGGGCCTTCCCTTGCTCGCGTTGGGACAAGGTTCTACCATTCAAAGGGTTAACCATGTACGAACCGGGAGCGACGGACACCGGAGGGAAGGGCCGCCGGCGGAAGAAACGGGGCGACGGGAAGCGTTGCCGCTCCGTATAACCGCCGGGAGAACCCAAATTGGGGAAGGCGCGGGGACAGGTCCTGCGGGCCTGCACCCGCAACATTAAAAAAGATGGAGCTCGTTTACAGCGAAAACCGGAAGCGCGAGGAGGCCGTCGAGTCGACGGACCGCGAGCTCGCCCTCGCCGCCCGGGGGGGCGACATGATCGCCTTCGAGACCCTCGTCACCCGCAAGACCCCGGCCGTCGTCTCCGTCGCGCGCCGGATCGTGGGGGACGGCGAGGACGCGCGCGACGTCGCCCAGCTCGTTTTTCTGCGCGTGTGGGAGCAGCTCGGTCGCTTCGACGAGCAGTACTCCTTCAACACCTGGCTCTATCGCATCGCGACGAACCTTTCGATCGACTTCCTCCGGAGCTCGCGCAGCCGCGAGCGGGCGCACGGCGCCACGCTCCACCTGGTGCGCCTGCGGGAAGAGCTCACGGGCTCGCAGACGACGGAGGCCCTGGAGGCGAGCGAGCTCGCCCGGCTCTTTCAGACGGTTTCGTCGCGGCTGACCGGCAAGCAGAAGGCCGTCTTCGTTCTGAAGGAGATGGAGGACTGCGAAACCCGCGAGATCGCGAAGATGCTGAATTGCGGTGAGTCCACGGTGCGCAACCACCTCTTCAACGCGAGACGGATTCTCCGGCGGGAGATCGCCCGGCTCTGTCCCGGACTTCTCGACGGAAGGCGGGGCAAGTGAGCCCGGCCTGCCGGCAGGTCCGTGGGCGCCTGCCCGGATATCTCGACGACCTGCTCGTCGCGGGCGACGCCCGGGCCGTTCGCGAGCACCTCGCCGATTGCGGCGCGTGCCGCGATGGTCTCGCCGCGACCGAGCCGACCCTGCTCTTCGCGCGAGTTTCCCCCGAGGAAGTTTCTGCCGAAGACGTCCGGCGCGTCCTGGAGGGTGTGCGGGCCGGCGTGGCGCTGAAGGAGACGGAGCGCAAGCTCTCGCTCGGCCGCGCGCGGCGCCGGAGCCGCATCGCGGCGTTGGCTTCCGCTGCGACAGTCGCCGCGATGACGCTCCTGCTGCCGGGATCGTCGCGCCGGGCCGGCCAGCCGAATCGCGAGGCTCGTCCGCCGGCTGCGGCGCCGGCGCCCGGTTTCTCTCCCGCGGCCCGGACGGCTCCCTCCGCGACGTTTCCCGCGGACGCCACGATCTACGACTGGAACCCGGGCGCCGGCACCGAGGAGCCCCGGGTGGTGTGGATCGTGGACCGTTCGCTCGATATTTAGCCGGAGTGCTCAGGTGGTCAGTGCTCAGTTCTCAGCTGAGCACTGAGAACTGAGAGCTGAGAACTTGGGCCCCCGACGAGGGGGCGAGGTTTTTTATTCGCGTGAGAAAAAAGGTCCTCTTCGCGGCCTGCCTGGCCTTTTCGATCTTCGCGCCTGCGCTCTTCGCGGCCGAAGAGGCCGGGGCCAGGGTCTTCATCCTGAGGTACCGCCAGGTCGAGGAAGCCGCGCTCCTGATCCGGCCCCACCTCTCGCTCGCGGGAACGGTCACCCTGACGCCGCATTTGCGGGCCATCACGATCATCGACCGGGAGGAGAACCTCCGCATGATCGCGAAGGTGATCGCGGAGTTCGACACGCCGCCGCGCGGGTTCACGTTCGCGGTGAAGCTCGTCCGGGCGCGCGCGGACGTCCCGGCGGGCTCGATCGAAAAGGAGATCGGCGGGTTAGGCGCCCGGCTGAAGTCCCTCTTTCAGTTCAACGACTACAGCTTGATCGACTCCGCGGTCCTGCGGGGGATCGAGGGCGCCCCGGTGGCGGCTCAGCTCGGAGCCGAGGGCGACGCCTACATGCTCAACTTCTGGATCGACTCGGCGGCTTCGGGCGATCAGGTTCTTCTCTCTCCCTTTTCCCTCTCCCGGCTGCGGCGCAACCCGCAGGGGCGGGTGGTCCCCGTCGCGCTCTACCGCGCGCCGATGGCGGTGACTCTGAACCAGACCCTGGTCATCGGAGCGTCGAAGGACGAGGGCTCGAAGAACGCCCTCATCCTCGTCCTGCTCGTCCAGGAGACCCCCCGGGCCGGAGCGGAGAAGGGGACCGACGGGCAGAAGACGGTGGAGAAGAAGCCGTGAGCCCGCAGTTCTCGATCAAGGCCGGATGGCCGGACGGCTCCGTCGGCGAGGAGACCGTTCTCGCCCCCGACTCGAAGGCGGCGCGGGTCGAGATCGAGCGGCGCGGCGGCCACATCTTCGAGATGCGCCGCCACGGGCTGGTGATGCCGGGAAGTCGCGGCGGCCGACGGCGCCGCGTCAAGATGGCGGACTTTCTCATCTTCAACCAGGAAATGATCGCGCTGCTCAAGGCGGGACTGCCCGTCGTGCGGTCGTTCGAGATCCTGCTCGAGCGGCAGGAGAGCCCGGCCCTTCGCGCGGTCCTCGCCGACGTGAAGGACCGGGTGAACTCGGGCGCGTCGATCTCGGACGCGTTCGCCGAGCAGGGGGACATCTTCCCGCGCCTCTACTGGACGTCGCTCAAGGCGGGAGAGAAGTCCGGCGAGATCGAGGGCGTTCTGCGGCGCTATCTCAAGTATCAGAAGACCGTCCTCGCGATCTCGCGCAAGGTCGTTTCGACGCTCGTGTACCCGGCGATCCTGATCCTTCTCTCCGCGATCCTGATCGCCGTCCTGATGACCGTTGTGATCCCCAAGTTCCAGGAGTTTTTCGCCGACTTCAACGCCGACCTGCCGCTCCTGACGGTGATCGTCGTGGGGATCGCCGCATTTCTCCGCGACAACGCCCTCTGGCTCTTCCCGGCGCTCTTCTTCGGCGGCTACCTCCTGTGGCGCTGGGTGCGCACCCCGACCGGGCGCTCGTGGGCGGACGGCGTTCTCCTGAAGCTGCCGTTCCTGGGGGGCCTCTTCCAACGGTTCGCGATCACTCAGTTCACGCGCAGCCTGGCGACGCTCCTCGGGGGAGGCACGCCGCTCGTGCCGTCTCTCGAAAACGCGGCCGAGGCGATCGGCAACCGGCGCATCTCGAGACGCGTTCGGGAGGTCGTTCCGAAGGTCCGGGAGGGCGGCGAGCTCTGGCAGGCGCTCGACTCGACTGGGATCTTCACCAACCTGACGATCGAGATGATCAAGGTCGGCGAGACCTCGGGCGCGCTCGAAGAGATGCTGATCGCGGTCTCGGACTTCTACGACGAGGAAATCGACGTCCTGCTGGCGCGCGTCATCACGCTCGTCGAGCCGGCGATCCTCGTGATGATGGGTGGGATCATCGTCACGATCCTTCTCTCCGTCTATCTCCCGATCTTCAAGATCATGTCGCAGATCAAGGGTTAGAGATGACGACGCAGCAGCTCAGGTTTTTCGAGAAAACGGAGCCGGGACGGGACGGGAAGCTCTCGTTTGAAAACTTCTGTCCGCCGCTTGCGAAGCAAGCGCCGCGGACCTAGTCGAGGTGGCGACCTAGTCATGGCAAAGCATTACGCCGACGGCGAAGCGGCCGTCCGGCTGACGTCGAAGGAAGAAGAAGAAGCCAGCGCACTGGCTCTCGCCGAGCGCCTCGGCCTCCCGTACGTGGACGTCTCGGCGTTCCGCGTGGACCCCGACCTCTTCCGCTCGATTCCGGTCGAGTGGATGCTCCGGTACACGTTCATCCCCGAGAAGCGCACCGAGAAGGCGATGACGGTCATCTGCGCCGACCCGACGGACGTCGTGAAGTTAGACGAGCTCGAGCTCCTGACCGGTCTGCCGCTCAGGATCAAGGTCGGGAGCCGGGCCGGCATCGCGGACATCCTTCAGAAGAGCGAGTCGTCGCAGCGGGTTCTGGACGAGGCGACCGAGGACTTCCGGCTCCAGCTCGTCAGCGAGGACGAAGAGGGGGAAGAGACCCTCACGATCGACCGGATCACGCAGGACGCGTCGCCGATCATCAAGCTCGTCGACTCCATCCTCTTCAACGCCATCCAGCGCCGCGCCTCCGACGTCCACATCGAGACCCAGGAGAACGTCGTCTTGATCAAGTACCGTATCGACGGCGTCCTCTACCAGGCCATGGATCCGATCGACAAGCGGCACCACGGCACGATCATCTCGAGAATCAAGGTCATGTCGGAGCTCGACATCGCCGAGAAGCGCATACCCCAGGACGGCCGCTTCAAGCTCCGCGTGCGCGGCCGGACGATCGACTTCCGCGTGTCGATCATGCCGACGGTGCACGGCGAGGACGCGGTCATCCGAATCCTCGACAAGGAATCAGCGAACGCCGAGTTCAAGAGCCTGAACCTCGACATTCTGGGGTTCGACGCTGAAACAAAGAAGAAGGTGCGGAAGTTCATCCGCGAGCCTTACGGCATGGTTCTCGTCACGGGGCCCACCGGCTCCGGCAAGACGACGACGCTCTATGCGTGCCTCTCGGAGATCCAGTCGGTGGAGGACAAGATCGTCACGATCGAGGACCCCGTGGAGTATCAGCTTCGCGGGATCACGCAGATTCCGGTCAACGAGAAGAAAGGGCTCACGTTCGCCCGGGGTCTGCGGTCGATCCTCCGGCACGACCCGGACAAGATCATGGTGGGAGAGATCCGGGACGAGGAGACCGCGCAGATCGCGGTGCAGTCGGCGCTCACCGGCCACCTCGTGTTCACCACCGTTCACGCCAACAACGTCGTCGACGTCCTGGGACGATTCCTGAACATGAAGGTCGAGCTGTACAACTTCGTATCCGCGCTGAACTGCGTCCTCGCCCAGCGGCTCGTGCGGAAGATCTGCAACCACTGCCGCGAGAAGGTCGAGATCCCCGCGCAGACCCTGACGGAAGCCGGCCTGGACCCGGCCGCCCTCGGCAGCCAGGTCTTCTACGAAGGCAGGGGATGTCTCGAGTGCGACGGAACCGGATTCCACGGACGCATGGCGATCGCGGAGCTCCTCGACCTCTCCGATCGGATCCGGAGTCTCATCCTCGAGCGCCGGCCGGCCGCCGAGATCAAGCGGGCCGCGAAGGAGGAGGGGATGACGTTCCTCCGCGAAGGGGCTCTCGCCAAGGTCTTCGAGGGCTCGACCACACTCAAGGAAATCAACAAGGTGACGTTCGTCGAGTGATGAAGATCCCTTTCCTTCCCCCCGTCGTTCCCCCGCACGTCTTCTGTCTTCTGGCGGACGGCGTGACGTGGGCGAACGTGCGCCGGGAACCGGTCCCCGGCTTCGCCGACTCGAGGCACTTCGAGTATCCCGCGAACACGGTCGGGGCGGGACCGACCGGGACCCCGCTCTTCTCGCGCGACGCCCTCGTCGATGCGGTCGACGTGGCCCGAAAGCTCTCGGGCGGGCGGCTCACCCGCGCGTCGGTCGTCTTCCCCGACTCCTGGGCGCGCATCCTCCCGATCGACTTCGACACCCTTCCGGAGTCGGAGGACGCGGTGCGGGACATGGTCCTCTGGAAGCTGAAGAAACTCCTGCCGGGAATCAGCGAGGACCTCTCCGTGGTCTTCGAGGAGATGCCGAAGGCGGGGGAGGGGGGCGAGCTGCGCCTGCTCGTGGCCGCCGCGCCCTCCGAGATGCTCCGCTCGATCGAGCAGTCCTTCGAAGCCGTGGGAGTCCGCGTCGGCACGCTGGCGCCGGCGAGCCTCGTCCTCTTCGAGGGTCTCTCGCCGCTCCTCGCGTCCCTCGCGACCGGGGATTACGGTCTCCTGCACCGCTCGCCGGGCTCGCTCGTGTTCGTGATCGCCCGCGACGGCAGTCCTGTCTTCTTCCGGCAGCGCCCCGAAGAAGAGGGCGAGGAGGGGGAAGACCAGGACCAGGAGGTCCGCCTGTCGCTGTCGTACTACTTCGAGAAGCTCCACGGCGGCGAGCTGTCGGCCGTCTATGTGCACGACGCCGCCCCGGGTCGGGAGCTGGTCAACGCGTCGGCTCTGCCGGTCAAGCCGACGCGACTCTCGGGGTCCCTCTTCTCGGCGGACCGCGGGTTCGACGAGCGGGTCGTCGCGCGGCCCGAGCTCCTCTCGGCCTTCGCGGCCGTTCACGGGAAGGGCTGAAGGTCGCCATGCTCCTGAATTTCGCGCGCCGGCCGTTCCGCGACTATCGCCCCGTCTATCTCGTGGCGGGCGCGGCGCTCCTGGCCGGAGCCATCCTCTTCGCGATCAACGCGAGCCTCTACGGCCGGTTCCGGGCCGACGTTGCCGACACCCGCGAGGAGATCGCCTGGCTCGAGAAGCGGCAGGAGCGGGCGGCGGCCGCCGCCGAGGAGGCCCGCAAGGCTCTGGCCGCCTACGAGCTCTCGGACCTGGCCATCGAGAGCCGGGGGTTGCTGCGCTTGGTCGAGGAGCGGCAGTTCTCCTGGATGGGATTTCTGGCGAGACTCGAGCGCGTCCTGCCGGCCGAAGTCCGGCTCTCCCGCCTTCAGCCGAGGTTCCAGGATTCGGGGGAGGTCTTAGTCGACGTCACGCTCGTGGGCCGGGGACCCGAGAGCGTCGTTAAGACGATCGCGGCGCTGTCCCGATCCGCGAGCTTCGCGACCGTGGAGCTGAAGACCGAAACGCGGCCGGAGGGGAAGGAGGGTGTTCCGGAGGGACACACCTTCGTTCTATCGACGGTCTTTGAACCGCAGGCGGCGCCGTGAAGAGACGCGAAAGCATCTGGCGTCGGCGGGCCGGCCTCCTGGTCGTCGCCGCGCTCTTCCTGATCGCGAACGTCGGGTTCCTGCTCGGGGCCCGCTCGATCACGTCCGCGCGCCGGGCGGCGCTCGAGGAGCGGAGGGCCGCCTTGACGAGCCAGGTGGCCGCCCGGGAAGCGGAAGCCGCGAAGCTGGAGGGGCAGCGGAAGCGGCTGGCTCAGGTTTCGAAGGTCATCGACGAGTTCTACGGCCGCCGTGTCGGTACCCGGCGGGCGACGCTGGCGCCGATCGTCGAAGAGGTTCACTCGGTCATGCAGCGAATCGGCGTGTCGCCGGTTACGATCAGCTACTCGACCTCCCTGCTCAAGGATCTCCCGCTCTCGCAGATGGTGATCGCCTTCAACTTCAACAGCGATTACGCGCGCTTCAAGCGGCTGCTCGCGGCCTTCGAGTCGAACCGGCGGTGGATCATCGTTCGTGACGTTTCGCTCTCGCGCGCCTCGGAGGAGACGCCGGGCGAGGTCCAGGTTCGCATGCTCCTCGCGACGTACTTCTCCGAGGAAGAGAAGGTTCCGCCTCCGGCGGTGCCGGTGTCGCCCGCGCGCCGGACCGTGCGGACCGTGGAGAGGACGGTCGAACGATGAAGGCCCCCGCCCTGGGCACGCGCGGGCAGGCGATTCTCTTTGGCGCGCTCGCGATCCTGCTGCTCTTCGCGGTCGTGAAGTGGCGCGGCCGCGAGAAAGCTCCGGCGGCGCCGGTCCCGGTGGCCGTCGCCGAGAGGCGGGAGGCGCGTCCCGCGCGCGGCGGCCGGTCCCGCGCGGTAGCTCCGGAAGAGATCCCCCTGATCACCGCGCGCGACCTCGAGCCGCGGCTGCGCGGCATCGGGGGCGACACCGGCCGGGATCTCTTCGACTTCCGGGAGCCGACGCCGACCCCTCCTCCGGTGCCGACCCCGGCGCCGCCGCCCCCTCCGGGGCCGGGGCAGCCGGCTTTCGTCGGGCCTCTGCCGCCGCCGCCACCGCCGCCGACGCCGGCGCCCCCGGAAGTCACGTTCCGCCTGATCGGGATCTTCGGCCCGAAGGATCATCCCATCGCCGCTCTCCAGTATGGCGACGAGATCATCAACGCGCGCGAGGGCGACGTCGTCCTCCGTGTCTGGCGCATCCAGAAGGTCGGCTACGAGTCGATCGACGTCGGTTTCGTCGGTTTCCCTCCGACCGAGTCGCGGAGGCTGGGGATCACCCAATGAGCCGGAACACGGAACACGGAACACGGAACACGGGACGCCCGGGAGCTTTCGCATCGTGTTCCGAGTCTCGAGTCCCGAAAAAGAAAGGTCCGTGTTCGCGATGAAAAATCGAATTCACCTGACTGCCGCTCTCGCCCTGACGCTCACCGTCCTCGTGGGCTGTACCGGCTCCCGCGCGTTCCGCGACGCCCGCGGAGAGGAGGCGCTCGAGCATTGGGACCTGGCGGTCTTGAAGTACTCCCGGGCCGTGCAACTCGATCCGAAGGACAACCGCTACCGCGTCGCTCTGGCGCGCGCGCGACTCAAGGCGTCCCAGTCTCACTTCCAGAAGGGGAAGCTCTATCGTTCCTCCAGCCGGCCGGAGCTGGCCGTCGTCGAGATCGAGCAGGCGATCTTGCTCGATCCAACCAACCAGTACGCCGAAACCGAGCTGCGAAAGGCCCGGGACGAGGCAGCCAAGGCGATCGCCGATCGCACCGGCGAGACGCGCATCGAGGGGTTGAAGCGGCAGGCCCGCGGCGCAAAGGCGAAACTGCCCATCCTCGAGCCGGCGAGCGACCGCCCCATCAACCTGAACTTTCCGCAACCCAAGCCCGTGAAGCAGATCTACAAGGCGCTGGCGGACGCGGCGGGAATCAACGTCATCTTCGACCCGCAGCTGAAGGACGAGAACATCACGATCGTCCTGACCAACATGGAGTTTCAGCGCGCGCTCGAGACCCTGATGCGGCAGGAGAACCACTTCTACAAGGTCATCGACGAGCGCACCATCCTGATCGCGGCGGACAACCCGGCGAACCGCAAGACGTACGAAGACCTCGTCATCCGGACTTTTTTTCTGTCCAATGCGGACGTCACCGAGGTCGCCAACTCGCTGCGGTCGCTGCTGCAGACGACGCGGATCTCGGTCAACAAGTCGGAGAACTCGATCACGCTGCGCGACACGGCCGACAAGGTTTCCATCGCCGAGCGGATCGTGGAGCAGAACGACAAGCAGCTCGCGGAGGTCGTCGTCGACGTCGAGCTCCTCCAGATCAACACGACGAAGACCCAGGACTTGGGCTTGCTGCTCTCCGCCTACTCGACCAGCGGAGCTCTGGTCGCTCCCGATCCCGCAGGGAAGAACAACTTCGACACGGCGGTTCCGGACGGCAGCTTCACGTGGGATCAGCTCAAAGACATCTCGATCCGGTCCTTCGGGTTCACGCTGCCGTCGATCACGTACTCTTTCATCAAGAACAACACGGACGCGGAGCTCCTCGCCAGGCCGCAGCTGCGGATCTCCGAAGGCCAGAAGGCCCAGCTCGTCATCGGCGACCGCGTGCCGATTCCGACGACCACCTTCCAACAATTCACGGGCGGGACCGCCGGCAGCTTCAACCCGGTGACCTCGTTCCAGTACCAGGACGTCGGAATCAAGATCGAGGTCGAGCCCCGCGTTCACCACAACAAGGAGGTGACGCTGAAGCTCACGATCGAGGTCTCCAACCTGAACGGCTTCGTGGAAGTTAATGCCGGCCAGAGGCAGCCGATCATCGGCACCCGCACGATCGCGTCCAGCATCCGCCTGAAGGACGGCGAGACGAACCTCCTCGCGGGGCTCTTCCGCACGGACAAGAGCAACACGACGAACTCCGTCCCCTTCCTGGGGGACATCCCGATCCTCGGCCGGCTCTTCTCGAAGAAGGCCACCACCGCTGCACAGACGGACCTCGTCCTGACGCTGACCCCGCACATCATCCGGATCCCCGACGTGACGGCGGAGGACCTGGAGCCGTTCTACGTCGGAACCGACTCGAACATCTCCGTCCAGGGCTCTCCCCGAATCGAGTCTCCCAGCTCCCAGGGGCCGTTCGACTTCAGCCGTCGCGACGTTCCCGCACCGCGGAGCTCTCCCGCACAGCCCGCGCCGGCCGTCACGCCGGCGCCGCAGATTCTCGTGCCCGGAGGGATGCCGAACGATCCGTTCCGCCGCCCCAATCCGCGGGACGCCATCCCTCCGCAGCCGACTCCGGTGCCGCCGGGAGCCGTCTCGCAGAGCAACGAGTCGGTCATCTTCGACTTCGACCCGCCGTCGCTCGCGATTGCGCCGGGCGAGCAGAAGACGATGATCGTCCGGGCCACCGGGGAGAGGGCTTCGACTTCCGGCCGCGTCGAGGTGCGCTTCGATCCCGCCGTCGCCGCGGTCGTCGCCGTTCGCCCCATCGTGGCGGAGGCGGGAACCGCGGAGGGAAGGGTCGAGGGGAACAGGGTCATCCTCGATCTGCCGTCGAACCTCGACCTGTCCGGCACCCGGTCGCTCGCGGAGATCACGATCCGTGGAATGGCGGTGGGCAGCGCAAAGCTCTCTTTCGAAAACGCGACGACCGGCAGCCAGGCGGTCCTTGCCGACGCCTCGGTGGAAGTTCGCGCACCGTGACTCGCGCTTTCGAGTCCCGAGTCGGAAGTCCCGCTTCCCGACGCGGGGAACGCGGCTTCACGATGGTCGAGATGGCCATCGTGGCGGCGATGATCACGATCCTGGCCGCGATGGCGATCCCCGTCGCGCGTTACGCCCTGAAGCGCCAGGACGAGCTGGAGCTGCGCTACCAGCTCCGCCTGATGCGCAACGCGATCGACAAGTTCAAGCAGTACTCCGACGCAGGGCTCATCCCGCTGGCCGGAGTCGCTTCCGAAGGCTACCCCCCGGACTTGGAAACGCTGGTCAAGGGCGTCGACCTGATCGGGCAGCTCAACAAGAAGATGAAGTTCCTCCGGAAGATCCCGATCGATCCGATGACGAAGAAGGCGGAATGGGGCCAGCGCTCCTTCCAGGACGAGCCGGACTCTTTCTCGTGGGGGGGCCAGAACATCTACGACGTGTACTCCCTCGCGGGCGGGCGCGGGATCGACAAGACGTACTACAAGGACTGGTGATCATGGACGGGACACGGACCACGGGACACGGAACAGGAGGGCTTTCGGAGCGGGTGGATACGGCCAGGCAGTCGTGTTCCGAGTGCCGTGTCCCGAGTCCCGAGGCAGGCTTCACCCTCCTCGAGCTCCTGGTGGTCATGACCATCATCGGGATCCTCGCGGCGATCGCGATCCCGGCTTTGCGGGACTCGCCCAAGCGCGCCCGCGAAGCGGCGCTCAAGGAGGACCTCTTCACCTTCCGAAGCACGATCGACCAGTACCACGGGGACAAGGGCTACTATCCGCCGGACCTCCAGACGCTCATGACCGACGGCTACCTGCGGCAGATCCCGGTGGATCCGATGACGAAGTCTCGCGACACGTGGGTCGTCGACTCCGAGGAGCTCGAAGTGGGGGATGAGAGCGCGAGCTCGGGGGGGGAGGGGACCCCGGCGCCCGGCGAACCCACGGCTCCCGGGATCATCGACGTTCACAGCGGGTCGAGCGAGAAGGCTCTCGATGGGACGGTCTACAAGGACTGGTAGCCCTGCTGCACGATTTCCGATTTCCGATCTCCGATTCCCGCTCTCCAGGCGGCTACACCATGGTCGCCGTCGTGATTTTCATCGCGATCCTGACCATCCTGATCGCGGCCGTTGGTCCGTCGATCTCCACGATCATGCGGCGCGAGCGGGAGGAGGAGCTTCTGTTCCGCGGAAAGCAGTATGCCCGCGCGATCGCCCTCTTCCAGAGGCGATACGGCCGCTATCCCACGTCGCTGAAGGAGATGTACACGAACCGGCCCCGGGTTATCCGCAAGCTCTGGAAGGACCCCATGTGCGCCTGCGACAACTGGAAGCTCCTGATCCAGGGTCAGCCGGACTCCTCGCCGTTCATGAACCAGAACGTGGACCCCAGCAACCGGCCGCCGTCGACCTACTCGAACCTCATGCGGACCCCGACGCCCGGCGCCTTCGGGGGAGCAGAGGGGGAGGAGAAGAACGTCGGGCCGATCGTCGGCGTGCGGTCGAGGGTCCGCCAGGAGGGTCTGCGCGAGTGGAGGGGGAGGCGCTTCTACGACGAGTGGCGGTTCATCGTGGGGGACGCCGACAGCGACACCCCCATGAAAGCCTTCAATCCCAACACGCTGCGCGTGACCCCCCGGGGCCCCCGCCCCTAGGAAAACGGACCTTCGGGCTACTCCAAGCCCTTCCTCCTCAACAGGTTAACGGAAAAGTCCGCCTCGCGGCCCGGCGGGATAAAATGCGCCTGCCTACCGGGGGTCCCGATGGTTCAAAAACACCTTCTCGAAAACGGGGTCACCGTCTTGATCGACGAGATGCAGGACGTGCGGTCGTTCGCGCTCGGCTTCTTCGTCCGGGCGGGCTCCGGCGAGGAGGCCCCCGGGAAGAGGGGGATATCCCATTTTCTGGAGCATGTCCTCTTCAAGCGGACTCGCCGCCGTTCGAGCGTCGAGATCGCGCGGGCGATCGACCGGCTCGGGGGGGACGTCGACGCCTTCACCACGAAGGAATACACCGGCTTCTATGCGCACACGCTCGACTCCCGGTTCCCGGAAGCCGTGAGTCTTCTGGGGGATATCGTTCTCGCTCCGGCGTTCGAGTCCGACGACATCGAGGTCGAGCGCGGAGTCATCTTAGAGGAGCTGGGGGAGGCGAACGACAGCCCGGACGACCTCGTCCACGAGATGTTCGTCCGGTCTTTCTGGCGAAGCCACCCGCTCGGAGCGCCGATCCTCGGCACCTCCGAAACCGTCCGGGGCATCGGACTCGGTGACCTCTACCGCTATTACCGGGATCGGTACACGCCCGACCGCCTGATCGTCTCGGTCGCGGGGCACGTGCGGGAGATGGAGGTTCTCGAGTCGGTCGAGAAGCTTTTCCGGCGGCGACCGGCGCGGGTGACGACCGACGGATCCGCCGGCAAAGAGCGGACGGGAAAGCCCCACTCCTACCAGCACATCCAGCTGAAGGCGCGGCGCGGCCTCGAGCAGGCGCACGTTTGCCTGGGCGTCGAGGGCCCGTCGCAGGCGAGCGGCCGGCGCTTTGCCGCCCACCTGCTCGACATCGTCCTCGGCGGAGGCATGTCCTCCCGGCTCTTCCAGGAGGTCCGGGAAAAGAGGGGTCTGGTGTACTCGATCGCCTCGACGTTGAACTCCTACCGCCTCGGCGGCTACGAGACGATCTACGCGGCCTGCGCCCCCAAGAACCTCGCGCAGGTCCTGGAGGTCACCCTCCGGGAGCTCAAGAAGTTGAAGCGGGACGGCGTCCGTCCCCGCGAGCTGGCCTGGGCGAAGCAGAACCTGAAGGGCAGCATGATTCTGTCCCTGGAGTCGACCGTCTCCCGGATGTCGTCCCAGGCCCGGCAGGAGTTCTACCTCGGCCGCGTCGCGCCCGCCGAAGAGCGGCTCGCGAAGGTCGACGCCGTGACCTCCGTCGAGGTGGACGAGGAGGCCGAGCGGCTGTTCGACAGCCGGGTGCTGTCTCTCTCGGTCGTCGGCAACGTCGGGAAGCTGCCGTTGACCGCCCCGGACCTCGCCGCGGCGCTGTAGATCGGCCGAGCCTAGAGAACCCCCCTGAGCGCCAGGCGGTAGCCCGCGCTGCGGCGCTCGATCTCCGCTTTGAGCGCCGCATACTCCTTCGAGCCGCGGATCGGCGCGAGATACCGGTCTCCCTCGAAGCAAGGAGCGCACGGCATCCCCGTCTCTGCCGTACGCCGGAGCATTTCCAGGGAGCCGGCAGTGTCTCCGCGAATCGCGCGGGCGAC
>Ga0210377_10003063_pt1 | contig 14402 bp, 10 predicted proteins | sample PLM4_65_b1redo_FD_155480 | JGI IMG/M metagenome (GOLD analysis project Ga0210377, IMG submission 155480) | Groundwater sediment microbial communities from an aquifer in East River, Colorado, USA - PLM4_65_b1 redo | ecosystem: Environmental > Terrestrial > Soil > Riparian zone | place: USA: East...
GACCAGCAGGGCGGAACGGAATGCCTTTGATTTTTCAGGCGGGGACATCTGGAACTCTTCAGACATCATCACGTTCACCCATACATCGGGGTTCGAAGTGATGACCTCCACGATCTTATCGAGCGTTTCCCCGTCAAATCCCTTTTTGCGATAAATGTCACGGATCTCTTCGATCTCCACATCGGGTGCGAGATGGATATGACGATGCTCCCGTTCCCTTTCGCTGTGGTAGAGATCGTTCTCCGCGAGCTTCGACGTATACGCGACCGCGCCCATCGAAATGGATTCAGCAAACGTCGCCGCGAGACCCGCTGCGATCACGATGCGCGCATCCTGTGTCGCCGCGGCAACGCCCAGGATGACTCCGAGAACGTTGACCAATCCATCCTGCCCACCAAGGATCACATCCGAGAGACGGAATTCGCCGTGATGCGGGTCGTGGTGGTCGTGCAAACGGACTTGTTCGATCAGTTTACTGGTTTCTTTTTGCATGGTTGCATCTTCTTTTTCTTGCTCAAGCCGCCGTCCCCGGCGGCGTCCTCGCCATTGGTAGCCGAGGCTACCGATCCAAATTCATGTCATCCATGGATATTTCATCTTCCATGGGTTCAAGGTGAGTGAACACCGTCACCCCGCCTCCCAAAGTTTCGCGGATGTCGTTCTCAAAATCCTCTGCGATGTGGTGTGCATCATGGACTGTCCGATCGCCGGGTACAAGCATATGGACCGAGACGAAACGCCGCGCCGCGGCCTGGCGGGTGCGCAAGGCGTGGAAGTTCACTCCCTTTTGTCGATATTTCACCATCACCTGCTGGATCAACACCTGCTCCTGCTCCGGCAATGCCTCATCCATGAGACCTGAGACCGAGCGACGGACCAGTTGTATGCCTGTCCAAATGATATTGAGCGCAACGATAATTGCAACAATGGGGTCAAGGGTCTCCCAACCGGTCAACCCGGCAATGGCAACGCCGCCGATCACACCAGCGGATGTCCATACATCGGTCATCAAGTGGCGGGCATCCGCTTCCAGTGAGATGGAACGACGCTCCTTCCCTGCCTTCAACAAAATACGCGCGACCACAAAATTGATCAGCGAAGCCGCGACCGAGACGACAAGCCCCAGCCCCAGTTGCTCTATCTCCTTTGGATGTAACAATCGTTGGACCGCCGCGCTGATGATCCCTGCTGCCGCGCCAAGGATCAGGATCCCTTCCGTGACGCTTGCAAAATATTCGGCTTTGCTATGTCCGTAGACGTGATCCTGATCGGCAGGGCGCGCTGCGATGATGAGCATGATCAAAGCCATCACTGCGCCAGCCAGGTTGACCAGCGACTCGATGGCGTCTGACAGCAGACCAACCGAACCGGTCAGATAATACGCGCCGGATTTGAGCGCGATGGTAGCAAACGCCGCGCCAATGGATAACCAGGCAAAACGGGTGAGCGAAGAACGGTTTTTCATCAAGTCACTGTCTTCGGCTTGTTTATGTGGCATATGAACATGATACTTGCATGAGGGAAACTTGAGAATAGACGAATGTCACGGGTTAAATAACTTACCTTACGCACCTTTTGCTCCCGCAGGGTCTCCCCATTCGGGGATGATATGTGACCCTGCGGATGCCCTGTCAAACACGGCGGTCAGGGGCCGCCTTTGAGCAGGACTGCGTAAGTTGACTTAAATAAAAAAAGGGCAGGCGTCAGCCTGTCCTACAGAGTGCCGCACGCATGCCTGGCATGCGTATGTAAACTTGAAGTTTGGATTTTGGCTTACAAAGCCATTCAAAATGTTTACTTATTAATGAGACAAGCGGTAAAACAGCAAAGTAGTATGCTCTCAGTTCATTCCGATTCCGCGTGCCATAAATGCAGCGGCAAGCATGATGATGGCAAGTCCAACGACTTCCAGGGAGAGCAGGAGGCGGGTTCGCTTGAATTCTTTCTCATTGATCTCCGGGGTTTTGTCTTCCTTCAAGGTTTTATTCCAACGGAGGTACCGGATGGTTGGGTCAATGGAAAGCAATCCAACGATCAGGAACGTGTTCATCTTTAACCAGAAGAAGGGATTGTGGGTGTAAAAGGCTGGCCCTTTTTCAAAAAAGTAGACGCGCAATAGACCCACGATCAGCAAAACTCCCGCTGAAATCCCATAGACCAGATCCGCGCGTTGGATGCGGCGCGCCTCCTCGATGGTCAGGCCCCTGCGGTAGGCGATGAATTCATAAACCACGCATGCCACCAAAGTGAACGCAGAGAGGTGATGCAGAAATGCCATTAAAGCTGTTGTCATTTTATACTCCTAAAATTTAGGTCATTGCGAGGAGCCCATCGGGCGACGAAGCAATCTCGCATTTTCAAGTAATTGTTTCTTTAAAAGTTACTTGAGACAGCGTCCCCATTGGGGATTGCCGCGACCTGCGAAGCAGGTCGCGCAATGACGTATTGCTTTATTCGGGATGTGACCTGAACCACGCCACTGTCTCTTTGATCGCTTCGCGCATCGGCGTGGCTTTCATGCCGAAGGTTGTTTCGAATTTGCTTGAGTCTACTATAAATGGTTTCTCGAACTCATACAACATCTCAACCGACTCTTTTGCCTCAGGGATGAAGAGACCACCAATTGCCATCATGATTTTACCCATGTTGTTTATTTTTGGCTCAACGCCCGCTTCTTCAGCAAACATGCGGACCAGTTCGCTTTGTGACATCATAGGCTGATCATTTGGTATATGCCATGCCTGACCATCCGCTTCATCGTGTTCCCCCAGTATGACAAGTGCGGTGCCAAAATCTTTTACATAGGTATGTGTATGAGGTAAATCCGTTCGCCCTATCAGTTGCGCAGCCCTTCCATGCAGCAATGGATAAAACGCACGTGCTCCCATTGTAGAGTCGGTGCCCCACGGCCCAAAGAAGTTCCCTCCGCGTGCCGATGTGACCCGCATGCGCCCATCTTTATGTGCGTCAAATGCGGCTGTGGAAATCTCTCCACGGACCCGCCCTTTGCGCGTGTGAGCGTTATACGGTGTATCCTCATTCATAGGCTTGCCCTTTGTATCGCCGTACATATATAAATTTTCGACGACGACCAGCTTGACTCCGCTTCCCGCCAAACCGTCAACGATGGATTTCTGTAACGGAGGGAATTTTTCAGGCCACTCATAATAATTTGGCTGGGACGCTTGATACACCACCTTTGCCCCCGCGTCACTTCCCGGACTTTGGCCTGGTCATAAAGATCTGACGCGATCACCTCCACCCCGGCAGGGACTTCGTTCATCTTCCCTGAGCGGTTCATCTTCCCTGAGCGGTTCACCATACGGACCTTTTCTCCACGTCTGGCGAGTTCTTCCGCAACTGCGCGCCCGATCGCGCCTGTACCTAAAACAACATGATTGATTGTCATTTTATTTTCCTTTATTTTGCTTCCATCACGGGTTCATTCATGTTCTTCGACCCAAGCCGCATGCGAGCCGTTTCGCGGCGACCGACTGCCTGTACATGTTCCATCGCCGCACCGAGTCCGAACTTTGGCATATTGCCATAAAACACTTCGAATTTGTTCGGCTCTATCAGATAGGTCTCATGCCAGATGCCTACATTTCCATCCGCGCCAATGGCTTGGTTGAAATTCTTCCATGCCCCAAGATGCGGATCGGATGGATAACGTGCAAACTTTTCAAGATCTTCGAAGGAGCGCCAGTATTGGATGAGAACCGGTCCACTGAAATTCCAGAAGAATTCAGCATGCAGAAATCCTTTTTCAGGATTGGTGAATAACGTTTGCAGCATCGGTCTCATTGCTGAAGAGGCGGGAATCCACTTGTCGAACCGCCACCATTTGTTGACGCGCATTCCGATAAGGAACACGACAAAGGGTTCATCTGTTTTTGCTGTAAAACGTCCGTTGAATATCCTGGCCATGATTTCTCTCCTGATTTAACATATAAGGTTGTTTTTTCAAGGCATTTTGCATTCCATAGTATTTGGCTTGTTGTTTCCAGCCAAAGCCACCGAATAATTTGTACATCCAGTTTGGGATGACAGGTTTGGCCAGCAGCTCCTGTGCGGATTGCGGAATGGGCTGTCCGTTTGCGAGGGATTCCGCGGCAAGCTCAAGTGACTTCTTGAGCGGTATGGCGCGTCCATCCATTTCGTTGAGTGGGATGCCGTGAACGAGTCCTTCACCGCCGCCGAGGGCAAGGGACCCCATCCATGCAAAACCTGCTTCATGTCCAAATTCCTCACAGATGGCAAGCGCTGTGGCGTTATGTTTTGCTTCAGGAAAACCACAATTTGAGATTGCAGCAAAACGGATGGACGATTCGTTATCCTTGCAAAGGTTGGCTATTTTTTCCAGCGCGGCAATGACCGGGGCGGGGAGGCTGTCGACGTACAAAGGGAAGGCAAGCACGACCAGGTCAGCGTTATTGATTGCTTCATGCATTGTCTTCATTCGTTCCTGTGAATTGAGCGATGTGTAAATCTGAATTGTCGTTGTTTCCACGCCTCGCGTTCCCAACTGTTCGAAGAGATATCCGCCAAGAGATGCAGATGTGCTCTTCCTTGTACGCGGGCTTCCAACCAACAACACCGCGCGGTGGACGGGAGTCACTTCAGGGGAGGCAACGTCTATCGAAGGCAGGGCCGGCACCGGGGAGTTTGATCCGCTGATGATCGCCTGGAGCCAGAGTCCGGTTTGGGCGGTCAGATCCGCTTCGGGCTGGTCACCGATCACCAATCCACAAACAGATGTTTTTGCGTACATGTTGATGGCGTTACGGTGGACGAGATGACGGAAAATGGACTCGACTCGCGCATTGGGTTCATCCATCCAGCCGATGGTGAGCACGTTCGGGTAGTGGTTATATCGTTTTTGGTGATGGATTTCACCGTTGATGCTGGCAAAGAACGGCGAGATGTTCTGGATCTGATGATCGACCATACGTTTGAGTTCGGAGGAATAGCCGCCAAATGTGACAGGCGTCAGGTAAATGACGAGGTCGCTTTGTACGATCTTTGCGGCGATGACGCGGTTGTCATCATCCGTGTTGCACATGCCGGGATTGCGCACCCAACAGAAGAAGTCGCCCGCGCAGTTGCCGATCTTTTGTTCGCGCAGTGAGGTGATATCGGCATTAGGTAAATGGATTTGCAACGACTTGATGATCCTGCTGGCTTGTGGGTCATTTGGATGTGACCCGTCGAGGATGAGCGTTTTCATTTTTATTCCTTTATGAATTGCTTCGCGATGGAGTCCATTTCGTACAAATACAGCTCATCGCCGTTTTTGCCAAAAGGCGGCAGGTTGCCTTGAATCTCAAGCGAAACGATGCCATGGACGCGTGCCCAGATGATCATTGCGATAAATACGGAAAGAGGATGCACTTCACCGACCTGGGTCTCCCACATCTCATAATGGGCTTTGTATTCGTCCTTAACCGCAGGGAATTGATCGGCGTTTAATTTTCCGGCTGCACGGATACTCTCCACAACACTAAAGAGCGCACTGATCGAACGCGCAGAGGATGGAAACACCTTTTCTGTGGGAGGCTCATACCCGGGGATCGGCGTTCCGAAGAGGAGTTGATATCGTTGTGGATAGGTGTGTGCCCAATTGCGATATGCCAGTCCGATAGCTTTCATCCGCCCGACAAGGTCACCTGCTTTTACCGCATCGCGCGCTTCGAGTTGCGAATCGCCAAAGGATGTAAACGCATCGACAATCAGCGCGGTCACGAGCGCGTCACGGTCGGGGAAGTAATTGTAGATGGCAGGCGCGGTGATCTTCAACTCGCGCGCAATTGCTCGCAACGAAAGGGCGGGGGCGCCGAGTTCGGCGATCTGTTTCCATGCTGTTTCCTTGATGGCTTCCTGCAAATTGGGGATTTGTTTCTTCTTGATGGGTCTGACCATGCTGGCTCCTGTAAAGCGAGATAGTATCTCGTGCCGCTTTAACTATACGCTGTAAATATACAGTGTATAGTTATTTTTGTCAAGAGGTAAAAAAAGGACCTCCGGGTTCTTTAAGAACCCGGAGGTCTGATAGCCAGGCAAATCATATTACTTTTTCGATGATCTCGCGGATCTCTTTGGCGTGGGTCTCTTCATGCTCGGTGAAGATTTCCACCAAATCTTCGATTGTTCCCTGTCCGCCCCACGGCAATCCAAAAAGGGTGTGCAATTGTTCGTCCGTCATTTTGCGCAACAAACTCAACAGTTCAGCACGGGATGCCTCCCATTCTCGTTGGGTCACTTCGTAGGGAATGGCTTCGCGCGATGAGACGGTCTCTTCATTATAGGCATCAATGCCGCGTGAGGCAGGGGTCGCAGGAATATCTCCCGCCAGAAAAGATTTGATGGATGCGATGACCGCATCGTCCCAGCCGGTGATGTGGTCGAGCACTTCCTTCATGCGCCAGGGCTGATAAATGGTCGGGTTACCCTGTGCAAATTGGACGATCTCCTGCATTTCTGCGCGGGCAATTTCATATCTTTTGATGTAGGTGTCGCGGTCGTTCATGTTTTCTCCGAACGAATTATCTACCTCCTTGACGCTTCTACACAATATCTTGTACCTTTCAGTTCCCTGACATTCCTGACATTTAAATCGAGTCGGTGGTTTCGACACTTGTGCTCAACCAACGGAGTGTTTCTGAAATATAATCTCCCCAATGGAAAACCACTACGACGCCATCATCATCGGTGGGGGGGTTGCCGGACTCACCGCCGCCCTCCATCTCGCCGAACGCGGACTCAAGCCATTAATTCTCGAGGCTGATGAATGCCCAGGCGGCAGGCTTTCGGGCAGGGAAGAACTCATTGTCAATCACTGGCGTTTTCCAAATGAACATGGTGTGCATGGCATTTGGTCATCGTATGTCAATTTCAAATCCATGCTCAAACGGCATGACATTTTGCCACAACTGATCCCGGCCATGGAAGAACAATGGATTTATCGCGCGGGCAACTTCATCGGGCGCGCGCCGATCGGCTCAGTCATTCGTAACAGCAAACTTCCTGCACCGCTTCATTACATCCAACTTTTTCTGCTCCCGCAATTCCTGTGGATCCTCGATATCCGTGATTGGGCTTCCCTCTTTAGCATTTGGTCGACTCTTCTGATGGCAATTGGCATCGATCCATTCGTTGAGAATCAACCGCTTGAAGGTCTTACGTTCGGTGAATCGCTGAAACGTTGGGGGCCCGCCATTCGCTCGCTTTTCTTTGGTCTCACGCGCAACGGGTTATCCACCGACCCGGATAAAGTTCCACTCGCGGGTTTTCTCGCTTTTCTCCGTTTTTATACATTGATGCGACGTGATGCCTGGGCGTTTGATTATCTTCCAAATGGTGGCGGTGAAGTCTGCGAAAATCTTTCAGCAAAGATCAAGCAACTCGGAGGTGAGATCAGGTACAAGTCCCGTGTGACGCGAGTGGACGCTTCGCGGAATGGGGATTGGGTCGCGCTCTTTCATCGGGATGGAGTCCAGGAGTCGGCGAACGCGTCATTCATCATCCTCGCTTCCGACTCGCCCGCGGCTGAATCCATTATCAAAGGCAGTTTCCGCGCTGATAAATTGTTCTTTCCGCACGGGCTCGCACACGCGGTGATCCGCTTATGGTTCGATAAAATGCCGCGCAAGACTCCCGAATCTGGGATCTTCAGCGGCGACTTTATCATGCACAACTTTTTCTGGCTTCATAAAATTTATGAACCGTATCGCAAGTGGCATGACGAAACGGGCGGCTCGTGCATCGAGGTGCATGTTTATGGACCGCAGAAAGTGCTTATACAATCAGACGCGATCCTGGTGACGAATGTGCTTAATGATTTTTATCGTGCGTTTCCGGAGTTGAAGGGGCATCTCATCAAGCCGCACATCCAACGTAATGCCGCGACCCACACATTGCCCGCGCTCGGGGCGCGTGGAACACATCTTGGAGTTGAAACGCCCTGGGAGAATTTCTTTTGTGCGGGAGATTGGGTGTGGCTCCAAAACCCATCCTTCTTTTTGGAGCGCGCCTGTGTGACGGGACTCGAAGCCGCGAATCGCGTGTTGAACGCGCGTGGGTTGAATGAGTTTGACGTGCAAGGCTATCCGCCGCCAGAACCGCTCGCGGGGTGGATCGAGAGTTTGATCATGAGAGGTAGGAAGAAAAGGAGAGAGCGACTAGTAAAATAAGATTGCAATGTACAAATAACTATCATTGAACATATGGATTGATTTCATTGTCAAGTAAATCCATAATGTCAACGCCACCTGACATCGATCATCAGGTGGCGTCGTTGTTGGAAGTATGGAGTGTATTCCTCGTCTCTAAAGAGGCTCTATGGCGTTGTCAGATTCCGTGGTTGGACGACGATAAAGATCGGGTTCGCCGCCGAACCAACAGAAGTCAGGTTGCCTTTTGAGTCCCTGGCAATGATGTAGTATTCCACGCCCAGTGGGGTCACCACAGAGGCTGGAATGATCGTCGTGTAGGCATGGTTGGCAGTCTCTCCCATCGGCAGGAAGATGTACTTGTTGCTACCGGCGATGCGGTAGTAGAGCTGCACTTGTTGCACACGGATATCGTCAGTCGTTACCGCCATCACAGGGAGATCTTTAGCATCAGTGGCGTTGTCAATAAGGTCGTGGTAGACGGTTGCCGGCAGATCCTTGTCTGCCTTCAATAAAACCGCAGCCGTGGACCAAATGACGTGGCCAGGTGCATCCTCATACACAACCTTCAATGTGTCCGTGCTGTTTACCTTGATCCCACCACCCTTCGAACCGGTCTTTTGCATGTTCAGAACGCCGGTGAAGGTTCCAGGAATTTCAGTTGCGGTAAGGGAAACGAACACACCGGCTTGTTGAGCCTGGCTGCTAACGATGACCCGCGGGACAGTCGCGTCTATATCATGCAAGACGATTTTGACTGCTGTGGATTCCTGGGTCAGATAGGTGGTCTTGTCGAAGTAGACCGCTGCCATGCCCATGCGATCAAGCACCTGCTGTGTCAATGCCAGTCGATCAGCACCAGAGATAACCTGTGACAGGTTGAAGCCGAAGAAGACAACGTGGAAGTTGTTGTGCGCTTCATCGCCTACTACTTCCATGCCCAAATAGTGACCATACGACCAGGTGAACAGTGGTGTGACTGTGCCAAACGTGCTGACCGCAGGGTCCAGGAAGTCTTCTATGGAGCGGCCTGGGAACGCCCTCAACTCATATGAACCGTTCCCGCCGATGTATTGGCCAGTCCCGTAGATCGTACCGCCGCCAGCCTGGTTCGACATCGGGTAAGTGGCACCGAAGTAGTCGCGCAGGAAGGCAGTGTCCACTGGACCGGGAGTGCCGGCTGCCAAGGCACCTGCCAGGCGCGGGCTGCTGAACCATACTTTGCCTCCCGCGTTCAAGTAAGCCTTCAGGTCTGCAATCTCAATCTTGTTAAGTTGACCTTCCAGCCGGCCTGCCTGTCCAGCAGACCAGATCACCAGCTCGTATTGTTGCAACTGGGTCAGTGGGGCGGTTTTCTCCACCAGTACGTACGGCACACCCAGCGATGTCAACGCGCCTTCGAACGCCTCTTCGGCAGTATAGCCATCGTCATCGTCGACGATCAAAACCGGAGCCGTTCGGGCAAACACGCGTGCGATGCCAGGAGTACTTACCGACGCATCGTCGACTGAGGCCAATGCGGTGATATTGAACTTGCCGGCAATTGGCAGTGCCCAGGTGGCAGTTGCGACAGTTGGCGCACCCGGAGGCAGAGTTGCCAGCATGGTTTCGGCCAACTTAACTTGTTCTGATCCCTGTGTGGCCCAAAACTCTACCTTGACGTTTGCCAGATCGGCAGCTGTAAGGTTGTACACCTTTGTGCTGAACTGAGCCGATCCGGTTCCCGCGATCACGGGCTGACCCAACAACTGCGGGCGGTCCACGCCGACCTTATCTTGAACATCAGCTTGTTGCACAATGTCCAGCGACATTGAGTCGCCAATGGCAGAGATGTTCATCAGGTACCAGCCAGTGCTGCGCGATCCGCCTGCCACTAGTGGAGTGTTACGGTCTGTGCTGGGAGTGGTGTAGGGCGTGATGCCAAGAGCAGTGTCGAACCACGGGTCGGTCGGTTCACCACGGTTCAAATTAAGCGCCAGTTCCGATGTGCCATCACGGTAGTCATATTCCAACACCCCTACGCGATAACGGGCAGGCGAGTTGGCAGGTTTGTTATTGCTACCACCGCGGTCATAGTGCCAGATGAGCAATCCCGTGGCGTATTCGGCTTTGTCGAAGATGGTACCAGCAACGCGGTTGGACACTTGCTCGATGTATAACCTTTCGATCGTGTTTACAGTGCCGCTGGTCGCCGTGCCACCCAAGGGAATCTCAATGATATCCGGTGCCACAGTGCGAGGCCGCAACTCAACGCCCAATGTTGTCGCCGAGACAACCTGAGGTGTAACCCAGCCCTGATTGATACGACTAAAGGGATTCATAACCGACGGGTTGGAACCGGCTGGGTCATTGCCCATCCATGAACCACCTGCCATAAGATCCCAATCGCCAGAGCCCATCGACCGGTAGTTTGTGTCATAGTAGTCGGACTCGCCGATAGTATGTCCCATCTCATGTGCCACTACGCCGATGTTGAAGCCGATGGCTGGCACGGTGTTCACACCCCGGATGCGTACTGGCCGATTGTCTGACGACGCGACACCCATATTGTAATTACTGTTTGAAGTGCTGGCATTGCTAGCGTGAGACCAGACCTGCCCGTTTTGGCCAGTCGCTTCCTTGCCGGGTCCAGCGTGCAGTACGACCACCATATCAACCGTGCGATATTGAATGCCTTGGGATGTAAATATTGCACGGTCGTTGTCGAACTGATCCCACCAGTCTGCCCCCACTGCCTGGAGTTGGGGGGCAAGGTCACTTATCATCCCAGTAACGCTCTTGCCGCCCGGCAGTTGGTAATCATAAGCATACATAGTGCCAGGTAGAGTGAATGGACCGATGACTTCGAAGTCCGGCAGGAACTGGCCGTAGGACATCTCATAGTAGAGATCCGAAACTGTCCCGGTCGGACTCGTGCCCATGCCTGAGATTTGATCCTTGAAATATTGTGGCGTCTGATAGGATTCGAACTTAACATCCTGAAACTCTGCGAGAATGACTATGTAGTGGTAGTTTTTTGTGACTACAGCTTCTGCAGCAGCATCCTCGGTGAACATCGAGGCATTTGGCGATTGCACATCCTTGACCGCCTCAAATACCGCGTCGCGCTTATCATTTCCCTGGTTGTCCAGCCACACGGACTCATGTTGACCCATTTTTTTGGCCAATCCATTGGGGTCATCTTTGCCAGGAAGCAAGCCAGAAGGTACTGCCTGATCTACTGGATTTGTGATCCCATCCCCCGGCTGAGCATACGTCCACCAACCATCCTCATTTTGGACGATTGTATAACCATCGGCCGTTTCCAATTGCCCACCGGTTTCCATCGGAGTCAAATATGCATCCAATGTGGTGCCATCTGGTTGTTCCAATGTCAACAAATCTGGATTAGGTGGTGCGAAGTCAAGGAAAGCCTCCCCCCATGATTCATATGGGTCCTCAGCAAATCTCTCGACTGGAGGATCAGCAGCGAATGCCACCCCAAAACTGGAAAGAACCATGATCAGTGTAAGGACGATATTCAGAGAATAACGTAATATCCTGACACCCGAAAGGTTCAACCCATTGATGTTATTGCCTCTCATGATACATCTCCTCTTTATATTATGTAATGTTTGGATATTGCTGGTATTTTCATAAAACCCGCCAGCGCGGTTGATGTGTGGAATATATTGAAGGATCAAATCACCAGCTCTTTACCCCAAGGAATGGCGATTTGTAACTAGCACCTCCTTATATAAAAAAGGTTGCCTGCCGATCTCTCTACTTGCTAAACAACTGTTTTCAGGAATGACCTGGACTACGTTTGATTGTCTGCTCTTCTTAAAATCGGATGGAACCGAACAGCTAAAGCTTTACCCTCTTGCCATTAGATAGCTCAAAATAAAAAGGCGCCTGATGTTTCCCGAAGGGAACGCCAGACATATTCATGGATCTGTTTAATAAAAGATGTATTGGCGCAACAAACCATTAAAATGATTATGACGAGATTTCCATCGAATACAATATGTCATTTTTCATGTCTTTGGGATTACTAGAATGTGACAAAGGAGAGTAAGTGTCTAATCCTTTTGAGGAGTAAACACAAGTTAGGTATTCTCAGCCCGAACCGCTCGTAGCATGGATCGAAGCTCTGATGATGAGAGGAAGAAAGAAACGAAGAAGGAAGGTAATAATCAGTGAATAGTTGTCAGTGACGAAGCAGGAATTGCGTTGTTGAAAGAGGAAGATTTGTAACAAAATTGATACTTGAATCGAGATAGCTTCGTGCTAAACTACTTTCAAGGAATTATTCTTCAAGCAGGTGTTCCACATAAATCCATCCATTGCTGAACAGGAACACATATCGCATTGCCATTCTTTGCCAAAGAGGAGACACCATGCGCAAGATACAGTTTGCTCTAAAGATTCTGTTTGTATTCGTTCTTTTGACGTCGCTCACTGGGAATGTAAGCGCCGCGCCGCCTGCCCCGCGCGCCGAGTGGACGGTGATGGTTTATATCTCCGGTGATAACGATCTGGAGTATTCTGTTGTAAGTGATATTGAAACTGAACTCGCGCCTACAGGCTCAACTGATGATGTTCAGGTGGTTGCATTGGCTGATCGAATTCCTGGTTATGATACAAGCGCCGGGGATTGGACAGAAACTCTTTTTTTCCATGTTGCCGACGTTAATGGCAAAGACATGACGGCTGATCCCGCAAACGCCGACGCGGATTGGGATGCACAGCACGAGGATGAACTCGACATGGGCGATCCGCAAACTTTAATTGATTTCGTCACATGGACAAAAGCCAGGTATCCCGCGGACCATTATGCGTTGTATTTCTGGGGCCACGGCTGGAACTGGCATCCCGACTGGGTGATGCGGGATGATACTACTGCACTTACCAATCCAGACGATACCCTTGATTATGACGAGATGAAATCCGCCATCCCATCGCTTGGTTTTATTGACGTGGTTGGATATGATGGTTGTAATATGTCGTCCATCGAGATCTTTAATCTCTGGCACGGACACGCCACGGCTGTGACCAGTTCGCAGGAGTGGGTTGGTTGGGAGGGGATTCAGTATGACGATTTGCTTGCAAAATTAGCCGCCCATCCAACTTGGAATGCTGATCAGGTTGCCATTGTCACTGCCCAAGGCGCCAGCGCGGACAAAACCTGGTCGGCTGTGGCGGTGGACGGTCGCCTCGATACGCTTCTCACCGCGGTCGATGAGTGGTCTGTTGCTCTGAAGGATGGTCTCGCCGCGAATCGCAGGAAATACGATCAAGCGTTTACGGCGACTCGTTCCTTCTGGAAGGCTCCGATGGATAAGGACCTGTATGACATGGCATTCGAGATCAAGCGTCTTGTGAGCGATGGGACCATCAGGGATAAGAGCCAGGCGGTGATGGATGCATTCAGTGGCGTGGTTCTATATGAACGTCATGTCAATGCTTATGCCGAAGTACATGGCATCACGATCTATCATATCTCGAAGGCAACAGAGAAGGATTCGGATTACCAGTATTATCAGCAATTTGTTGATGATTTTGCCTTGCAAACAGGATGGGATGAGTTTTTGGATGCCTACGCGGGGGGTACGAACGCAAAGAGGTAAACAGGGAAATACGTAGACACGTAAACAAGACCTCCGAGTTTTTGGCTCGGAGGTCTTGTTTACTGGTGACCAATCACTGATCACTTTCTTGTTACTGTATCACTCCCAGCTTCTTCCCAACCTTTGCGAACGCCTCCAAGCCTTGACCCAGATCGTCGCGGTCATGGGATGCCGAGATCATCACGCGAATCCTTGCTTTACCTTTTGCCACTGTGGGGAATCCGATGGACATGGCGAACACGCCTTCCTCGAATAACTCGCGGCTGAATTGTTGCGCTAATGGAGCTTCGCCGAGCATAACAGGTGTGATGGGTGTTTCGCTCACGCCGGTATCGAACCCGAGTTTCTTCATTTCTTCCTTGAAGTATTTGGCGTTATCCCAGAGTTTATCTACAAGTTCTGTGGAACCTTCGAGCAGGTCAACTGCCGCGAGACAGGCCGCCGCATCGGGCGCGGTGACTGCGGAGGAGAACAGGAAGGGTCGTCCGCGTTGGCGCAACCATTCGATGATGGCCTTGTCGCCCGCGACCATTCCGCCTACGACGCCGAAGGCTTTGGACATGGTGCCAACTTCGATATCCACTTTGCCGTGCAAGCCGAAGTGATCCACGATGCCGCGTCCACC
>Ga0210377_10003064_pt1 | contig 14401 bp, 10 predicted proteins | sample PLM4_65_b1redo_FD_155480 | JGI IMG/M metagenome (GOLD analysis project Ga0210377, IMG submission 155480) | Groundwater sediment microbial communities from an aquifer in East River, Colorado, USA - PLM4_65_b1 redo | ecosystem: Environmental > Terrestrial > Soil > Riparian zone | place: USA: East...
GCGACGTTATTGGCGGGCGGCGCTACCCGCGAATGTCGACAGCGATCCGCGCAGCCTGTCGGCGTCGGCGTTGTTCAAACCCGGCGAGACGAGAATGCGCGAGGGCGTCGCGCCCGCGCCGTAGTACCCTTGATTCAAATCCTCGTTCGCGTTGAGCTGGGCGCCGCCGATCGTCGCTCCCGCATACGCCCCTTCCCCGCGCGAGAACGCCAGCATTCCCGTGTCACCGAACGACGTGGTCGTGCTGGCGTCGGCGCCCGCGGATGTCGTGCCCGCCTGATAGCCGGCATCCGCCGACAAGGAGAAATCTCCTTTCAGCATGGCGTCGAGCGTGGCCGCGTTGGCGATCACCACGACCAAGTCCACCTTTTGATAGCCGATCTGCAGCCCGAGAGTGGCGGAACGAAGATCGAAGAACGCCGGCGCGCTCCATCTGCCGGCGGTCCCCTCTTTGCGCAGTAATACTCCCGTACCGGCCGCGCCGCCGATGCCGAGACCGGCGCGCACGTATTCGGGAACGATCAACACCGCATGGCCCTGCCGCATCGCGGCGACAAGACTGCCGTGCTGAGGATCGGAGCGGAAACCCTGCAGTGCGGCCTCCGCCTTGACGACGACCGCGTGCGCCTCGGCGGCTGCGGGCGTTTCCGCCCGCGCGTCGAACGATCCAGCCGCAAGCGCGATCGCGGCGGCAGCGCTCGTCACGGCCAGGCTGGGCATTCGCAACATGGGGATCTCCTTGAATGTGGGAGGGCTAGAAATATGAAAGGTTTACACCGTCAACGCGCCGCGCCAAGCGTCATTCCGTGACGGGCACCTACCCTTTCGAGGTAGGCAAGGCATTCCGCGCGGCCGGGCTCGAAATCCTTCGTCATCCACCAACGTTCCACCCGAGCGAGCAGAGCTCCCAGTTGAGGTCCCTGCGGCAATCCGAGCGCACGCAGATCGCGACCAGAAACCGGAAGCACCGGAGCCTTCCATCGTCGCGCAAGGTCCAGCAGCTTGCGCCAATCGCCGCGAGGCCGTTCCGCCCACGCCAGCAATACGCGATCACGGAAGACTTCGGCGCCGATCCTGTAAAGGAGGCGCCGTTGCGCCGGCACGTCGATCTCCGGCGTCGGCCGCGGCGCGGCGAGCATTGCCCCAAGCCGGTCACGCTCCGCGTTCGACAGGCGTAAGCGTTCGGCAAACGAAGCCACCTTCCGAACCGCTAAACCGGCGGCGAGACGCCGCAGCGGATCGGGCGCGAGCTTCAGCTCGCGCTCGAGCTTAACGAGGGCGGCCAGGCGCCGCAGATTCGTGAGCGTGGGCACGACGTGCCGGAGTACCCCGTGCCGATGCATGAGGGTCAGCACGCGCACCGGATCGTCGGCTTCCAACAGACGCATCAGCTCGGCGCGCACGCGCTCCTCCGACAGGGTCTTGAGCTTCGGCGCCATGTCGCGGCATGCGGCGAGCGCGGCGCGATCCGGCGCGCCCTTGCCGTAAAACGCGTGGAAGCGGAAGAAGCGCAGCAGGCGCAGCACGTCTTCCTCGATGCGCGCATGGGCATCGCCCACGAAGCGCACTCTGCCGCGTTCGAGGTCGGCGAGCCCACCGGTCGGATCGTAGATCGCGCCGTCGGGATCCGCGTAGAGCGCGTTGATCGTGAAGTCGCGCCGCGCCGCGTCCGCCGCCCAATCGTCGGTGAAGGCGACGCGGGCGCGCCGCCCGAAGGTCTCCACGTCGCGTCGCAGCGTCGTCACCTCGAACGGCTTGCCGCCGGAGATCGCCGTGACGGTGCCATGATCGATTCCCGTCGGGATCGCCTTCAACCCTGCCGCAACGAGCAGCTCCATGACGCGCTCGGGCCTCAGCGGCGTCGTAATGTCGACATCCTTCACACGTCTTCGGGCCACGGTGTCGCGCACGCAGCCGCCGACGAAGCGGGCCGGCTCCCCGCCCGCCGCGAGCGCGGCGATGACGGCCCGCGTTTCGGGCGCCGCCATCCAGCGCGTCGGCTTGATCTTCTTGGCCTTCCTCAACGATCGAACCCGCCGGGCCGGACCTGACCGTTCTGAAGATCCGGCGGGTGATAGCTCGCGTCCGGCGGCGCGCCCGAGGTGACCGCGAGAACCGCCAGGGTGATCAGCAACAGCACGATGCCGGCGGCGACCAGCCACGGCCACGGCGCGTCCCACCATTTCGGCTTCTCGATCGGATGACCGGCCACGGCGCGGCGCGCGACCCACCATTGGAAGGCGAAATAGATCGCGGTCGGCAGCGCCAGGGGGACGATGTATTCGAGGAGAACGCGCAGCATCAGCGCTTCAGGTCGCCGAGCACCCGGTACAGGTCGATCAGCATCCGCGCCGTCAGCCCCCAGATGTAACGTTCGGGATGTGTGAGCACGTAGTACTCGCGCTCGCGCCCGTCTCGGATCACCGTTTCGAGCGCGTGGTTCGCCGGATCGAGGACGAGATCCAGCGGGACCTCGAACACTGCCGCGACCTCGGAGGGATCGGGGCGCAGGGTGAACGGTGGATCGATAAGTCCCACCACAGGCGTCACGCGGTAGCCGGTGCCGCTATAGCGCACGTTGAGGCGACCGATGACCTCGACCTCGTCTTGCGTGAGACCGATTTCCTCCTCCGCCTCGCGCAGCGCCGTGTCTTCCGGCGTCTCGTGCGGGCCATGGGAGCGCCCACCCGGAAAGGCGACCTGTCCCGGATGGCTCGGCAGACCCTCGCAACGCTGGGTGAGGATCACGGTCATGCCGTCCGGCCGGTCGACGATGGGCACGAGCACCGCCGCATTTACCAACCTCTCCGCAGGCACGACGATCTGGCCGCGCTCCCAACCCGCGCCGTCGCCCGATGGGTCGGGCGAAATCCCCGGTCCCGCAAAACGCGCGCGGATCAGCTCCCGCATTACAACCGACCTAGGAAAAAGAACATGCCATCGCTCCATACGCCTAAATCGTCGCCGCGGGCTTCGCCCAGCGCGACGAGCTCGTAGTAAACCGATCGTGCGATCAAGGCTTCCAGCCCGTCGCGGACCAGAACGTAGGGCGCAGGCTCGCCGGTTACAGGATCGAATGCGACATGGATGGGGTGGTCGGGTCCCGCCGTGACTTCATCGTCGATATTGGTGGTAAAGATAAGATGGCGAGCATCCCCCTCGCCTTCAACTGTCAACGACACCGCCACGAACGGCGCATCGTCGACGCGGATGCGCACATGCTCCGCCGGTGTAATTAAGGCGAAACCACCGTCGGATTCCCTATGCAACACGCTGCTAAAAAGTCTCACCAGCGGTTTGCGGCTGATCGGCGAACCGTGATAAAACCATGTGCCGTCGCGGGCGATGCGAATGTCGATCTCCCCGCAGATTTCCGGGGCACTCCGGGGCGTTTCGGGCCGTGAGCCCTTACGTAAATTGCCATCGCTCCGCCCGCGCACGCGTTCCGTAAGATCGTTAAGTGACGGTCTTGCCATAGCACCACGTCGCAACCGGAGTCGCCTGTGACAGATACACATTCGCTCTCGCCGGCCGGTGGGCCGACGGATGAACCGCCCGCGCGCATCGTCGCCGAGATCGAAGCGCTCGGCCAGCGCATCGCGCTGGTGCGCGACCGCATCGGCCGCATCATCTTCGGCCAGAACGAGGTCGTGGACCAGACCCTTATTACGCTGCTCGCCGGCGGTCACGCGCTGCTGATCGGCTTCCCCGGACTCGGCAAGACCCGGCTCGTCGACACGCTCGGCACCGTGCTCGGGCTGAACGACCGCCGCATCCAGTTCACGCCCGACCTGATGCCGGCCGACATTCTGGGCTCCGAAGTACTCGAAGAGTCGGAAACCGGCCGCCGGGCCTTCCGCTTCATCCGCGGCCCGGTGTTCTGCCAGCTGCTCATGGCCGACGAGATCAACCGCGCGAGCCCACGCACCCAGTCCGCCCTGCTGCAGGCAATGCAGGAGCATCGTGTGTCGGTGGCCGGCGAGTACCACGCCTTGCCTAACCCATTCCATGTGCTCGCCACCCAGAACCCTCTCGAACAGGAAGGCACCTATCCTCTGCCCGAGGCGCAGCTCGACCGGTTCCTGATGCAGATCGACGTCACCTATCCCGATCGCGCGGCAGAGAAGCAGATGCTGATCGCGACCACGGGCGTCGGGGAGGCCGCGCCGGAGCAGGTGTTGACCGCGAACGACCTGGTCGCCGCGCAGCAGCTGGTTCGCCGCATTCCAGTCGGCGAGAGCGTCGTCGAGGCGATCCTCGACCTCGTCCTGGCCGGGCGTCCCGACGCGACGGACGATGAGCAGATCAGGAAGCAGGTCGCCTGGGGTCCGGGACCGCGCGCCAGCCAGGCGTTGATGCTGGCGACCCGTGCCCGCGCGCTGATGGACGGGAGGTTCTCGCCATCGATCGACGATGTCCTCGCGCTCGCCGGGCCGGTGCTCAGGCATCGCATGGCGCTCACCTTTGCCGCGCGGGCGGATGGAGTCACCATCGATCAGGTCATCGAGCGGTTGTGCGCGCCCCTCGCCTGAGACTCTCCACCGAGACGTTGCGCGGCGCGCCGCCGTCTGCCGTAACGTCGGCGGCAACGCTGCGCCAGCGCGCCGAGCATGCGGCGGCGACGCTTCCTCCTCTTCTCGTCGCCGCCGAACGCGTCGCGGCAACCGTGATCCAAGGCGTGCATGGGCGGAGGCGGGTCGGCCAAGGCGAAACGTTCTGGCAGTTCCGCCGTTACCAGCCGGGCGATGAAATCTCCGCCATCGATTGGCGTCAGACCGCCAAGGGCGATCCCGTCTATGTCCGCGAGAACGAGTGGGAGGCCGCGCAGAGCGTCTGGATCTGGTGCGACACCTCGCCGTCGATGGCCTATCAATCGAGCCGTGAGCTGCCGACCAAGGCGGAGCGTTCCGCCGTCCTTTGCCTCGCGCTCGCGTCGTTGCTGGTGCGTGCCGGCGAACAGGTCGCGCTGCTGGGGCACCACCAACCCCCGCGCGGTGGTCGCGGCGTGCTCAACCGGATCGCCGGCGCGTTGTCGCGCCCGGCGCAAGCGGGTGCGCCGAGCCTTCCGGGCGTCGAGCCGCTGCCCCGCCACGCGCGCGTCGTGCTGGCCGGCGATCTTCTGTCGCCCGTCGACGAGATCGAGCGCATCGTGCGCGGCTATGCCGCGCGCGGCGTGCGTGGCGCCATGGTGCAGGTGCTCGATCCGGCGGAGGACACGCTGCCCTTCGCTGGGCGCGTGCGCTTCCGCGGCCTCGAGGGCGAGGGAGATACGCTGATCGGGCGAGTCGAGACGGTGCGCGACGAATATACCGGGCTGATGGCGCAGCACCGCGCGGCGCTGGCCGATCTTGCGCGCGCCGTCGGCTGGACCTTCATCATTCATCGCACCGACAAGCCGCCGCAGACGCCTCTGCTCGCCCTCCACGCGGCGCTGTCGGCGCCGGTGAAGGGCTAGGCATGTTCGAGCTCGGTCCGCTCGCTTTCGCCTCGCCATGGCTGCTGCTGGGACTTCTTTCGCTTCCGCTGCTGTGGTGGCTGCTGCGCGTTCTGCCGCCGGCGCCGCGCCGCCTCGACTTTCCCGCGATACGTCTGCTGTTGATGCTGCGGCGGCGCGAGGAGACCCCCGCGCATACGCCGCTGTGGCTGATCCTGCTGCGCCTCGCGCTTGCGGCACTGGTCATCCTCGCGGTTGCGCATCCGCTACTCAACGCGGGATCGGAGTTCGCCGGGTCGGGGCCCGTGGTACTGGTGGTCGACGACGGCTGGGGCGCGGCGCGCGGGTGGAGCGAGCGCGAAGGCGCGATGCTGGCGCTCGTCGATCGCGCCGACCGTGCCGGCAAGCCCATCGTCGTGCTGACCACCGCGAAGCCGCCCGGCGACGAGCCGATCGCGGCGAGCGGCGTACTGCGCGCCGCCGACGCGCGGCGCCTCGTGCGCGCCATCAAGCCGAAGCCGTGGCCGGTCGATCGCGCCGCCGCGCTGAAGGCCATCGAGGCGCAGAACATCGAAGGGTCGGCTACCGCGGTCTGGCTGTCGGATGGCCTCGCCGGCAACGATGCCAAGGACGCCGTCGCACTGGCCGAACGGCTGCAACGTTTGGGCCCGCTCGAGGTCTATATCGACGAGCGCGGCAAGCTCGCACGGCTCGTCCTCGAACCGCAGGCACAGACCAATGACCTCGTCGTGCCCGTGCTGCGCCCGGTGGCGATCGGCGCGCCGGAATTCGCCCTGCGCGCCATCGGCGACAACGGCAAGCTTCTGGCGCGCCAGGAAGGACGTTTCGCCGAGAACGCCTTGCGCGCCGAAATACGGCTTACGCTGCCGGGCGAGATCCGCAACGACATCACCCGCGTCGAAATCGAGGGCGAGGCGAGCGCCGGCTCGACGTTCCTGATCGACGAGCGCTGGCGTCGTCGGCCCGTCGGTCTGTTTTCCGGCGAGGCCAGCGAACGCGCGCAGCCGCTGCTGTCCGACCTGTACTATTTGGAGCGCGCGCTGAATCCGGTCTCGGAGCTGCGTCGCGGCACCGTCGACGAGCTGCTGGGCCGCACCCTCGCCGTCATGGTTCTGGCCGATGTCGGCAAGCTCACCGACTCGCAGGCGCAGAAGCTCGGGGAATGGGTGGATCGCGGCGGGGTGGTGCTGCGCTTCGCGGGACCGAGGCTTGCGTCGGACACGCTCGATCCGCTGAATCCGGTGCGGCTGCGCTCGGGCGGCCGCGAGCTCGGCGGGGTGATGTCTTGGGAACAGCCGGCGGCGTTGCTGCCGTTCGAGGAGGCGAGTCCGTTCGCCGGACTCACAATCCCGCCCGACGTCCGCATCGAACGCCAGGTTCTGGCCGAGCCGTCCATCGATCTGGACGGCAAGACCTGGGCGCGGCTTACCGACGGCACGCCGCTGGTCACGGCGGAGAAGCGCGGCAAGGGTTACATCGTGCTGGTGCACACGACCGCCAACGCGGAATGGTCGAACCTGCCGCTGTCGGGCCTGTTCGTGCAGATGCTGCAGCGCCTCGTCGGACTGTCCCAGGGCATCGCCGGCGAGAACGAGGCCGGCGTACTGGCGCCGATCGAGACACTGGACGGGTTCGGACGGCTCGAGAGTCCGCCCTCCACCGCGGCGCCGATCGAGGGCGCCAAGTTCGGTGATGCGGTGGCGACGCCACGCACACCGCCCGGTTATTACGGGCGCGAAGGCGCGCGGCGCGCGCTCAACCTGGCCAGCGGCGTCACCGACGTGAAGCCGCTGCCCGAGCTGCCGTCCGGCGTCTCGAGCCATACCTACCCGGCGGCCGGTGAGCTCGATCTCAAGCCGTGGCTGCTGCTCGCGGCGTTGCTGATCGCGCTGCTCGATCTCAGCATCAGCTTCATCCTGCGCGGCTTCATGGCGGGACGCGTGGTGCGAGCCACGGCGGCGGCGATTGCCTTCGCCGCCTTCGTCGCAAGCAGTGGCGCTTCCGCGCAGAACCTGCGCGACAACACGAACGACTTCGCTGTGCAGGCAACGCAGGAAACCCGTCTCGCCTACGTCGAGACGGGTGTGCCCACCATCGACCGCGCGAGCCGCGACGGGCTGCGCGGCCTGTCCGAAATGCTGAAGCGGCGCACCGCCATCGAGCCGCTCGATCCGATGGCCGTCAATGTGGAGCGCGACGAGCTCGCTTTCTTCCCGCTGCTGTACTGGCCGATGACGCCGAGCCAGCGTCCCCTGTCGGACAACGCACTCGAAAAGCTGCAATCCTTCTTGCGTACCGGCGGGACCATCCTGTTCGACACGCGCGAGCAGGGCGACCTGTCGCTCAATCCGACAGGCGGCGGCGGCGTCGCCGCCGGACGTCTGCGAGCCTTGCTGCAGGGCCTCGATATCCCGCCCCTCGTCCCCGTGCCGCAGGATCACGTGCTGAGCAAGGCCTTCTATCTGCTCAGCCAATACCCCGGCCGCTGGACCGGCGGCACGGTATGGGTCGAGGCGCGCGGCGGACGCCATAACGACGGCGTGTCTTCGGTCATCATCGGCTCCAACGATTGGGCCGGCGCATGGGCGATCGACGCCGACGGCGCGCCGAGCTTCCCGGTCGTGCCCGGCGGCGAACGCCAACGCGAGCTCGCCTATCGCTTCGGAATCAACTGGGTGATGTACGCGCTGACCGGCAACTACAAGACCGACCAGGTCCATGTTCCCGCGATCATGGAGCGACTCGGACAATGACCAACCTCGAGTTCGCGCCGTATCTGTCTTGGACCTGGCTCGCGGTGCTCGGCGGCATCGCCGTCTTGCTCATCGCGTTCGGGTTGTTCTCGCGGGCGCGCGGACTTGCCTGGCGCACGCTTGCGATCACCGCGCTGCTCGCCGCGCTCGCCAATCCGGTTCTGGTCGAAGAGGAGCGCAAGCCGATCGACGACGTGGCCGCCGTGGTCGTCGACGTCTCGCCCAGCCAATCCGTGCGTGACCGGACGCAGCAGGCGGATGAAGCTCTCGCGAAGGTGCGCGAGAAGCTCGCCGCCATGCCCGGCCTCGAGGTGCGCGTCGTGCGCGCCGGCGCGCCCGGTACCTCGGGCGTCGGCATGCCGACCGACGGCACACTCCTCTTCGACTCTCTCACCCACGCGCTTGCCGATGTGCCGCGCAAACGCATGGCGGCGACGATCGTGATCACCGACGGCCAGGTCCACGACGTGCCCTCGGCGGACAAGGCGCTTCCCGTCTCCGGGCCGTTGCACGTGCTGCTGACCGGTCAACCTGGCGAGCGCGACCGGCGCATTACCATTGTCAACGCGCCGCGTTTCGGCCTCGTGGGCAAAGATGTGGACGTGCGGATCAAGGTCGAGGATCCGGGCGCCGAAGGGCAGGCCGTGAAGCTGACCCTGTCCAAGGACGGCGGCGCTCCGGTCGAGACCACGACGCAGGTCGGGCGCGAAACCACGACCCGCGTCACGCTCGACCACGCCGGGTCCAATATCTTCGAGTTCGGAGTAGAGTCCGCAAGGGGCGAGCTGACGGAAGCCAACAATCGCACCGTTGTCACCGTCAACGGCGTGCGCGAGCGTCTGCGCGTGCTGCTGGTGTCGGGCGAGCCGCATCCGGGCGAGCGCGTGTGGCGTAACTTCCTCAAGGCCGACCCGTCGGTCGATCTCGTCCATTTCACGATCCTGCGCCCGCCCGAAAAACAGGATGCGACGCCGGTGCGCGAGCTGTCGCTGATCGCCTTCCCGATCCGCGAGCTGTTCGAGGTCAAGCTCGACGAGTTCGACCTCATCATCTTCGACCGCTATCGCCGGCGCGGCGTGCTGCCGTCGATCTATCTGCAGAACATCGCGCAATACGTGGAGCGCGGCGGAGCGGTGCTGGAAGCGGCCGGCCCGGCCTTCGCCACCTCGCTGTCGCTCTACCAGACGCCGCTCGGCCCGTCGCTGCCGGCCGCGCCCACGGGCAAGGTCTTCGAGCAGCGGCTGAGGGCGCATTTGTCGGCCTCCGGAAAACGCCATCCCATTACCGCCGACCTTCCGGGCGCCGACGATCCCGAGCGGCACTGGGGCCGGTGGTACCGCCAGATCGATGCGCAGGCCGAGCATGGCACGATCCTAATGGAGGGTATCGAAAACAAGCCGATCCTGGTCGTCGACCGCGTGGGCAAGGGCCGCGTAGCACAGATCCTTTCCGACCACATCTGGCTGTGGGCGCGCGAATACGACGGCGGCGGCCCCTATTCCGAGATGCTGCGACGGCTCTCGCACTGGCTGATGAAGGAGCCGGAACTCGAGGAGGACCGCATCGAGGCACATCTCGAGGGCAACCGGCTGGTGATCGTGCGCCGCTCGGTCGAGCCGGACTCCTCGCCCGTGGAGGTCACCTCGCCGTCGGGAGCGAAGCAGACCGTCAACCTCGCGGAGGGCGTCGGCGGACGCGCACGCGGCACCGCCAACGTAACGGAAACCGGCCTCTACCGTATCAGCGACGGCAAGCACACCGCGCTCGCCGCCGTGGGCACGCTCAACCCGCTGGAATACGCCGATATGCGCGCCACCCCGGCCAAGCTGCAGCCGCTCGCGGATGCAACCGGCGGCGGCATTTCATGGCTGAGCGAAGGTCTCCCCGAGCTGCGCCGGGTTCACGCGGAACGCCGGACGTCGGGCCGCGGTTGGATGGGGGTAGTCGAGAATCGTGAATACACCGTCACTGGCGTGCGCGAGGTGCCGCTGCTTCCCGGGTTGGTGCTGCTTCTGGTCGGGCTCGGCGCGCTGATGCTCGCCTGGCGGCGCGAAGGACGCTGAACCCTCGTCGCTCACCGTTTTGACCACGAGCGTATTCGTGCTCAACCGGCGCTCGAACGTGACAGAACCCGGCATCGAAGCGTGCGGCGTGGCCGAGTTCGGCGCGCCGGAAATCCTCCGCAGTGCGGTCGTTCGTGACCGGGTTGTGGCATCGGATCGCCCTTAAGCTTCTGTTAACCTTAATGATCATTAATGGTCGTCACACGGGGGCTGATGAAGACATGACGAAAGGCGACAGACATGACGGCTTTGCCCGTCCTGCGCCCCCGGGCGGATACGGGGGTCCAGGCTGACACCCAAGGCGAGCGCATCCTCGATCTGCTGAGGTACGAGGCGCGTCCGCACACGATCCGACTCCACAGGCACGAACGCCTCGCACGGTTCGTATCACGCGCCGACTATGCCGAGACGATAAAGCTGCTGCTCGGCTTTCATCGTCCGATCGAGCGGTGGCTTTCCAACGCGCTTGCCGCGCATAGCTTCGAGCTCGACCTGGTTCGTCGCGCGAAGGTGCCGCTGCTGATGCACGATCTTACGGCGCTTGGCATTCGATCGCCCGCGCTTCGCTATCACCCGGCACCGCTGCGCACCGGTGCGCCCTATGCGATGGGCTGGCTGTACGGGATCGAGACGATCTCGCTCGGCGGCATTGTCATGGCGCGGCGGGCCTTCGACATGCTCGGAATCGGACCGAACGACGGCGGCGCCTTCTTCTACGGCTATGGCGGCGCCGCGCCCGAGGCCTGGCGAACGTTCACGGCGGTCCTTGTCCATACCGTCGCCACCGATGCCGATCGCGCCGCGGTGCTCGACGGCACCGCCGACATGTTCGAGGCGCTGTACGACTGGCTTTCGCTCGAAACGCCGATGTTGCGCGCGGCGAGCTAACGCCCTCCGTTGCGCATCGCGCGCCACACCGTCTCCGGCGTCAACGGCGGATCGATGTGACGCACCCCGAAGGGCGACAGCGCGTCGACGACCGCGTTGACCACCGCCGGCAGCGCGCCGACCGTGCCGCCCTCGCCCGCGCCCTTCACGCCCAACGGGTTGGTGGGCGTCGGCACCGGATTGTTCTCGATCTCGAAGCTGGGCAGATCGTCGGCGCGCGGCATGGCGTAGTCCATGAACGAGCCGGTCAGGAGCTGGCCGTGCTCGTCGTAGACGATGCGCTCCATCAGCGCCTCGCCCACGCCCTGGGCGACGGCGCCCATCACCTGACCGTCGAGCAGCAAGGGATTGATCACCGTGCCGACGTCGTCGACCACCGCGTATTTCGCGATCTGCACCTGGCCGGTATCGGGGTCGACCTCCACCTCGCAGACGTGACAGCCGTTCGGGAAGTTGCTGCTGTCGTTGGTGAAGGTGGCGGTCTCGTACAGCCCCGGCTCCATGCCCTTGGGCAGTTTCGCGGGGTCGAACGCGGCCTTCACCACCGCGTCGAACCCTACCTTGCGGTCGGTGCCGGCGATCTGGAACGCGCCGCCCTCGAACACGATGTCGGCTTCCGCCGCTTCCAGCATATGGGCTGCGATCTTCTTACCCTTGGCGACGATCTTGTCGGTCGCCTGCCTGACCGCCGAGCCCGCCATGGTCGCGGTGCGCGAGCCACCGGTGCCGACGCCGAACGCCACCTTGTCCGTGTCGCCCTGGATGTAGCGCACCGTCTCCGGCACCACGGGAAGCCGGTCGCACAGGATCTGGATCAGGGTCGTCTCGTGGCCTTGGCCGTGGCTGACGGAACCCGACACGAGCTGCACCGTGCCGGTCGGGTCGAAGCGCAGCTCCGCCGTTTCCAGCCCCTCGCCGCCCGCGGCTGCCTCGATGGTCGTGGTCACGGCAATGCCGCGCAGCTTGCCGCGTTTCTTGGAGTCCTCGCGGCGCTTTGCGTATCCCGCGTGATCGGCGAGGTGCAGAGCCATGTCCATGGTCTGCTCGAACGCGCCCGAATCATAGCGGAAGGTGAGCGCGGTCTTGTACGGCATCGCGCTCGCCGGGATCATGTTCTTACGGCGCAGCGCGACCGGGTCGATACCGAGCTCGTCGGCGGCGATGTCGATCATCCGCTCGATCACGAACGACGCCTCCGGCCGGCCGGCGCCGCGATAGGGCGAGGTCGGCGAGGTGTTGGTGAGCCGGCCCGATACCTCGACGTGCGCCGCCTCGAATTTATAGACGCCGATGAGCCCGCCCAGGTTGCTGGTCGGCGGACCGGCGCCGCGGAACGATACCACCCCGCCCAGGTTGGCTTCCGTCTTGACCTTGAGAGCGAGAAACTTGCCTTCGGCGTCGAGTGCGAGAGTCGCGTCGGTCACGTTGTCGCGCGCGTGATCGTCGGCGGCGAAGCTTTCCGTGCGGTCGGCGAGCCATTTCACCGGACGGCCGACGCGCTTCGCAGCCCACAGCACGAGAACCATCTCCGGGAAGATCGAACCGCGCAGCCCGAAGCTGCCGCCGATGTCGCCGGTGACGAGCCGCAGCTCCGTCTCCGGCACCTTGAGGATGGATTGGGCGATGTTGCGGCGGAACAGGAACGGGCGTTGCAGCCCCACATAGAGCGTATAGCGGCCCTCGCTCTTGTCCCAGAGCCCGATGGCCGCGCGCGGCTCCATCGCCGCGGCGGTAATACGCGGAATGACGATCCGCTGCCGGATCACCTTGGCGGCGCGCGCGATGGCCGCGTCGGTCGCCTTGGCGTCGCCGGTGAGGTGATAGATCGCCTCATTGCCGGCCGGCGCATCGTCGAACAGAAGCGCTACGCCGGGATCGCCCGCGTGCTCCGCCTCGACGACCGGCGGCAGCGGCTCGTAGTCCACGACCACGCGCTCGGCCGCGTCACGCGCCTGCGCCACGGTTTCCGCCACCACGACGGCGACGCACTGCCCGACGTAGCGCACGCGGTCGCCGACCAGCGCTGGCCGCGGCGGCTGGTACATCGGCCCACCGTCGCGGCGTTTGCGCGGCAAGTCGCACGGGATCGAGCCGAGCCCGTCCGCCTGATAGTCGTCGGGCGTCAATACCGTGAGCACGCCCGGCATCTGGGCGGCCGCGCGAACGTCGATCGATCTTATGCGCGCATGGCCGTGCGGCGACCGCACCATGATGGCGTGGCATTCGCGCGGCAGCGTCATGTCGTCGAGATAGCGGCCCTCGCCTCGCAGCAGGCGGGGGTCCTCGCGCCGCGTCACCGATTGGCCGATCGCGTACTCGCCCAACTTAGCCTCCCTTTAACGACTGGCCATCTATATCTACATTTCCCACCATGAAACAACCGACCGGTAAGACCGCACGCGCCGCGCCGCTTTTGGACATGATCGACCTCGTCGGCGAGCAGGCGGGGGCCGATAGGCCCGATTCCGACGCCGCCACCGCCGCCGACGTCGCCCGCCTGGTCGAGGTCACCCGGCTTGGCCCGGACGACCGCTTCCTCGACATGAGCTGCGGCGACGGGCGGCACTGCCTGGAGCTGGCGCGCCGTGGCTTCCGCAGCGTCGCCGGTGCCGAGCGGTCGCGCCACCTGATCCGCATGGCGCGACGGGCGGCCCAGCAGGCCGGGCTCACCGTGCGCTTCCTCGAGCGCGACCCACGCGAATTCCTGCCGCGCGACGGCCGCTTCGATTGCGTCGCCCTGCTCGGCAACAAATTCTCCCATTTCGAGGCCGACGACGCGTTGGCGGTGCTCGAAGCCTCCAAACGCGTGTTGCGTCACTCCGGCCAGCTCGTGCTGGAGCTGGAGGACGGCGACTGGCGCAAAGGCCATTTCGAGCGCAGCGAATGGCGCTTCGTCGACCAGGAGCACCTCATCTGCCGCGAGCGCTCGCTGTCCGCCGAGGGCGATCGGCTGATCTGCCGCGACGTCGTGGTGAACACCCAAAAGGGCGTCGTCGCGGACCGGTTCTATGCGCTCGCGCTCTACACGCCGGCCCGCATCCGCGCGCTTTTGGACAAGGCCGGCTTCATCGATATCCGCGACCGCCTCGACGACGATCACCGCCTGATCCTCACCGCCGAACAGCAGCGCGCCCGGACGCCCGAGACCACGCTGCGCCCCACCTGGCCCGAGATCACCGTTATTCTGGGCGATCCGAAGCTCGTCGACACGACCAAGATCGGCGATCGCTACACGCCGGAAG
>Ga0210377_10003065_pt1 | contig 14400 bp, 9 predicted proteins | sample PLM4_65_b1redo_FD_155480 | JGI IMG/M metagenome (GOLD analysis project Ga0210377, IMG submission 155480) | Groundwater sediment microbial communities from an aquifer in East River, Colorado, USA - PLM4_65_b1 redo | ecosystem: Environmental > Terrestrial > Soil > Riparian zone | place: USA: East...
GCCGCCGTACGACGTCACCGCGCCCGTGTAGAGGGCGCCGAGATCCTTCAGCAGATAGGGCACGCCCGTGAAGGGGCCGTCGGGCAGCCCGGCCGCGATGGCGGCGCGCGCCTGGTCGTCCATGCGGGTGACGACCGCGTTGAGCGCCGGATTGCGTGCCTCGATCCGCGCGAGCGCGGCCTCGAGCACCTCCTCCGGCTTCACCTCCTTGCGTCGGACCAGCTCGGCCAGCCCCAGACCGTCGTAGCGCTCGAACTCCGCCAGGATGCTCATGGCCGGCATCATATGGCAGGATAGGCCGCCATGAAACCCGCCCCGTTCGACTATCATCGCCCCGCCTCGCTCGGAGAGACCTTCGACCTGCTCGATCGTTACGGCGACGACGGCCGCATCCTGGCCGGCGGCCAGAGCCTGGTGCCCGCGCTGAACATGCGTCTGGCCACGCCCCGCGCGGTCATCGACATCAATCGGCTGCCGGGCCTCGACGCGATCCGCGTCGCGCCGGAGGGGCTGGTGATCGGCGCGCTGGCGCGGCACGAGGCGGTCGAGCGCTCGCCGCTCGTGCGCGAGCACGCGCCGCTGCTGGCGCTGGCGATGCCCCACGTCGGTCACGCCGCGATCCGCACGCGCGGCACCTTGGGCGGGAGCCTCGCGCTCGCCGATCCCGCCGCCGAGCTGCCGGCCTGTGCCGTCGCGCTGGAGGCGACGATCCGCGTCGAGGGCCGGCGGGGACGGCGCGACGTGGCGGCGGCCGACTTCTTCCGCGGGATCTACACGACGGCGCTGGGGCCGGGCGAGCTCGTCACCGAGGTCGTGATCCCGCGCGCGGCGGCCGGATGGCGCACGGGCTTCCAGGAGCTGGCGCGCCGGCACGGCGACTTCGCGCTGGCCGGGCTCGCGGCCCGGGCGCGCGTGGAGCGCGGCGCCATCGCCGAGTCGCGGCTGGTGTTCTTCGGCGTCGGCACGCTGCCGGTCCGGGCCCGCGGCGCCGAGACGGCGCTGGCGGGACGGCCGGCCGACGCCGCGGCGATCGCCGCGGCGCAGCGCGCGCTGGACGTCGACCTCGATCCTCCCGGCGACGTTCACGGCTCCCCGGCCCTGCGCCGGCATCTCGCCGGCGTGCTGCTGGCGCGCGTGATCGGTGGCCTCGTGGAGGAGCGCGCGTGAAGATCAGCCTGACCGTCAACGGCACGCCGCTCTCGCGCGAGGTCGAGCCGCGCCAGAATCTCGTCGACTTCCTGCGCGAGGGCCTTCAGCTCACCGGCAGCCACGTCGGTTGCGAGCACGGCGTGTGCGGCGCCTGCACCGTACGCGTGGACGGCGGCCTCGTCCGCGGCTGCCTGATGCTCGCCGCCCAGGCCGACGGCTGTCGCGTGGAGACCATCGAGGGCATGGCCGAGCGCGGCGTGCTGGCCGACCTGCAGCAGGCCTTCCGGATGGAGAACGCGCTGCAGTGCGGCTTCTGCACCTCGGGGATGCTGCTCACGGCGCACGCGCTGCTGGAGCGCGAGCCGCGGCCCGACCCCGCGGCGATCCGCGAGGCGCTTGGCGCCAACTACTGCCGCTGCACCGGCTACCACGCGATCGTCCAGGCGGTCTCGCGCGCGGCCGAGCGCCGGGCCGGCGCCAGCGCGGCGCCGGCCGCCGCCGGGGACGGCCACGCCGGCTACATCGGCCGGACGGTGGTGCGGCCGCAGACGGCACGCCTGGTCGCCGGGCGTGGCACCTACACCGACGACGTCGCGTTGCCGCGGCTGGCCCACGCCGCGTTCGTTCGCTCCCCGCACGCCCACGCCCGCATCGTCTCCGTCGACACGACCGAGGCCGCGGCGCTGCCCGGCGTGATCGCCGTGGTCACCGGCCGCGAGATGGCGGCGCACTGCGAGCCGTGGGTCGGCGTGCTGAAGAGCTACGCCGGCATGAAGTCGGCGCCGCAGTACCCGCTCGCCGTGGACAAGGCGGTCTGGCAGGGCGAGCCGGTCGTCGCGGTCGTCGCGGAGTCACGCGCGCTCGCCGAGGACGGCTGCGCGCGCGTGCGGGTGACGTGGGAGCCGTTGCCGCCCGTCGTCGACGCCGAGGCGGCGCTCGCCCCCGGCGCGACCCTGGTCCACCCCGAGCTGGGCGACAACCTCATGCTCGAGTCGCACGTGAAATCGGGCGACGTGGACGCCGCCTTCCGCGAGGCCGACGCCGTCTATGGCGACACCTTCGACACCGGGCGCCACACCGTCGTGAGCCTGGAGGCGCGCGTCGTGCTGGCGGACTACGAGCGAGCCGACGAGACGCTGACGGTCTATCACTCCGGCCAGGCGCCGTACATGCTGCACGACATCCTCTCGCGGCACCTGAAGATCCCGGAGCATCGGGTGCGGGTCATCAACAAGGACGTCGGCGGCTCGTTCGGCCTGAAGATCCACACCTACCCGGACGAGATCGCCACCTGCGCGCTGGCGGTGATGCTCGGCCGGCCCGTGAAGTTCCTGGCCGACCGCATCGAGTCGTTCCAGACCGACATCCACTCGCGCGACCACCGCGTCACCGCCGAGGTCGCGGTCAAGCGCGACGGCACCATTCTCGGCATGCGGCTGGACGATCTCGCCCCGGTCGGCGCGTTCTCGACGTACCCGCGCTCCAGCGTGGTCGAGAGCGGCCAGATCCTCCGCACGACGCCCGGCCCCTATCGCTTCCGGAACTACGAGGCGCGTGGCCGCGTCGTCTTCCAGAACAAGACGCCGATGTCGCAGTACCGCGCGGTCGGCCATCCGGTCGCCGCGCTGGTGATGGAGGCGATGGTCGATCGCGTGGCCCGTGAGCTGAAGCTGGACCCCGTCGAGGTGCGCCGCCGCAATCTGCTGACGTCGGACATGTACCCCTACACTGCGCCGACTGGGCTCTTCTTCGAGAAGCTCTCGCACGAGGAGTCGCTCGACGCCGTGCTGGAGCTGGCGAACTACCGCGCGCTCTGTGCCGAGCGGGACCGGCTGCGCGCGCGCGGCGTCTACCGGGGGCTCGGGCTCTGCGTGTTTCTCGACCTCACCGTCCCTGGCGCCCAGACGTACGGCACCGGCGGCGCCCGCATCTCGTCGCAGGACGGCACGACCATCCGGCTGGAGCCGAGCGGCAAGCTCACGGTGCTCTCCAGCATCACCGAGCAGGGCCAGGGCACCGACACCATCCTGGCCCAGGTGGCGGCGACGACGGTGGGCGTGGCCATGGAGGACGTGCGCGTGGTGACCGGCGACACGATGGTGACGCCGTACGGCGGCGGCACCTGGGGCAGCCGCGGCGCCGGCATCGGCGGCGAGGCGACGCTGCAGACCGGCAAGGCGCTCAAGGAGAACATTCTCAAGGTCGCCGCCGTCGTTCTCGAGGTCGACGCGCTCGCGCTCGACATCCGCAACGGCCAGATCGTCGACGCCCGCACCGGCGAGCCGCGCCTGCCGCTCGCCGAGCTGGGCCGCATCGCCTACTTCCGTCCCGACACGCTGCCGAAGGATTTTCAGTCGGAGCTGACGGTGACACGCCACTACGTGCCGCGCCACCAGCCGCTGGCCTACACCAACGGCGTGCAGCTCTCCTACGTCGAGGTCGACGTGGACACCGGCGTGGTGCGTCTGCTCGGCCACTGGGTGGCGGAGGACTGCGGGCGCATCATCAACCCGATGCTGGTCGACGAGCAGGTCCGCGGCGGCGTCGCCCACGGCCTCGGCGACGCCCTCTGGGAGCACTGCATCTACGACGAGCATGGCCAGCTGCTGACGCTCACAATGGCGGACTATCTCGTTCCGATGGCCGCGGAGCTGCCCGATATCTGGGTCACGCACATCGAAACGCCTACCGCCTACTCCGAGGGCGGCTTCAAGGGCGCCGGCGAGGGCGGTGTGGCCGGCGCGCCCGGCGCGGTGCTCAACGCGGTGAACGATGCGCTGAGCCCGCTGGGCGCGCGGATCACGCGGGTGCCGATGACCCCGGAGGTCGTGCTGCGCGCCCTGGGGAAGCTGTAGCCGGCGCCATGCGCTTTCCCCTCGATCTCCGGTTCAAGATCGTGGCGATCGCCCCGCAGATCTCCGTGACGGACGCGTCGGGCGAGCTTCTGATGTACGTCAAACAGCGGGCGTTCAAGCTCAAGGAGTCGGTGACCGTCTTCCGGGACGCGGAGCAGACACGTCCCATCTACCGGATAGCGGCCGATCGGGTCCTCGATATCTCCGCCCAGTACCGCATCGACGACGAGGGCGGGAGCCCGCTCGGGGTCCTCCGGCGTCAGGGGATGCGCTCGCTGTGGCGGGCCCACTACGAGGTGTACCGCGGCGGCGTGCCCTTCCTGACGATTCGCGAGGAGAATCCCTGGGTGAAGGTGTTGGACGGCCTGGTGGGCGAGATCCCCATCATCGGACTCTTCGCCGGCTACGTGTTGCACCCCGCCTATCGTGTCGCGCGGATCGACACGCGCTCGACGGTCATGCGCGCCGTGAAGCAGCCGGCATTCCTGGAAGGACGGTTCGCCATCGAGCAGGTGACGGAGCTGGCCCCGCCCGAGCAGACCCTCGCGGTCCTCGCGGTGCTCATGATGCTCCTGCTCGAGCGGCGACGCGGCTGACCTCGAAGAGAGCGGCGGTGGGCGGGGCGCGGTAAGTTTCGCCGAGCAGTCGGCCGCGGCTCCGGCTATGATGCGGCCACTATGAGCAAAGCCCTCAACGGCATCCGCGTCCTGGACCTGACCCAGTTCGAGGCGGGCACCTCGTGCACCCAGCTCCTGGCCTGGCTGGGCGCCGACGTCATCAAGGTGGAGGAGCCCAGCAAAGGCGAGCCGGGCCGCTGGGGCCGGGCGGAAAAGCCCGGAGTGGACAGCAGCTACTTCCTCACGCTCAACTCCAACAAGCGCAGCGTCACGCTGAATCTCAAGTCTCCGCAGGGCAAGGCCATGTTCCTCGACATGGTCAAGAAGGCGGACATCGTCGCCGAGAACCAGGCGCCGGGCGCGCTGGAGCGGAACGGGCTCGGCTACGAGGCGCTGGCCAAGATCAATCCGCGCCTGATCTACCTCTCGGTCAAGGGCTTCGGGACGTACGGGCCGTACAGCGAGTACAAGAGCTTCGACATGATCGCGCAGGCAACCGGCGGGGCCATGACGCTGACCGGCTTCCCCGGCTCGCCGCCGCTCAAGCCGGGCCCGACCATCGGCGACTCCGGCACCGGCGTGCACGCGGCCTTCGGCGTGATGGCCGCGCTGTGGCAGCGCGAGGCCTCGGGCCAGGGTCAGCGCGTCGAGCTCTCCATGCAGGACGCCGTGGTCAACCTCTGCCGCGTCGCCATGCGGCTGGTCTACTCCGGCGGCCAGTCCGACTCGCGGCGCGGCAACGACATCCCCAACTCCTCGCCCTCGGGCATCTATCGCTGCAAGCCGGGCGGCCCCGACGACTATGCCTACATCTATCCGCAGCCGGCCCGGCGGCACATGTGGGACGCGTTACTCCGCACCATCGGCCGCGACGATCTGATCGACAACCCGGAATGGTCGGATCCGAAATGGCGCAGCGCCCACAAGGCCGAGGTCGACGCGCTGGTCGAGAAGTGGACGATCACCCGCACCAAGCACGAGGTGATGGCCGAGCTGGGCAAGGCCGGCGTCCCCACCGGCGCCTGCCTCACCCCGCAGGAGATCCTGGACGATCCGCACCTCAAGGCGCGCGGGATGGTGACGACGATCCAGCATCCCGGCTGGGGCGAGTTCACGATGCCCGGCAACCCCGTGCAGCTCTCGAAGTCTCCGACGCACATCACCCCCGCGCCGCTCCTCGGCCAGCACAACGCCGAGATCTACAAGGAGTGGCTGTCGCTCGGCGCGGAGGATCTGGCCAAGCTGAAGGCCGACGGCGTGATCTGAGGCTAGCGCCCAATCCGGCCCGTCTTCGTCAGGAATTCCTTGTGGGCCTGGTGGAAGCGGTCGATCTCGTCAGCCGTCTCCTTCCCCTTGAGGTACTGGGTTCCAGCGATCACACCCAGCTTGCGGTACTCCTCGACCAGCTCGCGGTCGTGCATCGCCGTGTCGATCGCGGCCTCGAGATAGCGCAGGCGATCGTCCGGCACGCCCTTGGGGACCGCCGCGAACCGCCAGGCCGTCCACACGATGTCCTTCACGCCCAACCCTTCGTTGAACGTGGGGATCTGGGGCAGGAACACCGAGCGCTCCTGGCCGGCCACCGCGACCGGACGCACCTTGCCGGCATCGAGATGGCCTCGATACTCGGCCAGGAAACCCGTGGCGATGTCGACGTGGTTGCCCACGAGGGCGGTGATGCCGGGCGCGCCGCCCTGGAACGGCACCTTGACGAGCTTGGCGCCGGTCGCTGCTTCCACGGCCTCGGCGAGGAACTGGAAGGCGCCGTCGGGCGCGATGGCGATCTTCACGGTGCCGGGCTTGTCCTTGGCCAGCGCAACGATGTCCTTGACGGACTTGTCCTTGAGCGCGCCGTCCGTCGTCACGACCCACGTCAGCGGATCGTAGTTGATGAACCCGAGCGGCGTCATGTCCTTGATGGTCCACTTGCCCTTGGCCCGAACCAGCTCGTCCTCGGCCCAGAACGGATTGACGAGGATGCCGACGGTATAGCCGTCGTTCCGGGCCTGCGTGGCCAGGTAGGTGTGGCCGATCAGGCCGGCCCCGCCGGTACGGTTGGCGACGATGACGCGCTGGTCGATGTACTTCTCGACGTACTTGGCCAGCAGGCGTGCCGTGACGTCCATCCCGCCACCGGCCGGGTACACGACCACGAACTCGATCGGCTGCGTCGGATAGTCCTTCGGCTTGAGCGCCTGAAGCTTCCCCTTGGCGTCGCCCTGGGCGGCGGCGGCACCGGCCAGGGCGAGCAGGATCACCAGCGCGGCCACGAGTCTCGGGATCGTCTTCATGTCCAGTCTCCTCTCAGGGGCTCTCGCGTTTCTTCATCCACTCGGCGCGAAGGAACAGGACCGCCACCGCCGCGCACAGCGCCAGGATGGCGGCCGTGATGGGTCGGGTGACGAAGATGAGCACGCTCTGTGACGACATGATCAGCGACTGCCGCAGCGTCTGCTCGAACATCGGCCCCAGCACGAGGGCCAGGATGAACGGGCCCAGCTCGTACCCGAGCTTCACCAGCAGGTACCCCCCGACCCCGAAGCCGATCATCACCCATACATCGAAGATGTTCAGGTTGGCCGCGTACGTTCCGACCACCGCGAGCAGGAGGATGAGCGGGAACAGGATGCGGTAGGGGATGCGGAGGAACTGCACCCAGATCCCGATCAGCGGCAGGTTCAGCACCAATAAGATAACGTTGCCGAGGTACATGCTGGCGATCACGCCCCAGAAGATGTCGGGATGCTGGGTCATGAGGAGCGGTCCCGGCTGCACGCCGTGGATGATCAGCGCGCCCAGCAGAAGCGCGGTGACGGCATTGCTTGGCAGGCCCAGCGACAGCATGGGAATCATCGCGCCGGCGACCGCGGCATTGTTGGCCGCCTCCGGCCCCGCCACGCCCTCGATGACGCCCGTACCGAACTTCTCCGGGTGGCGCGAGATCTTCCGCTCGACGGCATACGACACGAACGAGGCGGTCACCGGCCCCCCGCCGGGCAGGATGCCCAGGGCGAAGCCGAGCCCGCTACCGCGCAGGATGGGCAGCGCGGAATCGCGCCACTCCCGGCGGGTCGGGAACAAACCGCGGATCTTGCCGCGGACCACCTCGCCCCGGGCGAGCCGTTCGATGTTCATCAGGATCTCGGACACGCCGAACGTCCCCATGATGACCGCGACCAGGTCGAAGCCGCCGGTGAGGTTGACGGCGCCGAACGTGAAGCGCTCGACGCCGTTGACCACGTCCATGCCGACGGTGGAGACGAAGATGCCGAGCGCGATCATGAGAATCGCCTTCAGCGTGGAGCCCCCGACCATGAACATCGTCACCACGAACCCCAGCGTCATCAGGGCGAAGTACTCGGGCGGGCCGAAGCTGAGCGCGGCGGTGACGAGCACGGGCGAGAACAGGTTCAACCCGATGGTGCTGAGCGTCCCCGCGATGAACGAGCCAAAGGCGGCGATGCCCAGCGCGGCGCCGGCCCGGCCCGCCTTCGCCATCTGGTATCCATCCAGGCAGGTGACGACGGACGCCGCTTCACCGGGGATGTTGACGAGGATCGAGGTCGTGGAGCCGCCGTACATGGCGCCGTAGAAGATGGCCGAGAGCATGACCATCGCCGACGTGGCCGGGATGTTGAACGTCACCGGCAGCAGGAGCGACAGCGCCGCCAGCGGTCCGATGCCGGGCAGCACCCCCACCAGCGTGCCGACCAGGCTGCCGAGCAGGCAGTAGTAGAGATTCGCCGGTGTCAGGATGACCGCGAAACCCGAGATCAGGTGATGGGCAGCGTCCACGCGCTCAGAAGCCGAGCAGGCCCCGAGGGAGGCGCACTTGAAGGAGCGACGCAAAGAGCCAGTAGATGAACACGCTGGAGGCGGCGGCGAGCACGATCGAGGAGCCCAACCGCCGGTGCTCGGTCAGCCCGAGCAGGAAGGTCATCACCAGAAAGGCGGCGACGAGGAAGCCGAGCGTCGGCATCAGCAGCGCCATCGCGACCAGGGCCACGATGACGAGCGCGACGCGGGTCCGACCTGCGGCGTCGTGCCAGAACGGCGGCGACTGTCCCACCGGGCGGGTTGTCCACTCGCGAATGAGCAGGACCAGGCCGGCGACTCCGACGACGAGGCCGGCCAGGAACGGAAGAAAGCCGCTGGCCGGGCCGGCCGAGTCCCAGAGACGGAGCCGCACCGCGTAGACGCACACCGCGAGGCCCAGCAGGACCCACGTGGCATTGGAGATCAGCGAGGCGGCGCGCATGCCGGGGTTATAGCACGGGTGGCAGGAGCCGTATCGCGCTCGGGTGGCGGGCTGGACATTCGCCGGGGGATATGCGACTTACAAACCCGCCAGAGCCATCGCGTACGACTCGAACCCCTGAGGAGCCAGCCATGACCGCTCCGCTCGTCACCTACGCCGTCGACGGCAAGGTCGGCATCGTCACCATCAACCGACCCGACAAGCTCAACGCCATCACGCCCGAGCTGAAGGCCCTGCTGATCGAGCGCTTTCACGAGGCCGACCGCGATCCCGCCACCAGTGTGGTCGTGGTGCGCGCCGAGGGGCGCAGCTTCAGCGCCGGCTACGACATCGGACCGAGCCCGGCCCGGGCCGCGCGGCGCGGCAACGCGTTGGCCTGGCACGAGTCGCTCACCGACGACGTCAGGCTCGAGATGACGCCGTGGGACATGCGCAAGCCGGTGATCGCCTCCGTCCAGGGGCATTGCCTGGGCGGCGGCTGCGAGATGGTGATGATGTGCGACGTCACCATCGCCGCCGACGACGCGCTGTTCGGCGAGCCGGAGATCCGCTTCTCCAACGTCGGCCCCGCGCTCATCATGCCGTTCATCGTCGGCCTCAAGCGCGCCCGCGAGCTGCTCTATCTGGGCGACCCGATCGACGCCAAGACGGCGCTGGCCTGGGGCATGATCAATCGCGTGGTGCCGCGGGCCGAGCTGCCGAGCGCGACGCTGAAGCTCGCGCGGCGGATGGCGCTGATCTCGCCCGAGTCGCTGATGGCCACCAAGCTCGCGATCAACCGCGGCGCCGACGCCGCCGGCTTCCGCAACGCCATCCGCGCCGGCCTCGACGTCCTGGCGCCGCTCTACGCGGCGCGCACCGAGGTGGGGATGAAGTTCGACGAGATCAGGGAGAAGGAAGGGCTGGGCGCCGCGCTGAAGTGGCGCGCGGCGCAGTTCGCGGAGTAGCGGCTGCATGTCGTTCCTGGCCTCGCGTACGAGAGACGCCGCGCAGGGCATCGGCAAGGCGATCCTGCGCAAGGAAGACCCGCGGCTCGTCACCGGGGCGGGTTGCTACACCGACGACGTCACGCTGCCCGGCCAGGTCTACGCGTGCATGGTGCGCTCGCCGCACGCCCACGCGGCGATCCGGGGAATCGACGGCGCCGACGCGCTGAAGACCTCGGGCGTGATCGCGGTCCTCACCGGCGCCGACGCGACCCAGGACGGCCTGGTCCCGATTCCGCATCGGCCGGTGCCGACCAACCCGCACGAGGTCCCGCTCACGAGCCGTGACGGCTCGCCGTTCTTCATCGCGCCGCACTCGCCCCTGCCCACCGACCGCACGCGCTTCGTCGGCGAGCCGGTGGCGATGGTGGTCGCCGAGACGCCGGCCGCCGCCCGCGACGGCGCCGAGCGCGTGCGCGTCGAGTGGGCGCCGCTCCCCGCGGTGATCACGGCCGCAGATGCCTCCGCCGGCGACGCCGTGCGTGTGTGGGACGACTGTGCGTCGAACCTCTGCGTCGATTCCGAGGCCGGCGACGCCGCCGCCACGGACGCGGCGTTCGCGCGGGCGGCGCACATCGTCCGCCTCGAGACGCGCGTGAACCGGGTCACCGGCGTGCCGATGGAGCCGCGGGCGGTGCTCGGGGACTACGACGCGGCGAGCGGCCGCTACACGGTCTACACAGGCTCGGGCGGCTCGTGGCGCATCCAGAGCGACGTCGCCGGCACTCTCGGGGTACCGACCGCCGCCGTCCGCGTCGTCGCGCGCGACATCGGCGGCAACTACGGCACCCGCAACAGCTGCTATCCGGAACAGGCGCTGGTGGCGTGGGCGGCCCGGCGGCTGGGCCGGCCCGTGAAGTGGACGGGTGACCGGCGCGAGTCGATGCTGACCGACTACCAGGCCCGCGACCTCGTCTCCCACGCCGCGCTCGCGCTCGACGCCGACGGCCGCTTCCTCGCGCTGCGCGCCGTCAACACCAGCAACGTCGGCGCCCACTCCGTGTCCTTCATCCCACTCGCCAAGGGCGTCGCGGTGCTGCCGAGCGTGTACGATATCCCGGCCGCGTTCATTCGCGGGCGCGCGGTACTGACCAACACGGTGCCGACCGCGCCGTATCGCGCCGCCGGCCGCCCCGAGGTGATGTTCGTGATCGAGCGGCTGATCGACCTGGCCGCCCGCCGTCACGGCTTCGATCGCGTCGCCCTCCGCCGCCGCAACCTGGTGCCGGCCACCGCGATGCCGTATCGCAACCCGCTCGGGCTCGTCTACGACAGCGGCGACTACGCCGACGCCCAGGACCGCGTCGTCGCGCTGGCCGACTGGGCGGGGTTCGAGGCGCGCCGGGCCGAGGCGCGCCGGCGCGGCCGCTATCGCGGCATCGGCCTGGCGAACTACATCGAGCTGAACACCGGCATGCCGCGCGAGCGCACGGAGATCACCGTCCGCCCCGAAGGGCACATCGACGTGGTGCTCGGCACGCTGTCGTCCGGCCAGGGTCACGAGACGAGCTTCGCCCAGCTCGTGGTCGAGTGGTTCGGCGTCGGGCTCGATCAGGTGCGGCTGATCACCGGCGACACCGACCTCATGCCGGTCGGCGGCGGCTCGCACTCCGGCCGCTCGATGCGGCTGGGCGCCGTGGTGATGGCCAAGGCGTCGGATCAGATCGTCGACAGGGGCAAAGCCCTCGCCGCCTGGCTGATGGAGGCGGCGGCGGCCGACATCGAGTTCGCGGCGCGGCGGTTCACGGTCAAGGGCACCGACCGCTCGGTCGATCTCTTCGAGGTGGCGGCGGCGGCCGCGCGGGCGGACGCGCCCGCCGCGGTCCGCGGCCCGCTGGCCGGCGTGAGCGACGAGACGATGGCCGTGCCGTCGTATCCGTACGGCTGCGCAGTGTGCGAGGTCGAGGTCGATCCGGAGACCGGCGTGGTCGAGATCGTGCGTCACACCACCGTGGACGACGTCGGCCGCGCGGTCAATCCGCTGATCCTGCACGGCCAGACGCACGGCGGGATCGCGGCCGGAGTCGGCCAGGCGCTGTGGGAGCTCTGCCACTACGACGCCGACGGCCAGATGACGTCGGCCACGTTCATGGACTACGCGCTGCCGCGTGCCGACGCCCTGCCGTCGTTCACGACCAAGATCAGCGAGGTGCCGTCGACGTCCAACCCGCTGGGGCTGCGCGGCGGCGGCGAGGGCGGCACCACGCCCGCGCTCGGCGCCGTCGTCAACGCGATCGTCGACGCGCTGGCCGAGCTGGGCGTCGAGCACATCGAGATGCCCGCAACGCCCGAGCGCGTGTGGCGGGCGATCCATGGCGGCCAGTGATGTAGTCCCAATCCGAAATAACTGGCGCAGGCGATCTTCGTCCTGATGTCGCCCATGTCGCCCCACCACGCAGCAACTGCACGCAGCAACTGCGCATCTTGACCTATGGTTCCCCTCGGTATATCAAGTGCCACGGCGCGGGTGCGCCGGGATTGTCGCGGAGGAGAGCAGTCGCCTGCCGGCGGCCCGCCCGCCCCGCGCAGCCAACAGGAGCCTACATGTCCCGTACGCTCGGCCTCGCCCTGCTGGTGGTTCTCGCCCTCGTCGCCTCCGCTCACGCCCAGACGGTGACGCTCGGCGCGCCGATATCATCGGCCGCCGGAACGAATCCCACCGGTCTCGCCGTCGGGGACCTCGATCGCGACGGCCGGCTGGACCTCGTCGTCACCAACGGCACTCCGGGGACCATCTCCGTGCTGCTCGGGAGCGGGACCGGAACGTTCGCCGCACCGACGAGCTTCATCGTGGGGATCACGCCGCAGGCGGTAGCGCTCGGCGACCTCGACCGCGACGGCAGTCTCGACGCCGTGGTCGCCAACACCGGCGAGGCCTCGATGTCGATCCTCCTGGGCAACGGCGCCGGAGGGTTCGGCGCGGCGAGCACTATCCCGGTCGGCACCAAACCGACGGCAGTGGCAATCGGCGACCTCAATGGCGACGGCCGCCTGGACCTGGTCGTCGCCAACGGCGGAGCCTCGACCGTGACCGTCTTGCTGGGGAACGGGGCCGGCGGGTTCTCGCTCGTCGGCGACTTCCCCACGGGCCCCAATCCGTCAGGGGTAACCCTGGCCGACGTGACGGGCGACAACGTGCTGGACGTCATCGTCAGCCATCGCGACACCGCGACGGTTTCCGTATTCCCCGGGTCCGGCACCGGCATCCTCGGACCGCGCCAGGACTTCGCCGCTGCCGATGGTTCCTCGAGTGTCGCCGTGGGCGACCTCAACGGCGATGCGCGGCCCGACATCGTCGTGGCGAACGTGGGGAACCTCAACACCTTGGGCTCGGTGCTGCTCGCAACCGGCAGCGGGGGCTTCCTGCCACCGACGTCGTCCTTCTCGGATCTGGGCGTGGCAGTCTCGGTAGCGATCACAGACCTCAATGGCGACGGCCGGGCCGATCTGGCGCTGGCGCAAGCCGTGCCTGGCGCCATGCTGGTGCTGGTCGGGGACGGCACGGGAAGGTTCCCCGAGATCCCGACCGCCTTCGCGACGGCGGCGGCCTCCAGCGCCATCGCCGTCGGAGACTTCGATCGCGACGGCAAGCCTGACCTCGTGACGGCGAATCCTAGCGGCAACAACGTGACCGTGCGCCTGAACACGACGGTGTGGACCGGCGCGGGCGCCTTCGTGGCCACCAGCCCCATCGCGCCCTCGTCCTCGATCGTGGACCCGCAGCCCATCGCCATCATGCTGGGCGACGTCCGTAGTAGCTTCGTCGGTTTGCCCGGCTTCGACGGCGTCATCGAGCCGGTGGTGGTGGACGACCTCGAGGTCAGCGTGGGTTTCGGGGGCGTGGGCGGCTTCTCGCCGCCGCTCGCCGTCGGCGGCGCTACCGCGGCGACGCTGGCCGACGTCAACGGCGACGGTCTTCTCGACCTCGTGATCGGGCGAAGCTCGGGCCTCGTCACCGTGCTCCGCGGCACCGGAGGCGGGAGCTTCGGCGGAAGCTTCGGACCGTCGATCGACGCCGGCGTCTCCTCCCCCCCGACCTCGATCGCTGTCGGCGATCTGGACCGCGACGGGCGGCCGGACCTCGTCCTGGCCCTCCCCGAGGGCGACAGTGTCGTGGCCCTGCGTGGCTCGGCGACAGGGACGTTCTCGCTGTCGTTCCTGGCTTTGCCGGGCACCGGGTCCTCTCCCCTGGCCGTGGCGCTCGCCGACCTGAACCGGGATGGCGTGCTGGACCTGATCGTCGCCCATGCCAACGGCCTGTCCGTATTGCTTGGTAACGGCACCGGCGGCTTCGGGGCGCAAAGCGACATCGTCACCGGGGTGTTACCGGTCGCGCTGGCCGTCGGGGATGTGAACCGGGACGGACGGCTCGACATCGCGTTCGTGGACGCGGACGCTAACAGCCTCACGATCATGGGTGGCGACGGCGCGGGCAACTTCCCCGCGCGCGCGGACCTCACCGGCTTCGCCCAGCCGAGCGCGGTCGCGCTCGCGGATCTCAACCGTGACGGCGTGCTCGACCTGGTGGTGCTGAA
>Ga0210377_10003066_pt1 | contig 14397 bp, 12 predicted proteins | sample PLM4_65_b1redo_FD_155480 | JGI IMG/M metagenome (GOLD analysis project Ga0210377, IMG submission 155480) | Groundwater sediment microbial communities from an aquifer in East River, Colorado, USA - PLM4_65_b1 redo | ecosystem: Environmental > Terrestrial > Soil > Riparian zone | place: USA: East...
GCCGAGGACGACCCCAGGGTTTGAGATAGAGACCTTCATCGCCTTGGTTTCGGCAAGGAGATCCGCCTGACGCGAGGGGGGCGCGCCTTCGGTTCTAAGCGATGCCTTGATCGCCTCTTCATCCACACCGGCGGTAATCAGAATAAAGTCGAGGCCAGCGCCTCTGAGCACGGCGGCGCGCGCGGAGCTTCTGGAAGCGAGTATCAGGCGGTGTTGGGGACCGGCGGGCATAGACTTATCTGCCACCGTGTTCCTGGATGATGTTGAGGATGGCGGCGGCAGTTTCCTCGACCGACCGGCGGCTGACATCGATGGTCGGCCATTTCATCCGCACGAACAGCCGGTTTGCCTGGGTCACCTCTTCCCTCACCGCATCCTCGTCGGCGTAGGTGGTGTCGGCGGTCTCGTTCAGCGAGAGCAGCCGGTGGCGACGGATCTGGACCAGCCGGTCGGGCGAAATCTTGAGGCCGACCACAAGGGGCGCCCCGGGGTTTGTAAGAATCTCCGGGACGTCGACGCCGGGCACCAGCGGTACGTTGGCCGCCTTCACCCCACGGTTTCCGAGATAGACACAAGTCGGCGTCTTAGAGGTGCGGCTAACGCCAACCAGAACGACATCAGCCTCGTTGAGACGGTCAGTGTGCTGCCCGTCATCGTGCTGGAGGGCGAAATTGATCGTCTCGATCCGCTGGAAGTACTCGGCGTCGAGATGGTACTGGCCGGCGACCTTGTGAGCGGATTTGAGCCCGAGATAGCGGCTGAGCATGTTCACAGCCGGGTCGATGACCGGCAGTGTCGGCGAGCCGAGCTGGCGACAGCGTTCTTCCAGCCGGGCGCGGAGGCCTTCATCGGTGATGGTATAGAGAACCACTCCAGGCGCGCTTTCTATCTCTTTCAGCACGCGTTCGAGCTGTTTGGGCGAGCGCACCAGGTAGTAGTTGTGCTCGAGCGGGGAGATGTTGTCGAACTGGGCGACGGCAGCTCGCATCACCGCATTGAGGGTTTCGCCGGTCGAGTCCGAGACCAGATGCACGTTGAAATAGGTCTCGAAGGTCATTTCGCCGCTTCAGCCGCCCTGCCCGCCATTCCCGGATGACGGGACAAGCCGACCCATAACTCTGAGAGCGGATTGTGGACAAGCTTGAGGCTGGAGTCTCCTCAAGACTCGCTCACACGGTTCTCGACAGGTGGAGGAGCTGAGCAAGACTCCTCGATTCGGCGCCCCTGAATCCGGTCCGTGAGACTCGACTCTCGTTAATCGCTTGTTAACGAAGACGTTAACGGACCCTTAACGCCAACCCGCCTGTCGGAACGTATGAAGGCCTTCGGTGAGTAGCCATGTGGAGCGTCTGGGGATGGCGCGTTGCATGTACTTATCAAACGACTAGACACCACCAGAGTCTTCTTTGAATCAGATTCTATAGAAGAAAGAGTCTTGTCTCCTGGGTGATGCGTGAACGATCGACGGCTTCTGAAAGTGCTCAACGGGGAGAGGATCGATCCGGTTCCGGTATGGATGATGCGTCAGGCCGGGCGGCATCTGCCTGAGTATCGCGAGCTCCGAACCAAAGCCCGTGACTTCCTGGATTTCTGTTATTCCCCTTCCTTGGCGACTGAAGCGACGCTCCAGCCCGTCCGCCGCTACGGCATGGACGGCGCGATCCTGTTCGCCGATATCCTGCTTGTGCTCGATGCGATGGGTCGCAACGTCCGTTTTGTCGAAGGCGAAGGACCGCGGGTCGATCCTGCGACGAAAGCGAGCGAGCTTTCGAATGTGCCGATGGAGAAGCTTCTCGCCCGATTGGCGCCGGTCGGTGAGACGGTCGAACGCGTCCGCAGCGCACTGGACAATTCCACAACCCTGATAGGCTTTGCCGGATCGCCCTGGACGGTCGCGGTTTACGCTGTCGAGGGACGCGGCGGGACCGACAAGTCAGACGCACGCAAGTTCGGCTATGAGCATCCCAAGGAACTCGCCGGCATGCTGGATCAGCTGGTCGAGGCATCCGCCCACTATCTCGCGATGCAGGCCAGAGCTGGCGCCGATGCGCTGATGTTGTTCGAGAGCTGGGCCGAGGGTCTGGCGGATGATGCTTTTCAGAGCTGGGTGATCGCCCCGACTGCGAAACTGGTGAAGCGTGTCCGCGCACTTGGAGTGACCCAGCCAATCCTGGGATTTCCTCGGGGCGCTGGTGGTCTGGTGCTGGACTATGCGGAGAAGACGGGGGTCAACGCCGTGGGTCTCGACACGGCGGCGCCGTTGCAGCGCGCCGCGGCATTGGTGCCGAAAGGCATGCCGGTGCAGGGCAATCTCGATCCCATGCGGCTGGTCGCTGGCGGACCGGGGCTGGAGGCGCGCGTGCGCGAGATCATCGACGCGCTGCGCGGTCGGCCGCATATCTTCAATCTTGGCCACGGCGTCGTGCCTGAGACGCCGATCGCGCATGTCGAACGCGTGCTCGCCGCCATCCGTGGCGCCGCCTGATGGCGGAAAGGATCGCTGTCGTGCTGTTCAACCTCGGCGGGCCTGATGGGCCCGACGCGGTGCAGCCGTTCCTGAAAAACCTTTTCAGCGATCCGGCCATCATCCGTTCGCCGGCGCCGGTGCGCTGGTTTGTGTCGCGGCTGATCTCGAAATCGCGGGCGCCGTCCGCTCGCGAGAACTACGCCAAAATGGGCGGCGGCTCTCCCCTCCTCCCGGAAACGCGCAAGCAGGCGGCGGCGCTCGACGCCGAGCTTGCGCGGCGCGGAATGACCGCGAAGAGCTTTATCGCCATGCGTTACTGGAAACCCTATGCGGCGGACGCGGTGAGCGAAGTCATCACCTGGGGCGCATCGAAAGTAATCCTGCTGCCGCTCTATCCGCAGTTCTCAACCACCACGACGGCGTCATCCTTGAAGTCCTGGCGGGAGGCCGGCGGACCAGTTGGCGTCGCCGTGTGCTGCTACCCGGACGCTTCGAAATTCATCGCCGCCCATGCGAAGAAATTGATCGCGGCATGGGAAGGCGCGGGCCGGCCATCGAATGTTCGCGCCCTCATGTCGGCGCACGGCTTGCCCAAGATTGTGGTCGAATCTGGCGATCCGTACCAATGGCAGGTCGAGCGCACCGTTGCGACATTGAAGCCCCTGCTACCTGCCGATTGGGAGATCGAGATCTGCTACCAGTCGCGCGTCGGGCCGCTGAAATGGATCGAGCCGGCGACGGACGATGCGATCCGCAAGGCGGCAACCGACGGCAAGTCGATCCTGGTCGCGCCGGTCGCATTCGTCTCCGAGCATATCGAGACGCTTGTTGAACTCGACATCGACTACCGCCACGTAGCCAAAGAAGCCGGAGCGAAAACCTACATTCGGGCGCCGGCGCTGGGCGTCGAGCCGGGCTTCATCGAGGCGCTGGCTGACCTGGTCGAGGATGCAATCGCCGATCCGTCCCCTGCCTTGGTGCGTTCATCCTGCGGCAACCGCATCTGTCCAAAAGACTCGAAAGACTGCCCTAACCGTCGTCCGGCAGCCGCGTGAGGGAGAGGCCCCATGTATGACTGGTTCCGCGCGATCCACATCATCGCCGTCATCGCCTGGATGGCGGCCCAGCTGATCTATCCGCGCCTGCTGGTCTACCGGCTGGAGGCGGCCGGGAATCCCGGGTTCGAGAAGGCAATGGATGAGGCCGCCCACAAGACGCGCATCCTGATCCTCAACCCGGCGATGATCCTCACCTGGCTGATGGGCCTGGCGATTTTCGGCAGCAATTGGCAGTATTACATCGGCCAGCCCTGGTTCTGGGGAAAGATCGTGCTGGTGGTTGGCATGTCCGCGATGCACGGATACCTGATCGGGCTGGGCAAGAAGATCGCCGCCGGAGAGCGCCCGATCGAGCCCAAGAAGCTCCGCATGTTCAACGAAATTCCCATGGTGATCGCCATTTTTGCGGTCATCCTCGTGGTGGTGCAGCCCTTCGCCAGATAGCGCGCTATCTTATGCCGTAAGGCCTATTCGACCGGGCCGCATGCGGGATTCTGCGCTGTTTCGCTTGACCAATCAGGGATTTCGCTGTCTAAACCGCCCGTCGGCCGTTCTGGCCGGCGACCCCTCCTACAGTTGTCCCACAGTCCACATCGAGCGCGGAAACCGCGCGGGGCTTGCCGGACAACCCGCAATTGAAATGACCTGTACCCATGTCCGATGACGTGACCGAAGTACGCGAACGCGTTCTGCTCAACGATCTCAAGAAGAAACCGCCGGCCGAGCTCCTGGCAATGGCCGAGGACCTGGAGGTCGAGAGCGCGTCCCTGCTTTCCAAGTCCGAACTGCTGTTCGGCATCCTGAAGGAACTGGCCGAGCGCGATGTCGAGATCATCGGCGCGGGCGTGATCGAGGTTCTGCCGGACGGCTTCGGCTTCATGCGCTCGCCGCAGTCGAACTATCTCGCCGGCCCGGACGACATCTACGTCGCGCCGCAGCAGATCCGTAAAATGGGCCTGCGGACCGGCGACACCGTGGAGGGCACCATCCGCGGTCCGCGCGATGGCGAGCGTTATTTTGCGCTTGTCCGGGTCTCGACCATCAACTTCGAGGATCCAGAGCGCGCCCGTCACAAGGTGCCGTTCGACAACCTGACGCCGCTCTACCCGGATAAGCGCCTTATCATGGAATCGCAGGACCCGACCAAGAAGGACCGCACGGGCCGTGTCATCGATATCGTTGCCCCCATCGGCAAGGGCCAGCGTTCGCTCATCGTCGCCCAGCCGCGCACCGGTAAGACCGTCATCCTGCAGAATATCGCGCAGTCGGTCGCCGAGAATCATCCCGAGTGCTACCTCATCGTCCTGCTGATCGACGAGCGCCCGGAAGAGGTGACCGACATGCAGCGCTCAGTGAGGGGCGAGGTCATCTCTTCGACTTTCGACGAGCCTGCGACGCGTCACGTCGCTGTCGCCGAGATGGTGATCGAGAAGGCCAAGCGCCTCGCCGAACATGGCCGCGACGTGGTCATCCTGCTCGACTCGATCACCCGCCTGGGGCGCGCCTACAACACGGTCGTCCCCTCCTCCGGAAAAGTGCTGACCGGCGGCGTCGACGCCAACGCGCTTCAGAAGCCGAAGCGGTTCTTCGGCGCGGCGCGTAACCTGGAAGAAGGCGGCTCGCTGACCATCATCGCCACCGCGCTGATCGACACAGGCTCGCGCATGGACGAGGTCATCTTCGAGGAATTCAAGGGCACGGGTAACTCCGAGATCATCCTCGACCGCAAAGTCGCCGACAAACGCGTTTTTCCAGCGATCGACATCATCAAGTCGGGCACGCGGAAGGAAGAGCTGCTCACCGACGCGAAGGAACTGCAGAAGATCTACATCCTCCGCCGCATCCTCAACCCGATGGGCGCGCAGGATGCGATCGAGTTCCTGCTCGACAAGCTCAAGCAGACCAAGACGAACGCGGAGTTCTTCCAGGCGATGAACAACTAGCGCCGCGTCGTCATATATTTTCTGGAAAGCGCCCCGCCCTCCTCAGTAGAGGGCGGGGTTTTTCTTTCAGCTCACTCGGCCATCAGCTCCGGCGCCCGCATCGCGCCCTCTCGCCGCCACACGATCCGCGGACGTCCGTCGTCCGCCGTTGGCGCCGTCCTCGCTGCAGTTGGTTCGGTTCGTTCAAGTCCCAGCCTTTTTCTCAACTCCTCGATCGATACAATTCTCGCACTTCTTGTTTCCCTCTCGACATTCTCCGGTCGCCACTCGGTGTCGAACGCCTGCTGTTGGTTCATCTGCAATCGTCAGCCCTTTCTTCCCGCCGCACGATCACTATCAGCGAGCGGGGTTGCTGAAACACAAACGCGCGCATCGCTTCGCACAAGAAGACTGAGGCGATCGCGTGCGTGGCGTGCTAGTCACGCGAGATGGATCTCTCTCGTCTCTTCGTTACCGAAATCCACCGCGCCTCGTTGGGCGACGTGCGCGAGCTCAACGCCGACATCGGCGAGACCGCTCGCATGCTGGCGAAGGAGGACAAAGCTGGCCGCGCCTGGTGCAAGGAGCACGGCTATCAGGGCTATACGTCCTATTCCTCGCTCGACGATCTCACTTCGCGCGCAACCTGCTTCGACCAGCTCGCCAAGCTGATCAAGCCACATGCCGATGCATTCGCCGCGAAGCTGCAGATGGACCTCGGCGGCAGGCGATTGAAGCTCGACAACATCTGGGTGAATAGCCTCGATCCCGGCGGCTCGCACTCGGGCCACATCCATCCGCATTGCGTGTTGTCGGGGACCTACTATGCGCGCGTGCCCGACGGCGCTTCTTCCATAAAGTTCGAAGATCCGCGTTTGCCGCAAATGATGGCGGCGCCCTCCCCCCGCGAAGACGCCGGTCTCGAACACCAGCGCTTCGTCTATCTCGCGCCGAAGGCTGGCGACCTGCTGTTGTGGGAAAGTTGGCTGAGGCACGAAGTGCCGGTGAATCACGCGGCTTCCCCGCGCGTCAGCGTGAGCTTCAACTACCGCCGCGGATAGCCTCGCGCCTCGCGCGGGGTTGAGCTTCACATCTTCGTGGCGGATGCGACTCCCCATTCCCGGCCACATGCAGACGCCGCTAGGCTCCGCCTCAAGTCGGGCCAGGGACGTATTGGGAGGAAGCCATGAAAACGACAGCCAAACTGTTTGTCGCCACCGCTCTTGCAGGCGCCATCGCTGCGATTGGATTTATCGCCAACGCCGCGCCGGGAGATGCCCCAACCCTGCAATCGGCCGGAGCGCTGGCGTTTGCGCCGGGCGGCGTCCTGCTGATCGGCGATTCAGCCGGCGGCCAAGTGGTAGCGGTCGAGACCGGCGACACCGCCAAGGGCGGTCCCGGCAAGGTCGAAATTGCTGACCTGTCGGCCAAGGTCGCGGCAATGCTCGGAACGACCGCCGATCAGATCGCGATCAACGACGTCGCCGCGAACCCCGTCTCAGGCTCGGTCTACCTGTCGGTGTCGCGCGGTCTCGGACCCAATGCCAAGCCCGTGATCCTCAAGGCCGATCGCGCCGGCGCGCTCACCGAGATGAAGGTGGACGCGTTGAAGCGCACGGCAGTGTCGCTGTCGGATGCTCCAGCGCTCGATCAGAAGGACGGACGCGGCCAGTTGATGCGCAAGGATGCGATAACCGATCTTGCTTTCGTCAACGGTCAGGTTCTGGTCGCGGGACTGTCAAACGAGGAGTTCGCATCCTCGATGCGCTCCTTCGCCTACCCGTTCGCCGTGGCAGCGAAGGGGTCATCGATCGAGATCTATCACGGCTCGCACGGCAAGTTCGAAACCGCGGCGCCTGTGCGTACCTTCATTACCTATGACGTCGCCGGCAAGCCGAACGTGCTGGCCGCGTACCTCTGCACGCCGCTGGTCAAGATCCCGGTCGAGCAGTTCAAGCCCGGCGCCAAGATCAAGGCGACCACCATCGCCGAACTCGGCAACATGAACCGTCCGCTCGACATGCTCGCCTACAAGAAGGGCGGCAAGGATTTCATCCTGATGGCAAACTCGGCGCGGGGCGTGATGAAGCTCGACGCTAGGGACATCGACAAATATGCCGCGATCGAATCGCGCATCGCCGACAAGGCGGGCATGCCGTACGAAGTGATCGGCGAACTTCAGGGCGTGACGCAGCTCGACAAAGTGGATGACACATCGGCGGTCATTGTCGTGGCGGACGCCGACAAGAAGACCTCGCTGAAGACCATTGCCCTGCCCTGATCACAGGCGGGCATGAGAAGACGACAACCACCGGACCGGGCGGAAGGCGGAAAGTCTTCCGCCCGGTCTTTGATTCTGGCCTGCGCACTTCTTGCTGCCTGCAACCCATCGGCTTCGAACTCCCGGCTCGAGTATAAGGATGGCGCCGTTGTCGCGTCTGGCTGGAGCGGGCCTCCACCGGCTGGCGGATGGGAGAGCGTTCTGGTTGTCCATGCGGGCGATGATCCGTCCGCGCCCGCCGTGCTGGGTGAGTATAAGGAGAGCCGCGGCGTCATCACTTTCACTCCGCGCTTTCCACCATCGCGGGGTGTCGAGCTTCACGCTTCGTTCAAGCCTGTGACGAAACCAGAGATCGTTGCGACGTTCGGCGAGCCCGCGAGTGCGGTCGTCGCAACAACGAAGGTCGCTCATCTATATCCGTCGTCGGAGGAGTGGCCGGCCAACACGCTGAAGATGTATCTGGAGTTCTCCGCGCCGATGGCGGCGGGCGATGCCTACTCTCTTATTAAAGTGCTCGACGCTCAGGGACGCGCGATCGAAAAGCCGTTCGTCGAAGTCGAGCCGGAGCTATGGGATCCAAGCGGCACGCGTCTCACCATCCTGTTCGACCCGGGCCGTCTGAAGCGCGGCCTCGTCGACAACGAGACGGCGGGGCCGCCGCTCATGCCCGGGCGCAGGGTTACCATCGAGGTAGATCCTTCGTGGCGCGATGCGAGCGGAGCTCCGCTTGCGGAAAAATTCTCGCGCAAGATTCGAGTCGGCGATGCCCTGCGTGAGCCCGTCGATGTGAAGCGCTGGCGAGTCAAGTCGCCCGCGTCGGCGAGTGGAGACCTCGTCATCGCGTTCGATCGCCCGCTCGATCATGCGCTCGCACCGCGAGCAATTTCGGTGATGCTCGGTGGTTCGCCGGTCGCTGGAAAAAACTCACTCGAGGAAAACGAGACGCGGTTAAGGTTCACGCCCCGCTCGCCATGGACGTCCGGCCGCTACGCTATCCGCGTCGACGGCGTGATCGAGGATCTCGCCGGCAACCGGCTCGGCAAGCTCTTCGATGTCGACACCTCGGACCCGAGCCAGGCGCGAAGTGCGACGCCCTTCGCCGAAATCGCATTCGAGATTCCGGCGCGCTGACCCCCTCCCCTGCCCTGCCGGAGGTATGACCGGCGGCCATACCGTTACCCGGGGGTTAAAATCCAGGGCGGCGCTACCGGCTCGGAAGGGCTCTCAAGCCGGGTAGCGCCAGGCGAGATTCTTCCCGAAGAAGTCGAGCGCGTGCGTTGGCAATACCGGCATCGGTTTCGCGGTAGTGCTTGCCGCCGGCTCGGGCGAAGGCGTGGTCGCGGCCAGGGTAGGCGTGCACGGAGGAGTTCGGCGCTTTGAGGCCGGCGAGCGTCGCGTTCTCCCACTTCTGGATAGTTGTCTGGCGCGGTTGTAGTGCTCGAAGAAGCCGGAACAAGTCAGAGCCGGTGGTCATACCGGACGATCCATGAGCGGCCCGCGCGGCACTACCGACACCATCATCGCCCTCGCCAGCGGCGCCGGCCGCGCCGGCATTGCGGTAGTGCGGGTATCGGGGCCGGGAGCGCTAGGGGTGCTCAGGCATTTCTCGGCCGATGAGATCCCCTCGCCCCGCCGCGCGAGCGTTCGCGTGCTTCGCAATGGCGACGGGGAGTTTCTCGATGAAGCGATGGCGCTCTGGATGCCGGGCCCTCGGTCGTACACGGGTCAGGACACGGTAGAACTTCACCTCCATGGCGGTAGCGCGGTGGTCGAAGCGGTGCTCGACTCGGCCCTGAAGTCCCGGCTTTGCCGGACTGCCGAACCAGGCGAGTTCACGCGGCGGGCGTTCGACGCTGGACGTCTCGATCTCACGCAAGCGGAGGCGATCGCGGACCTGATCGACGCCGAGACCGAAGGCCAAAGGCGTCAGGCGGCCCGCCTCTATCAGGGCGAGGCCGCCAAGACATTCGAGGGCTGGCGTGGCCTGCTGATGTCGGCAATGGCGGCGCTTGAGGCCTCGATCGATTTCCCGGACGAGGCCGATATCCCTGGCGAAATCGACCTAGCGGCTCTCGAGCCCATCGAGGCGCTCGCTCACGATCTCGAATCAGCCCTTGGCGACGCGGGAAGGCTCAAGGGCGTGCGGGAGGGATATCGGATCGCGATCCTCGGGCCTCCCAATGCCGGCAAGTCGAGCCTGATGAACCGCCTGGCGAGGCGCGAGGCCGCGATCGTCTCCCCGATCGCCGGAACCACGCGGGATGTGGTCGAGGTCCGGCTGGTCCTTGCGGGGTATCCGGTCTGGGTTGCGGATACGGCGGGCCTCCGGGAGGCCCAGGACACGATCGAGGCGGAGGGGGTTCGCCGCGCCTTGGCTCGGGCCGAGGAAGCGGACCTCCGGATATGGGTAACGGACGTTTCCCAAGCCGCCTCCCAGAATGGGATGACCGATGTTTCACGTGAAACATCCGCCGGTTCGTCGCCTCGCGCGGGAGACCTCATCGTTCTCAACAAGGCCGATCTTGTTTCCAACCCCTCCCATTCGGCCAGCTCGGCCGACACTTTTGTGATCTCGGCGAAGACCGGGTCGGGGTTCGACGCGCTCGAAAAGCGACTCGTCCTGATCGTCCGCGAACGCCTCGATGCGGACGAAGCCCCGCTGGTCACACGAGCCCGCCACCGGGAACTGGTCGAGGAGGCCCTGGCCGCCGTCGAGCGGGCCCTGGAGGGGGCGCGGATCGGCATAGGGGCCGAACTGGTGTCCGAGGACCTCCGACTCGCGGCCAGAGCCCTAGGCCGCATCACGGGGTCCATCGATGCCGAGGACCTGCTCGACCGGATTTTCTCTCAGTTCTGCGTCGGCAAGTAGGCGGCGCCCCGATCAGGCGTCGGGCGACCTGCCCCAAAATGTTTCACGTGAAACCATAGTAAGCGACCCGGAAATCAGTGTGGCCCGGCTCAGAGCGTCTCGTCACCTTTCGGAACAGGCCCGGCCCTGCACAACAGCGAATCACCTCGACGCCGAGCCCCGCCTCCCTTAAATGACCGCGATCATCCACAGGGCCATTCGATCGCCATGGACGCGTTCGACGTCATCGTCATCGGAGGGGGTCACGCCGGCGCGGAAGCGGCTGCGGCTGCGGCGCGATTCGGGACCAGGACTGCCTTGGTCACCCACAAGCTTTCGACCATTGGCGAGATGTCCTGCAATCCCGCCATCGGGGGTCTCGGCAAAGGTCACCTGGTCCGGGAGGTCGATGCCCTCGACGGGGTCATGGGCCGGGCCGCCGACCGGGGCGGCATCCAGTTCCGGATGCTCAACCGGTCCAAGGGCCCCGCCGTCCGTGGGCCCCGGACCCAGGCGGACCGGAAGCTCTATCGCGAGGCGGTACAGTCCATCCTGTCAGAATACGAGACCCTGACCCTGATCGAGGACGGGGTCGAAGACTTGATAGTCGAGGATGGTCGAGTGGCCGGGGTCATCGGCATGTCGGGCCTGTCCTGGCGCGCCGGCGCTGTGGTCGTCACGACCGGCACTTTCCTCAAAGGCCTGATCCACATCGGCGAGAAACGCATCCCCGCTGGACGGGTTGGCGAGGCTCCTGCCGTGGGACTTTCCGATCGGCTCTACGGGCTGGGTCTGAGGATGGGCCGGCTCAAGACCGGAACCCCGGCGCGGCTCAACGGCAAGACCATCGACTGGTCCGGCATCGAGATGCAGGCGGCCGATGACGAGCCGATTCCATTCTCGTTCCTGACGGACCGAATCACCACTCCACAGATCGCCTGCGGGATAACCTGGACCACGTCCGAGGTGCACCGGGTGATCGGCGACAACCTCAACCGCTCGGCTGTGTACTCCGGCGCGATCGCCGGACGCGGCCCGCGCTATTGCCCCTCGATCGAGGACAAGGTGAAGCGCTTCGCCGACCGCGAGCGTCATCAGATCTTCCTTGAGCCAGAAGGGCTGCCAGATTCGGAAAATGGCGACACGATCTATCCGAACGGCATCTCCACCTCGCTTCCCGAAGAGGTCCAGGAAGCCTTCATCCGCAAGATCCCGGGCCTCGAGAACGTCGAGATCAAACGCTTCGGCTACGCGATCGAATACGACTATGTCGACCCGCGCGAGCTCACTCCGGACCTCGGCGTGAAGCGTCTGCCGGGCCTCTATCTGGCGGGCCAGATCAACGGCACGACGGGCTACGAGGAGGCAGCCGGCCAAGGCCTGGTCGCAGGTCTCAACGCCGCGCGATACGCCGCCGGATCAACGCCCTTCATCCTCGACCGGAGCCGCGCCTACATCGGCGTGATGATCGACGACCTTGTCACGCGGGGCGTCTCCGAACCCTATCGGATGTTCACATCGCGCGCCGAGTACCGGCTCACCCTCCGAGCCGACAATGCCGACCAGCGGCTCACTCCAGTGGGGGTCGAGGCCGGCTGTGTCGGCGCGATCCGGTCCAATGTGTTTCACGTGAAACAGAGGTCGATCGAGACGGCGCGGACCCGGCTCAACACCCTGACCCTCACACCGAACGAAGCGCGGTCGCATGGCGTCACGATCAATCTCGACGGTCGCCGCCGGACCGCTCTCGAAGTGCTGGCCTATGACGGCGTGACCTTCGACTCACTGATTCGCATCTGGCCGGAGCTGGGATCGACCAGCCGCCAAGTCGCCGAGCAGATGGAAATCGAAGCGGCCTATGCCGGCTATCTCGATCGCCAGGAGGCCGACATTGTCGCCTTCCGGAAGGACGAAGACCTCCGGCTGCCGGCCGACCTCGACTACCGAATCATCGGCGGCCTTTCGAACGAGGCCAAGGAAAAGCTGAGCGCGGTTCGGCCCGCCACGCTGGGCCAGGCGGCGCGAATCGAAGGGCTGACCCCCGGGGCGATGACCGCCCTGCTGGGTCATCTCAAGCGCTCGGCCAAGGCGTCCGCGTGAGCTTTCCGGCCAGCAGGTTTCCTGAGAGGGACGAGGACGGATTCGGGCCGGACGACCTGCTCCGGCTGACCGGTGTTTCACGTGAAACATTGTCCAAAATTCATAGCTACCTCGCCGTGCTCGACGACTGGCGGGAGCGAATCAATCTGATTGGTCCCGGCGAGGGTCGGCACGTCTGGAGGCGCCATGTCCTCGATTCGCTCCAGCTCATGAAAAAAATTTCGGCGGACGATTTGAGGGTCGCTGACCTCGGATCGGGAGCCGGTTTCCCGGGTCTGGTCCTGGCCTGCGCCTTGGCCGAACGGCCAGGCGCCAGCGTGACCCTGGTGGAGAAAAGCGTCCGGAAATGCCAGTTCTTAGAAGCGGCTATGAAGACTGTCGGGCTGCCGGGCAGGGTGCTGAACCAGCGTCTGGAGGACCCGGCGCCCGAGGAAAGATTCGATGTCGTCACCGCCCGGGCGCTGGCCCCGCTGCCCAAGCTGATGGGCTACGCGTACGTATGGCTGAAACCTTCTGGTAAGGCCCTCCTGATGAAAGGGAGGGACGCGGTCACAGAATTGACCCTGGCTCGAGAATCCTGGACATTCGAAGTGTCCATCGGCACGAGCCTAAGCAGTCCCGAAGGACAGATCCTCACAGTATCAGCATTAGGGCCGCGGAGGGCTTGATGCGCGTAATCGCAGTCGCCAACCAGAAGGGCGGGGTGGGTAAGACCACCACCGCCATCAACCTCGGGACCGCTCTGGCGGCCGTGGGCAAGCGCGTCCTGGTCATGGACTGCGACGCCCAGGGCAACGCTTCGACCGGCCTGGGCGTCGAGCCTGTCGCTCGCCGCAAGACCAGCTACGATGTGCTGGTAGGCGACGGAACGTTGCCGGAAGCAATCATTCCGACAAAGGTGCCGAACCTCGACTTGGTGCCTGGGGATGAAAACCTCGCTGGCGTCGAGACGCTGATCCACGACGATCCGAAAAAGAATTTCCGTCTCAAGGCAGCCTTCGACGCCTACCGCATGCAGGGTGCGGTCTATGACACTGTGCTGATCGATTGCCCGCCTTCGCTGTCGACCGTGACGATCAATGCGATGGTCGCCGCTAACGCGGTTCTCGTCCCGCTGCAGTGCGAGTTCCTCGCTCTCGAAGGCCTCTCCCAGCTGCTGCGCACGGTCGATCTGGTGCGCTCGGCGCTCAACCCGGATCTCGAAATCCAGGGTGTGGTTCTCACCATGTACGACAAGCGCAACAACCTCTCCGACCAGGTGGCAGGGGAGGTGAGAAGCTTCTTCGGCGCGAAGGTCTACCAGACGGTAATACCGCGGAATGTAAGGTTATCGGAGGCGCCCTCCTTCGGCCTGCCAGCGATTCTCTACGACCATAAATGTTCCGGTAGTGAAGCTTACATAATGCTTGCCCAGGAACTCATGCAACGCGAACGCGAGAGGACGGCGGCGTGACTCAACCGATGAAACAGGCGCGACTCGGACGGGGATTGTCCGCTCTCCTTGGCGACTATGCTGGCGCGCGCAACGCCATCGACACGCCCGCGGCGGCCGAAGCCAGCGCGCCCGAAGAAGTCCTCGCCACGTCCGAAATCGCGATCGATCGGATCGTGCCAAACCCGAAGCAGCCGCGCCGCACGTTTGCGGAAGTCGAACTCCAGGAGCTGGCTGAGTCGATCCGAGCCAAGGGCGTGCTTCAGCCGATTCTTGTTCGCCCTGATCC
>Ga0210377_10003067_pt1 | contig 14397 bp, 13 predicted proteins | sample PLM4_65_b1redo_FD_155480 | JGI IMG/M metagenome (GOLD analysis project Ga0210377, IMG submission 155480) | Groundwater sediment microbial communities from an aquifer in East River, Colorado, USA - PLM4_65_b1 redo | ecosystem: Environmental > Terrestrial > Soil > Riparian zone | place: USA: East...
GGAGCTCCGCGACTTTGCGGAGCTGCCCGGGCGGAACGAGATCGGGCGCGAGCTCGGCGAGCGGCGCGAGCACGAACCTCCGCGTGGCGAGCCCGGGATGGGGAAGGCTGAGCGCGTCGGTCCGGAGCTCGAGCTCGTCGAAGAGCAAGAGGTCCAGGTCGAGGCAGCGGGGCGCCCAGCGCGCACGCTCTCGCGGCCGGCCGAAGGCGCGCTCCAGCCCGTGCAGGCGGACGAGGAGGGAGTGGGGATCGGTGTCGGAGGGCAGAGAAAGCTCGACGACGGCGTTGACGAACCAGGCCTGTGACTCTGGGGAGCCGCGCTCCGCTAGGGGCTCCGTGCGCCAAAGCGACGAAGCGCGCAGGGGCCCCCAGCTGGAGAGCTCGCCGATCGCCGCCCGCACCTGGGCTTCCGGGTCGCCGAGATTCGCGCCGACTCCAACGTACGCTCTCGGGCTCAGTGGTCCTTCTCCCCGGGCAGACTCTTCCGGGTCACGCCCTGTTCGGTCTCGTGCGTGACGACGTCGAGGAGCAAGAGCGCGACACCGATCGAGATCGCCGTGTCGGCGACGTTGAAGTCCGGGAAGATGAAGAGCCCGAGGTTGAACTGCAGGAAGTCCACGACCTCGCCGCCGCGCGCGATGCGGTCGATGACGTTTCCGAGCGCCCCCGAGACGATCAAGCCGAGCGACACCGCGGAGAGTCGATCGTGCGGCTCGATGCGCCGGAAGAACGAGCCGATCATCACCAGCGCCACGATCGTGAGCGTGACGAAGACGAACACCGGCACGCCTTGGGCCAGGCCGAGCGCTGCGCCGGGATTGCGCGCGTGTGTGATTCGGAAAAACCCGTCCAGCGCCGCAATCGGCGCCCAGTAGCTGCCGCGTTCGACGTACGTGACGACCAGCGACTTCGTGAGCTGGTCGAGCGGCACGATCACGGCCATCAGCGCGAGCAACGTGCGGAGCTTCGGTGTCATCACTCGCTCTCTACCAAATCCCTATCTTCTGCGCCCGAGCCAGCCGAAGACGCTCTCGAGCGCGCGGCGGACCGGATTCCTGCGCGCCTGCGCGCGGCCCGGCGCGGAGGGCTGCTGCGCGACGTCCGCGCCGAAGCCGCGGAAGAGCCCGCACTCGCCTTCGGGCGCGGTGCCGCGCAGGAAGACCTCGCGCGAGCCGCCGCACAGGAAGCCGGCGCGCAGGCCCGAGTCCGTGTCGACGTCGACCGACTCGACGCCCGTCGGGATGTCGAACTCCTCCGCGGGCTCCTTGCCGCGTGCGGCCTCGAGCAGATCGGCGAAGATCGGCAGCGCCGCGACCGCCCCGGTGACGCGCACGCTCGTGCTGTCGTCGAAACCGACCCAGACGGCGATCACGATCTCGGGCGTGTAACCGATGAACCAGGCGTCGCGGAAGTCGGAGCTCGTGCCGGTCTTGCCGGCGATGTCGCCGCGGAAGCCGAGCGAGCGCAGCGCGGCGCCGGTGCCGCGCTCGACGACCCCCTCGAGCACAGACGTGACGAGGTATACCTCGGCCGGGTCGAATACCTGCTTCGCCTCGCTCGGTCGCTCCTCCAGAACGCGGCCGTCGGCGTGAACCACATCGGTGTAGGAGCGAAGCACGGGCAGTGCGCCGCCGGCCGCGAGCACCGCGTATGCGCGCGCGGCCTCGAGCACGGTGACTTCGAAGGAGCCGAGCGAGATGCTCGGCACCGGCGCAAGCGCGCTCGTGATGCCGAATCGTCGCGCGGTTTCGACGATGCGCTCGGGACCGACCGCGATGCCGAGCTTCGCTACCGGCACGTTCAGCGACTGCTCGATCGCCTCACGCACCGTCACCGTGCCGCGGTACTCGCCGTCGTAATTCACCGGCTGCCAGACACCGGTCGGAAGCTTCAGCGTGAAGGCCTCGTCCTCGAGCTTCGAGAGCAAGGTGAATTCCGGCTCCCCCTCGCTCCGCGCGATCGCGGAGAGAAGTACGATCGGCTTGAAGGCGCTGCCGGGCTGGCGATGCGCCTGCGAGGCGCGATTGAACTGGCTGCGCCGGTAGTCCCGCCCCCCGACGAGCGCGAGGATCTCGCCGCTGCGCGGCGAGAGCGCGACGACCGCGGCCTGCAGCGGCGACGCAGGCCGGCGCAGCTTCGGATAATCCCGCTCGAGCCGCTCGAGCTGGCGCGTCACCGCCGCGTTCGCGGCGCGCTGCAGCTCGGCATCGAGCGTGGAGTAGATCGCCATCCCCTCACTCTGGAGAATCTCCTCGCCGAAGCGCTCCGACAGGTCCTGCCGGAGCTCCTCGACGAAATACGGCGCGACATACTCGTCGACGTACACGTCGCGCACGCCGAGGTCCGCGACCAGCGCGCTCTCGTACGCGTCACGGTCGATCTTCTCCTGCTCGAGCAGCACCGCGAGCACCAGGTCACGACGCTTGCGCGCGGCCTCGGGGTGTCTGTACGGCGAGTAGAGATTCGGTCCCTTGATCAGGCCCGCGAGCAGCGCCGCTTCGGGCAGCGTGAGCTCGCCGACCTGCTTGCCGAAGTAGTGCTGCGAGGCCTCGCCAACGCCGTGGATGGCGACCGAGCCGCGCTGGCCCATGTACACCTCGTTCAGGTACGCCTCGAGGATCTCGGGCTTGGTGTGGTTGCGCTCGAGCAGGAGCGCCATCAGCGCCTCCGTGCCCTTGCGCGCCAGCGTCCGTTCGCGCGTCAGATAGAAGTTCTTCACCAGCTGCTGCGTGAGCGTGCTGCCGCCCTGCACGACGCGGCCCGCGCGAACGTTCGCGAGCATCGCGCCGGCGATGCGCCACAGGTGGATGCCGTTGTGCTCGAAGTAGGATTGATCTTCGACCGCGATGATCGCGTCGACGAGCACCGGCGGCACGTCGGCGAGCGCTTCGAGCTGGCGGTCGGCGCGCTCGACGCCGTGAAACTGCGCGATGATCTCGGGTTCGAGCGTGGCCGACGGGAGCAGCTCGCCGGCCGGGTCGCGCACCGCCGTGATGCGCGAGTCGGCCAGGCGCAAGCTGAAGAGCCGCGCCGGGTCGTTGCGATCGGGCAGCCGCGAGGGGCGGCGGTAGATCTGAAGCGCGCCCGGCGACTGCCTGAACTCGCCCGGTCGGAGCGCCTGCCAGGTGCCAGCCGCCGCCACGTAGCCCATGCGTTCGAGCCGCTCACGCAGGCGCGTGCGCTCGACGTCGACCCCGGGCCTGAGCTCGAGCGGCCGCGAGTAGACGCGCGAGGGAACCGCGAAGAGGCGTCCCTGGAAGCGCGCCTCGACGCGCTCCTCGAGGTTCGAGACGGAGCACCCGGCCCAGATGCCCAGGAGCGCCACGAGGATCGCGAGCGGTGCCGCGAATCTGGGGAGGTGTCTGCGCACGAGCAGAGCTTATTGCGCGCGGGTCGCTTGCGCGCCCCCCCTCGCGCGGGCATCCTCGACCGGCCCCGAGGGAAGAATGGCCGAATCCAAGAGCTCCAAGACCTGGGGCGGGCGTTTCGCGAAGCCCACGGATCCGCGCATGGAGCGCTTCTCGGCGTCCGTGCACGTGGACGGCAGGCTTTGGGCGCAGGACGTGCGCGGCAGCATCGCGCACGCGCGCATGCTCGCGCGCCAAGGGATCATCAGCAGCGCCGAGGGCGAACAGCTCGTGAAGGGCCTGGAGCAGATCGCGCTCGAGCTCGAGTCCGGAACGCTCGCGCTCGATCCCGCGCTCGAAGACGTGCACACGAACATCGAGCGGCGGCTGGGCGAGATCGCCGGGCCGGTCGCCGGCAAGCTGCACACCGGGCGCAGTCGCAACGATCAGATCGCCACCGACTTCCTGCTCTGGATGCGCGAGCAGATCGTCGGGCTGCGCCGGGCGCTCGCGGAGCTGCGCGGGGTGCTGATCGAGCGGTCCGGGCGCGAAGTGGACGTCGTCCTGCCGGGCTACACACACTTGCAGCGGGCACAGCCGGTGCGGCTCGCGCACCACTGGCTCGCGCACTACGAGGCGCTCACGCGCGACGCCGGCCGGCTCGCCGACGCGCGCGCGCGCATGGCGCGCTCGCCGCTCGGAGCCGGCGCGCTCGCCGGCAGCACGCTGCCGATCGACCGCGAGAGCACGGCGCGCGAGCTCGGCTTCGCTGGCCCGACGCGCAACAGCCTGGATTCCGTCTCGGCGCGCGACGCGGGCCTCGAGCTGCTCGCCGCGCTCGCGATCCTGATGGTCCACCTCTCGCGGCTCTGCGAGGAGCTCGTGCTCTGGAGTACGTCGGAGTTCGGCTTCATCGAGCTCGACGACGCCTTCTCGACCGGCTCGAGCCTGATGCCGCAGAAGAAGAACCCCGACGCCGCCGAGCTGGTTCGCGGCAAGACCGGACGCGTGGTCGGCGACCTGGTGAGTCTGCTCGTGACGCTGAAGGGTCTGCCGCTTTCGTACAATCGCGACATGCAGGAAGACAAGGAGCCGGTGATCGACGCGGTCGATACCGCAAATTCATGCCTCGAGGTCCTCTCGGGCGCGATCGCGAGCCTGCGCGTGAACGCTGCGACCATGGACCGCGCCGCGAGCGACCCGATGCTGATCGCGACCGATCTCGCCGATCACCTGGTGCTGCGCGGCGTACCCTTTCGCGAGGCGCACGGATTGGTCAGCAGCGTGGTGGCGCACGCGCTCGCCGAGGGCGTCCCGCTCTCGGCGCTCTCACGGGCGACGCTGCTCTCCTTCCACCCGGCGCTCGACATCGAGCCCACCGAGTTCTTCCGGGTCGGGCGCTCGCTCGAGGCGCGCGTCGCCCCGGGCGCGCCGTCGCGCGAGCGTGTGCTCGAGGCGATCGCAGTCGCCCGCGCCGAGCTGGCGTCGGAGGATCCGTGATCCGCGCCCTCGTCATCGCGCTCGCGCTCCTCGCCGGAGCGGCCTGCGGGAAGTACGGCCCCCCCGTACGGAGCGCGGGAGAGCCCTCGGCGGCGACGCCCGCCGTGTCGGCGACGCCTGCGGCCGGCAACACCGAGGAGTGTCGCGATCCGAACGCCCCCGCGCCGGCTGCCGGAAATCCGCCATGAGTGCGCGCTCCACGATCCGATTCGCAAAGATGCACGGCGCCGGAAACGACCTGATCGTGATCGACTGCCTCGGAGGCGATCCGGTCTCGGACTGGGCGAGCTTCGCGCGCTTCGCGCTCGACCGCAGGCTCGGCATCGGGGCCGACCAGCTTCTGCTCGTGAAGCCGTCTCGAGACGCGGATTTCACCATGGCCATCCGCAATGCAGACGGGAGTCCCGCCGAGATGTGCGCGAACGGCATCCGCGCGTTCACGAAGTACGTGCGCGACAGGGGACACACGGCCAAGGACGTGATCCGCGTCGAGACACTCGCCGGGATCGTGACACCGCGCTGGCTGGGGGACGATCAGGTCGAGGTCGAGATGACACGGCCGGTGCTGGAGCCGGCAAAGATCCCGACGCTCCTGCGCGGGAACGCTCCCCTGATCGACGTTCCGCTCGAGGTCGACGGCGAGCGCCTGCGCGTCTGCGCCGTCGGCATGGGGAATCCGCACTGCGTGGTGTTCGTGGACGATCCGGAGTCGTTTCCGGTCGAGCGCCTCGGGCCGCGCATCGAGCACCACGCGGCGTTCCCGGAGCGCGTGAACGTGGAGTTCGTCGGCGTGCGCTCGCGCCATGAATTGGTGCAGCGCACCTGGGAACGCGGCTCGGGAGAGACTCATGCCTGCGGCAGCGGGGCGTGCGCGGTGGGAGTCGCCGCTTGGCTCTCGGGACGCGCGGAGCGCGACGTGCGCGTCGTGCTGCGCGGCGGGGTCTTGCGGATCCGCTGGCCCGAGGACGACGGTCCGGTGTACATGACGGGCCCTGCGGCCCACGTCTTCGACGGAGAGATCGCATGGCCCTGAAGCTGTCCGGAACCCTCACGCCCCTGGTAACGCCGTTCCACCGCGACGGCTCGCTCGACCTTGGGGCGCTCGCGAAGCTTTGCGAATGGCAGATCGAGAGCGGTGTCGACGGCCTGGTCCCGTGCGGGAGCACGGGTGAGTCGGCCACGCTCACACCCGAGGAGCACGTGCGCGTGGTGCGCCACGTGGTCGAGGTCTCGGCGAAGCGCGTGCCCGTCGTCGCGGGTACCGGCTCGAACTCGACGCGCGAGGCGATCGAGCTCACGTCCGCTGCGCGCAACGCGGGCGCGGACGCGGCGCTGCTGATCTCGCCGTACTACAACAAGCCCACGCAGGAGGGCATCTACCAGCACTACCGCATGGTGGCGCTCGAGGGCGGCCTGCCGATCGTGATCTACAACATTCCCGGACGCACCGCTTCGCGCATCGATCCGGAGACGAGCGCTCGGCTCTCGCGCGTGCCCGGCGTCGTCGGATTGAAGGAGTCCGGCGGTGATCTCACGGCGACGTCGGAGACGATCCTCTCGTCCGCAGCAGAGTTCTCGGTACTCTCCGGCGACGACGCGCTCACGCTGCCGATGCTCGCGCTCGGCGCACGCGGGGCGATCTCGACCGTCGCGAACGTTGCGCCACGCGAGGTGGGCGAGATGTTGCGCAGCTTCGCCACCGGTGACCTCGCCGGCGCGCGGCGCCTGCACTACGAGCTCCTGCCGCTGACGCTCGCGCTCTTCGTCGAAACGAATCCGATCCCGGTCAAAACCGCACTCGCGATTCTCGGCCGGATCCCGAACGCGACGCTTCGGCTTCCGCTCACGGAGATGGCGAAGAAGAATCGCGACCGACTCGAGGCCGCGCTCGCCGAGCTGCCGCGCGCATGACGCGCGTGCTCGTCGTCGGCGCCGGCGGGCGCATGGGCCAGAGCCTCGTGCGCATGATCGAGGCCTCGGGCGATCTGCGCCTGGGCGCTGCGCTCGAGCACGGAGCGCACCCGTTGCTCGGCCGCGAGATCGCGCGCGGCGTCACGCTCGGCGCCGATCTTCGGGCTGCCTGCGCGCAGGCGGACGTCGCGATCGATTTCTCCTCGCCCGCATCGACGCTCGCGCTGCTCGACGTGGCCGAGGCGCGCGGTCTGCCGCTCGTGATCGGTACGACCGGTCTCGACTCCGCGGGCGAGGCGCGCATCGCGCAGGCTGCGCGACGCGTGGCGATCGTGCGCGCGGCGAACTTCTCGATCGGGGTCACCGTCCTGCTCGAGCTGGTCGCCGAGGCCGCGCGCCGGCTCGAGGGCTACGAGATCGACGTGCTCGAGATGCACCACGATCAGAAGCTGGACGCACCGAGCGGCACCGCGCTCGAGCTCGCGCGCTCCGCCGCGGCCGCGCGCGGCCAGGAGTTTCAACACGCCGGGGTGTACGCGCGCCACGGGCAGACAGGGGTGCGCGATCCGAAGAGCATCGGCCTGCAGGCCCTCCGGCTCGGCGACAGCGTCGGCGAGCACACCGTGTATTTCGCCGGCCCGGGCGAGCGCGTCGAGCTCTCGCACCGCGCGCTCTCGCGCGAGAATTTCGCCGCCGGCGCCCTGCGTGCCGCTCGCTGGCTCGTGGGCCGTGTGCCGGGGCTGTACGCGATGCGCGACGTGCTCAGACCCTCGTGATTCGGATCGACGCCGTCTCGAAGCGGCACGGCGACCAGATCCTCTTCCTCGAAGCATCGGCAGCCGTGAACCGGGGCGAGAAGATCGGGCTCGTGGGCCCGAACGGCGCCGGCAAGACGACCATCTTCCGGCTGATCACGCGCGAGGAGGAGCCCGACGACGGCCAGGTCGCCGTCGAGCGGGGTCTCTCGATCGGGTACTTCAGCCAGGACATCGGTGAGCTCGCGGACAAGTCGGTGCTCGAGGCCACGCTCGACGGCGCCGGCCCCGTCTCGAACGCGGCGCGCGCCCTGCACGCGCTCGAGCACGCGCTCGGCGATGCCGCGCGCGCGGACGAGCTGGAGACGCTCGTCGAGCAGTTCGGCGAGGCGCAGTCCCACTTCGAATCGCTCGGGGGCTACGGGCTCGAGGCGCGCGCGCGCACCGTGCTCGCGGGGCTCGGCTTCACGGCGGAGCTGGTGGACGGCGACGTCGGCGCGCTCTCCGGCGGCTGGAAGATGCGCGTCGGCCTGGCGCGCATTCTCGTGATGGAGCCCGATGCGCTCTTGCTCGACGAGCCCACGAACCACCTCGATCTCGAGTCGATCCTGTGGCTCGAGGGCTGGCTCGCGGCCTTCGAGGGCGCCGTGGTCATGACCTCGCACGACCGCGAGTTCCTGAACCGAATGGTCGCCAAGATCGTGGAGATCGACGCGGGTGAGCTGATCTCGCACGCCGGCAACTACGACTTCTACGAACGCCAGCGCGACCTGTCTTTACGCGAGCAGGCGGCGCAGTACGCGCGGCAGCAGGCGATGCTCGCCAAGGAAGAGGCCTTCATCGCGCGCTTCAAGGCGCGCGCGAGCCACGCGTCTCAGGTGCAGTCGCGCGTGAAGAAGCTCGAGAAAATCGAGAAGGTCGCGCCGCCCAAACGCCGCGAGACACTCGAGTTCAGCTTCGGCGCGTCGCCTCGCTCGGGCGACGACGTCGCGCGGCTCACGCGCGTCCGCAAGGCGTACGGCTCGCGCGTCGTCTTCGACGAGCTCGACCTGTTGATCCGCCGAGGTGAGCGTTGGTGCGTGATGGGAGCGAACGGCGCGGGCAAGTCGACGCTGCTCAAGCTGGTCGCGGGCGCGCTCCCACCCGATGCCGGCTCCGCCTCACTCGGCGCGACCGTGAAGCTCGGCTACTTCGCGCAGCACTCGATGGAGCTGCTCCTAGCCGACGAGAGCGTCTGGCAGACGCTCGAGAATGCCTTCCCCAAGGCGTCGATCGGCTCGCTGCGTGCGCTGGCCGCCTGCTTCGGATTTCCCGGAGACGACGTCGAGAAGCGCTGTCGCCTGCTCTCCGGTGGGGAGAAGGTGCGACTGGTGATGGCGCGGATGCTGTACGACCCGCCGAACTTCCTGGTGCTCGACGAGCCGACCAATCACCTCGATCTGGCGACCAAGGAGATGCTGATTCGCGCGCTCGCCGACTTCGAGGGCACGCTGCTGATGGTCTCGCACGACCGCCACTTCCTGTCGGCGCTCTCGAACCGCGTGCTCGAGCTCGATGCGCTGGGCCCGCGTGTCTACGGCTCGGGCTACGCTGACTACGTCGTGGCCAGCGGCCACGAAGCTCCCGGAATGCGGGTCTGATTTCACATATCGAAGTAGAGCTCGAACTCGTGCGGGGTAGGGCGCAGCGCCATCGGGGCGATTTCCGCGTCGCGCTTGTACTCGCACCAGGCCTCGATCGCGTCCTGCGAGAACACGTCTCCTTTGAGCAGGAACTCGTGATCCTCCTCGAGGTTGGCTAGCGCGTCCTCGAGGCTGTGCGGCATGGTCGGCACCTTGGCGAGCTCCGCCTTCGAGAGCGCGTAGATGTTCTTGTCGAGCGGCTCGCCCGGATCGATCTTGTTCTCGATCCCGTCGAGGCCCGCCATCAGCATCGCCGAGAAGGCCAGGTACGGATTGCAGGTCGGATCGGGGAAGCGCACCTCGATGCGCTTCGCCTTCGGCGACGGCGAGTACATCGGGATGCGGATCGACGCGGAGCGATTGCGGCTCGAGTAGGCCAGGTTCACCGGCGCCTCGAACCCCGGCACGAGCCGCTTGTACGAATTCGTGGTCGGATTCGTGAGCGCCGCGATCGCCTTGGCGTGCTTCAGCACCCCGCCGATGTAGTACAGGCACATCTTCGAGAGGCCCGCGTATTCGTTGCCGGCGAACAGCGGCTTGCCGTCCTTCCAGAGCGACTGGTGCGTGTGCATGCCCGAGCCGTTGTCACCGAAGAGGGGCTTGGGCATGAACGTGACCACCTTGCCGGCGTTCTTCGCCACGTTCTTGCACACGTACTTGTAGACCATCAGCTGATCGGCCATGTCGACGATCGGCGCGAAGCGCATGTCGATCTCGGCCTGGCCGGCCGTCGCCACCTCGTGGTGGTGGGTCTCGATGACGATTCCGAGCTCCTCCATCTGGAGCACCATCTCGCTGCGGATGTTCTGCTGCGAGTCGGTCGGCGAAACCGGGAAGTAGCCTTCTTTGTAGCGCGGCTTGTAGCCGAGGTTCGGACCCTCGTCGCGGCCGCTGTTCCACTTGCCCTCGATCGAGTCGACGAAGTAGTAGCCCTCGTTCGTTCCGGTCGAGAAGCGCACATCGTCGAGGATGAAGAACTCGGCCTCGGGACCCATGTACGCGGTGTCCGCGATGCCGGTGAGCTTCAGGTAGCTCGCGGCCTTCTGCGCGATCTGGCGCGGGTCGCGGTTGTACGGCTCGCGCGTGATCGGGTCGACGATGTTGCAGATCAGCGACAGCGTCGGGTGATCACAGAAGGGATCGATGAACGCGGTGCGCGCGTCGGGTACCTGCAGCATGTCGCTGTTGTCGATGCTGCGCCAGCCGCGGATGCTCGAGCCGTCGAAGCCGAGGCCGTCGGTGAACGTGCTCTCGTCGAACTCGTGCAGCGGGTGCGATTTGTGCTGCCATTGGCCGACGAAGTCCACGAACTTCAGATCGACCAGCTTCACGCCTTCGCTCTTCGCGTAGGCGAGTACTTCCTTGGGGGACCGTTCCTTGTGCATCTGTTCCTCTTTCGCGGTCCAGCCGAGCTAGATCGCGTCCTCGCCGCGATCGCCGGTGCGGATTCGCACCGCTTCGAGCACGGGCAAAACGAAAATCTTCCCGTCGCCGATTCTTCCGGTGTTGGCCGCGCTCTGGATCGCTTCGACGACCTTGGGCACGAGGTCGTCGGGGACGACGATCTCGAGCTTGATCTTGGGCAGGAAGTCGACCACGTACTCGGCGCCCCGATACAGCTCCGTGTGACCCTTCTGTCGCCCGAAACCCTTCACCTCGGATACGGTGATGCCCTGAATGCCGATCGCGTTCAGCGCCTCTTTCACCTCGTCCAACTTGAACGGCTTGATGATGGCTTCGACCTTCTGCATCGAACCAAACCTCTCTGCAAGGACGCGATTAGCAAGCCTTATACCACACGAGGACGCGCGCGACGCCCGTGCCGCGGACCGTCGGGATGGATCGTTGCGCAGGACCCGGGCAGCGCTGCCCGGATCCTGCGCAACCGACCTCTGTCCCCGATTTAGTCGAACACGTAAGCGACGTTGGCGATGTACTGAAGGTCGCGGCTGGAGCCGCAAGTCCGAGCGGTTCCGCTGCAGCCGCCCTGCGGGAAGAAGGTGTCCACCTGGCTGGTCGTGTCGGCGTTGAGGTCGTCGTAACGCACCTCGAAGCGCGCGAGCAGGTTGTCAGTGAGCTGGTAACCCAGTGTCCCCGTCAGCGTGTAGGCCGTCACGTCCTCACCCGCGGTGATCCGATAGCCCTTGCTATCGCGCAGGATCTCACCGCGCGCGGACAGGTACATCTTCTCGGTCGCTTGCCACGAGCCGCCGAGCATGCCGCCGTACCAGTGCGCATTCCGCTGCTGCCCGTCGAACGGGCTGCCAGGGCCGAATGTCACGTCGTCCTGATAGGCCCAGTCCGCTTCCCAGAATAACAGCACCGCGTCCGAGGCCTTCACGCTTCCCACCCAGTCGATCACCAGCGCCTGATCGTCGTTCTCGTTGCTGACACTCTGAGCCGTCGCAAAGCCCGTGCTCGAGTCAGCGCCGTAGTAGGTCGAGAGCGCCGTGGTGAACGGCCCGGTCGAGAGGTTGATCTGCCCGAGCGCACCCTTGTTGTCGTTCGTGTCCGAGGCGCCACTGTTGGCGTTGCCCCATCCGTTCACGACGCCGACAGCCCAGCCCCACTCCTCGTTGAACTTGCTCGAGGCGAGCAGGCCCGTATGGTAGAGGGGGATCGCGTAGGTGAAGAGCACGCCTTGGGTCACCTGCTTGTTCGCCACGATGTCGAGCACTTCGTAGCCGAGCAGCGTGTCGAACTTACCGGCCTTGAACACCACGTCGTTCCAGTTGTACGAGACGTTCATCTGCTCGATCTCGACCACGTTGTCGGACAGGAAGCCCCCAAGGGCGGGATCGGTCTGGGCTGCGGGTCCATAGCCACCGAGAATCTCGGCGTTGTTCCCGAAGTTGATGTCGAGCTGGAAGCCGGCCCGGCCCGGCTCGTCGGCCGGCATCGAGAACTCGAGTGCTGCGTCGTCGAGGTTGAACTGGTTGTGGTTCACGTTGAACTGGTTCAGCGACTGCGCGTAGATCGGGTTGTCCGGGTTGTTGGCGTTGTAGACGTACGACGCGGACACGTATCCGGCGACGTCGACTCGGCTCAGGAAGACGTCGATCTCTTCGACCACCTCGCCTGCGCCCACCGCGGGCGTTGCCTGGGTTTTGAGCAGCTCTGCCTGATCCGCGATCGTTTGCTCGCTCGCCGCGAGCTTGTCCTCGAGCTGCGACATGCGCTGCTCCATTGCCGCAAAGCGGGCGTCCGCGGCCGCGTCCGCTCGCGCCACGAGCGGCGAAAAGCAGAGCACTGCCGCGGCGATTGCTGCCTGGGTTCTGGTTCTTCGAATCATCACGCTCCCTCCGATCAGCGAGCCGCCGCATTGCGGCCGCGTGAGTGTCGGCGCGCCCGGTTGTGCAACCGGTGTGCCGTCAGCGGGAGAGCAGCGCGCGAGAGAGCCTCAGCGTCCTCGGCGTGAGTCGCGAATCGAGCTCGGGAGCCAGACGCAGAAGATCCGCGAAAGTGTCGACGTCGTGGTGCGCCGGCAGGAGCTCTGCGCGCAGGCCGAGCGAGCGCGCCTTCGCGAGCGTCTGGGAGAGCACGCCCGCGTGTGAAAGCTCGAGCGCGAACAGACCGTCGCAGGCCCCTCGCAGGCCGATCAGGTTGTAGCCGCCGTCGCGGTCCGGGCAGAGCGCGAGCTCCGCGCGCTCGAGCGCCGCGAACGCTTCGCTCACGCGCTCGAGCGGCAGCGTCGGACTGTCCGTGCCGCGCAGCACGATCCGGTCGAATCCCTCGCTGGCGTGGAACCGGAACAGCGCCGCCATGCGCGAACCAAGATCGGGTCCCTGCTGCGCGACGAGCTGCCAGCCCGCGGGCGCTGCGCGCTCGAACCAGGCCCGCGCTTCGGCGGGCGCGAACCAGAGCGCCCGCTCCCATGTGCACCGCGGCGCGTGCTGGTCGAGAATGTCGAGCAGCATGGCCTCGTAGAGCGCGGCCGCGTTCTCGAGCGAGATCTCGCTTGCGAGGCGCGTCTTCACCTGGCCCGGAACGGGCGCCTTCGCAAAGAGTGCGAGGATCCGTCGTGACATGTGCGGATCATACGGAGGGAAGTTGAGAGCGTCGCTGTCGTCGATCGCCGTGTTCGCGATCTCGTTGCTGCTCGTCGCGTGTGGACCGCCGGATGATGAGACGCCGCCAGCCACGCCGGCGGCCCAGGAACGCATCGACCTGCTGCTGCCCGATCTGGTCGACGCGATCCAGGCGAAGCAGCCGGTCTTCGTGATGGACCACGTCGCGGAAGCGTTCAAGGACGACCGCGGTCTCGACTATTTCGGCGTGCGCGGGCTCGTCGAGTCCTACGCATTTCGTGACGAGGAGATCGGCGCCCGGCTCGAGAGCGTCGCGATCTCACCGGCCGAGCACGGCCTGCAGCGCGTCGCGGCGCGCGTCTCGTTCGCACTCGGTCAGCGACTCGCCGCGAGCGCCGCGCTGCCGCCGGGCGCGGTGACGTACTCGTTCGACCTCGTCTTCGAGAGACACGGCGCGCTCTGGCAGGCGGTGGGCGGAAGCTATCGGCGCGAGTAGTCCTCGACGATCTCGCCGGGGACGGCGCCGACCGCGACCTGCACGCCTGCGCGCGCCTCGGCCACGCGCACGTACCCGAGCGCGATCGGACCGCTCGCGCTCGAGAGTGCGCTCGACGTGACCTGACCCACGTTGGTGTCGGCCATGCGGATCTCGGCGCCGGGCGCGACGAGCTCGCGCGTGCGCAGCTTCACGAGCAGGCGGTTCACCGCTCCGCGCGAAGCGATGCGCGCGACGATCTCCTGCCCGACGTAGCATCCCTTCGCCAGCGAGAACGCGCGCTCGAGGCGAGCTTCCTGGGGGAAGTTCCGCGCCGTCACGTCGCTTCCGAGCCTCGGGATCGCGGCCTCGATGCGCAGCACCTCGACGGCTTCGGCGGAAAGTACCGACAGCGCGAGCGCAGCGCGCAGCCGCGGAAGCAGCGCGCGTGGCGCCAGGACGCGCAGACCCTCGTCGCCGAGGCTTCCGCCCGCGAGTACGAGCAACGACTCGCCGGAAAAACTGGCGCGCTCGAAGTGGCCGAGCACCGGAGCGGCGAGGCCGATCGCGTGCACCGCGGCGCGAGCGCCGGGGCCCTCGAGACCGAGCTGCGCCAGGTCGGCCGACAAACTCGCGAGCGCGACGTCATCGGCGATGATGTGCTTCTCGAGCACCCCGCACAGCTCCGTCTCGAGGCCCG
>Ga0210377_10003068_pt1 | contig 14397 bp, 13 predicted proteins | sample PLM4_65_b1redo_FD_155480 | JGI IMG/M metagenome (GOLD analysis project Ga0210377, IMG submission 155480) | Groundwater sediment microbial communities from an aquifer in East River, Colorado, USA - PLM4_65_b1 redo | ecosystem: Environmental > Terrestrial > Soil > Riparian zone | place: USA: East...
TTTCCGTCGCGCCGACCGAGACGAGCGGAAATACGATATGCGCGCCCTTGAGCCCTTTCGGCGCGCGGGCGTGGATGTACCCCTCGCGCAGCTCGATCTCCGCGCCCATGAGCTGCAGCCCCTTGATGTGAAGATCGACCGGTCGCGTCCCGATGGCGCAGCCGCCGGGCAGCGACACCTCGGCCCGGCCGAAGCGGGCGACCAGCGGGCCCAGCACAAGCACCGAGGCGCGCATCTTCCGCACCAAATCGTATGGCGCCACGGTATTCGTGACGTCGCGCGCGGTCAGCGCGAGGATCCGTCCGGTGCTGCCATTGCCTTCCAGGCGCAATTCGACCCCATGCTGGCCAAGCAGGTGGAGGAAGGTGTCGATGTCGGCGAGCTGCGGCAGGTTGGACAGCGTCAACGTCTCCTCCGTCAGGAGGGACGCAGCCATCAGCGGCAGGGCGGCATTCTTGGCCCCGCTGATCGGCACGGTGCCCTTCAGGGGCTTACCGCCGCGAATGCGTATCTTGTCCATCGATCTCTCGGGCGCAGGGGCGCGGTGGCCGACCTTGTACGCGAAGGCGCGGCAGGGCTCAAGCCGCACCCCGCCTCAGCGCGGGTGCTTGGATTCCGCGGCTTTTCCCGGCGCGCGGCGGGCCTCCGCCTGTGCCTTGCGGCGCCTCAGGTTCTCGCGCAGCGCCTGCGCCGCACGCTCGCGCCGCGCCTGGAGCGCGGACTGCGCTCCGGCGGCCGAGCCGGGTTGGGAAAGCTTGTCGTTCGGCATGGCTGGATCATACCCAACCTCGAGCGCGGCGCGAACCGGCGTTATTGGGTGTGACGGCGCCGGTAGAAACCCAGCGCCAATATTCCCGCTGCCAGAAGACTGAGGCTGCCTGGCTCGGGTATCGGCCCCGGACCCGGACCCTTGGCGGTAGCGGGTTTGCACGTTATATGTTGCCCGGCTTCACGAGGGCCGCCGTAGCTCAGCGGTAGAGCACACCCTTGGTAAGGGTGGGGTCGAGTGTTCAATTCACTCCGGCGGCACCATTTTTCCGGGGGAAACCAGGGCGTTCCGGCTCATCGGCCCGGCGGTCGTCTCCCGGATTTCCGCGAAACCTCCTGAGAACGCCTGCGCAAAACGGGGGGAAACCCGGGGAAGATGTTCATGGGCAGTTCCTGCTCGTGCATCTATCTATCACCCCCGTCACGTTGCGACCCGACCGGTTTCAGCGATCTCCAGCTCGAACATCAGAGTTTACACGCTCGATGCGAGAGCATTCCGCACCAGCGCTCCGTGGAACCAAGCCGCACGTTCCGGCATTCATCGAGCGCTACGAGACCTGAATTCGGCGAGCTGCTCCGGCCGTTCTGCGCGCGCTGCCGACACGTAGCGCGGTCCTGCTCGGCTTCGGCGACGACGGAAGGCCGCGACATCAACAAAAGGAGAAAAACGTCATGTCTTGACAACTTTTAGTTGTAGTCGTGCCAAAGCTTCGCTCCCACGGAAGTCATCGGACCAGGACTACTCCATAGACTAGGACTACTCCATGGTGTGTGAGCAACTGGTTCCCTGGCCGCGCGATCACGGTCCCGTTTTCGGCCGGCAGTTCCTAAAGTCGCCCCATCGCCTGGCCGAGACCGGGCTGTTCGACGACGATGCGCTCGCGCGGCTGATCGATGCTTACCCGCGCCATCGCCTGCTCGCTTTCGCGACGGGGACCGACCCAACCAACATGCGCGAGCTGGTGCCGGTCGACACTGCCGGCGTGAGCGGCGCCGACGTCATTGAGGCCCTGCAGCGCGGGCGGCTGTGGTTCAAGCTGCTGCGCATCCAAGAATGGGCGGGGCCGTACGCCGACGTCGTGGATCAGCTCTACCGCGAGCTCGAGGCGATGGCGGGCGGCTTCCGGGCGCTCACAAAAAACGCCGTGCTGTTTTTCGGCTCGACCGGATCGCAGGTCTACTATCACTTCGACGCGAAGCCGAACATGCTTTGGCACATCCGCGGCCGAAAGCGGTTCTGGCTCTACCCGGCGTTGAACACCGATCTCGTGTCGCAGAAGGCGCTCGAGGACGTCTACACGATGACGACCGACGAAGAGGTGCCCTACGATCCGAAGTTCGACGCCTATGCCGCCGAGTTCGATCTCGGCCCCGGCGACGTTCTCTCGTGGCCGCAGAACTCGCCCCACCGCGTGCTCGTGACAGAAGGCATGAGCGTTTCGCTCGGCACGCTGCACGACACCGCAGACAGTCTGCGCCGCAGCCACGTGATCTGCGCGAACGCGATGCTGCGGCAGGTCGGATTCGGGAACCTGTCGATGGCCGAGCGCGGCCCCATGCCGGCGGCGAAGGAATTTCTGTACCGCGCGGCGCGAAAAACCGGCGCCACCCGGCCGAGGCCGATCAAACCCTATGTTACTTCGCTCGTGATCGATCCCGCGTCGGGCGTCCGCGTCCTGTCGGAACCGCGCCTGACCGAATTCGCCCGCGGCCCCGCCTGATCGACTCCACGCGAACGCCGTTCGCCTGGCCCCCTTTCGCGGCCACAAACGAAAAAGGCCGGCCCCGCGAAGGATCGGCCCTTAAAATTCTTCGGCTGCGTGGCGGCTATGCCTGAAGCGGCTCAGAACGGCTCCGGCCCGATATAGCCGACGAGGCGCGTGGCCTCGCGAGGCTGCGGACGCCGGTAGCAATCGGTGACGGCCAAGGTGCGGTAGCAATAGGCCGGCTCGCCTTCGATCGGGCGCGGCGCCAGCCATGTATAGGCGAGGGCGCGCTCCTCGTTCCAACCATGCTCGACCCGGAACGGCGCGTCCGCGCAGCCGACAAGCGCGGTGACTGCGATCACGGATGCAAGAAGGGGAAAAACGGTGCGTTTCATGGCGTCCTGCCCAATAGAGCACAGCGTCCTGCCGTGCACCGACCAGATTCGCCCTAGAAACGTTAAGGACTCGTTAATCGATCCCTATCCGATCGCGACGACGACCCGGCCGTCGGTTTGGCCTGCCAGGATTCGATCGGCCAAGCCCGGCAGTTTCTCGAGCGTTGTCGTCGAGGTCAGCGAATCGAGCAGATCGCGAGGCATCTCCCGCGCCAAACGCTGCCAGGCGGCTTCGCGGCGCGGTTTGGGACACATCACCGAATCGATCCCGACCAGCCGGACCCCGCGCAGGATGAAAGGCAGCACGGTGGTGGAAAGCTCGTTGCCGCCGGCATTGCCGCAAGCCGCGACCACCCCGCCGTAGCGCGTCCCCGCCAGCACGGCCGGCAAGGCCGCGCCGCCCACCGCATCGACGCATGCGGCCCAGCGCGCGGAAAGCATCGGGCGTGACGGCGCGGCAAGCTCCGTCCGCTCGATGACCGATGCCGCACCGAGGGCGCGCAGCCGGTCCGCCGAGGCGGCGCGGCCGGTGGCGGCGGCGACGGTGTAGCCGAGCCTGGCGAGCAACGCGACGGCGACGCCGCCGAGACCGCCCGACGCACCCGTGACCAGCACCTCCCCCGCGTCGCGCGCGACGCCGGCCTCTTCGATCGCCATCACCGCCAGCATGGCCGTGAGTCCGGCGGTTCCGAGCGCCATGGCATGAAACGCGTCGAGTCCCTGCGGCATCTTGACCAGCCAGTCGCCGCGCACCCGCGCGCGCTCGGCAAACCCGCCCCAATGAGTCTCGCCCACGCGCCAGCCGGTCAGGATCACCGCATCGCCCGGCTTGAAATCGGGCAAGCGGGATTCCACGACCGTCCCGGCGAAATCGATGCCGGGCACGTGCGGGTAGCTGCGCACCAGCCCGCCCATGCCTTTGAGGATCAGCCCATCCTTGTAGTTGAGATCGGAATGAGACACGGCGACGGTGACGTCGCCTTCCGGCAGACTGTCGGTACTAAGGCGCTTGATCCCAGCGACGACCTTGCCGTCGACCTGCTCGAGCACCAGCGCCTTGAAATCCTCTACAGGCATTCGGTGAACCGGACTGGCTGACCCGAAGGCGCTCCGAGCGCCTCGTCATCGCGCATGACGATATTTCCTCGAATGATGGTGGCGCGCGGCCAGCCCGTCACCGTCATGCCGTCATAAGGCGTCCAGCCGCAGCGACTCGCGATCCAATCGTTGGTGATCGTGCGGCGCGCGGCGAGATCGACCACGGTGAAATCGGCGTCGTATCCGGGCGCGAGGCGTCCTTTGGCGGCGATATTGTAGATCCGCGCCGGGCCGGTGCAGACGAGGTCGACCAACCGCTCCAGCGTGAGCCTTCCGGCGTTGACGTGATCGAGCATGATCGGAATCAGGGTCTGGACGCCGGGCATGCCCGAAGGGCTTTGCGGATAGGGCCTGGCCTTCTCCTCGCGCGTGTGCGGCGCGTGGTCGGTTCCGATCACGTCGGCCAGGCCCGACGCGACCGCGCGCCACAGCCCGTCGCGATGGCGCGCGTCGCGGATCGGCGGGTTCATCTGCGCGAAGGTGCCGAGCCGCGCGTAGGCTTCAGGCGCCGCCAGCGTCAGATGCTGCGGCGTGATTTCGAACGTCGCAACGTCGCGCGCCTCTTGCAGCAGCGCCGTCTCTTCTGCCGTCGTCACATGCAAGACATGCACGCGACGCTTGGCCTGGCGCGCCAGCGTCAGAAGCCGCGTCGTGGAGCGCGTCGCGGTCTCCACGTCGCGCCAGTCCGGATGCTTGGAAACGTCGGCGCCGCCCTCGACCAGCCTGCGCCGCTCGACCAGCCGATCCTCGTCCTCGGAGTGGACCGCCATACGGCGCGTCCCCGAGGACAGCACGCGGGCCACGTCACGGTCGGCGGCGACCAGCAACGTGCCGGTCGACGACCCCATGAACATCTTCACGCCGCTGCAGCCGGGCAAGCGCTCCAGCCGCCCAAGCTCTTCCGCGTTGTCTGCCGTCGCGCCGACGAAGAAGGCATGGTCGCACCAGGCGCGCCCCTTGGCGCGTGCCAGCTTGTCGGCGAGCGCGGCTTCGCTGTCGGTGTTGGGGTTGGTGTTCGGCATCTCGAACACCGCCGTCACCCCGCCCTTCACCGCCGCCAGCGTGCCGGTGGAAAGGTCTTCCTTGTGCTCGAGCCCGGGCTCGCGGAAATGCACCTGGGTATCGATCACGCCGGGCAGCACGTGCAGCCCGCGCGCTTCGAAAATCGCCGCCGCCGATCCGCGATCGAGTCTGCCGATGGCCGCGATGCGGCCTTCGCGCACGCCGATATCCGCCTCCACGCGGCCGCCCGGCGTCAGGCAGACGCCGCCCGCGACAATGAGATCGAAACGCTCGCTCACGCCCCCTCCGACAATGAATCGAATATATCCCCTTCCGGAGATTTGCCGAGCACATGTCGGCGATGCCACAGCGCATAGAACAGCAGCGTCCAGGCGGCGAAGCCTTCGCGCCGTCCGGAGGCGCGAAACAAAGGCTCGACCGTGCCTGGCCGACACAGCTCCGCGATGCCCGGCGCCCGCGCCACCAACGGACCCAGCCTGGCGCCGTGGAGGGCAATCCATTCACCGACCGGCACGGTGAAGCCTTGCTTGGGCGACATGGCGGAAGCGGCCGGCGCAACATCTTCGAGCCAGCGGCGCAGAATCCACTTACCCAGGCCGCGCCGGATCTTGAGCCCGTCGGGCAGGCGAAAGGCGAAATCGGCGACCACCGGATCGAGGAACGGGGTGCGACCTTCCACCCCATGCGCCATCAGGCAGCGATCGAGCTTGATGAGAAGATCGTTGGGCAGCCAGTGGGCGCAATCGGTCGCCTGGGCGTTTTGCAGCGCGGTGCGGCCGACGCGCTGGTCTTCCTCGCGATCCGCGGGCCAGTCCTCGTCGCGCAGCACGCCCAGCCCATCGAACGCGCCGCGCGCGCGCTTCGCCGGCAGCCACCAGCGCACGAGGCGGCGATAGCGGCCGTAACCCGCGAAGAGCTCGTCGCCGCCCTCGCCCGACAGCACGACCTTGAGCCCCTGCCCCGCCACCTGGGCGAGCTTATAGGTGGGAAGCACGGCGTAGTCGGCGGTCGGATCGTCGAGCGCGGCGGCGATGCGCGGCAGCAGCCCGACGAAATCGCGCTCGGCGAACTCGACTTCCACGTGTTCGGCGCCGAGGGCGCGAGCCACCGCGCGGGCCTGCTCGCGCTCGTCGGCGGCCTCCGTGCCCGGGAAGTAAGCGGTGAAGGCTCGCACCGGCCGGTCGTTCAGCCGCGCCATCAGCGCCAGCACGGCGGAGGAATCGATGCCGCCCGACAGGAACATGCCGTAGGGCACGTCGGAGCGCTGGTGCATCTCGACGCTGCCCGCGAGCACACGATCGAGCGCGGCACGCGCGTCGTCTTCGGACTGCTCGACCGGCCGACCGTCCGGCAGGGCGGCACGACGACGGCGCTCGACGATCCTGCCGTCGACGACGACCAGCGTTTCGCCGGGCATGACCCGGCTTATGCCGTCGAAAATCGTGTCGGCACCGGAGATGTATTGGCGCTGCAGCAGCTCCGCGCGCGCTTCCGCGCGCAGACGCGGCGCGACAAGGCCGGAGGCGATCAGCGCCTGCGGCTCCGACGCGAAGGCAAGACCCTTCGCCGTCTCGGCATAGTAAAGCGGCTTGATGCCGAACGGGTCGCGTGCGAGGACGAGACGACGCTCGACCGGATCGTGGATCGCGATGGCGTACATGCCGCGCAGGGTATTGGCGAAGTCGATACCGTGTCGGCGATAGAGGAGCAAAGGCGGCTCGCAATCCGACTTGGTGCGGAACCGCGCGCCGGCGAGCTCGTTGCGCAGCTCGCGGTAGTTGTAGATCTCGCCGTTGGCGATCAGCGTTGCGCCGCCATCCTCGCCGATCGGCTGATCTCCGGTCTCGAGATCGATGATGGCGAGGCGCAGATGGACGAGCGCGACATTGTCTTTGACATGTACCCCGTCGCCGTCGGGCCCACGATGGGCAAGGGCGCGCTTCATTGCGTCCAGCGCGGCGAGATCGGCACTCTGGCCGCGCGCGGTCATGATGCCGGCGATGCCGCACATCAGCGCACGACCTCGGCGAAGAAATCGAGATAGCGCCGCACCACCGCCGCCTCCGTGAATTCGCGTGCGTAGGAAACACGGCCGCCTTCGATCACTCGCGCGGCAAGACCCTTATCGTCGAGGGTGCGGCAGATCGCATCGCCCAGCGCCACGATATCCTCGATCGGCACGAGGAGACCATTTTTTTCATTCTTTATCAGATATTTAGGGCCACTCGACGCGGCTGCGATCACCGGCTTTCCATGCGCCCAGGCCTCGATGATCACGTTCCCCAGCGGCTCGACCCGCGAAGGGCAAACCAGCATGTCGGCGGCGGCGAGCAGGGACGGCACGTCGTCGCGCCAGCCGATAAATCGAACGCGTTCGGCGACGCCTTCGTTTCGCGCGAGCGTCCGGAGCTCGTCCGCGAGCGGACCGTCGCCGGCGAGCCACAGGTAGGTTTTCGGCAGGCGCGCGAGCGCGCGGATCAGAACGTCGAATGCCTTGTTCCGGTGCAGCCGTCCCGCCGCGAGCAGAAGCGGGACGCCCTCGGGGGTTTGCAGCGATGCGCGCGGCGCTGGCTTGGTCGGAGTCGCATCGACGAAATTGGGCAAATAGTGAACCCGATCACCAGGCCAGCCATTGGCGGCACAATACTCGACGATGTCGGGCGTGTTCCCGATCAGATGACCGCAACGGCGATAATATTTCAGGTTGTAATAGCCGCCGAGCCGGCCGACATGCACGAACGGACCGGATGGGCAGTGACGCGTGGCGCGGCTCATCCAGGTCAACACCGCATCGGGTTTGAAGGACTCGATCTCGCGTCGCAAGGCCGGACGGGTGCGAAAATCGAGCAGGCCGCCGAACGAAAGCTCAACAGGGGTGACGCCTCCCGCTTCGAGCTGCGCCGCGCGGCGTGGATCACGCCGGATGACGACGCGCTGATCGAGCCCGGCGCGCTTGAGCGCCAGGACGAGGCGAACGAAGAATTCCTCCGCCCCGCCCGTCTCCGCCCCGGCCATGGCTTGCAGCACGCGCATCAGGGAATGAGCTTTTCGAACGCGGCGGCTGCATCGTCCCAACCCCAGCCACGCTGCCTGGCGCGCGCGGCACCGCTTTGCCGCTGCCAAAGCGCATCGTCGGACAGAAGCGCGAGCGCCAGCTTCGCGAACTGATCGTCGCTCGAAGCGATGAAACCGGTTTCGCCGTCGATCACGCGCTCGGCGACGCAGCCGATGTTCTGCACCACGCAGGGCACGCCGGCGGCCTGCGCCTCTCCGACCGCGAGGCAGAACGTCTCGCCGGGATCGCCGCGGTAGAGCATGACGCGCGACGCCGCGAGCTCACGCGCCAGCATCGGCTTCGCCACCGGATCGCGCATCACGACACCGGGGATGTCCTTTGCCCTATCCAAGATGGACCTCATCTCGGCGGATTTCAGCCCGCCATAGGTCGCAGGACCTGAGAAGACATGCAGCTCCGCCTCGGGCAGAGCCGGATGGATGCGCTGCGCCCATAGCGCCAGCAACCAGTCGAGCCCCCGCAGCGGGCTGGAGGTGAAGATCGCGTGCGGCGGCGGGACGGTAGGCGGCGGAGGCGCGGTGCGGAACGGCTCGGAAATGCCGTAGGGAATGACCACGCGGGCGCCGCTTGGCGCCCAGCGCGGAAAGGTCGCGCGGTGCCATTCGCCCGAGAACACGATGGGCGGTCGGATACGGTACAGCTTGGTGAGGTAGCGCGGCTTCAGCAGGTAGTTCGCCGGGTTGTGGATCCAGAACACAGTCCGCCGCGCGCCCGGCATCAAGGGCAGCAGCTTGTCGCCGCGGTTGGCGATGTACAGATCCGCGCGCTCGGGCATGCCCGCTTCGAGCGGCAGCCACTCGACGCCGTTGTGGTGGCCCACCTGGATGCAGTGGTTGCGCACCAGAATTTCGTGCCCGCGACGCGCGAAGGCCTCGGCCAGCGAGACGAAAGCCGTCTCCGCCCCGCCCAGCGGTTCGCGCTCGAACGAGACGCCGTCGAAGGCGATCCCGTCGTCCGCCATCACGATGCGCGCCATCACTCGTCCTCGAGCCGCGCCTTGAGGTGCGACAGGATCGGATAAAGCCCGGCGAAGAGCGCGATGAGGAACCCGTACCCGCCCTCGCGGTAGCCGCGCCGCGCGACGTAGCATTTGTAGAAGCGGGAGAAGATGCGCCGCACGTTATGGCCGAACGTTCCGATATCGCCCGAATCCCGCAGATCGAGCGCGCGCGCCGTGGAGTAGCGGTCGAGACGCTTGATCATGTCGGAGATGTGCGGTCGACGTGGTGGTTCGAGCCGGTGCTCCAGCCGCGGGCCCTTTTCGCCTTTGAACGTCAATGCCGGATGGACCCGGTTGCGGCCCCAGAGCTTCGCGCCCTTGCGGAACAGCCCGGGATAGGCCGCCTTGCCGTAGGACGCGCCCCAGCCGTGCCGCACCAGCCGCTTGCCGATATAGTTGTCGACCAGGATCTCGTGCCAGTCGAAGCGCGACGTGGCGACCACGCGCCAGATTTCCTCCGCCAGGGCTTGCGGCACGCGCTCGTCGGCATCGACCTCCAGGATCCACGGCCCCTTGCACGCTTCGATGCCGGCGTTGCGCCGGTCGCCCTCCAGCGGCCAGGCGCCTTCGACCAGGCGATCGGTGAACCGCGCGGCGATCTCCTTCGAGCGGTCGGTACAGCGGTCGAGCACGACCACGATCTCGTCGGCGAAGCGCAGACATTCGAGGCAATCGGCGAGCCGCGATTCCTCGTTATGGGCGACCACCAGCGCAGAGAGTGCCGTCATGCCGCGGCGCCCTTGCGGCGAAGCCACAGTGCGCGCGCGGCAAGCGCCGCGGTATCCACGGAGAGCGACTCCATCAAACAATCCGTCTTGCGGTGGTCGAAATCGGGCGCGCCGACCAGCTCGGCATAGGGGATCGTCGTCGCCGCCACCGCCGTGTGCGGACCCCACGGCGCGTAGATCTGCGGTGGGCTGGGCCCGAACAGGCCGAGCGTCTTGGTGCCGACAGCGGCGGCGATATGCATCAGCCCGGAATCGTTGCCGACATAGAAGGAGCAGCGCGCCAGGCACGCCGCCACCGTGGCGAGGTCAAGGCGCCCCACCAGATCGATGCGGCGCTCCGCGGCAATAGAGTCGAGCACCGGCTGCGCCGCGTCGCGTTCCGAGGCGTCGCCGAAGATCGCGACGCGCGCGCCGGGAAGAATTCCTTCCTTCGAGGTGAGCCGCGCGGCGAGCGCGGCGAAACGTTCCGCCGGCCACGTCTTGGGGCTCCAGTTGGCGGTGGGACCGACGCCGAGCACCGGCACGCCGGCGGGGATGAGTCGCGCCGCCTCCTCCGCCTCGCGCGCACCGATCCAAAGGTAGGGCGCCGGCGGAGGAGCGAGGCCGAGGACCGCGCCGAGACGCTCGACCTGGTGGCCGGAACGTTGACCACCGAGGGCGCGGCGACGGCGCGCCACGAGGAAATGCGTCACCAAAGAGCGTCTCAGATCGACGACAAGGTCCCAATAGCGCGGCACGCAGCTTGCCCACAGCGCAAGCCAGTGGCGCGCATACGACTTCTTGCGCAGCACGATGATGCGCTCGAGCCCCGGCACCGACGCGAACAGCGGCGCCGGAACCGGGCCACACGCGATGGTGAACCTTGCATCGGGATGGCGCGCGGCGAGGTGGCGCAGGAGCCCGGTGGACAGCACGGCGTCGCCGATCCGGGTCGAGGTGATGAACAGGATTCTCATGCCTGCCCGGGGCTTATACGTCCAGCCTCGACTCTTGCCAAGCACGGCCGAGACGGAGACCATGGGCCGATGGCCGAAAACCTATACGTCCCGCTCGCCAACAGGGCGATGATCGCGGTTGGCGGCGAGGACGCGCGCACCTTCCTGCAGGGGCTAGTCTCCAACGACGTCGACCGCGTCGCGCCCGACCGCGCCATCTATGCCGCCCTGCTGACGCCGCAGGGGCGATATCTGTTCGATTTCTTCATCGTGGAGATCGCCGGCACGCTGCACCTCGATTGCGAGGCGGTGCGGCACGGCGAATTGTTGAAGCGGCTCGCCATGTACAAGCTGCGCGCCAAGGTGACGCTGCGTGCAGCAGATGGGCTGGCGGTGTTCGCCGCGTTCGGCGACGGCGCGCTGGCGGCGCTGGGGCTCGATGGCGCGCCCGGCCTCGCACGCGCGATCGACGGCGGGGTCGTCTATACCGATCCGCGAAATGCGAAGGCCGGCGCGCGCGCGGCCCTGCCGCCCGAAGCCGCGCAGGCCGAATTCGAAAAAGCGGGATTTCGACGGGCGGAATTCGCCGAGTACGACGCGATGCGGATGGGCTTGGCATTGCCCGAATCGGGGCGCGATCTGGTCGCCGACAGGGCGTTGCTCCTCGAATGCGGGTTTGAGGGGTTGAACGGCGTCGATTTCGAAAAGGGCTGCTATGTCGGGCAAGAGGTGACGACGCGCATGAAGCGGCGCGCGCTGGTGAAAAAGCTTCTGCTGCCGGTTGCGATCGACGGCGAAGCGCCCTCGCCCGGCACGAAGGTGATGCGCGACGGCGTCGAGGTGGGCGAGCTGCGCTCGTCGCAGGGCAATTTGGGACTCGCGCTGTTGCGCCTCGACGCCATGGAGGGCGATCTCATCGCGGGCGCGGCGCATATCAGCCCGCGACCACGGGGCTAAATCGGGACTGCCACGCCTACATGGAAGCCGCGGCGCGATCGCGCTGGGCGCGGAACTCGGCCAGCACCTTGTCGCCGTTCGGGGTTTCCTTGACCCAGTTCTCTATCACCGGCTCGGCCGCCTTGGCCCAGCGCGCCATCTCGGCGGCGCTGAGGTCGAAGATCTGCGTGCCCTTCTGGCCCTCGACCATCTTCCGGCCCTCGACATTGACCTTGTCCCAGAACGCGCCGAGCTGCTTGGTGAATTCGAGCCCGGAGTTGCGGTCGACCGCCGCGCGGCCCTTTTGCGCCAGCTTCTCGTAAGCGGGCTTCGCCATGGCGATGGCCACGACGGACGACGAGCCGAACGTTCCCGCGGTGTAGTACTTCGCGACCTCCCACAGCTTGAGCGGCTGCACCCCGGTCCAGCCGACCGCGACCGCGTTGACGACGCCGCGGTTCAGCGACTCGTAGGCTTCCGAGTAAGGCTGCGAGATCGGCGCAGCGCCGAGGTTCTGGACCCACTGGCCGAGCATCCGATCGCCGACGCTGACCTTCTTGCCGGCCATGTCCTCCATGCGGCGGATCGGCGTGGTCGAGACGAGACCGGTTCCGGGATACGAGAAGACGGCGAGCACGCGCAGCTCGGTCCATTCGTCGGCAAGAATCCCGCCCGGCTGCATCATGTTCCACAGCGCGACGGAGGCGGGCAGAGATTCCTTGGTCTGGAGCGGCAGGCCAGTGACCTTCGATTTGTTGAATTTGCCGGAGAAATACGCCGTGTTGACGAATCCGATGTCGACCACGCCGGCCAGCACCCGATCCAGCATGTTCTGCGACGTGGCGATGGCGTTGGCCGGAAACAGCTTGGCGTCCACCGTGCCCTCGGACTGCGCGGTGACGCGCTCGCACCAGGGCTGGAATATCTGCACGTTCATGTGCGCGGAGGCCGGCACCGAATTGGCCATGCGGATCAGCACCGGATCGGCCGCGGCTTGCGTGGCGCCGAGAGCGGCAAAGGTGGCGGCGATGGCGAGCTGGCGGATCATCATGTTTCCCCCGAAAGTGTTCTTGGGCGGTTTTTCGACGCTAAGTATGGACCAATTCCGGCCGCAAGGCACCCGGTGGCGCGACGGCCGTGTCAGCACTTCTCCCACCAGAACCATTCCGGATGGGTGTGGCGCCAGAGCGCGATACGCTGCGGATTTTCGCCAAGCGCGGCCCGAAACGCGGCGAGGGATGCTGCATCGCCGTTGCGCGCGGCGTCATAGAGACGGGTCATCTTGAGCCCGAGATCGTCGGGGCGTGCCTCCATGCCGCGCGCCTGCCACTGGAAGCCGAACTTGACCTCCGCCCCGACCGGCACGCCGGTCAACAGCTCCTGCGCGTCGGCGCGGAACTGCTCCTCGACCGAAATTCCTTTCCGCCCGATCAAGGCGGGAAGATCGCTCGGCGGCGTGCCGAGATTGGCGCCGAAATCGGGCCGGTCGGATTTGACGATCTCGATCTGCCGACCCGAGAGCTCGGTCAGCAGCAACGCCAGCGCGCGCATCGTGATGGTCGAGCCGACGATGTTGTAGATGCGGCCTTTCCGGCTTTCGTTCAGCAGAAGCTCCGCCCCCGCGGCTGCGATATCGTCGCGCGTCACATAGGCGCGCGGGGTGTCCGGTTTTTCGCAGGCAATGCGGCCTTCGCGGATGTAGCGCTTGCACTCCCGCCCCAGGCTCTCGGTAAACACGCCCGTGCGCATGATGGCCCAGCCCATGCCGCTCGACCGCAGCGCGGTCTCGGTGGCGTAGTCGTCATCCTCCGCCGCCTCCGAAGCCGCGGCGATGAACGACTGATAGATGCAGTACCGGATACCGGCCGCCTTCGCCTGGGCCACGACCATGCGCTTGACGGCGGCTTCGTCCACCATGCCGGGCGGATGGTTCATCGGCATGAAATACATGCGCTCGCCGCCCGCGAGCGCGGGCGCGACGGACGGCATGTCCGTAAAGTCGCAATAGCGCAGCGCCGCGCCGCGCGCGGCATAGGGCGCGAGCTCGGCGCGCTCGGGGCTGCGCGAGACCATGATCAGGTCTTCGCCTTTCACGCCGCGTTCGAGGAGCCGGTCCGCGACCATGCGCGAGGTGCGCCCCGTGGCCCCGGTGATAACGAATTTCATCGTATTTTTTTACGTTCGTCCGCTGGCCGACGAAGATGGACATTTTTAGCGTCACCGGCAAGGATCGCCGCCGACGCCCCGGTCTGAGGCGGAAGGGAACGGGCAGGATGCGTGATCTCGATCGGATGAAACCGAGCGACGTGGAGCGGCAAATGGTCGAGCGCGTGCGCTCGGGCGAGGCGGTCGATTTCGCCGGTGCCAGCGAGAAGCCCCTGATCCGCGCCTCCGTGCTGGACGCGCTCGTCGATGCATCGCCGCCGCGCGGCATCCGCGTCGCCGGCGCGCGCATCGAGGGCACGCTCGATCTCACCGATTGCGCCTTGCCGGCGCTGGCGCTCGATCGTTGCGACATCGCCGGCCGCATCGATCTCGGCGGCGCCCGGCTCGGACGGCTTTCCATCGCGGGCAGCCGCTTCGCGGGGCTCCGGGCGCGCGGAGCTGCCATCGATGGCGCCGTCGATTTTTCGGCGTCCAGCCCCTTCGCGGGCGAGGCCTGGGTCGACCTCGGCGATGCGACGATCCGCGGCGGGGTCGACGGCTGCGATGCCAAGCTGCAATCGCCGCCG
>Ga0210377_10003069_pt1 | contig 14395 bp, 6 predicted proteins | sample PLM4_65_b1redo_FD_155480 | JGI IMG/M metagenome (GOLD analysis project Ga0210377, IMG submission 155480) | Groundwater sediment microbial communities from an aquifer in East River, Colorado, USA - PLM4_65_b1 redo | ecosystem: Environmental > Terrestrial > Soil > Riparian zone | place: USA: East...
TATCGGGGTGCTTTGCAATCATCCCTCCGCAGTTCCAGCATGGAGCAAGGACCGATTCAATGATGGGAACCTGTAACAGGTCCGCACCGATGCGGGCACGTTCGGTTGAATCTGAGTAAGGTGCGAGACCTACTTTCCCGTCAAGAGTGAAAGAGAGTTGTCCCACGAATTCAAAACCTGCCTTGCTCATCCCAGCGCCAGAAGGGAGATTTTCCGGTGCGTGGATGATCCAAAACCTTTTGGCGTTTTGGATTTCCTGTTCAAGGATGGACTGCAGCAAACGCGGATAAAGTCCACGGCCCTGCCAATCCGGAAGAGTGGCGAAATCCCAGAGATAGCGATCATCGGGCGGGAGTTCAATGTTAATATTGAGTTCACCGATGGATATCTTGCTTGTGGCGAGCCAGCCATACGCAACCGGTTGACCATACATTCGTGCAACATAGGGACGGTGTCCATCTTTTCGACGGTCAATTACTTCAGCATCAGAGAGATGATTGATTTCGGCGAGTTCATGCCAGTCGAGAGCAGGACCGGCTGTAAATCCAGGTAAGGATGGGATCGAGGTAAAAGTATCTTCAATCCAAAAGGTGGCAAATGACATTCTGTTCTCCTCGTAAGTGTATTATCAGGCAGATTCAGAGACACGCTTCTGCCACTGTTCGACGTTGACGCCTTTGAACAAAAGCCACAAGGGAAATGCGACTTCAAGAAACGCGAGGGAACCAATCGAAGTGAAGAGCGCTTTGTATTGGGGGAAAAGCATATTTCCAAAGTCTTGAATTAGATAGCAGAAAGCTACAATGAACAACAAGATTCCCAGAAATTTGGGCAGGTAACCTGACTTGTAAACCAAATAACCAAACACAAAGAGATGAAGGCTAAAAAACAATCCCCAAATCAGGACCACATTTTCATGCGCATTGAGAAATAGCATCACAAGTGCATTCAGTTGATCTGGTGCGAAGACTGTCAGGGTGCCGCCCAAAAGCAGCAAGACAAAAAAGTGATTCATCAGATTGATTCCCTGAATGACGGTCATTGCTAATCTGGAAAATGCCGCAACCAAAGACAATGTTTTGTTTACTGGTTTGATCAATACATAAAGAAGTACAGTCAACACGATTTCGATCAAAAAGACGATCGAGTCGCTGACCATGCCCGCACGGAACAACCCTTGAGATGCCATGATGTTATTAGATGTAGCTGCTGCATCGCGGGGCACCACAAGCGTAGTGGGAACATAGATCATGCTGAAGGGGGCGAACACCACTATCACGAGGGTGAGAATTGCGGCAATTCTTGCAGTCTTATTGATTGAATTCATTTTTTTATCTCCTCATTGTCTGTATTTTAGATTTTAGATTCTGGCGTTATGGCTTATGGTAATGACGACATTTCCGTTTTTTTGTCCTGTGTCAACATACTTGTGAGCCTCGGCAATCTGCTCCAGCGGATAGCTTCGATCGATAACCGCTTTTATCTTCCCCGCTTCAATTAGCGCTTTGAGGAATAATAAATCTTCATTCTTTTGGTTGGCTGCCCCAATGATCACTTTCTTGCTGCTTCTGATCGAAGCCCATCGCCCCCTTACCATTTGCGATAGCCCAGCGTTGCCTAAGAGATAGCGACCATTTTGTTTTAGCGACCTTACACTCCCTGAAAACGAACTCTTGCTCATCACATCAAAAATAACATCATAGATCTCAGCGCGTTTGGTAATATCCTCCTGGGTGTAATCAATGCCATGGTCTGCACCAATAGTGCGCAACATATTTAATTTACCCGAACTGTCCACGCCAGTCACTTTAGCCCCAAAATACCTGGCAAGCTGTACCGCAAATGTGCCAATACTTCCACCGGCACCAATAATCAAAACCTTTTCTCCGCGCTGGATATTTCCTTTTCTAATAAAATGCAATGCTTCCAGCCCGCCAATGGGAACCGCGGCGGCTTCCTCGCAGGTCATATTTGCTGGTTTCGTTGCCAGCACTCCCATTGCAGATTTTTCGGGGAGACATATATACTCGGCATAAGCGCCAAAACCCAAACCGGTGGTCCCAAAAACCTGGTCACCTCGTTTAAATCGTTTTATATCTTTGCCAATTGCTTCAATTTCTCCCGCGAGCTCCTGCCCTAATATCGTTATTCGTCCTGGTTTTCTGAGACCCACATACATTTGCATGAGGAGTCTGAACAGAATTGGGAATTTTAGATTCCGTGCTTCACAGTCACCTGCCGTTACTGTTGTAGCATATATTCTTATCAGTACTTCATTGGCTTTTGGAGCAGGCTTCGCCACCTTTTCGAGTTGAAGCACCTCCGGCGGCCCGTATGCTGTCCACACAATCGCTTTCATAAGTATTCCTTCGCTTGTAACCGTATTGGTCTCAGCTACATACTATCTAAAGTAATGACGACATTTCCCTTTTTGTGTCCTGCCTCGACATACTTGTGAGCCTCGGCAATCTGCTCCAGCGGATAGCTTCGATCAATAACCGCTTTTATCTTCCCTGTCTCAATCAGTCCATTGAGGAAAATTAATTCTTTGGTCTTTTCGTTGGACGGTCTCAATCCTGTAGCCGCAATTCCCACCTTCCTCCCGCCTGTCATGGATGTCCATAACATTTGAAACATAGTCGCTGGCGAAGGGACGGTTGTTAGATAAATCCCATTTTTAGTGAGCGAGTCTTTACAGCGTGAAAACGGACTCTTGCCGACTGTATCAAAAATGATGTCGTAAGTCTGACCATTCTTTGTAAAATCTTCCTTGGTGTAATCAATGACCTTGTCGGCTCCCAACGATTTCACCATTTCCAAGTTTGTGGTGCCGCATACCCCAGTGACATCCGCCTCGAAGTATTTGGCAAGTTGTACGGCAATGGTTCCTACCGCTCCAGATGCTCCATTGACAAGAACTTTTTGTCCGCTTTTGATATTTCCTTTATCTCTAAGGAAGGGCAAGGCTGTTAATGCTCCGTTGGGAAGAGCGGCGGCTTCCTCATAGGTGATATTGGCTGGTTTCATTGCAAGCGCCCCATCTTCAGGCATAGATATATATTCGGCATATGTACCCAATAAACCCAACCCTGTATTTCCATAAACTTTGTCGCTTTTCTTAAAGCGTTTTACATCTTTTCCAACGGCTTCCACTTCGCCAGCGAGATAAAATCCCAATATGGATTTTTTTGGTTTCAAAAAACCATTAAGACCTGGGCGAGCGCGTATGCCGGGATCCTCTACTGCGACTGTTGTCGCAACTATTCGTATCAGTACTTCATTATCCTTGGGGGCAGGCTTGGCTACCTTTTTTAGTTCAAGGACATCTGGCGACCCGAACTTTGTGTACACAATTGCTTTCATAAGTATTCCTCCGAGGTTGTTTTGATTTGACGATAAAAAGTTTTGTTTGATATCTGCCTGATCGAGATTGACGCCGTTGACCGAGATCAACTGCATTCCTACATCACGCACTTTCCTTAGCAATCCATGCAAGGCAGCCTGATCGATGACCGGACCAGCTAACAGTGTGTCGCCGTTTTCTTCGAGGGTGATGGTCATGCCCTCAAACCAGTCTGCCCATTGATCACCCAGATGACCCTTGATTCTGATCTCATAGTGCATGGGTTGACTCGGGTCAGTTTTCGGGTTATGTCCATTCGTCATTATGTTGTTCCTCTTGTGGTCGGTCATTACAGTCCGTGCCACTTGTTCAATGTAGAGTTAGTTTATCTACCAGGAGGTATTAACGGCTAGATACTTAAGTGTTGTTGGGGGGTGTTGTTTTTGGGGTACGGCGAGGAAAGAAGTTTTAAAGCTACGGCTTTATGGGCTGCTGGCTAAAGCCCCCTAAGAGCGTGTGCAGTTCTTGATATCAAGTTTGCAGGCAAAGTGATGCTGCGGCTATAACAGACCCAGTTCGCGGGCGCGTGCTATGGCTTCGGTACGCCTCTGGACCTGTAGTTTGCCGAAGATAATTCGATTGTGTCCTTTCACCGTGTTCAAGGCGAGGAACAGCCGCTTGCTAATCTCACGATTCGAGAGTCCCTGGGCGATGAGTTGCAGGATTTCCAGCTCGCGCTTGCTTAACGGCTCGATCAATTTAGATTGCTGTATATCTTTGGGTTGAGTAAAAGCAGAGAGGAGCTTATCTACATACCCCGTCAACTCGCGGTCGTTGCCGCGCGGTTGCTTTTCATTTGAGACTCTAAAATCCATAAGTAATGCTCGCATGGGGTTGCCCTCACCCACAAAGATTCGAGCATAGCCTTCCGGCTGTGCCAGGGTCAGAGCGCGTTCCAGCGACGCAAGAGCCTTGATTGTGTCTCTCTGCGCTTTGTAGGCAAGTGCCTGTACCATCAAGATTTCAAGCACGCTGCCCATTCTTTTTTGACCTTCTGCTGCCTTCAAAAGACGTTCCAACAAGCTTAATCCCTCAAGAATAAGGCGTTCTTCCCGATTGATCTGATACTCGGCGAGCAGCATCCGCGCCAGGGTAATATGTTCGAACTCATGCAAATAACTCAAATTATCGTTTGCCGACAGCTCTTGCGCGCGTACCCACTCCTCCGCTTTAGGCAATTGTCCTTGCTTGAGGTGGATTCTCGCCTTGATGGCGTCAACGGGGCGTGTATTTGGAATGAGAGACCTGGCATAAAAGCGTTGGGCATCATCCAACAAGTCGAGTGCCGAGTCCAGGTCTCCCTCAGACTCTTTCAGTCGAGCCTGAGCAAGATACATGCGATACGACCAATCTCGCAAGACAGACTGCTGACCGAATTCCATGCTCTTCTGAAAATGTTGCGCGGCAGATTCGTCGTCTCTTATTTCATGATAGAGCAGTGCCAATCCTAAATGGTGATGCGCAACGATCCGCTGTGACTCTGCCTCATGCTCCGAAGCAAGTTGCAAGGATTGTTGATAGGTTTTTAACGCTTCACGGAGATGTCCTTGCTCCATAAGAATATCCGCTTTTCCAGAGCCGCTGGCAATGGCAAAAATAAAATTGCCAGCCTTTTGCGCATTATCGATCCAGTCGCTCATGGACTTGCAGGCCGCATCCAAATCACCATTTGCCCAGTATGTACCTCCCAAAATCGCAGTAGTTTGAGCGCGCAGGAAATGATCTTCTTCAGGAGCGAGTTTGATCGCCAGTTCCGCATACTTCACCGCGGCGGGAAAATCACTTACAGATTGGGCATTGTACGTGCGGACCATCGCGATCCTGGCTGGCAGGGCACGAAATTGCTCTTCAACCACGATAACTATTTCGTCCGCTCGACCTTCCAGACACCGTTCAGCATCCCTCAGACGGGACTCACTGGCATCCACTTCACTGATATCCATATATCCCCACGCGATCTGTGTGCAAAGTACGGGACGAGAGCGGATCAACTCCTCTGGTAGCTGCTTCGCCCAACCCAGCCAGACAGCATACTGAAAACTTTCACTCATTCCCTGCCAGTGCTTTTCAGCCAACATCGCCGCCCTACTGTAATCCCCGGCAGCGATGGCATGTTGGAATGCTTGAGCCTGTTCACCGTTCTTTTCATACCATTCGCTGGCGCGGATATGATATTTGGCGATCTCTTCAGATGTCAGGCTTTGTCCTAACCGTTGGTGCAGTAAACTTCCAAAGAGATGATGATAACGGTACCAGTGTCTCTCGTTGTCTAGCGGGATGATGAACAGGTTGGTGTGTTCGAGATGTTCCAGAGTTTTTTGCCCAAAAGCCGAAGATTCGAGTAGTATGGCATCGCAAAGGGAACCACACATGCGGTCAAGGATGGATGTACACAGCAGGAAGTTCTGGATACCTTCGGGCTGTTGGTGTAGGACTTCCTCAACCAGATAATCCAGCACGAAATGATGACTGCCAGTGAAAGATTTTATGAAAGTGCTGGTGTCGTGATGTCCCTGCATGGATATGGCAGCAAGTTGCAAACCGGCAATCCAGCCTTCCGTTCGGGCTTCCAGTGCGGCGATGTCTTCCGCTGAAAGGCTTAAGCTCATGACTTGGTTAAGAAATTCAGCCGCTTCGGCGTTGGTAAAACGCAGGTCCGTGGCGCGCAGTCCGGTCAATTGATCGCGAGCCCGCAACCGAGCCAGCGATAGATTTGGATCCTCACGGGTGGTGATAACCAGGTGCATTTGTGGTGGCAGGTGCTCCAGCAAAAAGGTGAGAGCATTGCCAACCGTTTTGTCTTCAATCACATGGTAATCGTCCAGGACGAGGATGAAATTATCCAGGCTGGTGGCGATTTCATTGAGTAGGATTGTTAGAACCGATTCGGTTGGCGGTGGTTGAGCGGATTGGAGCAAACGCAACGCCTCAGCTCCAATATTCGGAACAATCGTTTGCAGAGCCACGACGAGATAAGTCAGAAAGCGCGTGGCGTCGTTATCCCCTTCATCCAATGACAGCCAGGCGACAGGTCTCTGACAACTGTCGATCCATTCACTGACCAAGGTGGTTTTACCAAAGCCGGCAGGGGCAGAGATAATGGTCAACTTGCGTCTGGAAGATAGACCCTCGTTTAGCCGTTCGATTAGGCGAGGGCGGAGGACAATTTTAGATCGAGGTGGGGGGATATAAAGTTTCGTAGCCAAAATTGGCGTGGGCATAGATTCATTATAATCAGTACTTCACTAAAAAGCAGGTTAATGAGCGAAAATTGAATTTGAGACATGCTTTCATAATAGTCTTTTGCCCCCTAATAAAGCAAGAAAAACTTGTCTGATTGTGTGCATCCCTGCCTGTGTGGATGGCTCAATGATCCACAAAAAGCCTGTGGGTGTGCGCCAGCTGTCGTTATCAAATACCAAAAGCGCATCTCAAGTTCATTGCTCAATGGAATTGACATTCACATCGAAGTGCTTAACGGATATTACGATAAATTAAGTAGCGATCGAATGGGAGGAGACTGAGGAATTCATTCGTGCGCGCATGCAAGTGGTACGTGAAATACAAAACCAGCACTTTTCAAGTGCTGGTTTTGTATTTCACGAGAGTAACAATTGATAAGAATCAAATATGCTAGAATAAGACAAAGATTATCTGTATATCGTGTCTTTATGTGTTGGCTTGAGGTTGTGATCGAATGAAATGTCCTAATTGCCAGACGAGTAACCCAGACGAAGCAAAGTTTTGCATGAATTGCGGAAACTCTCTCGCAGCGGCTATTCATGGAACGGACGGGGAAGTTAATAATGCTCAGGCGAAACACCAACCACTCGATAAATTTATCCCGCGTGAGTTGATGACAAAGTTTGAAGCCGCTCGCGTAAACGAGTCGATGGCGGGAGAGCGGCGTGTCATCACCATGTTATTCTGCGATGTCAAAGGTTCAACAGCCGCTGCGGAAAAAGTGGACCCCGAAACCTGGACAGACATCATGAATGGCATTTTTGAATTCATGATCCGTCCCGTGTATAAATATGAAGGCACAGTGCCGCGCTTGATGGGCGATGCGATCCTGGCTTTCTTCGGCGCTCCGATCGCCCATGAGGATGATCCACAACGCGCGGTGTTGGCAGGATTGGAAATTCAGGATGGCATTAAAGAGTACGCGGATGAGATTCGCCTCAAACATGGGCTAGAATTTGGTCTGCGGGTCGGAATTAATACGGGACTCGTCGTTGTCGGCGCAATCGGTTCAGACTTACGCATGGAATATACGGCAATAGGGGATGCGATCAATCTTGCCGCACGTATGGAACAGACTGCTATACCTGGAACAGTTCAAATCTCTGACGAAACATATAAATTGGTTGCGCCCTTCTTTGATTTCGAAATATTGGGAGAGGTTGAAGTCAAAGGTAAAGCCGCACCGATCAAGACGTATCGTCCGTTGGGACCGAAAAAGAGTCAAGGTCACTTGCGCGGATTGGAGGGACTGACATCTCCTTTGGTCGGGCGCGAAGCACAGTTGGGCTTGCTCAATCAACAGCTGCAGCAATTGAAGATCGGAGCGGGATCACTTGTCGCTGTGATTGGCGAAGCGGGGCTTGGAAAGTCCACTTTGATCGCTGAGTTGAAAAAGTCAAACGATGGATGTACCTGGTTGAGAGGCGATGCCGTATCTTATGCGCGTTCGGTCAGTTATTTTATGTGGCGGCAGATCATCCGCCAATCCATTGAGGCACATGAAGATGATTCTCTCGGAGAAGTGCGCCGAAAATTAACGTATGTTTGTGATTGCTGCACATTGCCCGGAGGCGATATTCCATTTTTGGAAGCCATGCTCGCTGTGGAAAGTGAAGAAAGTTTGCAGATCGTAACGGGCTTTCAGGGTGAAGCGCTGGTCCAAAGAATGGTGGAGGCTGTGCGGGGATATTTGTGTGGGTTGGCAAAGGAGGGCGCGTTTGCGATTGTGTTTGACGACCTGCATTGGGCAGACGAGGCTTCCCTGAATTTATTGCTCAACCTTGCAGACTTGACCGATACACAACCGATATTGTTCATTTGCATGTTGCGACCCGATAAAACCGCTCCGAGTTGGGATGCAATTATCAAGATTCAACAAAAAATGGCGACACGCTATTACTTAGTTTCACTGAAACCTCTGCATGAAGAACAAACCGATATCCTGCTATCCAACCTGCTGGGCGTGAAAGACCTGCCAAAAAATGTGCGGGATATGATCGTTGAAAGAGCGGGCGGCAATCCATTTTTCATTGAAGAATTAATTCGTTCCCTGATCGAAACAAAACAGATCGTCCGTGAAAACAGCCACTGGCGGGCGGTCAATGAAGATGCAAGCGTTTCTCTTCCGAATACATTGCGCGGCGTGCTCGGTGCCCGTATTGACCGTTTGCCTGAACTGTCAAAGCATGTCCTGCAAAACGCGGCGGTGATCGGACGTTCATTCGATCTGCGCGTATTAAAACAACTGACCAGTTTGAATGGCAATTTCGATTCGCAAATTCAATATCTCAAGGAAGCGAGTCTGGTGGAGCCGTTTCGTGAGGATTATGCGTTTAGGCATGTATTGATCCAGGAAGCGGCGTATGATTCGATTCTGATCAAGAAACGCGTAGAGCTCCATCGGCGCATCGGAGAAGCTTTGGAAGAGCTTCATGCAAGTCGCATTGAAGAATTTGCGCCGCTGATCGCGTATCATCTTTATGCCGCCCAAGATGAGAGATCGCTCAAATATGACATCCTCGCAGGCGAGAAAGCCGCGCGACTGTTTGCCAACGTGGAAGCCGCCACTCATTTCAGCCGCGCGCTTGAAGTGGCAAAACGTACGAAGGCGAGATCTGAACAAATCATCAATCTCTATACTCAATTAGGTTCAGTGCTTGAATTGAGCGGGCGATTTGAAACAGCCCTGACAACCTATGAAGAAATGCAGGTTTTTGGTCATGAGCATGGAGATCGGCGTACTGAAATGAAAGCGCTGATGGCGAAAGCCACCATCTATTCCATCTTTTCACAGCTGCATAATTCAGAGTTGAGTGAACAAATGTTGATCGAAGCGCTCGAGATCTCCCGCGAGATCGAGGATCGCATCACCCAGGCAAAACTTAATTGGAACCTGATGATTACCTACCTGTTCTCGAAGCGGCTGGACGAGGCACTTAAACATGGCGAGATCGCCCTGTCATTGGCGCGCAATTCCAGTGACCGCGAGCAACTGGCTTTTGTGTTGAACGACCTATGCCGTCTGTATACATGCCGAGGTGAGTTTGAAAAAGCCCATGCCTCCATTCGAGAAGCGCGCGAACTTTGGAAGTCCCTCGATCATCAGGTGATGCTCGCTGACAGTTTAGGCTCTGAGGCGGAGACGTATTTCAATGCAGGGGAATATGAACGATCACTGGAGTGCAGTCAACAAGCATTGGAGATTTGTGAGAAGATAGATAACAAATGGGGACAATCGTATGACCGCATGCTGATGGCGTTCTGCTGTTTTGAGAACGGTCAATTGGGGCGCGGCATTCAACTGGCTGAACAAAGCAGTCAACTGGCGGATGAAGCCGGGTTGATCGCCAGCAGTATCAGCCTGCGCGCCGAACTTGCCTGGGTGTATGCCTATTGCGGCGCGATGGAAAAAGGTCTGCCATTGATTGAGCAGGCGTTACAGATCGCGGATGCCAAACAACCTGCCTGGCGATCGTTTCCACAAGCCGCAAAAGTGCGAATGCATCTGCTCATGAATGATGTCCCGTCTGCCGAACAAATTATGGGAAATACATGGCTTCAACCCACTTCGATCCCCTACGCGCGTTACACCATTTTCGTCTGCCTTGCAAATATCGAGCTGGCAATGGCAAAGAACGACTTTGAGCTGGCGCTTTCATTCGCAGATGAACTATTGGATGAAGTCACGCCTCTTACGCGCGTGGATGTTCCCGAAGTGTTGCACTGGAAGGGCAATGCATTGTTTGGATTGGGACGATTTGACGAAGCGCTTCAAATCCTGACCGAAGCCTGCTCGCTGGCAAAACAATCTGATTCCAATCTTCATCTTTGGGTGATCCTAACGGATTTGGCAAAAGTCCAATTGGAACTGGGGTATCAAAAAGAAGCCGAAGATAGTCTTGCACAAGGTCACAATATTGTGCAGCAGATCGCGGAATCCCTGCATGAGGCTGGGCTCAGCGAATCGTTTTTGAACCAGCCTCGCGTTAAGAAGTTGATGCGATGATCTCATCAAAATGAGCCTTCAACAACTTACATCCTTCTTGAATGTCCGCACGGATGAAAGGCGGCTGGTGTTTTTGGTCGCTGTCCTCTTTGCCTGCGTCCAGGCGGGGCAGGGCATGGGCGACAATGCGGCATCGGCATTATTCCTCTTGCGCTATGGCGTGAGCTTTCTGCCATACATGTATCTTTTCCTGGGGGCTCTCACTTTTATCGCCACGCTTGCCTATTCCGCCGCGCTTGGGCGATTGGACAAAGGCAAATTCTTTTCCGCGCTGATCGCTATTTTTATTGGCTTACTACTTCTCGAACGCGCCGCGATTCTTTTTCCATTCTCACTTCTGTATCCCATATTATGGTTGACTGTCAACGGCGTGAGTATGATCCTTGGCACCTTCGTCTGGAATATCGCGGGGGAAGTCTGCGATGCGCGCCAGGCGAAACGTTTATTCCCTTTATTTACCAGCGCAGGCATTCTCGGGAGCGTCATCGGCAACGCAGTTACAGGCGCGATTGCCCGTATGCTTGGTACCGATAATTTGCTCCTATTGTATGCTGTTCTGCTTGGCGTTGCGCTTTATCTCACCCGCGCTATCGCAAGCGGATATTTCCGCAAGGCAAAAGTTTTCAAAAATAAATCAAACCTTTGGGACGACCTGCGTGCAGGTTTCGACTTTGTGCGCTCTTCGTCGTTGATGCGTTTGATCGCTTATACGTCTGTTCTCTTCTCAGTGCTTTTCTTCGCCATCGCATTTCCATTCAATAAAGTTGTTACCGCCTCGTTCTCAGACGAAGCCGGAGTGGCAGGTTTCTTTGGTCTATTCAATAGCCTCACCACCGCCTCTACATTCCTAGTGTCTCTTTTTCTCGCTAGTCGTATTTACACGCGTCTCGGCATCATCAACGGCGTGTTCCTCATGCCGCTCACATACATTTTTTCTTTTGCAGTTTTCGCGGGCTTTTATGATTTGAGTGGTGCGGCGATTGCACGCTTTGCTCAACTGGTCATTCTTTCAGGAATTGCAGGCACAGCTTGGAACGCTTTGTTCAACGTTGTGCCCTCGCAAAAACGTGGACAGGTGCTGGCTTTCAACAACGGTGTCCCCTCACAAATTGGTGTAGTGCTCTCGGGTGTTTTACTTATTGTTGCAGAGCGTGCATTTACTGTTCAGCAGATTTTCTTGATGGGCACAGCGCTTGCGTTCGTGTGCGGTGTGTTGATCTGGCGGATGCGCAAGGCATATGCTCAAGCACTGGTTGATGCATTGAAAGCAGGTCGTCTCGAAGTCTTCAGTGCAAACGAAGCTTCGTTCAGCGGATTTCAAGGCGATTCGTCTGTGCTGGATGTCGCCATACGAGCCTTGCAGGATGCAAAGCCGACCACGCGTCGACTCGCCGCCGAAATGCTGGGACGCATGGAATCGGACTCGGTCATTCCACACCTCGCCCGCCTCCTCTCCGACCTCGAGCCTGCTGTGCGCGCCTCGGCAATTTCCTCGTTGGGGGCTTTGCATGCTACATCCACTATCGAAGCAATCCTGCATCTTCTTGACGATCCTGAAGAACAAGTGAGAGAAGAAGCATTGGCTGTCTTGCCAAGGTTGGATGCAATTGCATCCCCAACTCTGATCGCAAAAATTTACAACCTCGTGACGAACGATCCATCATTGGCAGTTCAGACAAAGGCAATCATTGCTCTGGTAAAACTCGGCGTTGTTGATGAAGCCTTAACGTATTTGACACCGCGGCTCACCTCGGAAGATTCTCGTCTCTGCATTTCTGCTTTGGAGACAGTTGCCGAAATTGCGCAATACTTGAATCATTCTTTCGACATTAAACCCATATTGAACTCGCTAGAAGATGCATCAGCAGCCACCCGTACCGCCGCCATATCCGCGCTTGGAAGTTTGAAGGACGAGTCCATTAGCAAAAAGCTGATCAAATATTTGACTGACGCTGATGAAGGTGTTCGCAAAGCTGCCGCAGATACATTGCGCCACCGAAGTAACGAGAGCCGTGCGCTCGTGCTTGAACTCTTTGAATCAGATAACTCCGCCGTTGACTCTGCCCTCGATGCGCTCGCTCCAGGAAATCCCGAATCGCTTGCCCCACTTCGCGAATATGCCAAACGCGAGACCATTCACACACGGACTTTGCGTAACCACGCTGCCAGTCTTCCCGCCTCTGGTAGAGCAGCAGGCTTTCTACGTCATTATCTCCATCTACAAGCTTCCTTATGTGAAGAGCGGTTGATCAAAATTGTCGGCTTATTTGGCGATACGCGTACCATGGAACTTGTCCGCAGAAGCATGAACGGGACGAATATCGAAAACCGCGCCGCCGCGCTCGAAGCGTTGGATACGATCGGGGACAAACAACTTGCCAAAAACGTTGTCACTCTTCTCGAAGAGGAACCGCAACCGTTCGACCCATCCGATGTCATTGCGATATTGTTGAAAAGCGCAAATCCTTGGCTGCGGATTTTGGGAATCTGTTCCATATCTGAACTCGGCTTGCGCGAATTTATTCCCCTGTTGCATCAGTTGAAATCAGGCTCAGATCCGCTTCTGCGCGAAGCCGCGCTTGGAGCATTGACCCAGTTTGGTGAGGAGAAAATCATGGATACTTTGAAAACCGTTTCCGTCCTCGAGCGCATTTTATTATTGCGTGAAATCCCCATCTTTGCCGACCTTTCTCCTGAAGATCTGAAACTCGTAGCAGAGACCGCCCGTGAAGAGTGGTATCCGCAAAACACGGTCATCTTTCATCAAGGTGACGAAGGCAATATGATGTTTGTGATTGTCGCAGGACTCTTACACGTCATAAAATCAGAAAACGGAACCGAGCGAGTGCTGGCTCAGCGCAGTTCAGGCGATTTCCTGGGCGAGATGGCAATCATCGAATCCGCGCCGCGCTCGGCAACGCTGCGCGCCCAAACGGATGTCCGTGTATTGGCAATCGACGGCGAGACCTTCAAAGGGATTTTGCGTGAACGCCCCGATGTCTCCTTTGCGGTATTGCGCAGCATCTCTCGCAGACTGCGGGAAATGGCTGAATAAGCCAAGGAGTTTGACAAAGATAGTAACTATCTTGTCCTTTCATGGTTCCTAGCCGTATCGCGGATATTGAGTTGACAGTCACATTGAGGTAGATGGTTCAAGGAATTTGTATACGTGGATGATGGAAAGAATAAGGCAGAAAGCAGGGTGGATAGTTCTATTGCCAAGAAAAGCCTTCAAAACAACCTTTCCACTGCTCGTTTTACATAAAAAATATGTCTGATTGTGTGTATCCTTGCCTGTGCGGATTCTATGGTGACTCGCTCAAGCCTTGTACTTGTGTGCCTGCGATGGTGACCAAATATCAAAAACAGATCTCTGGTCCGTTGTTGGATTGCATCGATATTTACATCGAAGTTCCCAGAGTGGATTATGAAAAGTTGAGCGGAGATCGAACGGGGGAGATGCTGGAATCCATTCGGGTCAGAGTCCAATAACCAAGAGATATCAGCAAAACAGTTCTCGAATGATAGCTCATCCGACATCATCTGCAAAGCGGATATGCGGATGATGGGAGATAGGGCAATTTTTCAGGTTGTAGGATGTCGGAAAATGTCAATACAGGGCTTTCTTAAAGTCATAAGTTGGGGAGGTAAAAAAGACCTTCATCGGATATGCTTTTGTGTAGCGCACAAACCATACCGAGGAAGGTCGAGATGAAGTCTAACATAAGCCAAGAGAGGGTTGT
>Ga0210377_10003070_pt1 | contig 14394 bp, 15 predicted proteins | sample PLM4_65_b1redo_FD_155480 | JGI IMG/M metagenome (GOLD analysis project Ga0210377, IMG submission 155480) | Groundwater sediment microbial communities from an aquifer in East River, Colorado, USA - PLM4_65_b1 redo | ecosystem: Environmental > Terrestrial > Soil > Riparian zone | place: USA: East...
AGCGTCAGCGAGGTGGCGGCCGCGGCTGACACGACAAAGAAGCGCTGGTTGATCAGCGGCAACGAGGCGGCCGGCTTCGGCGCGATTCGTGGCGGCGTGCGCTTCGTCGCCGCCTACCCGATCACGCCCGCCACCGAATTGCTGGAATGGATGGCGCCGGCGCTGGACAAGGTCGGCGGCAAACTGTTGCAGGCCGAAGACGAACTGGCCTCGATCAACATGATCATCGGCGCCTCTTTCGGCGGCGTGCCGTCGCTGACCGCCACCTCGGGGCCGGGCTTGTCGCTGATGACGGAAGCCATTGGCCTGGCGGTGGCCTCCGAAGTGCCCATCGTCATCGTTGACGTGATGCGTGGCGGCCCGTCGACCGGCATACCGGCCAAGAGCGAGCAAAGCGACCTGTCGTTTGCCGTCAGCGGGCTGCACGGCGATGCGCCGCGGCTGGTGCTGGCGCCAACGTCGATTGGCGACTGCGTCGCCACCACGCAATGGGCGGTGCATCTGGCCGAGGCCTGCCAAGCGCCGGCGATTGTGCTGTCGGACCAGTTCATGGGGCAGTCGCGCGCCATCATCGACAGCCCTGCCGACATCGGCCTGGTGGCGCAACGCCTGACGGCCGTGGCCAACACGCCTGACTACAAGCGCTACCGCAACACCGACTCCGGCGTGTCACCGATGGCAATCCCCGGAACCGAGGGCGTGACCTACACCGCCGACGGCCTTGAACATTCAGAGACCGGCATTCCGAGCAGCCAGTCGCGGGACCACCGCCTGCAGCTCGACAAGCGCGAGCGCAAACTCATCAACCATGACTTCGGGCCCTTATGGGCCGATATCGAGGGCGATGGCGACGCTGCGGTCATCACCTTCGGCTCGACGACCGCAGCCGTGCGCGAAGCGGTGGCGCGCGCCGCAGCGCAGGGCATCCGACTGCGCTTGATTGCGATGCGCCTGATCGCGCCCGCACGCCCCGAGCAGCTCGCCGCGGCGCTGGCGGGCGTGCAGCGCGTCATGGTGGTCGAACAGAACCATGGCGCGCAGTTTTACCGCTACCTGCGCGCTTATTTCGACTTGCCGGGCAAGCCCGCGAGCTATCACCGCCCTGGCCCGCTGCCGCTGCGCCCGGGTGAGTTGCTGCAAGCCCTGACTGAATGGAGGAACACCCCATGAATGACGCCGCCATTGCCGTGCCGCTGACGCACGCCAGCTTCAAATCCGCGACCAAGCCGATATGGTGTCCCGGCTGCGGGGACTTCACGGTGCTGGGCTCGATCACCAAGGCGCTGGCCGTGATCGGCAGGCCGCCCAAGGACGTCGCCGTCGTCTCGGGGATAGGCTGCTCCTCGCGCATTCCGGCCTACACCACCTGCTACGGCTTTCATGGCGTGCATGGCCGCTCGCTGGCCGCGGCGACCGGTCTGAAAGTCGCCCGGCCCGATCTCACGGTGTTGGTTGCCAGCGGCGACGGCGACGGCTACTCGATCGGCGGCAACCACTTCCTGCATGCCTGTCGCCGCAACGTGGACATGACCTACCTCGTGATGGACAACCATGTGTACGGGATGACCAAAGGCCAGCCGTCGCCGACGACCGAGCCGGATTGGGATTCCAAGCTCTCACCGGGCGGCACCGGCCTGCGCGTTTTCCACCCGCTGGTGGTGGCGCTGGCCGCGGGCGCCAATTTCGTCGCCCGCGCCTTCGCCGGCGACCCCAACGGCACGGCCGAAATCATTGCGCAGGCGATCAAGCACCCCGGCTTTTCCTTCGTCGAGATCCTGAGCCCGTGCGTGACCTTCCGCCCCGAGCAGCGCGAGTGGAAGAATCTTGTGCGCCCCTCACCCGTTGCTTCCACCGATGACCCGGCGCGTGCCGCGCGCCTGTTGATGAGCGACGACGGCCTCAACATCGGCGTGCTCTATGCCGGGGACCGCACGCCCTACCCTGCGGCAAGCCGAAAACCGCGCGCCACGCCGGCCGAACTTGAAACGGAGTTTGCACTATGAGCCCCACCCCACTCAAAACCGGCAAGACGGTTGCCGCGAAAAAGCCTGCCGCCAAAAAATCCGCAGCAAAGAAAATTGTGGCAAAGAAAACTGTCGCCAGCAAACCCGCTGCCCGCGCTGCTGCGGCCAAGGGCGCGCCCGCCGTGCCGCGCACGCTGGAGGCCTTCATGCAGCAGGCGCTGGTGATGGAACTGGAGGCCGCGCAGCGCTACACCGAGTTCGCCGATGCGATGGAAATCCACAACAACCGCGAGGTGGCGGACATGTTCCGCAAGATGGCCAGGATTGAGGGCAAGCACGCCGAGCAGATCATGGCCGAGATGGGCTGGAAGGAGATGCCTGCGATGGCGGCGGTGCCGGCATGGGAAGGTTTCGAGGGGCCGGAGACCACACCTGGAGACGAAATCCACTATCTGATGCGGCCCTGGCATGTGCTGCAACTGGCGCTGGCCAACGAGGAACGCGCCGAGCGCTTTTTCGCGCGGCTGGCCCGCGCGGCAACAGTGCCTTCAGTGCGCAAGGCTGCACTTGAATTGCAGCAGGAAGAGCGCGAGCATGTCGAACTCATCCAGGCCTGGATCAAGAAAGTGCCGCAACCCGAACACGATTGGGCCGTCGATCCCGACCCCCCCCGTTACGACGAATAAGCTGCGCACGCTTTCACGCTGACACCCCAGGTTTTAGAGTCTCGCATCTAACATGCTGCATTGCAGCAAATATTGCTTGCAATCGATTCAGCCGTCTCTATAATTTGAATTATGCTGCATCGCAACATATTATCTGGTGATGAACTGGATCAAGGCGTAGATACAGCATCTTCAACTTACCTCTACTGGAGAAATTATTATGCTGACCGTCGAACAAATCATGTCTGCCAACAAAGCCAACGTCGAAACCCTGTTTGGTCTGACCAACAAAGCCTTTGAAGGCGTTGAGAAACTGGTTGAACTGAACTTGGCCGCTTCCAGGGCCGTTCTGGCTGACGCAGCCGACCAAACCAAATCTGTGCTGAGCATCAAGGATGCGCAAGAACTGCTGGCCCTGCAATCCGGCCTGCTTCAGCCGATGGTCGAGAAAGCTGCCTCCTACACCCGCAATCTGTATGAAATCGCCACGGGTACCGGTGCCGAGTTCGGCAAGGCCCTCGAAGCCCAGACCGCTGAAGGCCAACAAAAATTCATGAGCTTGGTTGAGAGCACCACCAAGAACGCCCCCGCCGGTTCTGAAACCGCCGTGGCTTTCATGAAAGGCGCTGTCGCTGCCGCCAACAATGCGCTGGAATCGGTGCAAAAATCCGTGAAGCAGGCTAGCGAACTGGCCGAGTCCAACTTCAATGCCGTGGCCGCGAATGCTGTCAGCTCTTCCAAGCACACAGCCAAAAAGCGTTAAGCCAACTTTTTCAGGGTTAACCCATATATTTCTGAGGAAAACCTCTAGACAGCAAGGGAAAACCCTGAGATAATTTAATTATTCAGAAACTAATAGTTTCTACCCGGTTGTCTCCTCGGGTCCTTTCGAAACCTTCGGGTTCAGGGATCCCTTCAAGGCCTCGTCTCTGACGGGGCCTTTTTTTTGCTTCCGGCGGGTGTTAATGAGCAGATGGCCAAAATCTTTGTAAACCAACGACTTACATTATTTTTGAGACAGCCAGAAAGAAAATTGGCAAGGTTCAGTGCTATTTCGCGGGCATCCGTTGTAGCGCTTGAGCTGCTTGCTCCACGCCGCCCAAAATAACGTCGGCAACATACGGAGAGAAGCCCGGAGGAAGGTTCTCCCTGACCTCGGCGATAGCCGCTGGCGTACGCGCCAGGATGTCTTCGATGATGGGCTCGGCGCTCTCCCCGTAACCCACTTTTTGCGCCGTGCTGTTGAAGTGTCTGCGCTGAATGTTGTGCATCAGGTAGTGCTTGTTCCTGCCAAGCAATGCCATGGCGAGCTTGACTTCGAACGGCGACCATTGGTTCGGGCCGGCACCCAGCACGGGGTAGGCCGACATGACGTCGTACAGCTTCGTCAGCCGAAACTGACCACCGGGAAGAATTTGAACGCTGAAGTTCTTGGCATGCCCGTCTGGCGCGCGTAGCAGCCAGAAGAGCACCTGTGAAGCGAGCAGCGTGCGCATGTCCTGCTCGGCGGTTACCGACTGCTTGAGCGTGGTGAAAAGTGCCTTCAGCCCAGGGCCCCCTTCGTTCTCATACTTTTTCAAAGGGGACACCCCTTCGACCTGGCAGAAGTCCTCCTGAGGAAGACGCATCAGCCATCGACCGTTCGGCGCTATCCGACGGTCAAATCGCTCGACAACGAGCGCGCGCTGCTTGCCGAAAGTTTCAACGGTGGCCTCGGCCACCTCCAACCCATAGGCTTTCAGTAGACGCAGGCACAGCCACTCGTTGTCGACAGACGTGGTGAAGTCGGCCCTGCGCCCCCCCACTAGGCCAATCGGTAGCTTGAAAATGTGAGTCGTTGGTGTGGCACCATGAGGCTTTTGCCATCTGCCGTCCCACCACAAGAACGCGGTTTTTTCCTGGGCTCCTGCTAGCGAGATGCGGAAATCGGCGTCAGGGTCTCGAGCGGCTCCGAATCCCCCAGGAGCGACTGTCTCAATGAGATACCTCTCGATGTCTGATTCACTAAGAGGCGTTCCCTCTACTCGGTCGAAGTTCTCTGGTTTCTCGTCTTCACCTAGCAGTTGTACTGCTCCGACGCAGTCTCGCCCAATGGCTTTAAGCAGGTCGAAGGCGTCAATTGAGCCCGTCTTGAATCGTTCGGCCACTCGCTTGCGAATTACAGCGCTGTCGGGCAGAAGATTGTCGAAGAAGTTGAAAACCTTCTCGCCCTTAAGCAGTTGGTTCTCGAGGTTGAAGGGCAGCGACAGTGACAAAGGCCGCCCGAAGTCAGACCGGACCCAGTCGGCGTCGTACTGCAGATACATATCGCCACGCGCAGGTAGGGTCCACGTCCCTACCCGGACGCCATTGGTCCATATGGACAGGCTTTGGCTGTGCGACTTGCGGCCCATATCACCAGTCCGCCTGGGTGCTCAGCTCTGCCTTCCCGCCGCGCGGGCCGATAGCAATCTCCAGCCCCAAGGCCGAACACCATGCCATCAACTGCTCCACGCTCAGTTCGTTGGCGTGCTGCTCCAGATGCGACACACGGGACTGGCCGAGGTTCAGCCGACTGGCCAAGGAGGCCTGCGAAATCTTGCGCGCTTTGCGCGCAGACAATAGCAGCTGCCCCAGTTGGGAGGCAGTCATCAGAGCTTGGTAACGAGGGTGCATAGGGCGAACTATTGGCTATTCGAATAATTGCAGCATATCTGCATTCCAGATAAGAGTCAAGTATCCGCATAAGAGATATCTGAATAAAATCTGCTATTCACATAATTCAGTGAGTCCACCAGGTGTCAAATTCCCCTGTGGCCGGTCAGCAGCGACGCCCTCGTTGAGCCGCCACTTCAAGTCGGGGGTGCCCAGAACGTCAAAAGGTGAGCAAAATCGACCCCGCAGCCCAGCTTTTGGCCATCCGCTAATTAACACCCCTTCCGGCTTCGATGATCGCCTTGGAACAAGAAAAAAGCCTGCGCGGCTACCACCGCACAGGCTTCAGATGAATCGAGAGGCGCAAGCGAGGGGGATGCTCTGCCTAACTGGCTGTCGCTTCCTCCGGCTTGGCCTTGCCCTCTTTCTTCGGCAAGGGCTGGATGTCCAGCAGCACTTCTGTCTTGCTTTCATCCTTGTCATCCAGATCCACAGTCAGGCGGCCGCCTTCCTTGAGTCGACCGAACAGCAACTCATCAGCCAGCGCACGACGAATCGTGTCCTGGATCAGGCGCTGCATGGGCCGAGCCCCCATGAGGGGATCGAAGCCCTTTTTGGCCAGATGCTTGCGCAGCTTGTCGGTGAAGGTAACTTCCACTTTTTTCTCGGCCAGCTGGGTTTCAAGCTGGAGCAGGAACTTGTCCACCACGCGCAGGATGACCTGCTCGTCCAGCGCCTTGAAACTGACCATCGCATCAATCCGGTTACGGAACTCGGGCGTGAAGAGTCGCTTGACATCAGCCATTTCGTCGCCAGCCTGACGCGGGTTGGTAAAGCCAATGGTCGCCTTGTTCATGGTCTCGGCACCGGCGTTGGTCGTCATGATGATGATGACGTTGCGGAAATCGGCCTTGCGCCCGTTGTTGTCGGTCAGGGTGCCGTGGTCCATGACCTGCAGCAGCACGTTGAAGATGTCCGGGTGCGCTTTCTCGATCTCGTCGAGCAGCAGCACCGCATGCGGTTTCTTGGTGACGGCTTCGGTCAGCAGGCCACCCTGGTCAAAGCCCACGTAGCCCGGAGGCGCGCCAATGAGGCGGCTCACGGCGTGACGCTCCATGTACTCCGACATGTCGAAACGGATCAACTCGATACCCATGATGTAGGCCAGTTGCTTGGCTGCTTCGGTCTTGCCAACGCCCGTGGGACCGCTGAACAGGAATGAGCCAATCGGCTTGTCGTCCCTGCCCAAGCCTGAACGTGCCATCTTCACGGCCGAGGCCAGCACTTCGAGGGCCTTGTCCTGGCCAAACACCACACTCTTGAGGTCGCGTTCCAGCGTCTGCAGCTTGCCGCGATCATCGTGGGAGACGTTGGCCGGCGGAATGCGGGCAATCTTGGCGACAATGTCCTCGACCTCTGCCTTGCCGATGATCTTCTTGCGCTTGGACGGCGTCAGGATGCGCTGGGCCGCGCCCGCCTCGTCGATCACGTCGATCGCCTTGTCAGGCAAATGGCGGTCGTTGATGTACTTGGCCGACAATTCGGCTGCAGCCTGCAGTGCGGCCGCGGCGTACTTGACGCTGTGGTGTTCCTCAAAACGGGACTTGAGCCCCTTGAGGATTTCAATGGTTTCCTGCACTGTCGGCTCGACGACATCCACCTTCTGGAAACGGCGCGACAGGGCTGCATCTTTTTCGAAAATGCCGCGGTATTCGGTAAACGTCGTCGCACCAATGCACTTGAGCTGGCCGCTGGACAGCGCCGGCTTGAGCAGATTGGAAGCATCCAGCGTGCCGCCCGAAGCCGCACCGGCGCCAATCAGGGTATGGATCTCGTCGATGAACAGAATGGCGTTGGGTTTGTCCTTGAGCGACTTGAGCACGCCCTTGAGCCGTTGCTCGAAGTCACCCCGGTACTTGGTACCGGCCAGCAAGGCGCCCATGTCCAGCGAATACACCATGGAATCGGCCAGAATTTCTGGCACGTCCTTTTGCGTGATGCGCCAGGCCAGCCCTTCGGCGATGGCGGTCTTGCCCACACCGGCCTCACCCACCAGCAGCGGGTTGTTCTTGCGACGGCGGCACAGAATCTGGATCACGCGCTCGACCTCGTACTCACGCCCGATCAGGGGGTCAATCTTGCCCTCCCTGGCCAACTGGTTGAGATTCTGGGTGTACTGCTCCAGAGGAGAAGCCTTGTCGCTTTTCTCGGCGCCACCCTCTTCGGCTTCAGCTTGGCCCTCACTGGGCTTGGATTGGTCCGGAGTGTCGCTTTTCTTGATGCCGTGGGCGATGAAGTTCACCACGTCCAGGCGCGTCACGCCCTGCTGGTGCAGGTAGTAAACGGCATGCGAATCCTTTTCGCCGAAGATGGCCACCAGCACATTGGCGCCGGTGACTTCCTTCTTGCCGCTGCCGGTGGACTGCACGTGCATGATGGCGCGCTGGATCACCCGCTGAAAACCCAAGGTGGGTTGGGTGTCCACTTCGTCGGCACCGGCCACCTGGGGGGTGTTGTCCTTGATGAAATTGGACAGGGATTTGCGCAAATCATCAATATTGGCCGAGCAGGCCCGCAACACCTCGGCCGCACTGGGATTGTCCAGCAGGGCCAGAAGCAAATGTTCCACCGTGATGAACTCATGGCGTTGCTGGCGTGCTTCGACAAACGCCATGTGCAAACTAACTTCCAATTCCTGGGCAATCATGTGGTTTCCTTTTGCCTTGCTTACAAATTCACTTTAATCCGATTTGCCCAACAGTTCCAGACAAGTCCGATATTCTTACAATTCAACAGGTTCGCTGATGCATTTCAATGGATGTCCCGCCTTGTGGGCTGCATCCAGCACTTGATCGACCTTGGTTGCGGCCACATCCTTACTATAGACACCACAAACGCCTTTGCCATCCAGATGGATTTTGAGCATGATTTGGGTGGCCGACTCCAAGTCTTTACTAAAAAACTCCTGTATCACCAGCACCACAAATTCCATCGGGGTGTAATCATCATTGAGCATGACCACCTGGTACATCTGCGGTGGCTTGACCTTTTGCGTCCGCCGCTCAAGCACGACCGAGCCGCCATCATCCCGTGCTGGTTGACGAATCGGCGGCTGGGGAGGATTTGACGGTTTCGTAGCCATTAATTCATTTTACCGAGCACACCAACTTGTTGCTGCATGAAGGTGAATTGGAGGCGGAATACCAACATTCAAGGTTGGGATGCTCTACACAACTAGGTCTGCCGCAAAAAGAAAAACCGCCCAGGCCCGAGCCCGTGGCGGTTTTGGGAAGCTTGCACTGCCAAAAACACTGGCAGACCGCAGGACCCCGACCTACATGTGGTCGATCATGACCTGGCCGAAGCCCGAGCAGCTGACCTGGGTGGCACCCTCCATCAGGCGGGCAAAGTCATAGGTGACTTTCTTGCTGGCAATGGATTTTTCGATCGAACTGATGATCAGGTCGGCCGCTTCCTTCCAGCCCATGTGGCGTAGCATCATCTCGGCCGACAGGATTTCGGAACCAGGGTTCACATAGTCCTTGCCGGCATACTTCGGCGCCGTGCCATGGGTGGCCTCGAACATGGCCACGGTATCCGACAAATTGGCGCCGGGGGCGATGCCGATGCCACCGACCTGGGCTGCCAGCGCGTCAGAGATATAGTCGCCGTTCAGGTTGAGCGTGGCCACCACACTGTACTCGGCGGGACGCAGCAGGATCTGCTGCAGGAAGGCGTCGGCAATCACGTCCTTGACGATGATGTCCTTGCCGGTCTTCGGGCTCTTGAACTTGCACCACGGGCCACCGTCGATCGGTTGGGCACCGAACTCCTTTTGCGCCAGGGCATAGGACCAGTCACGAAAGCCGCCTTCGGTGAACTTCATGATGTTGCCCTTGTGCACAATGGTCACGCTGGGCTTGTCATTGTCGATGGCATATTGGATCGCCTTGCGCACCAGGCGCTCGGTGCCTTCAATGGACACGGGCTTGATGCCGATGCCGGAGGTGTTGGGGAAACGGATCTTCGTGACACCCATCTCATCGATCAGGAACTTGATCAGTTTCTTGGCCTTGTCGGACTGGGCTTCGAACTCGACACCAGCGTAGATGTCTTCCGAGTTCTCGCGGAAGATCACCATATTGGTCTTTTCCGGCTCTTTCACCGGGCTGGGCACGCCCTTGAAGTACTGAATGGGGCGCAGGCAGACATACAGGTCGAGTTCCTGGCGCAGGGCGACGTTGAGCGAACGGATGCCGCCACCCACCGGTGTGGTCAAAGGGCCCTTGATGGACACCACGTACTCGCGCACCGCGTCCAGGGTTTCCTGGGGCATCCAGACATCCGGGCCGTAGATCTTGGTGGACTTTTCACCTGCATAGACCTCCATCCAGTGAATCTGGCGCTTTCCACCATAGGCTTTGGCCACTGCAGCATCCACCACTTTGAGCATCACCGGTGTAATGTCCAGGCCCGTTCCGTCTCCTTCGATGTAAGGAATGATGGGCTGATCCGGCACATTGAGCGACATGTCGGCATTGACGGTGATTTTCTGGCCTTTTGAAGGGACCTTGATGTGCTGGTACATGGGGGAATTTCTCCGTAATTGATGCAAATGCAGATTCCTGGCAGACCCGGAACGCTGCTGGGTGAGCAGGCCGGATAAGACTTATGAATTCTAGTCCCAAAATTTATGTGAAATTTCTGTCAACCCATGTCAAATCAATGCCGTTACTGGATGACCTCCTGCTGGAACGGGGGCAATTTGTTGAACAAACCTAGGAAATCCAAAATGAACAAACTCCTCGCCGCTCTGATCGCTGGTCTTTTCGCCGTTGGTGCTTTTGCCCAAGCTGCTGCTCCTGCCGCTCCCGCTGCTCCGGCCGCTGTTGCTGCCAAGCCCGCCGCTGATGCGAAGGCAGACGCCAAGAAGGCCAAGGAAGAGAAGGCTGCTGCAGCCAAGGCAGCCAAGGCAGAGAAAGCCGCCGCCGCCAAGAAGGCCAAGGAAGAGAAGGCTGCTGCAGCCAAGGCAGAGTCCGCCAAGAAGTAATTCTTGTCGAGATGGAAGAAAATGCCCGCACCCTGCGGGCATTTTTCTTTGTTGAATCATTTTGATCCATGAAACACCTCACCATCCGAATCGCGCTGTTCTTCCTGAGTCTGGCCGGCAGCGCCCAGGCACAGGAAGCGCCACAACTCAACCTGCCGCGCACCAAGTTGTCAGCCGGCATGCACTTGATCGACGTGCAGTTGGCCATGACGCCCGGGCAGCGTGCCACAGGCCTGATGTACCGCCGAGAAATGCCCCAGCCCGAAGGCATGCTGTTTGTGTTCGAGCAGCCTTCTGTCCAGTGCTTCTGGATGAAGAACACCTTGCTGCCGCTCACCGCCGCTTTTGTGGCCGATGACGGAACCATCACCAACCTGGCCGACATGAAGCCCCGCTCGACCGAATCCCACTGCTCGGCCAAGCCGGTTCGCTACGTGTTGGAGATGAACCAGGGCTGGTTTGCCAAGCGAGGTATCAAGGCCGGCTTCAAGCTGGGCGGCAAGCCCTTTGAGGCCACCAGATAAATCGCCGACAGTTCGGCCCCGCCTGCAAAAAAAAAAGCCGACCAGCAGGTCGGCTTTTTTACAGGTGCAAGACTTCAGAATCAAGCGAAGTTCTTGGCAACGAAATCCCAGTTCACCAGCTTGTCGAGGAAGGTCTCGACGAACTTCTGGCGCAGGTTGCGGTAGTCGATGTAATAGGCGTGTTCCCAGACGTCCACCGTCAGCAAGGCTTTGTCGGCCGTGGTCAGCGGCGTGCCGGCAGCGCCCATGTTGACGATGTCCACCGAGCCGTCAGCTTTCTTGACCAGCCAGGTCCAGCCGGAGCCGACGTTGCCGACCGCCGACTTGACAAAGGCTTCGCGGAAGGCGGCATGGCTGCCCCACTTGGCGTTGATGGCCGCAGCCAGCGCACCCGTGGGTTCACCGCCGCCGTTGGGCTTCATGCAGTTCCAGAAGAAGGTGTGGTTCCAGATCTGGGCGGAATTGTTGTAGATGCCGCCACTGGACTTCTTGATGATGGACACCAAGTCCATGTTCTCGAATTCGGTGCCTTTTTGCAGGTTGTTGAGGTTGACCACATAGGCGTTGTGGTGCTTGCCGTGGTGATACTCCAGGGTTTCCTTGGAGTAATGGGGGGCCAGGGCATCAATCGCGAAGGGCAATGCGGGCAGGGTATGTTCCATGATTTCCTCGTCGGTTTGTTGTTCGAAAGCGCTGATTGTAGAAACTAATTCCGGCGCTGTGGAGAAACGGTCAGATCAACCTTGCCGTCGGCAAGGGTGGCCTGCACGGCCTGTCCGGCAAAGGTCTGGCCAACGCTGGTGATGGCATGCCCTTTCTCGTCCGCCAGCCAAGCGTAGCCGCGCTGGAGTACCAGGGACGGATCCAGCAGCCCCAGCCGCAGGGCGGCACGATCCAGGCGCAGGCGCGCCCCTTCCAGGCCGCGTTGCACCTGCCGGGGCAAGCTGGTTTCAAACAACTGCAAATCGCGCTCCTGCTGGCGCATGGCGCGCGAAACCGCAAAACGCAGGTGTTGGGCATTGGAGGCCAGGGCCAGCCGCTGCCGCGCTGCCAGCGCCGACGGACGCCCGAGCCGGGCGGCCAAGGTATCGAGTCGCTGGCTCTGGCTGTCCAGCCGTCGGGTCAGGGCATCACGCAAGCGGGCCTGCACCAGGTCAAGCGCCCCCAGCCAGACCGATCGGGGCTGAGCCACCAGTTCGGCCGCAGCGGTGGGCGTGGGCACGCGCAGGTCGGCCACAAAGTCGGCAATCGTGAAATCGGTTTCATGACCCACCCCACTGACCACAGGCACCGGACTTTGCACCAGGGTGCGCGCCAGGCGCTCGTCGTTGAAGGCCCACAGGTCTTCCATGGAGCCGCCGCCACGCACCAGCAGAATCACGTCCACCACAGGTCGTGGCGACTGCCTCGGATCCATCGCCAAACCAGCCTCCCGCCCTTGCCCGCCGGGCGCCAACTGATACAAATTCAACAGGGCCTGGACCAGCTCTGCCGGGGCGTTGGCCCCCTGCACCGAGGCCGGCGCGACGACCACCGGAATGTGCGGCACGCGCCGCTGCAGCGCCGTCACGACATCATGCAGGGCGGCGGCGCCGAGCGAGGTCACCACGCCGATGCCCCGCGGCATGAGCGGCAGCGGTCGCCTGCGTGCCGGATCGAACAGGCCCTCAGCCTCCAGCCTGGCCTTGAGCTTGAGGAACTGCTCGAACAGCGCCCCCTGCCCGGCCCGGCCCATGGATTCGACGATCAGTTGCAGGTCGCCACGCGGCTCGTACACGCCCAGGCGGCCGCGTACTTCGACCAGTTCGCCATCGCGGGGACTGAAGTCGAGCAGGCTGGCCGCCCGTTTGAACATGGCGCAGCGAAGCTGCCCGGTTTCGTCCTTCAGCGAGAAGTAACAATGCCCGCTGGATGCGCGCGAGAAGCCCGAAATCTCGCCGCGTACCGCGACCGGATTGAAGCGGGCCTCCAGCGCATCAGCAATGGCGCGGCACAGCGCGCCAACCGACCAGATTCGCAGCGTGTTTACAGGATATTCAGAATCGGACATCAGAATTTATGCGGCTTTCCGAGGGGTGGGCACCTGCATTACTCCACAGACAGGGCCATCGCTCCTGCGATTGGACACATATGGTGACAAAGCACGGTTTTTCGTTGTAACTACTTGAATTCATTGAGTTTTTATCTGCCTTTTTTGTCATCGATCTGTCGCAATCACGCATGGATGCGTGCTGCGGGCACATAACAAGAGACTTCTGCACAAAGTTATCCACATATTCTGTGGGAACGTTCCCATCACTTCATATCCGTCCAGGAGCCGAGGACCATGAATGCCGAAACGTATCTGGACGTGGGTCATAATCGCAAGGCTTCATTCTGAGCGGAGGGTTCCTTTGTTTTCCATCATACAAGCCGCCGGCTGGCCAATCTGGCCCTTGATTGCCTGCTCTATCCTGGCACTTGCACTCGTCATCGAGCGTTTTCTCAGTCTCAAGACCGACAAGGTTGCCCCGCCCAAACTGCTTGACGAAGCGCTGAGCGCGTCGCGCACCGCCCTCCCCACCCCTGAAGTGGTAGAGCAGCTGGAACAAAACTCCGCCTTGGGCGAGGTGCTGGCCAGCGGTTTCCGGGCCCTCCAGGCCAACCCGCACAGCAGCGAAGAAGACTTGCGAGCCGCCATGGAGAGCGCCGGTCGCGTAGTGGCCCACCGGCTGGAACGCTACCTGAGCGCTTTGGCCACCATCGCCTCGGCCGCCCCGCTGATGGGCCTGTTCGGCACGGTCGTGGGCATGATCGAGATTTTCGGATCACAGTCCCCGACGGGCGGTGCCACTGGCGGCAACCCGGCGCTACTGGCCCACGGCATCTCGGTGGCCCTTTACAACACGGCCTTCGGCCTGATTGTGGCCATCCCCTCCCTGATCTTCTGGCGCTATTTCCGCGCCCGGGTCGATGACTACCTGCTCACGCTGGAACTGTCCGCCGAGCGGCTGCTGCGCCACATCAAGGCCCTGAGCAAGGCATGAGCATGCATTTCGTCCGCCCCAGCAGGGAAGAACCAGAGATCAACCTGATCCCCTTCATCGACGTACTGTTGGTGGTGCTGATCTTCCTGATGCTCTCCACCACCTACAGCAAGTTCACCGAGCTGCAGTTGCGGCTGCCTGTGGCCGACACCGATGCCCAGCGCGACTACCCGAAGGAAGTCGTGGTGGCCGTCAGCAGTGACGGCGCCTATGTGGTCAACAAGACGCCGGTGGACGGCCGCAGCCTGGAAGCCCTGGCCAGTGCACTGCAGCAGGCTGCCAAGGCCGGCAAGGACACGGTTGTGATCATCAGTGCGGACGCCAGCGCCCGGCATCAGGCGGTGGTCACCGTGATGGAAGCCGCGCGCCGTTCGGGTCTGACGCAAATCACCTTTGCCACCCAGTCGTCGGCCCAGGCAGGGACGAAATAGGTCCATGCCAGAGGCCTCGCAGCCCGTGTTGCAGCGCGTCCTGATGCAGGCCTGGCGCCAGCGCGGTGTGCTGGCCCGGCTGTTGTGGGCGCTCTCCGTA